>Ga0310121_10001315_pt1 | contig 25730 bp, 27 predicted proteins | sample CB27_Tmax_986_MG_FD_203504 | JGI IMG/M metagenome (GOLD analysis project Ga0310121, IMG submission 203504) | Marine microbial communities from Western Arctic Ocean, Canada - CB27_Tmax_986 | ecosystem: Environmental > Aquatic > Marine > Oceanic | place: Canada: Western Arctic Ocean | collected...
GCGAGCCCGCCCGGCTGCGCATCCTGGCCGTGCTCATGGACGGCGCGCGCACAGTTGGCGAGCTCGTGGACGGCACCGGCCTCAGCCAGGCGAACGTCTCGAAGCACTTGCGGGTGCTCTACGGGCTCGGCTTCGTCGAGCGGCAACGGGAGGGTCTTTACGTGCGCTACCGGCTCGCCGACGAGGACGTGTTCGCGCTCTGCGACCTGATGTGCGGCCGCATTGAGCGCGAGCACCTTCAGCGGGGACGCCTGATTCGCGCCTGACCGACAAACGCGGGGAGGAGGCACGATGCGGATCGCGATCGCGGTGGTGATGGCGCTGCATGGAATCGTCCACCTGGTGGGCTTCGCGGTGCCGTGGCGGCTCGCGGCACCTCCCGGAGGTGTCTACCTGGACAGCCTTTTTAACGGCAGGATCGCGGTGGGCGAGGCCGGCATGCGCGCGGTCGGCGTGGTCTGGCTCCTCCTGGCGCGCGGCTTCGTCGCGGTCGCGCTGGGCGCCGTGCTCGGCCGCGCCGGCTGGGTCCAGGCCGCGATCGGCGTCGCCCTCTTCTCTCTGATGTGGTGCATCGTGGGGTGGCCCGAAGCGCGGCTGGGAGCGCTGGTCGGGGGTGTGCGCCTGGGCTGGCTGACGGAGAGCTGAGGCTTCGACACAGTAGTACTAGATCTGTCTCCCCGTTTCGGCCAAGGGCTCCTCCCCTGGGTTCATGTAGAGATCCTGCATGAGCCCGTGCTGCTTCTCGTAGAGCCGCCGGTAGAGCCCGTGCAGCGCCATCAGCTGCGCGTGCGTGCCGCGCTCGGCGATCTCCCCGTCGTCGAGCACCAGGATCTGGTCCGCGCTCCGGATGGTGGAGAGCCGGTGCGCGATCACGAACGTGGTGCGCCCCCGGCGAAGCGCCCTGAGCCCGTCCTGGATGAGCGCCTCGGCCTCGCTGTCGAGGCTGGAGGTGGCCTCGTCCAGGATGAGCACGCGCGGGTTGGCGAGGATCGCGCGCGCGATCCCCACCCGCTGCCGCTGCCCGCCGGAGAGCTTCACCCCGCGCTCGCCCACCACTGTGTCGTACTGCTGCTCAAAGCGCTTGACGAACTCGTCGCAGTGCGCGATCCTGGCCGCCCGCCGGATCTCCTCGTCGGTCGCGGTCGGGTGCGAGAACGCGATGTTCTCCCGGATGGTCCCGTCGAACAGGAAGTTGTCCTGCATCACGACGCCCAGGTACGTGCGGTAGTCGCGGAGCCGGACCCCGGTCAGGTCCTGACCGTCCACTAGCACGCGCCCCCGGAGCGGGCGGTAGAACGCCATCACGAGCCCAATCAGCGTGCTCTTCCCCGAGCCCGACGGCCCCACCAGCGCGGTGGTGGTGCCGGCCGGGGCCTGGAAGGAGATCCCCTTGAGCACGGGGGTGTCCGGTTTGTACTGGAACCAGACGTCCTCGAACACGACCTCGCCCCGCACGTCGCCGATCGGGCGACGGCGCGCGTCATCCTCGTCCTCGGTGTGCACGCGCCGGAGCTCGTGGATGCGGTCGAGCCCGGCGAACGCCTCGGTGATCTGGGTCCCGATGTTGGAGATCTGGATGAGCGGGGAGACCATCACGCCCACGTAGAGCACGTAGCTGAACAGCTCGCCCGTCGTCATGGTGCCGGCCAGGATGGCGCGGCCGCCGAGCGCCAGGATCATCACCCCGATCCCGCCCACGATCACGGTCGAGATTGCGCCCACCGCGGACGTGCCCGTGATGGTGGAGGCGATGTTGCGGAAGAGCCGCTCCACGCCCTCCCCGAAGACCGCTTCCTCGCGCTCCTCGGCCACGTATGTCTTGACCAGCCGCACCCCGCCGAGCGTCTCGTTGAGCCGCCCCGTCACCTCGGCGTTGATCTCGCTCCGCCTCCGGAAGATGGGACGGAGCCTCTTGAACGCGATCGACATGGACGCGGCGAACACGAGCAGCAGCGCCACTGTCGCCAGGGTGAGCCGCGCGTTGAGCGAGAGCAGCACCACGAATGCGATCACGGCGGTGAGCAGGCCGCCGATCAGCTGCACGAGCCCTGTGCCGACCAGGTTCCGGATCCCCTCCGGGTCGGTCATGATGCGCGAGATCAGGACGCCGGTCTTGGTGGAGTCGAAGTAGCCCACGGGCAGCCGGAGCACGTGCGCCTGCACCTGCCGCCGCATCTTGGCGATCGCCCCCTGGGCTGCCACGCTTACCACCTGGGAGAGTCCGAACGAGGTCCCTGCCTGGATCAGCGACGCCGTGGCCGCGACCAGCACCAGCGGCAGGAGGAGTTCCGGGCGCCCACCGCCGATCATGTCGTCGATCAGGTACTTGGGGAGGGCGGGCAGGACGAGGCCGGCCAGCCGGTTCACGACCATCAGGCCGAGCCCCAGGGTCAGGCTCTTCCGGTGCTCGCGGATCAGGTGCCCGGCCTCGGCGCGCACGTTCGCGAGGTCGACCTGCGCGCGCCGGGAGGGGTCGGGGCCGCGGGCGGACCGATGGGGCCGGGTCCGTTCGGCGGAGTGGAGGAGTGCCAATTTTCCCTCGGTGCCGCTAAGTTTGGCCCGTCCTCGCGAGAGCGATCTCGACGAGCCCCACGAACATAGCGCGCACGATCCCGCGGTGGCGATTGACCGCCGCGCGCCGGAACCGCGACGGAGAGTACCGGTGACCCCTGAAGAGCTGGCCGAAGAGCGAAAGGCTTCCGCGGAGAGGCGGCGTGCGCAGTTTGAGCTGGTCCGCAAGGCGAACCCTCCCGCGGAGCCTCAGGAGGTCCGGCGGCTCACGCGTGCGGAGCGTCTCAAGCTGAGCGACAACGAGTACGTCGCGCCGCCCCCCGAGGGCTGAGCGCTCGACGGCTGAGCGCTCGGGGGTGGAGGCCGGAGCGGGGCCGACCGGACCCTACAGCCACACGCGTACCTCGCCGTCCACCTCTTCCACGGCGTAGCTCTCGATCGGATCGCTGACAGGCCCCGTTTCACCTGGCCGCTCCTGACGTCGAACTGCGCGCCGTGCCAGGGGCACTGCACGGTCCCGCAGATGAGCACTCTGTCCGCCACCGAGGCGTCGCGGTGGGTGCATCGATCCTCGAACGCGGCCCAGCTGTGCTCGGTGCGCGCGACCGCGCTCCGCCTCCCGTCGATCTTGACCAGCTTGATCTGGTCGCGCTCCAGCTCGTCCCGCCACGGTCACGGGTGCGCCGGCCGTCCCGGAGAGCCGCTCGTGCTTCCACTCGCCGGCAGTCGCGTAGCGGTGGTCCACGCCGATCTGGTTGCGGATGACGAGCGTGCCACCCATCCATGCGCCCATCATGACCAGCACGGCGCCGGCCCCCTCGAGCGCGAGCACGACGGTCCCCGGAGCAGCGCCCGGATCGCGCAGCAGCCAAGTGGCCGCGAACAGCACCGTCGCGCCCACGTTGGCCAGCGCGTGCCGGGTCGCCCGCTGCTTGCTCGAGCTTTCGGGCGGCGCGCTCCGCACGTAGTCCACCGCGCTGGAGGCGGCCGCGAGCAGCGCGGTCGCGATCCCGGCGAGCGAGAGATGCCTGCCGGTAGTCCAGAGGGGAGGTCGCCCGAGCGCAACTCCGGCGACGTCGAACGCCTGCGCTCTCAGGAGGAACGCGAGGGGGAAGGGCACCAGCATGGCGTGGATCGGATGCCCCTTGTAGCTGGCCGCCGTTCTCATCGGCGTGCTCCGTGCCCTGGTCGATCCCGCGGCGGCTTCAACTTTAGTATCCGTGGCCGGTGCCGGACTCGCGCGCGGGCACGCCGGCACCTCCGCTCCCTGCAGGGGTGCTGATTGCCGGTACCGTCGACCCGCTCGTCCATCGCTCAGCCACCGCGACTGCGTGCGCATACTGCTGTTGGGGCTGGTCCTGCTGGGGCTGATCGGGCTGCTGGCCGAGCTCACCCTGCTCGAGCACTACGCGTCCGTTTGGCAGGCCGTCCCGCTCGTGGCGCTGGGGCTCGCGCTGGGCAGCGCGCTCGCCGTGGCCCGCCGTCCTTCGCGGGGAAGCGTCCAGGCGCTCCGCCTCACCATGGCGCTGCTCGTGGTGATGGGAGCGCTCGGGGTCTGGTTCCACTTCGACGAGAACCGTAGTTTCGAGCGGGAACTGAGCCCGGACGCGGCCGGCCTCGCGCTGATCTGGATGGCGATGCGGGGCGCGACCCCGCTGCTGGCCCCGGGCGCCTTCGTGCAGCTCGGGCTGCTGGGGCTCATCGTCGGGTACGACCATCCCGCCCTGCGCCGTCCGGCGCGGCGCGAGGCGGTCAGCGCGGAGAAGGAGGAGCGATGAAGCAGGCGTCGAAGATCTTGAGCCTGGGCATGATGCTGGTCCTGGCGGCGTGCGGCGGAGCCGAGGAAGCGCCCGAAGCCGCTCCCGAGACGACCCCCGAGGCCGCTCCCGTCGCCACCGAGGGCTTCCTCGACCCAAACCGCGCGTCCGCCGGAGAGCTCGCCACCGTGCCGGCGCTCGATTCCGCCTCGGCCGCCGCGCTGGTGGCGGGGCGGCCATACGCCGACATGGTGGCCGTGAACGCGGCGCTGCCGGCGCGCCTGACCGAGCAGGAGCGCGATCAGCTGTTCACGCGCGTGTGGATGCCGCTCGACCTCAACAGCGCGAGCGAGGAGGAGATCCTGCTGATTCCGCGCGTGGGCCCCAACCTCGCGGAGGAATTCGAGGAGTACCGCCCGTACGACTCGATGGAGCGCTTCCGCCGCGAGATCGGGAAGTACGTCGACGAGGCCGAGGTCGCGCGGCTGGAGCGCTACGTCACGATCCGCTGAGCCGGATCATCGTGTCGCGTCCGAGCTCTGAGGTGGGGCGCGCCCTGACGCTGGCGCTGCTGGCCGGGTGCGCCCGGCCGGCTGCCGCGCAGGACGCGCTCGCCACCTGCTCACGGCCACCGCACGCGTGAGCGTGGAGAATCCGAGGGGTGAGGGCGAGGCGATCGCCCTCGACGTGCGCGTCTCGAATCTGGCCGGGCACAAGCTTCCGCCCGCGTATCCGTCGCGCCGGGCGTGGCTGCGCGTGCGCGATGCCGCCGACCGCATGGTGTTCGAGTCGGGCGCGGTCCGGCCGGCCGGCTCGATCGCGGGGAACGACAAGGACCTCGCGGCCGACCGGTGGCAGCCACACCATGACGTGATCCGGGAGGCCGGCCAGATTTAGGTCTACGAGTCCGTGATGGAGCACCACTCGGGCGGGCCGACCACGGGGCTCCTGAGAGCGGTCACGTACCTCAAGGACAACCGCCTGCTTCCGCGCGGCTTCGACCGGGACGCCGGGGGGCCGGACGTGGCCGTGCGCGGAGAGGCGGAGACGGACGCCGACTTCGTGGGAGGTGCGGACCGGGTGCGCTTCATGGTCGACGCCGGCGGCGCGACCGGCGAGCTCGAGGTGGTGGCGGAGCTGTGGTATCAGCCCGTCGGCTTCCGCTGGGCGCAGAATCTGTCGCTGTACGATGCGCCGGAGACGCGCCGGTTCGTCGCGTGGTTCGACGCCATGCCGGAAAGCTCCGCCCTGCGACTCGCGGAGGGGAACGCGCACCTCCCCTGAAGAGGTCGCCCGCCCTCCGTCCCCCACTCAAAACGGCAGATCGAAGGTGAGGTAGAGCTTTCGCTCCTCGCCGGGCCTGGCCGACGTGGTGGAGCGCGAACACACCGACGTCGCCGCGCGTGAGCAGGCTGAGCCGGCCGATCGGGACGCGCCACTCGGCCGATCCGTAGACCGCCGCGTCCCCGGCGAGCCGGTGGAACGCCCACCCCCGCAGCGTCCGTCGCCCGCCGTGGAAGAGTGTGTCGATCAGCCCGTCGCTCAGCTCCAGAGTGCCCGAGAGATGGAGGCTCGGCGTCTGGAAGCCGCCCCCGCGCGGACCGGGCGGAGCCCGCCGCGATAGCTCCCCGGATCGAGCACCGGGACGCGGATGGACGTCGTCCAGACGTCGCGGTAGTGGTGGCCGAGGAGCCGCCGGAGGAACGCTCCGGCCTCGTACTGCGGGCCAGCCACGACGGTGACCGGGGGATCGCCGGGGCGGGGCGGAGGGGATGCACGGTCAAGGGGAGGTGCTGCTCCTGAGCGTGCAGCAGCGTGGGGGCCCATCACCCCTCCCGCCGCCGTTCCCATATCGGCGAGGAGGAGAGCGCGGAGCACGCACTGCCGGGCGGAACCGCCGGACGGGTCGGGGCGTGTCCATGGCGGCCCATAAAACTGGTCCACGAACTTAAAGTTCGTGCCGGCGATCTGCCGGCGGCGCGCAGCTGGCGTCCTGACCTGACCCGTTGTTGTTGTTCGAGCCTCTTGCCTGCCCGGGGAGAGCTCCTACTGTTAGCGACCGCTGAGAACTACTCTCAATCTCATAACGATAATCATTTGCGATACGTGCTCCCGCTTGGGCTTCTGCTCGCGGTCCCCTTGCCGCTCGCCGGCCAGGTGCGCGTCGAGCGCTTCGGCGTGGTGATGGGCACGGAACTGCGGGTCGAGGTGGCGGGGGCGGACCGCTCCGAAGCCCTCGCCGCGGCCGAAGCGGCGCTCCGGGAAATCGAGCAGATGGACGCGCTCCTCACCACCTGGAATCCGGGGAGCCCGATGAGCGCGCTGAACCGCGCCCAGGTGGGCACGCCGACCCGCACGGACGCGAAGCTGATCGCGCTGCTCGGCGAGGCGGAGCGCTGGGCGGCGCACACCGGCCGGGCCTTCGACCCGACCATCGGGCCACTGATCGACGCCTGGGGGCTCAGGCGCGGCGGGGCGCGCCCGGATTCGGCCGGGCTCGCCGCGGCGCGCGCGGCAGTGGGGGCGCACGCCTTCCGCGTGGACGCGGAGCGCGGAGCGCTCACCCGGCTCCATCCCGCGGCGTGGATCGACACGGGCGCGTTCGGCAAAGGCGCCGCGCTCCGCTCGGCGCGCGACAGCCTGCGCGCGCGCGGGGTGCGCTCGGCCCTGCTCGACCTGGGGGGGCAGCTGCTCGCGCTCGGCCGGGACGGCGTGACCGGCGGTCCCTGGCGGATCCGCGTGGCGCATCCGGCCCGCCGCCGCGAGCCGGTGGCGACGCTGCTGCTCACGGAGGTCTCGGTCGCGACCAGCGGCAACTCCGAGCGCGCGGCCGCGGTCGATGGCGAGCCGATCGCCCATCTGATCGACGCGCGCACCGGTCGGCCGGCGCCGGTGTGGGGGAGCGTGACCGTGGTCGGCCCCGATCCACTGGTCGCGGACGTCCTATCGAGTGCGCTGTACGTGATGGGCCCCGCAGCCGGACTCGCGTGGGTCGAGGCGCTCGGGGAGGCGGCGGGTCCGGTCGGCGCGCTCTTCCTGGTAGAGCGCGACGGCGCGTTGGTGCCCTGCTGGAACGCCACGATGGAGCGGTGGCTGGACCCCTCGTTCACTGCCGCGGCTCCCGCGCGCGGCCGATCCTGCTCATAGAACCGAGGGGAAGCGAATAGATGCGTCTTCATGCGACGATCCGAGCCGCCGCGCTCGCAGCGGCCCTGGTTATCCCTCTGTCCGCTCCCATCTCCGCTTCCGCACAGGAGCGGAGCGACTCGGCGCGGCTCGCGGCGCTGGAGCACCAGCTCGAGGCGCTCACCCGCGAGCTCGAGCGCCAGCAGCTGGGCGCCGAGGTGGTGGACGCGGACACGACCGCGATCGGACTGGGCCCGGCCGCATCCAAAGTGTACCGCGTGGGGCAGGGGGTGTCGGTCGGCGGCTACGGCGAGGTTGTCTACCACAACTACGCGGCCGAGCGGGAGGACGACGCGCCCGCCGGCGCGCGCGACGTGATCGACGCGCTGCGCGGCATCCTCTACGTGGGCTACAAGTTCAACGACAAGCTCCTGCTCAACACCGAGATCGAGATCGAGCACGTGGACGAGGTGTTCCTCGAGTTCGCCTATCTCGACTACCGCTTCAGCGACGCGATCGGCGCCCGCGCCGGGCTCCTCCTGGCGCCGTTGGGTCTGATCAACGAGCTGCACGAGCCGCCGGTCTTCCTGGGGACCTCGCGGCCGCTCACTGAGAGCGTGATCATCCCGACCACCTGGCGCGAGAACGGAATCGGCGTGTTCGGTGGAGCGGGTCCGTTCGCGTACCGCGCCTACGTGATGAGCTCGTTCGCCGGAGCTGACGGCGGATTCAGCGCCGGCGGGCTGCGGGGTGGCCGGCAGAAGGGCTCCGGCGCGCTCTCCGAGGACCTGGCTCTGGTCGGGCGCGTCGATTACGTGGGCGTGCCCGGGCTGATCGTGGGTGCCTCGGCCTTCACCGGCGAGACCGCACAGAACCGGACGCTGCCAACCGGCGCGACGGTCGGCGGCCGCACGACCATCTGGGACCTCCACCTTGACGAGAAGATCGCGGGACTCGACCTGCGGGCTCTGGTCGCGGGCGCAACCGTGGATGACGTGGCCGAGCTCAACGCGCTCAGGGGCCTGACCGGCGCGAGCAGCATCGGTGAGGAGCTGGGGGGGTGGTACGTGCAGGCGGGGTACGACGTCCTGCGGGGCGTGGAGACCGCGCACCAGTTGATCCCCTACCTGCGCTACGAGGCGGTGAACACGCAGAAGGAGGTCCCGGAGGGCTTCGCGGTGAATCCCGCGAACGAGCGCACCGTGCTCACGCTCGGCGGCGCGTGGAAGCCGATCCCGGAGGCGGTGCTCAAGGTCGACTACAACAAGCACTCCAACGAGGCCGAGACCGGCGTCAGTCAGCTCAGCGTCGCGCTCGGGTGGCTGTTCTGAGAGGGATTCCGATCGGCCGGTCGTGCGGCCTGGCCGCCGTCCTCTGGACGGCGGCCGGCCTCGCTGCCGGTGCCGCGCCCCTCGCGGCGCAGACGCTCACTCAGGACGAGGCGCTCGCGCTCGCGTTCCCGGACGCCGAGCGGATCGAGCGGCGCACGGCCTACCTCACGGCCGCCCAGCTCGCCCGGGCGCGCGCCCTCGCCGGTGAGGGCGTCTCCGTCGAGAGCGAGATCATCACGCACTACGTCGCGCTCCGGTCCGGCCGGCCGATCGGGGTCGCCTACTTCGACGCGCACCGCGTGCGCACCATGCCCGAGGTGCTGATGGTGGTGGTCGGCACCGATCACCGCATCCGCCGGATAGAGGTGCTCCGCTTCCAGGAGCCGCCGGACTACCGGCCGCCGCAGAAGTGGCTGGAGCGCTTCCAGGGGCGCGTCCTCGACGGCGACCTCTCGCTCAAGGGGACGGTGCCCAACCTGACCGGCGCGACGCTCACGTCCGGCGCCGTGACCGGCGCGACGCGCCGGCTGCTCGCGCTGCACAGCGTGATCGCACCCTTCGAGGCGTCGAAATGAGCGAGCAGCGACGCGCGCTCGGCCGCGGAGGCGGAGCTCCAGTGAAGCCGTTCCCGAAGTGGCTCCTGATGGTGAGCTCGCTGGTCACCGCTGTGACCGGCGTCGCGTACTTCCTGCTCGAGCGCTTCTACGTGCCGACCGACGAGTTCGCGATCGGCCATCCGTTCGAGCCGTGGCTGCTCAAGGCGCACATCCTGGCAGCGCCCGTGCTCGTCTTCGCGATCGGGCTGATCACCTTCGACCACATCTGGAAGCACTACCGCTGCCTGGTGCCGGCCGGCCGCCGCACGGGGCTCGGCGCCATGTGGGTGATCGTGCCGATGATCGTGACGGGCTATTTGATCCAGGCGGTCACGTCGGTGGCGTGGCTAGACGCGCTCGGCTGGATCCACCTGGCCGCGGGGCTCGTCTACTTCGTCAGCCTGATCGCGCATCGGCGGGTCTTCCGGGGCGCGATTCCGACGGTGGTCGAGTGGGCGCGCCGCCGCTCGCCGGAACGGGAGGACCGCCGCGCCCTCGATCTGGCCGACCATGGCGCGCGTCATCTGGAAATCCCCCTGATCGTCGTCGATCAGCAGGATGCGGATCGGGTCTGAGCGGTCCACGGAGCCGGTTGGTGGGGAGGCGGGATCAGAAACAAACAATAGGCGGGCCTATGCCGTCCCATCAAGACGACGGCCCGGGCGACGCCGACCGATGCCATCAATCCTCCGGCGTGGGCTCCCGCCGGAGCTCCTTGACGCGGCCCCGGCGCCGCTTGGCCTCGAGCCGCCTCCGCTTGTCGGCGGCAGGCACCTTAGTGGGCACTCGGGGAGCCACACGCGCGTTTTTTCTCTCGAGCTTCCTGCGTAGCCGCCGGAGGGCGATCGCCTTGTTCCGGTGCTGGCTGCGCTCGTTCCGCGCGGTCGCCCGCACGCCGGTGGGCTCGTGCAGCAGCCGCACGCCGCTCTCCGTCCGGTTCTGGTGCTGCCCTCCCTTTCCCCCCGAGCGGAATGTCTCCACCCGGCACTGGCCGAGCAGGGCCTTGTCGCTCTCGGGGATGGGGAATGGCGGAGATGGCTCGCTCATTTCTTCGTATATTTCTTGCAGCGCCCGTTCGGGCGCCGCCCCCTGAGCCACGGACGGCGCAGGATGATCTTCGACCGCATGGATGAGCGCCCAGGAGCCTGCCTGCTGCTGGTGCTCGCCTGTCTCGTGATCATCGTGGCCGGCCTCAAGGCGGCCTCCCCGATCCTCGTGCCGTTTGTGCTGGCGCTGTTTCTCGCTGTCGTGTCGATGCCGATCACGTTCGGCCTCCGGCGGATCGGACTGTGGGCACCGCTCGCGATCAGCGCGACCATCCTGCTTAATCTCCTCGTCTTCGGGCTCATGATCCTCATGGGCACGAGCGCCCTGGGCGACCTGAGGCTCAAGCTGCCACGCTACCTGAGCCTGTTCCGGGGAATGTGGGGGCGGTGGCTGCTGGAGCTGGACGAGCGCGGTATCCCCGCGTCCACCTACCTGACGCTCGACCCGGTGGATCCGGCCCGGGTGCTCGGGCTGGTGGGGAGCGCCGTACAGGCGATCGCTCAGATCTTGGGAGTTTCCTTCATCATCGGCCTGATCATGTTCTTCATCCTGGCCGAGGCGACCGTGTTCCCCTTCAAGTTCCAAGCGATTCTGGGGGGGAATCGGCAGGGGCGCCTCCGCATCGCCCAGATCGTCAAGGAGATCCAGGTCTACCTGGGGCTCAAGTTCCTCATCAGCCTCGCCACGGGTGTGAGCGTGACCGTGCTGGCCCAGCTGGCCGCCCTGGACTTTCCAGTCCTGCTCGGGCTGATCGCCTTCGTCTTGAACTTCGTGCCCACGATCGGATCGATCATCGCGGCCATCCCCGGCGTCGTGCTGGCCCTCATCCTGCACGGTGAGGTGACCGCGCTGGTGGTGGGGCTCGGCTACTTCGGGATCAACACCGCGATCGGCAACATCCTGGACCCACAGATCATGGGACACCGCATGGGGCTCTCCACCCTGGTGGTCGTGCTCTCGTTGCTCTTCTGGGGGTGGCTCTGGGGGCCGATTGGGGCACTCCTCTCGGTGCCCCTGACCATGGTCATCAAGATCGCGCTCCAGAACGTCCCCGACCTACGCTGGATGGCGGTGCTGCTCGACAAGATCCCCCCACAGGCCCGAAGATCCAGCCAGGCGGGGGAGGTGCTGTACACCTCGCCAGGGACGGCGGAGGCTAGCGTTCCGGTGGTGCCCTCCGACGGTCCCAAGCGGGCGACGGGGTGATCATGCCGCGCGTCCCCTTCGATACGCTCCCCGACGACGCACGCCTCTGGATCTTCGGGGCCGAGCGTACGCTCGACGCGCGCGAGCGGACCGAGTTGCTGTCCGCCGTGGACGGATTCCTGGAGAGCTGGAAAGCGCACGGCTCGCCGCTGACCGCTGCCCGCCACCTCGAGCAGGACCGCTTCCTGATGGTGGCGGTGGATCAGGCGAGCATGCCCCCGTCGGGATGCTCGATCGACGCGATGGTGAACGTGCTCGCGGAGCTCGAGCGGCAGCTCGGCCTTTCCCTCGTGGGCCACGGCTGGGTCTACTGGCGCGACCGCTCCGGCGAGGTGCGGCGCGCCGACCGGGGCGGCTTCAAACGGCTGGTGGAGGCCGGCGAGGTCGACGGCGACACCCCGGTGTTCGACACGACTCTCACCCGTCTCGGCGGGGTGCGCGCCGGCGAATGGGAGCGACCGGCCCGCGCGAGCTGGCACGGCAGGACCTTCCTGAGGCCGGCCGGCCGCTGATCCGCTGATCCGCGGGGCCGACGGCGGCTGAGGGCGCTCGCCATGATGGCCGACGGCGCCGACCGCCAGCCGGGGGCACGCTTCCTCCATCTGCTCGCCAACCTGGTGATCGTGATCGCCGGGCTCAAACTGGCGGGGCCCATCCTGGTGCCGTTCGTGCTCGCCGCCTTCCTGGCGGTCGTGACCATGCCGGTCATGTTCGGGCTGCGCGTACGGGGCGTGCCCGCGCCCGCGGCGATCGGGCCGGCGGTGCTGCTCGACGCGCTCGTCTTCCTCTTGGTCATCCTGCTCATCACCAACTCGCTCTCGGGGCTGAACGAGCGGGTACCCGAGTACGTGCGGATCCTCCCGGGGAGGATCACGGAATGGGTGGCGGCGCTGCAGGCGCGCGGGATTCCGGCGGCCGACTATCTGCGGCTCGACCTGGACCCCGACCGCGTGCTGGGCGTGCTCACGCGGGCGCTCCGCCTCGTGGTCTCGCTGCTCTCGATGGCGCTGCTGGTGGGGATCATCCTGATCTTCATCCTGGCCGAGGCCACCAACCTGCCCTTCAAGTTCAAGGCGGTGCTCGGCAGGAGCCGAGGGCTGATCAACCTGCTGCGTGGGGTGAGCGAAGTGCAGGCCGGGGCGCCGGCGGCGCAAGCCTTTCCTGCACCGTAACATCCGGAATGGAGCGAGCCCCGGGAGGGGGATCCACCCGGGGCTCATGCGCTCGGACCTCACGGTCGGATTAGGCGAGGCGGACGACGTTGGCCGCGGCCGGGCCTTTGGGTCCATCCACCAAATCGAACTCCACCCGTTCCCCCTCCGCCAGGGTCTTGAACCCTTCCGCCTGGACGGCGCAGTAATGCACGAAGCAGTCGTGCTCCACCCCCTCCGCGGAGATGAACCCGAACCCCTTCGCGTCGTTGAACCACTTGACCGTCCCGCTCGTCCGCATCTCGGCTGCTCCATCCACGGTCCATGACAGGGGCACACTCCGGCAGCGACGATGAAGGGCTCCCGATCGCGCCTCAAGATTTCCAAGCCAGGGCTGGGGGAGCGCCGCCCGCCCCGGTCTCTGTCCCCGGGGCGCGCCCTCCCGTCAGATTGGATGCTCGGCCGACTCCTCCAACTGTGAGGCCTCCCGTGGAGACCCGCACCGCTCCACCATCCTCACCCGCGCTCCCCGCCGGGGGCAGCTTCTTCGGGCACCCGCGTGGCCTCTCCACGCTCTTCTTCACCGAGATGTGGGAGCGCTTCAGCTACTACGGGATGCGGGCGCTGCTCATCCTCTACATGACCGCGGCGGTCGCGGGGGCGAACCCCGGGCTCGGGTGGCAGGAGGGGCAGGCGGGGGTGGTCTACGGGCTCTACACTTCGCTGGTCTACCTGCTTGCGCTCCCCGGCGGCTGGGTCGCCGACCGGCTGTGGGGGCAGCGCAAGGCGGTTTTCGTGGGCGGGTGCATCATCGCGCTCGGCCACTTCACGCTGGCTGGCCCGCTCGTCGGGCTCCCCGAGATCCCGAGCTTCTTCCTCGGCCTCCTCTTCATCGTTGTGGGCACGGGGCTGCTCAAGCCCAACGTCAGCACGATCGTCGGTGACCTCTATCCGCGTCCGGGAACAGATGCGCCCAGCGATCAGCTCAAGGCGTGGAGCGCGCGGCGCGATGCGGCGTTCTCGATCTTCTACATGGGGATCAACGTCGGGGCGATGCTGGGCCCGTTCATCTGCGGCACGCTCGGGGAGCGCGTGAACTGGCACTGGGGCTTCTCGGCCGCAGGGTTCGGGATGGTGCTAGGGCTGATCCAGTACCGCGCGGGCATCGGCCACCTGGGTAACGCGGGCGCGCCGCCGACCGACGAGCCGGGCGCGCTGGCAGCGCGCGAGCGGCGCTTCTATCTGATCGCGGGTGGGATCGCGGCCACGACCGCGCTGTTCGCTCTGCTCGCGTCGACCAGAGGGATCGGGCTCACCCTCGAGGCGTTCGCGACCTGGCTGGGCTACGGGATCCTGCTGCTCACGATCCTGTTCTTCGCCGCCCTCATATTCGACGTGAAGTGGGCGGCGGGACTGAGCGCCCTCTTTCTGGTGCTCTCCCTCCTGCTCGCGCCGGCGATGGGCGCGACCGTCGCCGGGCAGTGGGCGATCCTGGTCACGCTCGGCGCGTTCATGCTGGCGAGCGTGGGGCGGCTGGTGGCGGGCGGGGAGCGGGTGAGCGACGATCAGAAGCGGCTGATGGTGATCTTCTGGCTCTTCCTGCTGGCGGCCGTCTTCTGGTCGGGGTTCGAGCAGGCGGGCTCCTCGATGAACCTGTTCGCACGCGATCTCACCGACCGCACGATCGGGGCATTCGAGGTGCCCACGACCTGGCTCCAGAATGTGAACCCGTTCTTCATCGTCATCCTCGCTCCCGTGTTCGGTTGGATGTGGACCTGGCTCGCCACGCGCCACGCCAACCCGTCCACGCCGGTCAAGTTCGCGCTCGGTCTGCTCGGGCTGACCGGCGGGTTCGTCGTGCTGGCGTGGGGGGCCGCCAACGCGACCACGGCCGACGGCGGACTCTCGATGGCGTGGCTCGTGGTCACCTACTTCATGCACACGTGCGGCGAGCTCGCGCTCTCGCCGGTCGGCCTCTCCTCCATGACCAAGCTGGCTCCGGCCGGGCGGGTCGGTCAGATGATGGGCGTCTGGTTCATCGCGGCTGCGCTCGGGAACCTGTTTGCGGGGCTGGTCGCAGGGCGGCTCGAGGTGCTGCCGCCCGACCGGCTGTTCTGGAGCGTCGCGCTGTTCACCGGTGGGGTCGGAGCGGTGGCGCTGCTGGTGAGCCCGGGCGTCAAGAGGCTGATGGGAAGAGCGGAGTAGCGCGGCGGGAGGGGGGCGAGCGCGGGTTGCCTCGGCCCCCTCCCCCTCATAGAATGGCCCCCGCGCCGGCCCTGGGTAACCAAGCCTGGTCGTTCGGGGCTGGTCGTTCCGGATCCCATCTCCAGACGGAGTGCTCTCATGAAGGTCACCGTCCTCGGCGAAACGCGCCCGGACGAGCGGCGGGTCGCGCTGGTCCCCGACACCGTCAAGGACATGAAGAAGGCCGGGATCGAGGTCGTCGTGCAGGCCGGGGCGGGCCAACGCTCCTCCTTCCCCGACGAGCTCTATCGGGAGGTCGGTGCGACCATCGCGCCCGACGCCCGGGCCGCGGTCCAGGGCACGGACGTGGTGCTCAAGGTCCAGCCCCCGAGCGAGGCCGAGCTGGGGCTCCTGAACAAGGGCGTGCTCCTCATCTCGCTGCTGAACCCACTCGGGGACGCGGCCACGGCGAAGTGCATCGCGGACAAGGGCGTGAGCGCGTTCGCCCTCGAGCTCGTGCCGCGCACCACCCGGGCGCAGAGCATGGACGTGCTCTCCTCCCAGGCGATGGTGGCGGGCTATAAGGCGGTGCTGCTTGCCGCCGACACCATCCCCAAGTTTCTCCCGATGTTCATGACCGCCGCCGGAACGATCCGGCCGGCCAAGGCGCTCGTGCTCGGGGCCGGTGTGGCCGGGCTCCAGGCGATCGCCACGGCGCGCCGCCTGGGCGCCAAGGTGGAGGCGTTCGACGTGCGGGCGGCCGTGAAGGAGCAGGTCCAGAGCCTGGGCGCGACCTTCCTCGAAACCGAGCAGGAGGTGACCGCGGAGGGGGAGGGGGGCTACGCCAAGGAGCTCTCGGAGGAGCAGCACAAGCGCGAGCTCGAGCTGATCGCGAAGCACATCAAGGACGCCGACATCGTCATCACCACGGCGCAGATCCCGGGCAGGCCGGCTCCGCTGCTGGTGACCGAGGAAATGATCGCGAGCATGAAGCCGGGGTCCGTCCTGGTGGATCTCGCGGCGGAGAGCGGCGGCAACGTGGCCGGCTCGAAGCCCGGCGAGACCGTGCAGAAGAACGGCGTCACGATCCTGGGCCCCGCGAACCTGCCCTCCACTATCCCCTATCACGCCAGCCAGATGTTCTCGAAGAACGCCTGGACGTTCCTGAAGGAGATGGTGAAGAAGGACGAGGGCGTGGTTGTGGACCTGGCCAACGACGTGGTGGGCCCGACCTGCCTGACGCACCAGGGCGAGGTCAGGAACGAGCGGGTGCGCCAGCAGCTCGGGCTCGGCCCACTGCCGGCCCCGGTCGGCCCGGGCGCGACCGCGACGACCGGTACGGGAAGCAGCGTGGGCACGAGCCCGTCCGCTTCCACCCGCTGACAACTCGAGGAGACTAAATGGGCACGCTGCTCGTCGGTCTGTACGTGCTGGTGCTGGCCACCCTCGTGGGCAACGAGGTGATCAGCAAGGTGCCGCCCACGCTGCACACCCCGCTCATGTCGGGGGCGAACGCCATCAGCGGCATCTCCGTGCTGGGGGCGGTCGCGATCGCCGCGCACGCCGAGTCGGGCGCGGTCTGGTGGCTCGGAATGCTCGCGGTGGCCATGGCGATGGTGAATGTGGTCGGCGGCTTCCTGGTCACCGATCGCATGCTCCAGATGTTCAAGAAGCGCTGACCCGGAGAATCACGAGAACATGGATCTCTCAACACTGGTCGAGATCGCCTACCTCGTTTCGGCGGTCCTCTTCGTGGTCGGGCTCAAGCGCATGCAGTCCCCGGCGACCGCTCGCCAGGGCAACCAACTCGCCTCGTTCGCGATGTTCCTCGCGATCGTGGGCGCGCTGGTCGTCGCCGAGGTGACGGACTGGCGCGGCATCCTGATCGGCACGGCCCTGGGCGCCACCATCGGCGTGGCGGGCGCGCGCCTGGTCGCCATGACCGCGATGCCCGAGATGGTGGCAATCTTCAACGGGCTCGGCGGAGCGGCTTCGGGTACGGTGGCGGCCGGCACGATCGTCATCCTGCTCCAGAGCGGCGCCCCCGTCGGCGGCTTCGTCGGGATCGCGATCACGATCACGACGCTGATCGGGGCCGTGACGCTGTCGGGCAGCTTGATCGCCTTCGGGAAGCTCAGCGGAAGGGTGTCGGGTAACCCGATCACGTTCCCGGGACAGAAGGTGGTCAGCGGCCTCCTGTTCGCGGTCCTGCTCGGCATGGCGTTTCTGGTGGCGACGGGCAGCGGGGCGGCGGCCTTCGGGCCGCTCGAGGTATTCGTGATCTTCGCGGCGCTGGCGCTGCTGCTGGGCGTGCTGCTCACCATCCCGATCGGGGGCGCCGACATGCCGGTCGTGGTGTCGCTGCTCAACTCGTACTCGGGGATGGCGGGGTCGGCGGCGGGCTTCGTGATCGGGAACAACCTGCTGATCCTGGCGGGTGCGCTGGTGGGGTCGGCGGGCATGATCCTCACCATGATCATGTGCAAGGCGATGAACCGCTCGCTCGCCAACGTGATCTTCGGCGCGTTCGGCGGTGACGCCGGCGTGGCTGCCCTCGCTTCGGGCGAGAAGAAGAGCGCGCGCAGCGTGGACGCCGAGCAGGCGGCGATGCTGCTCGCTTACGCGCAGACCGTGATCGTCGTGCCCGGCTACGGGCTCGCGGTGGCACAGGCGCAGCACGAGCTGCGCAAGGCGATGGATCTGCTTCAGGAACGTGGCGTCGACGTGAGGTACGCGATCCACCCGGTTGCGGGCCGCATGCCGGGCCACATGAATGTGCTGCTGGCCGAGGCCGACGTGCCTTACGACAGTCTGTTCGACCTGGACGAGATCAACGACGACTTCGCGCGCACCGACGTGGTCGTGGTGGTGGGCGCCAACGACGTCGTGAACCCTGAGGCGAGGAACCCCAAGAGCATCATCGCGGGCATGCCCATCCTGGACGTGGACAAGGCCCGCAATGTCATCGTGGTGAAGCGGAGCCTCTCGCCCGGCTTCGCGGGCATCGACAACCCGCTCTTCTATCTCGAAAATTCGATGATGTTCTTCGGCGACGCGAAGAAGGCGATGACCGACCTGATCAAGGAGATCCGCGAGGTCTAGCGGCCCGCGAGCGCCGCCGCCAGGAAGCGGGCGGCCTGCTCCTCCGCCCAGAACCGGGGCGACCACGGGGGACCCTCCACGAACCCCACGTGGCCGCCCCGGTTCGTCAGGAAGGGCACGAGCGCGGGGTTCGCGTGCAGCGCCGCCTCGGGTATCGCGGCGGCGGGCAGGAACGGATCGTCGCGGCTGTGGAGCACCAGCGTCGGCACCCGTACGGCGTCCAGGCAGCGCGCGGAGCTGGAGGCCTCGTAGTAGCTCGCGGCGTCGGCGAATCCGTGCAGCGGTGCGGTGACGAGGTCGTCGAACGCCCGGATCGTGGGCGCGTGGGTGGCGGGGCCGAGCGCGACGAGAGGCTCGAGCAGCGCCCGCTTGGGCTCCAGCTTTCCGACCAGTGAGCGCAGGAAGTAGCGCGCGTAGGCGCGCACCACCGGTCCGCGCTCGAGTGCGTCCGCGCCCGCGCTCAGGTCGAAGGGAACCGACACCGCGGCGGCCGCCCGCACCAGCTCCGGGCCGTCCGCTCCCAGCTCGCCCAGCAGCTTCAGCAGCACGTTGCCACCGAGCGAGAAGCCGAGCGCCCCGAGCGGCCGGTCCGGCCGGCGCGCGTGCAGGCGCTCGAGCACCCAGCGCGGGTCGCCGGTCTCGCCCGAGTGATAGAACTGCGCCAGGCGGTTGGGCTCGCCGCCGCAGCCTCGGAAGTTGAGCCCCACCGCGCCCAGCCCGAGCGCGTTGAGCGCGCGATACGCGAGCAGCGCGTACGGACGGAGCGCGCTGCCCTCCAGGCCGTGGAGCACCAGCACGAGCGGCGCGTGCGCGAGCTGCCCGCCGCCCTCGCTCCCGTCGCGGGCGCGGCCGTCCGCGAAGTCGAGGAGCAGCACGTCGCCGTCGGGCGCTTCCCAGCGCTCGCGCCGGATCGGGACCGGAGGCCGCGGCCGCAGGAACTTGCCGGCCAGAGTCTGGGCGTGGGCGTGGCGCGCCCACGCGGGCGGCCGGAAGGGCCGGGGGATGAAGGAGCGCATGCGTACCCCAAGTTGCATGCGTGAGCATGGAGACGAAACCGGAAGCTGGAACGGCGCGTAGAACCCGGTGTCCCCCACGCAAGCCCGAGGAGCCATGAGCCGAGTCGGTCCGAGCGCGCCGGTCGCGCTCCTCGCGCTCCTCCTGCTGCCCGCGGCGGCCTCCTCCCTTGCAGGTTGCTCCACACACCCCGGACGTCCGGCAGTCCTCCGATGACGCCTTCCTCGACGACCGGGCCGGCGAGCTCCACGCCCTGGCGCGCGCCCGCTGGCAGGAGATCGACGGCACCCTCCTCCGCTACCAGGCGATCGTGCGGCAGCGTCTGGGGGTCGGGCTCAGGCTGCCGCTGCGATACCGCACGCTGGTCCACCACGAGGCGGCCGCGCGAGTGATCTGGGAGCGGGGCGAGCAGGCGGAGCGAGGCGACGTCGCCGCCGTGCAGATGCTCGGTCTCCGCAACCGGCTTCCCGAGGACGGCACGAACGACCCGAACGACCCCGGGGGGGATGGCCCACGCAGCTGTGGCGGAGCGGACTGCGTGAGCGCGGGCATGAGCGGGCTCTTCCTGCGCGGGTTCGTGCCGGGCGGCGATCCGCTGCTGCTGGGCCTGGACGAGTGGGACGACGGCGCCCGCGCCCGCTCCGCACCCGCCATTCGCCGCCGTCCGCGGCGGCCAGCGTGGCCAGTCCGGGCACAACGCGGGGCGACGCCCCGCCGCAGCGCCTCTGGGTGCTCGGCGGTCCGGTGAGCCTGCGTGGGTACGCGCCCGGGGTGGCGATCGGCCGCACGTTCGTGAGCGGACGCGGCGAGGTGGTCGTCCCGCTGAGCCGCCTGCCAGCGGCGCGCGCGGTGGGGCTCGCGTTCTTCGTCGACGGCGGCTGGGCGGGGCAGCGCGACGCTATCCGCTGGGACGCGGCGGTCGCGTCGGCCGGGGTCGGCCTCTCGCTGCTGGACGGTGTCATCCGTCTGGACGCGGCCTGGGGGTGGAAGGGGCCGGAGGGCCGGCGGCTCGACCTGTATCTCGACGGCCTCCTGTAACACATTCCGGCGCCGGCCATCGCCCGCGGTGATGGCGTCCCGCTACGCAACCTCGGAGACCACGGATGCTCCGGCGGATCCTCGCCGTCCCATTCCTTCTCGCCATGGGCTCCTGCCTGGCCGACGCCGCCCCCACTCCGACCGAGATGGGCGTGGCCCGGGAGCTGGCCGAGCTGCGCGCGCGCACCCTCTCCGACGTGCGCTACGACGTCCGGCTGAGCGTTCCGGACGAGCGTGCGCGCCCGGTCACGGGCGAGACGGTAGTGCGCTTCCGGTGGAACGATCCGCGCGGCCGCGACCTGGCGCTCGACTTCCTGGAGCCGGCCGCGCGCGTGCGCTCCGTCGAGGCGAACGGAACGGCCGTGCCGTGGCGCCCCGTGAACGACCACGTCGTGATCCCGGCCGCCGCCCTGCGCGCGGATGCGGAGAATGAGCTGCGGGTCATCTACGCGGCTGGCGATGAGGCGCTCAACCGGGCGGCCGATTTCCTGTATGCGCTCTTCGTTCCCGATCGCCACCACTTCAGTCTGCCGGTCTTCGACCAGCCGGACCTCAAGGCCCGCTGGCGGCTGGAGCTGAACGTTCCAGCCGTCTGGGTGGCGGTCTCGAACGGAGCCGAGGAGCGCGTGGAGGAGGCCGGGCACGGGGCGGATTCCAACTCCGCCCGGCGTGTCTATCGGTTCGCGGAGACCAAGCCGATCCCCTCGTACCTGTTCGCGTTCGCGGCCGGCCGCTTCACCATCGAGGAATCGGAGCTAGACGGCCGGCGCATGCGCATGTACCACCGCGAGACCGACGCGCGGCGCATCGCCCGCAATCGTGAGCAGCTCTTCGAGCTGCACCGGACGGCTGTCACGTGGATGGAGCAGTACACCCAGATCGGCTATCCCTTCGACAAGCTCGACTTCGTCCTGATCCCGAGCTTCCAGTACGGAGGGATGGAGCATCCGGGCGCGATCTTCTACCGCCAGGAGGGGCTGCTGGTCGACGAGTCAGCCACGCAGACGGACCTGCTCAACCGGGCGAGCATGATCGCGCACGAAACCGCACACATGTGGTTCGGCAATCTCGTCACGATGAGGTGGTTCGACGACGTCTGGACGAAGGAGGTATTCGCCAACCTCCTGGCCGCCAAGATCGTGCACCACTCCTTCCCCGACCTGGACCACGACCTGCGCTTCTGCCTCGCACACCATCCAGGCGCGTACGCGGTCGACCGGACAGCGGGGGCCAACCCGATCCGGCAGCCGCTCGACAACCTGCGCGAGGCCGGCGCGCTCTACGGTCCGATCATCTACGACAAGGCGCCGGTCCTGCTGCGCCAGCTCGAGCAATGGGTGGGCGAGCTCACCTTCCGCGAGGGCGTCCGGGAGTACCTCAGGCGCTTCGCGTACGGGAACGCGAGCTGGCCGGAGCTCATCGAGATCCTCGACCGGCGGAGCGCGCAGGATCTCCAGGCGTGGAGCCGCGTCTGGGTGGAGGAGGCGGGGCGTCCCACCATCCAGGTCGAGCGCGAGGCCACCGAGGGCGGCACCCGCTTCACGCTCCGGCAGCTCGACCCTGCCGGCCGCGGCCGGGTCTGGCCACAGTCGCTCGGGGTAGCGGTCCCGGAGGGGGACGGGATCCGGCTGTACTGGATCGAGCTTTCCGAGCAGCCCGTGGTGCTCGAGCTGGCCGGCGAGCCTGCATGGATCCTTCCCAATGGGGGCGGGCTCGAGTACGGGCTCTTCCGCCTCGATCCGGTGAGCCGCGCCGCGCTGCTCGAGGGCGTCGCCGAGATCGCCGTTGAGCGCGTGCGGGGGGAGGCCTGGCTCACGCTCTGGGACGCCGTGCTGGAGCAGGAGATCCCGCCCGTGCGCTTTCTGGAACGCGTGCTCGCCACGCTCGCGGCCGAGCGCGACGAGCAGATCACGGAGTGGCTGCTCGCCACGCTGCGGACGGTCTACTGGAGGCTCCTTCCGGACGTCGAGCGCGGTCGCCGCGGCCAGGGTGTGGAGCTCGCGCTCTGGAACGGCGCGCGCGGTGCGGCGACGCCCACGCTCCGCTCCGCGTACTTCTCCGCCTGGCAGGACGTGGTCGAGAGCCCAGACGGGGTCGCGCGGCTGCGCCGGCTCTGGTCCGGCGAGGAGGTGCCCCCGGTCCGCCTTGCCGAGCCGGATCGCACGCGGCTCGCAGCGGCGCTCGCGCTCCGCGCCGCACCCGGATGGATGGACGTGCTCGATCAGGAAGAAGGGCTGATCGGGAATCCCGACCGGCGGGCACGCTTTACGTTCGTGCGACCGGCCCTCTCCGCTGATCCGTCCGACCGGGAGCGCTTCTTTCTCTCGCTCGCCGACCTGGACAACCGTGAGCGCGAGCCCTGGGCGCTGGACGGGCTCGCGTACATCAACCACCCGCTCCGCGCCGGACATGCCCGGGCGTTCATCCGTCCGAGCCTCGAGCTGCTCGAGGAGGTCCAGCGCACGGGCGACATCTTCTTCCCCGGGGCGTGGGTGGACGCGACCCTCTCGGGTCACAACCGCCCCGAGGCCGCCGAAGCGGTGGCCGCCTTCCTCGCGGAGCACCCCGACTACCCGCCGCGCCTGCGCGGGAAGATACTGCAGGCGGTCGATCTGGTCGATCGCGCCGCGCGGATGGTGCACGGCTGGAAGGGCTGATCCTCCCCCTTCTTCCCCGAGACTCTCGGCCCCTGCTCTCCGTAGGGGAGCTTGGGCCATCGCACCTTCTGTCACTAAACGTCGTTTCCCATCGTTAGTTGTCACGGACGTTTGTAACGACAAGGGGAAGCGCGTGTTCACCAGTTGACGGGGTCCAGGAGATAGTTTACGGTGTTCACCTATGAGCGAGCAACGAGAAAAGATTCTGGCGTGCGCCTGTGACCTCTACCTGAGCGACGGACTGGACGGCTTCTCCATGCGGAAGCTGGGGCGGTCGCTCGGGGTCACCGCGCCCGCGCTGTACCGGCACTACGCGAGCAAGGAGCGGGTGCTGCTGGACGTCGTGGGGGAGGGCTACCGGCAGCTGATCCAGTACCTGCACCGCGCGCTCCAGGGCCGGACCCCCGAGGAGCGCTTCCGGATGGCGGGCGACGGATACCTGGAGTTCGCGATCCGGCATCCGCGCTACTACGAGGTGCTGTTCATGGGCGTGGAGCTGCTCCGGGTGGACGACGTTCCCGAGGAGATCTCCGCGCAGGGATGCGCGGTGGGGCAGTTCTGGAACGATCGCGTGCGCGAGTGCATCGAGGCCGGGCTGCTCCGGGACGGCGATCCGGAGGCGATCGGGATGTCGCTCTGGGCGCACGCCCACGGCCTCATCTCGCTCTACCTGAAGGGCATGCTGACGCTTCCCGAGGACCAGCTGCGCGCCCTCTACCGGGCGTCCTGCGTCCGCGTGCTGATGGGGCTCGGGACCGAGGGCTACGCGGAGCAGCTGGCAGGGGCGCCGGGGGAGGCGCCGGCCGAGGCGTCCGCGAGTCTCCATGGATCCGTGCAACGAGGAGAAACGTGGATACACAGAGGAACAGGACAGTGAGGGCGGGCCGGATCGCCGGGGCGCTGCTCGGGCTCGTCGCCCTGGCCCCCGCCGCGACCGCCGGGCAGGAGCGGCTCGTGCCACAGGCGGCGCAGCCGGCCGAGGCACAGGCGCAGTCCCAGGCGCAGCTCCAGGCGCAGCCCCAGACTCTCGGGTTGCCCGAGGTCGTGCGCCAGGTGCTCGAGCGGAGCCGGGAGATCCGGCAGGCGCGCTACGCGCTCGACGAGGCGAAGGAGCGCGTGGCCGAGGCGTGGGGGAACGTGTATCCGACCGTGGACTTTTCGGCCGACTACGTCCGAAACGTCTCGCCGTCGCTCAACTTCATGCCGGCGATCTTCTTCGACGAGAACGCCGGTCCGGGCGAGTTTGTGCCGGTCCAGTTCAGTGCCGACAACATCTGGGCGAGCTCGATCAACGTCGACCAGCCGGTCTTCAACGCGAGCTCGTTCATAGGCGTGGGCGCCGCCGGGCGCTACCGCTCCCTCCAGGACGAGATGCTGCGCGCGCGCACCGAGTCGGTTGTGACGCGGGTACGCATGCGCTACTACGAGCTGCTGCTCGTGCAGGAGCAGCAACGGCTCACCGAGAACTCGGTGCGGCGCGTGCGCGAGAGCCTGGCGCAGGCGAAGGCGCTCCAGCGCGCCGGCCTCGTGCCGGAGTACGACGTGCTCCGCCTCGAGGTCGAGCTCGCCAACCTGGAGCCCAACCTGCGGCGCGCCACCAACGCCATCGCCCAGCTCCACCGCCAGCTGGCGGTGGAGCTGGACCGCGACGACGCCGAGACGCTGGCGGTGGCCGGCTCGCTCGCGGACATGAACCTGGCGGATCCGGAGGCCAACAGCGCGGCCAACCGTGCCATCCTGGAGTTCGGGAGCGTGGGGGATGGCGGGGACGTGGACGCGCTGGTGGCGGAGGCGCTTGCCTCACGCTCCGACCTGCGGCAGCTCGAGCTCACCGAAGACCTGCGCCGTACCGAGCTCAGGATCGAGCAGGTGCAGTACTTCCCGAAGCTGAGCGTGTTCGGGAGCTACACGATCAACGCGCAGCAGAACGGCAGCCCTGAGTTCTTCGGGTCGCAGCGCGTGTACGGCCGGACGGTCGGCGTACGCGTCACGCTGCCGATCTTCAACGGCTTCCAGCGCGAGGCGCGGATCGATCAGAAGCAGGCCGTGCTCCGGGCCGCGCAGAGCCAGACGCGGCTCGCCGCGGACATGGCCGCCGCGGAGCTGCGCACCCTCGCCGAGCAGGTCGAGGAGGCGCTGCTGCGCGCGCACGCCCAGCAGCTCGCGGTCAGGCAGGCGCAGCGCGGCTTCGAGATCGTGAGCGCGCAGCACCGCGAGGGCCTGTCCAGCCAACTCGAGCTGACCGACGCCGAGGTGGCGCTGCGGGAGAGCGAGTTCAACTACGCGCAGGCGGTGTTCGACTATCTGGCCACCCGCGCGCGCCTCGACGAGGCGGCCGGACGGGTGCCGCTGGTGGGCGGGAGCGGATCGTGAGAGCGCGGCGCGTGTCTACTCGCAGGGGCGGACAGTGGACCTGAACGGCAATCCAGGGAGAGCGACGACCATGTCGGCACACCTCAGGGGCGCGGCGCTCGTGCTGGCCGCGGCGGTGGCAGTGAGCGGGTGCGGGTCCGCGGAGGCCAACGGAGCGGACGACGCACCTGTGGAGGCCGGCCGCGTCGTCAACGTGGAGGTTGCCACCGTCGTGGCCGGCGACTTCACGGAAGTGATCCGGCTCACGGGCACCGTGGCGGCCAACCGTGACGTCCTGGTTTCGGCCGAGGAGACCGGTGTGGTCACCCAGCTGTTGGTGGCCAAGGGCTCGCTCGTGAGCGTCGGCCAGCCCATCGCCAAGATCGACGACCGGCTGCTGGCCTCGCAGGCCGCGCAGGCGCGCGCGCAGGCGGCCCTCGCGCGGGAGCTGTGGGAGCGGCGCAAGCGCCTGTTCGAGGAGGACGAGGTGGGATCGGAGCTGGCGTACCTCGAGGCGCGCTTCCAGGCGGAGCAGGCCGAGGCGGCGCTGGCCACGCTCGAGCGTCGGCTCGAGCGCACCGTGGTCACCGCCCCGATCGAGGGGATTCTGGACGACCGCCTGGTCGAGGTGGGCGCGATGGTGAACCACGGCACGCCT
>Ga0310121_10001316_pt1 | contig 25721 bp, 22 predicted proteins | sample CB27_Tmax_986_MG_FD_203504 | JGI IMG/M metagenome (GOLD analysis project Ga0310121, IMG submission 203504) | Marine microbial communities from Western Arctic Ocean, Canada - CB27_Tmax_986 | ecosystem: Environmental > Aquatic > Marine > Oceanic | place: Canada: Western Arctic Ocean | collected...
CTCTTTGAGATCGGCTTCTATACGAGGAACAAGAAATGGAGGAAGGATGAATACTGCGCTATCAAGATTCCGCTGGATTGCTCTTAGCGAAGGTGTTTCGTTCCTCGTATTGCTGGGTATTGCCATGCCTTTGAAATACCTGGCTGAAATCGCCATTGCCGTAAAGATCGTTGGCTGGATCCATGGGATCCTCTTCATTCTCTATCTGGTCCTTGGCCTGCACGCAGCGGGGGTTCTGCGCTGGTCCCTGCGTTTTCGATTCTACGTCCTGGTGGCGTCGTTGGTCCCATTTGGCACATTTGTACTCGATCGGTATCTTCGGACCGAGGCTACAACAACATCCGAGTCGCCGTGATCGAGGACGGTTGCTTCCGACGAGAGCCTTTTGGGGCGGCTGCGGGATGAGTTGCATTCGTCGGGTATTCGCGGGATGTTTGGGCCCATGAATTCGGACTTCGAATCCAACTCCGTCGACTCGGGGCGCCGGCGTTTTCTCCGGCTTGCTCTGGGAGCGGCTCCGGTAGGGGTCGTTGCAGGCGGTCTTGTTGTCCATCTTTTCCGTGTCCGGGAAGACCCGCTATTGGTCGCCTGGGAAGGATGGCCTGGGGGGCGAGTCGAGCTCACCACGCCACCGGGCTGGAAACAGGGGACGGCGACCTTACGGGTCCGGCGAATGGCCGACGGTCTGGAAGCGGTCGTCGATGCGTTTCATTGGACGGATCCGAAGAATGGCTTGTCGCTTGTCCTGGATCTGCCGGAGGCTCGTTGGGTCCCAGGCCGGTATGAGTTGGCTGTGGTTTTGAGCCCGGATGTCGACGATGGTGGGCCATGGCGCAGTTCATGGATGGAAGCCTTTCATTTACGGTCGTTGCCATGCTTCGGCTGATCCCTCGCATCGTCTTTTTTGCGCTACTCCTTCTGAGTGGAGTGGCGCAGACCCAGGCTGGGACCACAATGGGGCGGATCCTCAAGCTCGAAAACATATCCGGTCGCGGGCTTCGCGTGGTTGCCAGTTTCCTTTCGGAACAGGGCCGCCGGCCCGTGCTGATGGATGAAGATCTGATACAACTCGATATCGAAGTTCGGGGGCAGGGAGCGAAACGAGGTCAGGTCCTTGAGACCTTTGTCGATCTGGCACCGACCCATTTTGAATCCGAGATCAAATCCTTTGCCGAACAGGAACTTCCGCTGGATGTAGTTCTGGTAGTCAGTGCCCACAAAGACCTCGATGGATCCTCCCAGGGGTATATTCGCAGCGCGGTGTCAGAGATCTTTAAGGAGTTGCCGGGATCGGCACGAGTAAATCTGATCTGGGTGACAGATGGACTCCATTATTTCGTGGCGCATCCGGACCGTGGTGCGGAGTTTACCGATTATTGGGAAGTGCAGAGCGAGACGGAAATCCAGGAATTCTGTCGGAAAGCCGATGTAGATTTTTATACCGAGGTGGCCAGAAAGGGCGTATCGAAGGCGATTCATCCCTGTGGGCTCGTGGCCGAATGGAAGGAACTCGAGACCGCCATTGAGGAAAGTGGTGAGGCAAGTTTCGAAGGTTACTATCCATCGGTTCTGGGTCTTCCCTGGAAATACTGCCCCAACGCCACTCCCAAAGTCTTTCACAGCCGAGACCGTCGTGATCCGGAAAACCGTTCACCCCTTGACGACGAGGAACTTGAAAAGCGAGTGCGTACCGGTGGAATCGACGTAGCCGTCGAGCTCTTGACCCGATTCCGACGCCCGAATGGCTATGCCCTGGTGGTCTATCTCGGGGATGGACTTGACGGCTATACCCAGACTCTCGCTGGCTGTCAGGACTCCATTTCGAGCACCTGTCGTGAAGGCAAGAAAGACCTGAATAGTTGTATTGCGCGGGAACGCCGGGAGAATCGGATTTCGAGGAAGAGAGCCAGTCGCCGCTGTCAGAAAAAATGTGTTTCGAAAGGTATGGCGCAGGCCGTTGGAACGATCCAACAGGCGCCCTTTCTGGAGAAAGCCATACGGCTTCTACCCTTGCTACGGGCCAGCCAGATCCGTCTGCAAAGCGTCTTATTACCGTCGGCCGATCCCTACGCTATCGACCGTATGCGTCTACTCAGCAATAAGAGCGGCGGCACCTTTCGGATGGCCGATTCCGGGGATTCCTTTGTCAAGGAGGCCCGTGCGGCCATCACAGAGTTGACGTCCAGCTTTGTGATTGAGCTTCGCCCCACCGGGGCGGACAAATTTGCCGAGGGAGAGGCTCTGGAGATACGGCTGGCCGCGACCGTGATCGGGGATAAGGACGATATCTGTAAGACCGATTGGATGTCGGCTCAGATACCCCGCGTGGATCGTGGGCTTTTCGCCACATTCCACCGTTTTCGAAGCTGGCTACAGGGCAAGATCGGGCGCTGGCCAGCCGACATTCTTCTGGTTGTGCTGGGGATGGTTCTGTTGTTCATTGGGCTGAAGCTCTTCCTTAAATTGGGTAAGGGATTTGTGAAGTTGATGAAGAAGCTGTTCGGGAAAGGGGGCTGATCCGTGGACAACCACATCTACATCATGGGTCAGAAGTACGAGGTCAAAGGGGCCCCCAACGGCGTCGTAACCTGGAAGGACAAGCGTAGCCTGGACGCAAAACGGATCGGGACCGCACGTCATCTGGACGATCCAATCGCAAATCCCCGGCAGGGATGGGGATCACGAAAGGGCCCGGACGGACGGGTAGGCTCCCTTGAAGATCTGAAGGCGACTGTAAGTCAGATCGTATTGCATTGGGATGTGACCCACTCTTCGGCGGGTGCAGTAGAAGTGTTACAGCGAAGGGGACTATCGACCCATTTTCTGATTGATTCCGATGGCACCATCTACCAGACCCTTGATGTGGAATATAAGGCGGTTCACGCGGGAGAAGCCAATGATCGTAGTATTGGTATCGACCTGAATCACGTAGCCCACAACCTGTTGAGCGCACCAAAGGAAGGGCATACCTATGGCCGCCGCCAGCAACGAGATGGCCCCTCTCCTCCGGTCCGAATCAACGGTGTCCAATACCGGTCCTACGGCTATACGGATGCCCAATATCAGGCCCTTATTGCATTGTTGACCGAGCTTATGGGTAGCCTGGACATCCCCAAGAATGTGCCCCTGGGAGAAAATGGCGAGGTTCGTCTGAACATTCTGGAGGAAGACGACGCCAGCTCTTTCAAAGGCGTTGTAGCCCATTGGCATTTGAGCGCCGAGAAATGGGATCCGGGACCCGCTTTCGACTGGGACCGGGTCATGGCGGCCATCAGCGATAGTCAGAATTCGTTCCCCATTCCTCTAGCCGGCGTCCCCCGCAGTATGACCGAACTTCGCGATCCGCAGAAGTTCCGGGCGGCCGCCGAACGGTATTACCGGAATACGGAGACCGCTCGGAAAGGTGGAACCTATCCGGTAGGGCGCTACCAGAACTGGCACGGTGGAGTGCACTTTTTCGTGGAGCCGGGAACGGAGGTCCAGGCCATGTTTTCAGGCACCCTGGTGCTGGCACATTTCTCGGCCGACCCCACCGCTCGAGGGAGCAATAACTTTGTGGTCCTTCGCCACGAAGTACCGATGCCGACCCGGCCGGAAGAAGACGAAAAGAGCCTTCGTTTCTACTCCCTTTATATGCACCTCGCTCCGTTGGATATTTCCCTGGACTCAAAAACGTCCAGTCCGGACTGGTTGCGGAATATGTTGGAACAGGAGGAGGCCCCGGCAAAGCGGGGGAAGAAGCGTGGTGCTGGGGACGATAAGACGACGGATGAGGAGGGCTCAGAGCCGTCGGCGACCGATCGGCGAAATCCCATCCTGATGTTTACCAAGGGATCGTTGCAGGCCCTGCGCGAGGGCAAGGTCGCCATGTTCAAGCCCGAAGGGAAAAAGGCCATCCAGGTGACGGCCGGTACGACGATTGGCTATAGCGGGTCGTTGGGGCTCGAGGAGGATCGACAGGATCTTGTACATGTAGAGATCTTCACCGACTCACAATGGACCCAGGCGGTGGCGGGTGGTGGTCACCGTCGCTACTTTGAGATGATGTCCGAAGATCTGGAGCGTTCCCTTCTGGTTCGCTCCAAGAGGATTTTGGCCGATTTCCGTCCCGGGGCACGGCTTCGAGCCCGAGGGCTGGAGCGGCGCATACTGGATGAAGAGGAAATTACGAACTTCTACGAGTCGGAGCCGGGTCCAGCCTTATACCGTATGCGGGCGGCAGCCACGCGCCATGTCTCCGAATGGTCCGACCAGGTCGATTGGTTCCGGGCGTTACTCGAGGATCCCGACAAGGGGGCCCCCAAGAACTGGGGCGTGGTGAAGTCTCGGCTTCGGTCTCTGATGCGTGGACCTAAGCGCTTAAAGGCCGAATCGGCCTATCTCCGGGTGTTGGAAGAGATGATTCCCTTCATCTGGCTTACGGAAGATGCAGCGAAGCATATTGGCTTGGAGCAGAAGCCTTGGAAAGGGGTGCTGTACCACTTTCATCCAGTGCATTTTTTGTGGTGGCGTACCTTCAAGATCAAGAACGACCGTCCTGTTATCTATAAGTCGATGAGCAGGAAACGGCTCGCTGTGTTGAAGAGGAAGGAGCGTAAAGAGCAGGAAGACAAAAGACGACGGGGCGAGCTTGACGAAAATATGCACGGTGAAGAAATCGAGATCTTCGACATCGACTCGGAGGAACCGCCAGGGCAGGAACTGGACGACCTCCGCGAGTTGGAGGTCCCGGGGAGTTGGCCTCTTCGGCGCAGCGATGATTGATGTGGACCGACTGGGGCTAGCCCAGGTTCAAGACCAGATAGGCGATGGCCGCAACGGCTGCGCTTCCAGCCATGGCCAATAGAGCTACAAGCCCTGGGGATATCCAGATCAAGTCATCCTGGTGAGCTTGGATGTCCTTGTCCGGTTCGGGCGCTATTCCAGCCGTTTCAGAATTAACATCGGAGGACGTCGTTCCCGGTTCCGTTTGCGGCACCGGTTCTTTCGCCTCCTTGGATTGTTCGGGCGGCGCGGTATCAAAGATGTCGTCCAATTCAAAGACGCCACCCTTCAACTCCAGTACATCGGGATGCAGGGGGTTGGCTCCTTCGAGTTCATCCCCAGGTATATAGAGTCCCATGACCGAGAGAGTCAGCAACTCGTCTTCGATGAGATGTGCAACCTGCTCGTCGTTAATTTCGATCGGACCGGTCTCGCCGAGGTTTGTGAGGAACTCGGCCATATCGAAGTTGGTAACCTTCAGCCCATGGGAAAATAGATAGCTGGTAATTGCGTCGCCAAACTCCCGTGCACTCTGATAGCGCTCGTGGGGCGAAATATGCAGCGCCTGGTTCAAGATTTCCTCGAACTCCGAATCGATCTCGTTGTTTAGTTGGCTGATGGGAATAATGTTGCAGTTACGGACTGCCTCTACCGTCTCCACATGCGTTCGTCCCACGAAGAGACGGCGGCCACTGAGGAGCTCCCATAAAATGATACCGGCCGAAAAGATATCAGTCCGATGATCCGGGGTATTACCGGAGATGGCTTCCGGGGCCAGATAGGAGAACTTTCCTTTGACCATACCCGGATCGGTGGCGAGTAGTTGTGTAGACGCTTTGGCCAAGCCGAAATCCGTAAGCTTCACATAGCCATTCTGGGAAACGAGGATATTCGGCGGACTTACATCGCGATGCACAATATTTAGAGGATCGCCCGACGCGTCGGTGGATTCGTGGGCGTAGGCAAGTCCTTTGAGGACCTCTGCAATGGTGAAGGCCGCCAGATGGAGCGGCATTGACTGTCCCCGTTCCGAGAACTTGCGGAACAATCGTTTCAGATTGGTTCCGTTCACAAATTCCATCACGATAAAATACGCGTCACCGGAACGACCTACGTCGAATACCGGTACGATATTCGGATGGGTCAAGTTCATGCACAGACGGGCCTCATCCAGGAACATGGATACAAAGCGACGATTTCGAGTGAGGTTGGGCAAGACCTTTTTGATCGCCACTTCCTTCTCGAATCCCTTCATCGACACCAGGTTGGCCCGGTATATTTCCGCCATTCCACCGACGTCGATTTTTTTTAGGAGCTTGTATTTCTGTCGCACGGATACGACTCCGGACGTCCGCTGGGATTGAGCCGTATCAATCCACAATCAGAGGAAGGTTGCAAGGGGGTTTTCTATACGACGGACGAGTTAGTGGGCTGATGACGTCTGATTTCCGGTATTCGATCGTATTTCATCAGAACGCGTAGAAGACACGGTAGGAAGACGACTGCGTTAACGAATGTAATGGAGAGTCCAAGCAGTGCTGCCTTACCAATACTCTGAAGCCCCAGATGATTGGCCACCAACATGGCTCCAAATCCGATGGATGTGGTCAAGGTGGCCACTCCGATAGTGACACCGGTATGTCGTACAATATTCAAGATATTGTGTTCGCCGTCTTCGATGAACCGGTGGTAGATGTGGATGCCGCTATCGACCCCGATGCCGAGAATAATCGGGAAGACGATCATGTTGAAGAAGTTGATACGCCAGCCGATGATTCCCATGGCTGCGAGTAGAATGATGAAACTCAACGCCAGCGGAGCCAATACAAGACAGGCATGATAGGCGCTTTGGCGATCGATCAGCATGACCAGGAGAAAGACGCAAAGGGCAGCCATGATGAAGGCAGGGGCCGAATGGATCGGCGCGATGAAGCCTGCGTTTTGCAAGAGATACATCTCAAATGGAAGCGGAGCGGTAAGAATAGCGAGAAGGTAGCGGCGCCTCGTTCGGGCCAGGAAAGCAAAATACAGCAGTACGAGTATAAAGACCGTATAGAAGGCAATACTGCACGCCATAATGCCGTCTTCTTTTACCACCTCGAAGACATCAGCAAAGATGACGTGACTGGAACTGAGAATCAGTTTCGATTGCTTCAACTCTCCGGATGGAGTCGATTCGGTGATCCGAAGGTTTTCCAGCTCCCTGGTGTAGGCAACATTATTTCGTACGTCGTACATATTTGCGCCAGGGAAAATATATAAAAAGGTTCCATGCCGTCTTTTCCTGGGGGTCTCGACCTCGGCATGATGCTGTCCCATCCAGCGGATGAAACCACCGACGATTTCTGTAGGCTTGAGTGGATCTACGTCGTAACTGAGTGCCCGTGGTTTTTCGTCAAAGAACCGGCGGATGCTTGGGTCCAGGCCATCCAGGTCGATTTTTGCCAGGCATTTTCCTTCTGTACTGCCCGCACTACCCGGGCAGGCGTCCACATCGCAGGGGCGAGTCTGGTCCATCAACTGGTCCACATATTTCTGTTTCGCAGGATCTTCCAGGAAGTCCCGTTTCTTCTTGAGCAGGCTATGGATCTCACAGGCCAGGCGGAGTTTTTCTGACTGGTCTTCGGGAATCAGCCGATTCGCGCTGATGACGGCCTTAACGGTCGATAACCGTGGACGGAGAAAGTTCAAACCACCGTGTCTTCGAAGCAGCTTCATATGCTTGTCGGTGGCAAGGATTTGTTTGAATGTCTGGTAGATCTCGTTTGCCTGGTGCTGGTCCGTAGCCAGCGCAATTCCTGGCGACAGGGGTAAGCCGCTGGTCGAACCGGATTTGTTCTTTTGTACTGCCTCCATCCTTGGATTGATCGATTTTGCATTACGGGTGTCGTATTCGAACTCCAGCGTATTTATCCCGACCAGCGAAAGGAGTCCGACAGCCACCACCACCAGAGTGACCCGTAAGGCATTTCGGGGTTGGAGCATGGCTCGAAGTAGACGAGGTTCTTTACCCGGATGACCCGTCCCACGAACCACCCAGTTGACCGGTCGCCAACGCTCAAAGATTTGCGTCAAGGGCGGTAGCAGAATGAATACGAAGAACAGGCATAGGGGGATCCCCATGCCGGCGATGATGCCGAACTGACTGAACCCTCGAAAGGATGTGAGAGTCAGGGTCAGAAAAGTGATTGTGGTCGTAAGGGCGCCGATTGATGTAGCGAAGCCCGTGCTCCCCAGGGCTAGCATCAGGGCGTCTTCAATGGATTTACCGGTCGCCCGTTCCTCTACGTAGCGGTTCATGATGTGGACACCAAAATCCACTCCCAGTCCGAGTAGAATGGCGAAGATGAACGCTGTGATGATGTTCAGATAACCAATCGTAAGAAAGGTAAGACCGAGGGAGCACAAGACTCCGAGCACCAATGGCAGGAGTACCAGCCACAAGGCTCGTAGCCGTCGGAAATATAGGAGAATCACAAGGACTAGAAGAACGAAGGTGATAATCACCGAGAGTCGGAGATCGGCACGCGTCTGCAGGATTTGTTCTTGATTGTAGACGTAGCCACCACCCAGCTGAAGCGATTCGGGATCGAGGGAGCGCCCCAATTCAGAATTGTTTTCCAGGAGTGATGCTTGAATTACGGCGCGAACATCGCGTTGCGTGGTCCGATTCAGCTCGAAATCTGTGGAGGGAGAGCTGGGTTTGAGGAAGATGGCCAGGTAGCCAAGGTTTGAGATGAAATACTCGGGGATGTTGGCGATGACCCCGCGCGTTGTGGAGATTCGTTCGAAGGTACAGGTGTCTTCATTGATATTCAGTTGGGTGCAATCTGGATCGGGGTTCTCCGTTCGATCTGTCAGGAACGGATCGTCTTCGTCGTCCTCATTCTCCGGAGGGTCGACGGGTTCCTTACCGAGGCCCAATTCACGACGGATGGCTCCCTGCTGTTTCCAGATAATGCAGCATTTGACCAACTGGAGGTCGGTTTTGGGCGCAAATAAGACGGCGTTCTCCTGGAAATACCGAAGGGGAACTTGTGCGATCGCGTAGTCGATCATGGAAAGATCTGTCAGCTTTCGAGCCAAAATACGAAGAGCCTTTTTGGCGTAATCAATCTCGAATCGACCATCACCGTTTGGGTCACCGGGACGGATCCGGCGGACAAGGTCGTCCACAGTAAGAGCGCGAGCCGAATGGATTGGAGACACTCGGAATTGCACGAATTTCCCATTTTGAGTGAGCTGTCCCTGGAACTCGACGTTCTTCCATATATTGCGGCTTCCTGGGCGGGGGCGGAAGCCAAAATGGACGTTCTTGTAGCGACCATCGTTGGGAAATAAGGGGCGCCGAAAACGGACGGTCATCCCTCCAGGGGTGGTTGTGACTCCGCCAATGTCACGAGCGGTTCCCTCTCCGGGGCCTTTGAGGATCACCAGACGGTCCGGCTCCGGTTCTCGCGGCAGTAGAATCGCCTCGATGATCTCGGGGGCACCTGTATGGGCTTGAACCCAGCGATGATCCGACACACGTTCCCGCTCCTCTGGAAGAAGGTCAGCAATGTCACTTCGGATAGCAAACCGGCTGATGGCTTCATACCCGAGCACGCCATTGAGGGCCAGGGTTACCAACACAACAGAGAAGGGATGCTTCATGCTGAAGCGAATCCAGGATTTAAGCCAGTCTTTGAACATGCGGGTACTGCCTTATGACACAAAAAACCCTTGCTAACACGCCATCCTACCCGAAACCTCTTGAAACGAAAGCGAAAGTACGTACAATGCCGCCTTCGTAAATCAGCAGACGTATATGAAGACGTGTAAACAATCGTATTTAGAGTGCGTTGAGGAGTGCAGTATGCAAGGCGTGAAGAGAATTTTCCGATTGGTTGTGTCCGTGGGTCTTATAGCGGGTTTCATGGTAGCTTGCGGTGGCGGCGATTCTGGTGCGGGAAGCCAGGCACTACCCTGCTTCGGCCTGGCCGATTGCGAGGAAGGGCAGGTTTGCGTGGATGTCAATAGTGACGGCCAGGCGACTTGCGAAGAAGTCGAATGCGATTGTGCAGGGTGTCCCGAATGCCCCGATGGTTATATTTGTTCCAGCGAGGTCACCAATTCGACGCTCGGTGGAGTATGTATCCCGGATGGAACGGCTCCCCAATGCCTGTCGGACGAAGATTGCCCCGACGGCGTATGCGAGAACGGTTTATGCGTTGATACACCCGCATCCTGTGTAGAACTGGGTTGCCAGGGAACTGACATCTGCGATGAGCTGACTGGCGAATGTAAGCCGGCCGGGACCGAAGGTTTCATCTGTGAAGCCTGTTCGAACGATACCGATTGTGGCGATGCAGACGATTCCTGTACTCCGCTCAGCAGTGGATTGGCCTGCACCTCGGGATGTAACGCCGATGCCGAATGTGCGATCGGATTCAAATGTTTGCAGGCTACCAACGCCGGCAAACAATGTGTTCCGTACTCGAATAAGTGTACTGGTTGTGTCGTGGATGGTTGTCCGGCGGGCCAGATATGCAATTTCGGTAATGGTCAGTGCACCCAGGCTGTGGCTACTTGCGGTTCTTGCCAACTGGATTATCAATGCAGCGGCGACGGTTCGTCTCTCTGCTATCGACCCGAGGGCTCTTCTGTCGGCGTGTGTGGTCCGGCCTGTGGGCAAGCAAATGCCTGTCCGGAGAACAGCAGCTGTAGTCTTTCTATTGAAGGTCGTTCGGTCTGCGGATTCACGGGTGGAACCTGTTGCTACGGAGCGCAATGCGCGGCCTGTAACTGCGCTGCCGATCAGCCCATCTGTGTGGATGGCCAATGCGTGCAGTGTCTTACCGATTCGGACTGTCCGATCGGGGCCGGCCCTTGCGATTTGAATACCAACCAATGTGCGGGTTCCAGCTGCTCCGATCCAACCCCCTTCTTATACGAGGGAGCCTGCGTCGAATGCTTGAATGGCACCCATTGTGGCAGTGGTATGTGTGATACGACCACCCACACCTGCTCCAGTGATATCTGCGATGTTTGCCAGGATCCATACCCGGCGTGCGCCGAGGTCGGTGGCCAACTGACATGCGTCCAATGCAGTGCCGAGGATGACTCGTATTGCATCGGCATCGGTGGTACCTGTGATGCGGCTACCTACACTTGCCAGGGTGGTAACCCGCAAGTGGGCAATTGCAATGGCAATTCGGAGTGTCCTCCAAGTCCCTTCGATGGTACGCCCATGATCTGTGATCCGGTATCGGGAGCATGTATTGATCCGGGCGGTAAATGCGATGGTGTAACGGCCATGTGCCCGTCTGGTGAGTGCGCCAGTCTTCTGGGAGCCGGCGGCGGCGGTATGCCGATTCCCCCCGAGCTTCTCGGCGGAAACGGAATCCCGGGCTATTGTGTTTGTGACCCGGCTCAGGGCAATGCGGAATGCCCCTCTGGCTTGAGCTGTGTTGAAGATCAGACCGAGGCTCTTCTATGTGCGATCACCTCGGGTGGTGGCGATATGCAGAGCCTCTTCCAGGCACTCCTTGGTGGCAACCAGCAGGCCGTCTGTCTGCCCTGTGGTTCTGGCGGCGGGATTCCTGGCTTCCCCTTCTGATCAGGGAGCCGAGTCCGACAATCGAAGAACAAAGCCCCGGGCGTCCCGTCCGGGGCTTTGTTCGTTTTGACGGCTTTTTTGTGTCCTCTGTAGACCGCGCTACCCTCGGTACAGGAGTAGTTCATGGTTCTGGATCTCATAGTATTGGCCTTATTGGGGATATTTATCCTGGCCGGATATCGGAATGGGGCATTTGCCCAGATCCTCCAATCGGTATTGTTGGTGGCGTCTTTTCTCGTCGCTTACATTGGCCGTGCTCCGGTAGGGCATCTATTGGGGCGGTTCACGGGGATATCCGCCTGGTATGCCGGTTTCGCAATTTTACTCGCCCTTTGGCTCGCCGCCTATGTGGTCATGCGAATCGTCACCGCGCCGTTGATGAAGCGTTGGAGAGATTCGAAACCGGACGCAGGGGGATTCGACCGTTGTTTCGGAGCCTTTCTGGGCGGAGTACGTGGGCTTGTCGTTGTCTATCTTGCTTTATGTACTCTGACCGTCGCGAATGTGGCCTTTGCCCAGATCTCACCGCCTCTGTGGGTCAACTACCAGAAGTCGCGCATCGGTACCTTCGTAGAAAAGAACAACGTATTTGAACATGTACCGGATCGTCGGATACGGGCGCTTGGCCAATTGATCCGGATCGCAAGTCGTGGTGATTTGAATGAGCATGGGCTGGCAGATGCGGATGTGCGGATGATCGTTGAAGAGATGGAGTCGGGGGTTCTCGCCAGTGATCCTGCGCTTCGTAATCTGGCCGAGCAGGGCGAGTATCGCCAATTGGCAGCCCACCCCGAGGTTATTCGCCTATTGGGTGATCCGGGTTTCCAACGTCTTCTGGATCGGGTGGACGCAGCCCAGCCGTGAGCCTCAGGTTCCTGTAAGCTGGGCACATCGGCCCGCATAGACCCAGGCGCATACGGACCGGGCCCCGGCCGACCGTAAAAGTCGACTCGTCGTAGCCAGGGTTGCACCGGTTGTACGTACATCGTCGATCAATAGAATATTCTTATCTCTTACTCGCCGATGGCGGGGGCCGAGATCGTAGCTGTCCCGAATCAACGCGCGGCGTTCTTCTGCGGTTCGGTGGATTTGGCGTGCATCCGACAGGCGCTTTATAGCCCGATGCTCAATCCGCTTTTTCAGCGCCCATGCCAGGACAGCGGTCATCTCCGCATTGGCATCGTATCCGATAGTGTGTAGACGCCGTGGTGAGGGGGGGACAGGAATAAAGACGTCCGTGTCATGCAGTAGCTGCTCGGGCGGAGGATAGACCGCAGCGAGGGCCGCAAGGCGAGCTGCAACATCCGGTCTACGATGAAACTTTGTTCGATGTAGGACATTGGATGCCGTGCCGGCATAGGCCCAGGAAATATGCAGATCGTCGAGTTCCGTCGATTGCAGAGAATCGCAGTGCGTACAAGGAGCCCATGACCCTGTCCTGGGACCAGTGCCAGGAAGGCCACAGCCGGGGCATAATGATGGGGGCCAGGGGATCATCGTGCTCGCGCAGTTACCGCATACCAACGCATCTGTCTTGTGGTCACAGGCGAGGCAGGGGTAGGGCGCCAGGTTTTCGAATATCCGATGTGTAGGGAGCCACAACAAATCGTCTTCGTCGATTCTATCTTCAGCCTGTTATCGTCGCCGGGCGTAATTATGTGGTGGGCCTAGCCGTGATGATACGGGCTTCCTCTTAAGATGCTGTCCGCCCGATAGATCTGTTCCGCGGCGACGAGGCAAGCGAGCCAGGACGGAAAGGTTCCATGGCCCAACGAAATCGTCTGGCGGGCCTGTTTACGGACGGCGGGGCTCACTCCATGGGATCCACCCACAAACAAAACGATGCTCTTGACCCCGGAATCGGTGCTTTCTTCCAGCTTTCGGGCCCACTTGGTTGAATCCCAACCTTCTCCCTGTTCATCGAGCAGCCAGAGCTGCTCTTTGGCCGGGTCTATCTTGGGATCAGGACGTCGTATCTGTTCAAACTGCACCCGTAGTTTTCGACCGCGAGTGCGATTCAGCAACTCATCGATTACGTCTCGAATGTGGCGGAACGGCAGTCGAGCCGGAGTCCTCAAACGTATTTCCAGCACCGTCTGAACCTCATATTAGGAGTTTCCTTATTCCGGATACTCGACCAGGTCTTCGGTTCGATCCGTTCCCTCGGGCCACATATTGTCGATATCGTAATACATTCGTGCCGGACCGTAGAAGACGTGGATGATGACGTCGCCATAATCCATGCACACCCAACTGGCACTATCCCGCCCTTCGACGCTGGCTGGGTGCAGTTGGAATTTTTTCCGTAGCTGTCGGTCGATATGATCCGCAATCGTTCGTAATTGGCGGTCGCTCTGGCCTGAGCAGATTACCACTGCGTCCGTATAAGTGACCGCTTTTCGAACGTCCAATATCCGGACGCGTTCCGCGCGCTTTTCAATGGATGCGTTTGCAATCTCTTTGAGTACGTCGTCCAGAACATACTTCTGGACAGGCTCGACGGGAACATTGGCTTTCACTGGCATAGACTAAGACCTCTTTTCGAGTGGAGGTAGGGATCGTGGATTGAAATAGAATATGAGAAGGGGAGGAGGTTACGCACGGATATGCCCCTCCCCCATGACGACGAATTTCTTCGCCGTCAGTTCTTCGAGTCCCATGGGTCCGAAGGCATGCAATTTGGTAGTGCTGATACCAATCTCTGCTCCGAGACCGAGCTCAAACCCGTCGTTGAAACGGGTGGACGCGTTCACAAGCACGCAGGACGAATCAACGCTCTTTATAAAACGAGCGGAAACAGCCTCATTCTCCGTGATTATGGCTTCGGTATGAAGACTCGTATGTTTCTGAATATGGGCAAGGGCCTCATCCAGGCCGAGTACAACCCGGACCGCTAGAATGAGGTCGAGAAACTCCGTATCCCAGTCTTCGTCTGTTGCCGGTATGGCATGGTCGACGATTTTGACCGTGCTCGGACAGCCGCGGATCTGAACACCATGGGATTTGAGTTCGGCAGCCACATCGGGCAAGAAGGCTTCCGCGATTGTGGCGTCGATTAGCAAGGTTTCAGCCGCGTTACACACACCGGGACGATGGGTTTTGGCGTTGACTGTGATTTCCCGTGCTTTCGTCAGGTCGGCGTCCTCATGCACATATACATGACAGTTGCCTTTATAGTGTTGCACGACCGGGACCCGCGCATTTTCGGTTACGAAGCGAATCAAACCTTCACCGCCTCGCGGAATGACCAGGTCGACGTATTGATCCATCTGAATAAGGTCGAGGACGACACTACGATCGGTCGAGGGAATGACCTGTACGGAATCGACGGGTAACCCAGCCTGAGAGAGGGCATCCTGGAGAACCCGGCCCAATATCATATTCGAACGATGTGCCTCACTACCGCCTTTGAGTAGAACGACATTTCCCGACTTTACGCATAAGGCCGCAGCTTCACATGTAACATTGGGTCTGGCTTCGTAGATCATGCCGATGACCCCAAGGGGGATCCGCTGCCGTCCCACTCGTAAACCGTTTGGACGGGTATGAAAGTCCTCCGACACCCCCACCGGATCTGGAAGAGCAGCAACCGCCTCCATGGAGTTAGCCATTCCAGCTACCCGCTCGTTGGTCAGCGCCAGCCGGTCGAGCAGTGCTCCTGAAATCCCGTTAGCTTCGGCCTGGGCCAGGTCGTCTGCGTTGGCGGCGAGGATTGCATCCGCTTGTTCTCGCAAAAGCTTTGCGGCCAACTGCAGAAACAGATTCTTTGTGGATGTGTCCGCGGTAGCGGTTTGGTTCGCGGCCAGTCTGGCTTTTTTGGCCAGGGGTACCAGGTCCATAAAGAAATTCTGCTCCATTTAAAATCTATACATATCTTCCTCGTTCGTACGAGGGGTGTCAATTATGCGGGGCAATACTCAATCCAGGGAGATGGATCGGAACACCTCTGAGTAAAGCGTCGATAAGACCAATGGTGAACATTAAACCTATGTCCCCATGGGCGCAGTTCTGAACGAGGTGTATCGAAAAATGAATGATTATGACTCCAATCCCTCCCCCTGCCTGGTGTTCCTCAATCCGTCCGGAGGGATCCCTCTTATCGTGGATGAAGACGGCGACTATATGGCCTGGGAACGTGGTTTGAAGCCCCAGGCTCCCCTCTCCATCCCGCCTTTTCGCAGGTCGAGGGATGGAGGGATTCTGGTTGAGGATCGTTCGGCACCGCACGGCAGAAGACCTTATCCGCCGGGATCGGTATGGATGTGTGCCGGCCGCCCAGCGGTTGTCTGCCATCTTTTTAAAACAGAAACCGGCCCGGTGATCGAGTTGGCTGGTTTTCGCACCGCGACGCCGGCCGTGGTGGATGTGATGGCATGGGCCGTATTGTCGGGCTATTTTGGCGTAGACGTGCTCGTCATGGGTCCAAGCGGGACCGGCAAGGAATCCCTGGCGCGGATGGTGTGGATGGGGAGAAAGAGCCGGTTGGGGAGCGCCGCTTTTGCGGCAATAAATATGGCAGCTCTTACGCCCAGCCTGGCTTGTTCCGAACTGTTTGGCCATATTCGAGGGGCATTCACGGGTGCTACACAATCATCGATCGGGGCGTTTCGATCGGCGGCTGACGGGGTGCTCTTTCTTGATGAGGTGGGTGAGACTTCGTCGGATATTCAGGCCGCGTTGCTTCGAACATTGGAACAGCGGCAGGTTCGGCCGGTGGGGCAGGTATGTCCCGTTCCGTTTGAGGGGATCGTTGTTGGCGCCACCAATCGGGAGCGGAACTCTGACGGACAGATTGACGGGCTACGCCGCGATTTCCAGGAGCGACTCTCGGGATCCATTCTGACCATACCCGGATTGAGGGAACGACCCCGGGATATACGTCCCATTGGGAACGCTGTTTTCACTACATTGCGCCGAACGGGCTTATGTACAGGTCGTTTGAATCCCGATGTCTGGGTGCCCTTGATGGATTATGGTTGGCCCGGAAATGTGCGCGAGCTGAAACATGTACTTCGGCGAGCTGCGCTGCGTTCGCTGGGAGGTCCGCTGGATGGACAGATCGTGTTGCAGGCCCTTGCCGTGAACAGTCGTAGGGGGGACGCCTTCGCACCTAGTAAAACCGACCTATCCGTCATGGACAGGGAGATCTTGCGTCTTGGCCGGTTGAGACCAGCGGATCGAGGCTATGCTCGCCGACAGCTGGGGATCTCCAAAAGCACCTTCTATCGAAAGCTCCGGCAGCTCGAAACAAAGCGTCCGCTCTCTTCGGGTAGGGATGGAATTGTGGGGCGGGATGTTCTAACTAGGCCCCTGGCGTGCGGTATGGTATAGGCTGTCGCGCCTCATGGGCCGCGTTGGCGACCGCTGACGGAACCAGGAGTAGAAAGTGGACAATGAACACGGAGATAGCGCGGGTCCAACTGTCCAGTCATGGGATATGGGCGATGATCCACATGTCCACCTGGAGAACCTGAAATTCAATTACGGTCTGCGGCGGATCCTGTTTCTGGTCGTTCTCGGTGGAAGCCTGTTTAGCGCCGCAAAATTGTGGTCGGAGCTGAATCTATACCTGAAATATAGTGAGCCGACCGAGATCGGGAACATACGTGACATCTGGGTGGAAGAAAACAATCGGCGCGGTGACGATGCATGTGTTCAGGGCTGTCCGGACGCGCTGAAACTGAAGAATGGTAGCTTCGTCCGTATGAACGGCTTCGTCCCAACGATGACTCGAACCGACCAGCGACACTTCAACGAGTTTTTCTGCCCATTGTTCAATATGGTTGTGCGGACCTCCCGTACGGTGCCGGCCCAACCGCTGCAGGTGCCAGAAATCGATGGGCGGTTTGTCGGCCTGGTCTCGAAGCGTCGGGCTCGAATGGAAAATCTGATGGTCGATATGACCGTGGAAGGATTACTCTACAAGGCGGATGAAGCACCAATCGATCTGAAGGATTCCATCTGGAGTTGGGAGAACAGCGATTACCCCAGAAAGGTATCCTGGTTTCTCGTCGATGGATTTGATCCTTCAATACATAAGCGAGTTGTCTGGATTTATCTTGGGGCGATTTTCCTGGTTCTATCCTCGTTTGTTTTCATGTACAGATCACGACGTCGGTACCTGAATTTCCGGGAGTTCTTGAACCAATAGGGCGCGTTCATGGAAAAAGCCGGGCAGATGATTCGATCCCGTGGTTTGGCGACCCCAGACGGCCTCTTTGGGGGGCGTTTACGGTATCGTCAGCCGGCAAATGGTTTTCGGACCGCAGTGGATTCCCTCGCGCTCGCCCATATCTGCGAACAGACCGTAAAACCGCCACCAGCACGTGTTCTTGATGTCGGATGCGGTTCCGGATTTCTATCACTTATAGCCGGGCTTCTCTGGCCCCAGGCGGAGGTATTGGGAGTCGACATCTCCGAAGAACGGATAGATTATGCCGAAAAAAATATATCGGCCAATGGGATGGTGCCGCGGGTGCAGGTCTACTGTGCGAATATCGTGGAACGGCGTATCTGGTCCCCGCATTCCTTTGATCTCGTAGTGAGTAATCCGCCCTTTCACCCGGTAGGAACCGGGACACTTCCGAAGGATCCGAGTCAGGCAGTTGCCCGGTTCGAACTCTTTCTGGATCATGAGCAGCTTGTCGAGGTGGCCGCCGAGGCTTTGGCACCTGGCGGCAGGTTCCTCTGTATGTACCCGCCGGAGCGTGTGTCAGCGGTCAAAAAAGCGGCCAGAAATGTCGGGTTGGAGATCCGGGAAATCTACCCGATCTCGGTTGCCAGAAAACAACCCGTCTTTCGGGAAATTCTGGTCCTTACATCCGAGGGAATTATACCGGCTGATCCCCGTTCAAAATCGACGGTTTTTCTCGAGTCGGAAGACGGTAATCTAGGCCCATCTTTAGCGGTCTTTGTTGACCAGATTTGTGACGAAATCTCCTAGACAGGGTCTTTTTGAATGAATTCTAGAGGCGTTCGTCTATTTTTATATGCCGTGTATTTTCTGTTCTTTCAACACACCGTAACCATCTGGAAACACACAAGTTTCAAGAAAGTTCGGTAGACTGCCGATGATCCCTTATAGAGGCCTCTGGAAGAAATTTCTGAGACCGAGAGTTGAAAGACGAGAAAAACGCTTTACACTATAAGTACGTAACCCAAGCCAGTTTTTGTCATGCCAAGACCTTTCGAAACACCCTTTGAGCAGCCTGCGCAGATACCTCTCTGGGCTCCACGGCCGCTCGCCGAAATGCCTGGACATGAGGAAGTTGATGAGCGTGAAAAAGAAGTTGTCATTTACATTGGTGACGACGACGAAAGCGCAGCTTCAAATAGCGACAGAATCATCGTGATAGATCTGTAGAATCAACTCCAAAATATCCAGGCAGCGGGCCCTTTTTTTATGGGGCCCCAAGGGAAGCTACGGCCCGAACCTGGAGATTCGAAACAACGAAATGGGTTGGCGATTCGCCTCAACCGCCGCGCGATTTCTGATAAGAGTCGCGACGAAATAGAGGAAGCGACATCCGTTGAGATCGATCGATGGATCTAGTCCGATAGGTCGGAACGGTGGGCGATAATGCCTGCTATCAGACCATAATCGACGGCTTCTTCGGCTCGCATCCAGTAGTCACGTTGTACGTCTTCTTCTACACGCGCAATTTTCTGACCGGTCTCCTTGGCTAGAAGAGCGTTCAATATGCCTCGGGTCTTCAGGATTTCGTTGGCTGTTATCTCCAGATCGCTTGCTGGACCAACGACCTGGCCCATGATCAATGGCTGGTGAATCAGAAAGCGTGTGTAGGGAAGACTGAGTCGATCTTCTTTTTCTGCAGCCAGAAGGATAATTGTGGCGATGGACGCTGTCAGGCCTGCACAAACAATTCGAACCTTGGGCCTGATGAATCGAAGCATATCGTAGATGGCCATGCCATCTGTGACCGATCCGCCCGGTGAATTAAGGATTACATTAATAGGCTTTTCGGCATCGTCGCCTTCGAGCAGCAACGCTTCCCGCATAACCTTTTCGGCCTGTTTTCCATCAATCACGCCGCGAATGAGAATCGAGCGTGATTTGAGCATCCGCTCAAAGGCCCCTTTATCGTCGGCCTTTTCTTCTTCGTCGGGACCACATTCCATATACTGATTTTCGATCATCGTATTTCCAACTACATTCGCTCTTCGGATTAGCACGCGTTTTTCTTCGGAGCAATCCCGAAAATAGTAGCGTCAGATCTATTGAAGGAAATGGGCTCCAGGGGTGAGATCACAATGAAAGTGATCATGGTGGGCCGCGTTGTAGTCCGGTGTCAGGATGACGTTGAAGATCCAGTTCTCAAATACGGTCTCGACGAACCATTTGAGGAAGCTGCCAGAGACCGTAGCTGGGAACGATGTATTGAGTTCCCAGTCGCTGATGACTGTGTAGACGGTGCCGTCGGCATTCCGGAAACCAGAGATATCAATTGCGTTGGCCAGCCCGTGCTCACTAAGCGTCGGCGGATCGTAGCCGGAGATGAGGCGGCAGTTGTACACGCCTAGATGAACCACATCGGTAACGTTCTGCTCGGCCAGCCATTGGCTGGTTTCTTCTATGGCCAGGGCCAGCTGGCAGGAGGTGTAGATGGAGTTGGCCGCCCCATTAACTGACGCGTACCGATAGGTGACGCCATGGATTGTGGGCTCAATCCAGATGGGATCCTGAACATCGCATATAATATTGGGTTGTCCCGCCGGGCTATCCATATTATTGACGCCCACGGTAAAGCCAACGCCCCGATTCATGAGCTCTTGCTGGCAATTCGTAATCTGGCCTGTAGGGGGATCGGGCGGTTCGGTTCCTGATCCGGGCACGCAGGTAGGAATGATTGTGGCCGGGTCGTTATGTCGAGGAAGAGATTCGCATTCGTAGCCGGGGCGGCATCCGCTGGCACTTACGGCATAATCGCAGCGCATGGCACAATAGCCGTCGGAATCGAAAAGACCCAGGTCAGAACCACTTACACAAAATGTTGTGACGGCCCCGTCTTGATCGGGACAGTATAAATCACAGCCTTGGCTACACATTCCTCCAGGAAGATCCGTCTCCGTCTCAGAGAGACAAAAACTGTCTTCATAGGCGCAGACGGAATCGGTCATGCACGCCCCACCGATCCAGCCTTCATTGATGGTATCGTCCACGCCGGGGTCGGGGTTTTCGCCCGTGTCCGGATTTGGTTCTGTGGTGTCCTGCGCGACGTCTTCCAAAGCGTCGGATGGGCTTATAATATCGGTAATACCTGGATTTCCGTCGGACGAAGTTGTGTCTTCAAAAGAAATTCCATCCGGGCCAACGTTCGATCCGTCATCCAGAGTACCGCCATTTTCACTGGTACAGGCGAAGAGCGATCCGGCAACAAGAAAAACCAGAAAAAATCGCAGAAATCTGTTCTGACAACGCATCATTTCAAACCACCTTCTAGACATAACCATGAAATTTTTTCATACTACGGGGGTATTTGGACCCCGCTTATGGACCAATTTCCGTGTTCGGGATCAAGAAAAAACTGTGAACTTACCCCAAAACCAAGCACTTGCGCCGTTGTCGCGAAAACAGTTGAAAATCCGGCACCGTTATTGCAATTAGTACCGCCGTTCTCCGGGGTGTTATGACCCCGAATCAAATTTTGTTTATCAAATCACCTGGTAATAAAAATGTGGAAGAAAAAACAAGATGCCACGCCGGCACCGCGTTATTTGAATGAGTTTTTCTATTGCAAGCCCCGGCGTAAGAACCTGACTCTTTCCCAATGTCTTGATGATTATGTGACCTCTAATGCATTGACCAGAAAGCGATCTGCCTGCTGGCTATGCCCCCAGGGGAAACGAAATCGCACGAGTTTTTCAGACGTCCAGAGATAGGCCGTATTCGACTCGCGATTTTCATCTAATTCACGGAAAGCTGCAGCAAATGCTGTGGCTTTTTTCGTTTTTGGATTTCAGGGCGGGGGGGAATCTGTCGTTTTAAGTGCAGATCCTGGCCAGAAAAGATGGAACCCATCGGATCAAACGACGCGGATCTGGTGAGTTTGGATCCCTCATCGACGACGTGCTCTGGTACGAAAGATTTGCGTGTCCGATGCGTAAAAAATTTCGCAGTCCGATCGGTGAATTCCCTTTTAAAATAAAGGCCAACCGCTTTTCTCAATATTTTCAAGAAGTGAGAAAGTTATCCACAGATTTACCCCAATTTTTTTGGGCTGTTTTGTTGACTTCGCGTCTAGCCGGTGTATAAACGCCATCAAGCAGGCTCGGAAATCAACCGAGTATCCCGAATGCCCTTTTCGCTGGTGAAATTGGTGTTCAGAAACAGCTTAGGAGGAAAACTAAATGAAGAACATTCTTGCATTCGCAGCAGTACTTTGTCTTGTAGCCACAGCTTCTTTTGCTGGCCCAAAGGCTGGCCAATGGGGCGTCGGTGTTGAGACCTTCTCGTACGCCGGTATGGGCGGAGATGACACCAACGTAAACATGTCTTATGGCCTCGACGATGCATCAGCCGTACGTGTAAGTATTGGGTTTGACGGCGGTATGGGCCTGGCTGGCGACCTGAAATCTGGAAAAGTTCTGGGTCTCGGTGTTGAATACCGTATGTACAAAGCCAATTCCGGCAAAGTGAGCCCGTTCATGGCTGGTAGCCTGGACCTTAGTGGTGATCTTGATGCCTTTGGCGATACCATGCATGCCGTCGTAGGCGGAAGCATCGGTGGCGAGTACTGGTATAATGACAATATCTCCATCGACGCGAGCTTCGGTGTTGCTATTGATCATCAGAAAGATGCTACGAATCTCACATTCGGCACGACCGGTGTTGGGTTCAATCTGTACTGGTAGTCTTAAATCGAAATCTTTTCGGGCCTACGCCTGAAAAGAGCCGATTCGAAAAACGCCCGGTCATCTAATGGCCGGGCGTTTTTCTTTTTTGGGCCAGATGGGCCCTTTTTGCGTCTTGCCCGCACCCTCTTCAAACGTTATGGTGGGGCCATATGTTCAGGAGTTGTAGATGGCAGCGGTTGAAGTGGAACGTACACATGCTCTCCCCCTCGATGAGGCGATTCGCCGTGCAAAGGGATTGATGGAGAACCTTCAAGAGAAACGTCCAGAGCTCGTAAAAGAGGTCGAGTGGAATGCGGATGGCACCCAGGGTATTGCGCGTGGGCAGGGCTTTGAAGGGCGGCTGCAGGTTACGGATTCGACGGTAGCTATTGAGATTGACCTGAATCTGATGTTACGTCCCTTCAAGAAGAAGATACTGGCCACGTTGGAGCGTAAGTTCGACGAGACCTTCGAATAGGTGGTTGGCGTTATCTGTTGAACGTCAGCATTGTTACCAGGGTTGTATATGCGGCTTTTCCTTTGTCTCCTTATCTCTTATGCGCTGCTCATCCCGAGTCAACTGACGGCTCAGGACGCCACTCCTCCGGCTCCGGAGCTGGAGCGCATGAGTGCGCAGAACCATTTTCAGGAGGGCACCGATCTTCTGGAGTCTCGGCAGGGGGATCTGGGAGTGGCTCATTTATCGGAGGCCGTGCGTCTTAAGCCGGACTTTCGGGAGGCCTGGTATAATCTTGGGCTGGCCTATACTGGTCGAGGCGGCAGCGGCTCCGTCGAGAAGGAGATCTTTTCCTATCGTAAGGCCATCTCCATTGATCCACGTTATGCAAAGGCCTACTTCAATCTCGGCGTCTGTTACGAAGAAAGAGGAGAGCTGGAGGAAGCCGAGCGTGCCTATCGGCGGGCGGTGGCTCTCGACGATCGAGACTTCGGCGCACGTATGAATCTCGGTGTGGTTCTGGCCGACCAGAATCGGATCCAACAGGCTTCCAAATATTACGAGGAAGCTCTGAACATCAACGATCAGGTACCGGATCTCCATTTCAATCTGGGTAGGGTGTATACGCGGATTGGCGATGGTGTTCCTGGTGCCGAGGCTCGCAAGTACTATGAGCGGGCCCTGGATCGGTACGCACAGGCGTTGAAGCTGAAACCCAATCTGTATAAGGCCGAGTATAATAGGGGACTCGTACTGCATATGTTGGGGCGCACTGAGGAAGAGATTGAGGCCTTCAAACGAGCTCTAGCCCTGCGGAAACGGTATCCACAGGCCTTGTATAACCTGGCCTATACCTTTGAATCGGTGCATCGCTATGAGGACGCCCTGCTGTATTGGGAACGGTATGTGAAAATATCCGAAAATGTGCCAACCGAGCGTGCCTATGTGCCAGCGGCCCGTCGTGCAATCTTGCGGTTACGGGCTGTCGTGCAGGGGGAGCCGATCGATGAGGACGAGCCCTGAGGGTTAGTCGATCCCAAACCGGTCGGCGTCGAGCCGGCTACGATTTTTCAGGATCGAAAGAACACGCTCCGCAATCCGTTGGCGATCATGGTCCGACAACCGGTTCAGAAGTTCCGTCGGGGATGGTGGCGACGCGTCAATTGTTTCGCCGACCAATCGATCCCCTTCATGCATCGTAGATGGGGTAGCCAACTCGTCTTCGGCCAAAACACGGCTCTCAACCCGTCGGGCCTGGGCTTCCAGTTCGTCCGTAGCGGCCCCTCCGCGTCGGAAGCCGACATCCGCCTGCTCCTGAAGGGTATGCATGGCCTCATGGGCGAGGATGGCAAAGCCTTCTCGTGTGTCGAGGTTACCGCTGACCTCTCCTCCGAGGAATATATCACGTTCACCGACGGCAAAAGCCTTGGCACTCATGGCGTCGGTGGCATCTCGTGCTCGTTTGCCAGTATGGATACGAAGATCACCGGGATCACGCCCAAGAACACGGGTCAGGTCGGTACGCTGCTTGTGGCCAAGCAGCATAGGGCTCTCGTCGCCGAGAAGAGCCGTCCCCTGGTCCAGGTACTTCTGGACGATTTCCGTGTCCATACGACCCGATTCCACGGCCTGCATCAGCTCTTCAAGCTCGCGGCGCTGTTCTTTGGTGAGTCCTTTGGGTTCTTCAGCCATACGTCTTTCTGGTGTAAATGGGGTCTGGATTCCCCGTGCGTGCTCCTATCATAGCAATGATCGCACCAATTCGGCGAATCGACGAGCGATTCTCCAGGAAAAGATTCGTGGTTGCCATAACAAGGAGTGTACCCGCCTTCCAATCCATGGTTGAATACCCGGTATTGCTAAACGCAGAGTACCTATCATGTCGACCCCATTAGTCAGCCAGGAATTCCTTAGAGAACTTCCGAAGACCGATCTCCATGTACACCTCGATGGCAGCCTTCGAGTAGACACCTTGATTGAGTTGGCCAGGACCCATAATGTAGAGCTACCATCGTATACCGACGAGGGACTCTATGATCTTGTGTTCAAAGAGCGTTACCCGTCGTTGGTGGATTATCTCAAAGGCTTTCAGTACACGACGGCGGTCATGCAGGATCCAGAAGGACTTGAGCGTATCGCCTACGAGTTTGCCTGGGACAACTTTAACGAAGGGGTTCGCTATATTGAGCCCCGGTTTGCCCCACAACTCCACGTCAATGAGCGACAGAGCCTGGAAGATGTATTGCGTGCGGTGAACCGGGGTCTGAATCGCGCACAGCAGGAGATCAACGCGCGCGAGGAGATACAAGGCGGGGCCGAGCCTCCCTTTGCTTATGGGATCATCGTCTGCGCCTTGCGTATGTTCAATCGTGACTTTGGAGAGTACTACCGTAAAGTCCTGGAAGTGCACGCCCATAGTGATCCGAAAGACGTGTTTCGATTGACGTCTACCGAACTCGCAAAGGCCACCGTAAATATTCGTTCGGACTATGGTATGCCGATCGTGGGCTTTGACCTGGCCGGCCAGGAAGATGGCTATCCCGCCGCCGACCATTGGCCTGCGTTCCATCACGCCCACCAGAATTTCCTAAAACGGACGGTGCATGCCGGTGAAGCCTATGGTCCGGAGAGTATCTTTCAGGCGATTACAGAATTACACGCCCATCGGGTCGGCCATGGGTACCACTTGTTCAGCGCGGACCACATCTCGGACCCGTCGATTAAAGATAAAGACGAATACATTCGGAAACTCGCGGAGTTTATCGCGGATCGACGGATTACGTTGGAGGTATGTCTGAGCAGTAACCTTCAAACGGATCCTACTCTTCGGAGTCTGGATGACCATGCTTTCTCGAAAATGTGGAAGGCAAGATTATCGGTAACGCTATGTACCGACAATCGGTTGGTTTCACGAACAACTGTGAGTCGCGAGCTTGAGTTGGCCGTAAACCATTTCTCTCTCAGACTTCGAGATCTGCGGCATATTGTCATCTACGGATTCAAGCGCTCTTTTTATCCAGGTACATACATAGAGAAGCGCGCCTATGT
>Ga0310121_10001317_pt1 | contig 25706 bp, 19 predicted proteins | sample CB27_Tmax_986_MG_FD_203504 | JGI IMG/M metagenome (GOLD analysis project Ga0310121, IMG submission 203504) | Marine microbial communities from Western Arctic Ocean, Canada - CB27_Tmax_986 | ecosystem: Environmental > Aquatic > Marine > Oceanic | place: Canada: Western Arctic Ocean | collected...
ATGTCACAGAATCGGTCGATACCGACAAAGATGGGGTAGGCGATCAGTCAGACGCCTTCCCATTCGATGACGCTGAATCGGTCGATACCGACGGGGACGGAATAGGCGATAATGCCGACGCCTTCCCATTCGATGACGCTGAATCGGTCGATACCGACGGGGATGGCACCGGCAACAATGCCGACACCGATGATGATGGCGACGGTGTGGCCGATGACCTGGACGCCTTCCCGCTCGATGTCACAGAATCGGTCGATACCGACAAAGATGGGGTAGGCGATCAGTCAGACGCCTTCCCATTGGATGACGCTGAATCGGTCGATACCGACGGGGACGGAATAGGCGATAATGCCGACGCCTTCCCATTCGATGACGCTGAATCGGTCGATACCGACGGGGACGGCACCGGCAACAATGCCGACACCGATGATGATGGCGACGGTGTGGCCGATGACCTGGACGCCTTCCCGCTCGATGTCACAGAATCGGTCGATACCGACAAAGATGGGGTAGGCGATCAGTCAGACGCCTTCCCATTCGATGACGCTGAATCGGTCGATACCGACGGGGACGGAATAGGCGATAATGCCGACGCCTTCCCGCTCGATGACGCTGAATCGGTCGATACCGACGGGGACGGCGCGGGCAACAATGCCGACACCGATGATGATGGAGATGGTGTCGAAGATGGCTCTGATGCCTTTCCGCTCGATGACACAGAATCGGTCGATACCGACGGGGACGGCACGGGCAACAATGCCGACACCGATGATGATGGCGACGGTGTAGCCGATGACCTGGACGCCTTCCCGCTCGATGACACAGAATCGGTCGACACCGACAGTGATGGCACGGGCAACAATGCCGACACCGATGATGATAATGACGGCATAGACGATGGCCTGGACGCCTTCCCGCTCGATGACACAGAATCGATCGATACCGACGGGGACGGCACGGGCAACAATGCCGACACCGATGATGATGGAGATGGTGTCGAAGATGGCTCTGATGCCTTCCCATTGGATGACACAGAATCGGTCGATACCGACGGGGACGGCACGGGCAACAATGCCGACACCGATGATGATAATGATGGAGTCTCAGATGTACTAGAAGCCAGATTCAACGGGGATCCGCTTGATCCTAGTGACGGAGACGATGTTGAAGCTTCCATTATTAATGATATGGATAGCAATGAAGGGACAATCCAAGAGTTGCAGAGTCAGAACGCCTCGCTGGAGGGCACCGTCTCGAGCAACGAGACCGAGATTGCCTCGCTGGAGAGCACCGTCTCGAGCAATGAGACCGAGATTGCCACGCTCTCCCAGCGCCCGACGTTGCAGGAGGTTCGTGATGGACGTCCCGGTTCGGTTCTCCTCACTGTCGATTCCGAGACCGGATCGGTGGTCTTGGACTTCACCGTCGAGGAGAGTGAGGACCTGACCAACTGGACCCCTGTCGCCGGCCCCGGCGTGAGCCAGACCCTCACACTGCCCGAGGGCAAGCGATTCTACCGGTTCGCGCATTGACCGGAACTGCACGGTGAGCGATGTTTCCCGGCGTAGGAGGACGTACCGGGCTTGGCCTTATCACCCATTCATTTCACGAACAGTTTCCCGTTGAAGACTATGGCGAGGAGCATCCTGAGTACTACGCCCTGGTGGACGGGAAGCGAAAGCTGGACGGCTTTTACGACGGACCTCAGCTCTGTCTGAGCAATCCGGAGGTGCTGGAGCGCGTCACGACGGCAGTCATGGAGGAACTGGCGGAAAACCGGCTGCCCGGAATGTGTCCGTCAGCCAGACGGACCACGACAACGATTGCCGCTGCGAATCGTACGCCGCGATCGACAAACGCGAAGGATCCCCCGATGGGATCCATTCTCACCTTTGTCAACGCAGTTGCAGATGAAGTGGCCAAGGTGCGACCGGATGTATCCGTGGGGGCACCCTTTCCTATGCCTACTCGCGGCGGCCGCCGAAGCACTTGAAACCCCGCCAGAATGGCGATGATGGCCACGACAACGAGGAGTTCGATCAGGGTAAACCCGCCGCACCCCGTTTCCGGGGTACGTTCAGATGTGACGCGTTGATTCGCCATTCAGCGGGAGAAGTACGTGCAGGTGGGGCTGGTGTTGGGGCGGTCCTGGCAGAAGTATTCCCGGGTGTAATGCTCCTCGTGCGTACAGGGTTGCGCGTGACCGTCCAGGAAGGCGGCGTTGAAGCGCTCCCCGTGCCGGGCGATCGGGGCGCTGGCCGAAAAATCCTCGGGGAACTGCGTAAGGTCGGGAGTCCACTGTACGGCGACGGTCTGCATTACGGTTCGGCCGCGCCGCAGGTGTTCGAATTCCTGGCGTTGATCAGTCGAACGATTCGCGATAACCCGGGACACTCGAATTGCAACGGTCACCTGAGGGAATGGGGGCTGTCCCGAGAGGTCGGACTGGAAGGAATCGAAATTTTCAAGCGCGCGATGGAGGCGGCGGACTCGCCCCAAGAACGAGCCCGGGTGGAAAAGGCATCCGTCGACGCCTACCGCCTTGCCCTCGGCGAGTACTTCAAGAACGAAAAGCCGGTTCCCGCGGACGAACGTGAAGCGAACCGCGATCTGGCCCGGACTCTTTTCCATCTGACCGATACCCACAACGTGGCCGAGTATTTCGAAGGCCGGCGCATGGAGGGCGCGAAACAGAACATCCGCAAGGCGCTGGGGATGGCTGATGACGAGGCGTTCTGACCACAGCTGCGGACGATGTGTTCACTTTTACTCGCGCTACTTGCATTTTGATTCTTCGTTTTTGAAGAGGATTTTCGAAGGCCGGAGCCCAGGTTTGGAGTGCGGCGCTTTGGATCGAACCTGCAACGAGGGAACCTGTATTTCTGTTGAACTGCGCTACTTTGTGTGACAGTAGTGGTTCCGGAAGCTGAAGATGAATGCGAATCCTAGCACCGCGGAGGAAGTTGGAAAGTATCACCGCGACGGTTTCCTGATCGTACGTAAACTCTATACTCCCGATGTCGCAGCAGATTGGAAGCAACGGATTGTCTCAATCATGCGCGCCGACAGGACAATTGACGACCCCGTGGGGGTGCGGGTTTGGACCGAGAGCAAATTGGACCCTTTCCTGCGGGAACGAATGGCCGACCCTCACGTGGTATCCATTCTGAAAGCGTTGATCGGGCCTTCCGTAGAGTTCCTGAGCGTGAAAGCCGCGTTCAAATCCGCCGTCACCGATTTTGCATCCCCCTGGCACCACGACTGGGCGTACTGGAACGGGAGTCACAAGACATCGATCTGGATCGCCCTGGACCCCGCCGACCGGGCGAACGGATGCCTGAAAATGATCCCCGGCAGCCACCGGCGAACCATGGACTGCAGCTTTACCGAAGAGGGCATTGGATTCGGCTGGCGGGTCAACGAAGAGGCACTCAAGGACCTTCCCGTTGAAACCCTCGAAGTCGATCCCGGAGACGCGGTCTTCTTTCATGACCTGACCGTGCACTCCTCCCACCCCAACACGGCGAAGAAGGATCGCTGGTCCTTCATCTCCACCTACCGCGACGCATCGGTTCCCGACGAGTCAGCTACGTGGAAAACCTCAATGCGGATTTCGTGACGAGGGATTCGGGCCGAATCGCATGGCAGGCGAAAATCCCATGTGGCGGTTCCTGCCGCTGCCGCCGAATCCGTCGGATCGGTCCGATCCGACGGATCCGACCGATTGGCTCCAATACAGAGATTGTTGATCTTTCGGCCGCGTTGTGATGGTCTGTTGCACGCAATCCAATGGCGACATTCCAGACGGACCGCAACCCGTTTCCTCCGGCGTGGCCCGCTGGCAACGCCGGGGAGATGCCTGGGAACCGGTCTCGTACGTGCCGGTCGCGCACCACGAGGACGATGTGGTCTGGATCGAACCGAGCCTGGTGCGCGACGTTGACGACTCTCTTCTCTTCACGTCCGGTTGTTGTTGTCGCTGGTCCGCAGCTCGGGGAAGATGTTGTTCAACCCGAAGTCATCGTGGGTCAGCCCCGTGTTCCAACCGGAACTCTGGGAGTCCGCCTGCTTGTTGATCATGCCCTCCCGGCTCTCTCCGGCGCCGGAAACGCTCGCGTAGAACACCACCGTGAACGGCGTCGAGCAGGTCTTTTGGAATGCGATCGAAGCGCCGCGGCGTGTAACCATCCTGAAGGACACGACGCTTGAGAAAGAGCTGATGCCGCGGATTCAGGCGGGAAAGAGCGCCAGCGCCCTCAGGTGCGTTGCTTGTTCGAACTGTGCGCCAAACATGGCATCGATGTGTACATGGAGGGTGGAAAGACGACGGTCGCCCTCAACGCGGTCCGGCAGTATTACGGTCTTTCCGTAGATGAAGAGCTTTAGATAGGTCGTGGCGACTCCAACCAGAATCGGTGTCCTTTTCCTGGGGCGAAAGAGACCGGGATTCGATCCGGAGTGGGGCGCGAAGATCCACCGGCTGGTGCTGCAACAATTTGAAGACAGCGCCGATTTTCACGCCCTTTTCAAGCGGCTCTGCCGCGAGGGCATGCCGCATCATCTTGCGGTCGCCGGACACCAGGCAACGAAACTCCGCGACTTCGCCAACCAGACCGGTCTGCGGGATCATTCCGGAGGGTAGTTTTGTTGGGAAAGTCCCCGGCGTGGCAGCCTCCTCTATCGGCTGCGCCGCGAGCGGAGGTTGGCGGAGAGGGTGGGATTCGAACCCACGGGACGCGATAAACGCCCACACGAACTCCAATCGTGCGCTTTCGACCACTCAGCCACCTCTCCATCGGCAACTCCAATATTCGATGTTGAACATTGGGCGTTCGATCTTCCCCGCAGGGAAATCGCCGATGCATAGAACCTGAATCAGCCGCTCTTGCCAATCGAAAACCTCTTCCCGGCTTGCCTCGGAACCCGAAACAGGCTCGAATCCCCGGCCATGCAAACATTTTCCATTTCCGTCACCAGTGTTCTCCGCGCCATCCTCACGATCTTCCTCCTGTTCGGCGGCTTCGCGGGCGGAATTCACGAAATCCGCGCAGAAGATGAACCGCTGGTCATCCGCTCCCGCCGTGTTGACGAACCCAAGCCCGAACCGGCAGCCGAGCCGGGGGCTCCTGCGGCGGAGAATATATTGATCGGGGTCGAATATGTGAATTTGGCTGGCTCCCTGAAGAAAGGGCATATGCCTGACTTTATCAGCCAGACCGGGGCGCAGGTGGCCAAGCATGTTCCGTTTCAACTGGCATGGGGGGAAATGCAGCGCTCTCCGCGGTCGGGCATCAATTTCAACCGACTCGACTCGTTTGTGAAGACCTACCAGGAGGCGGGCATTCCGCGGTTGATGGTATGCCTGATGTCCCACTCCAAGTGGGCGTCGAAGGAAGTCGGCAAAAAGAAGGTGATCATCAATCCAGTCCCGAAGCCGGAAGCGCAGGCCGCCTACGTGAACTGGATTCGATCCGTAGTAGAGCGATACGACGGCGACAGGGTGTCGGACATGCCCGGGCTCAAGTATCCGGTGCGGCTCGTGGAAATCGGCGCCGAGCTCTCCGACCAGGAGCCGGAGCCCATCGAAGAGTACATCGAAATGCTCGAGTTGGCTGCTGGCGCGGTGCGCCAGGCGTCGCCCGAGGTGCTGGTTTCCCATGCCGCGTTTCTTCCCGCGCTCGCGTTTCGGGATGACCCGGAACCGGGGGAGTACGAGGCGGGATTCGCGTCGGTTCCCAAGCGGATTACACCGCATTCCCTCAGCTCAATGCGAGCGGTGCTCGACCGCCCGGATCTGTTCGATGTCGTAAACTTTCATTCCGTGGGGCACCCGACAGAGGTCGAAAGGATTGTGCCCTGGCTGCGCTGGGAGATGGAGCAACGAGGCTACTACAAACCCATTATCATCAGCGACTCCTCCACGTCGCCGCTTATCGCCTTCGGTACGCCGACGGTGTGCGATGCGGATCCTTCAAGAATGGGGATCTTGTTTCCACCGGCCACGGAGGGTGACCGGTGCCGGCTTTCGTCCTATTTCGGCGAACTCTACAAGAAGCACCCTGTGATGCTGGAGTGGACCTACGAGATGGCGGCGGCGGATCTTGTCAAACGGGTCGTGATCGCGGCCGAACAGGGGGTCACGCTGATCAATGTTGGTTTCGTCGAGGACCTCGTGAACGAGGATCCGCCATTGGGCCGAACACATATCGGAACCGGTTCCTGGGCCGGCATGATCGATTTGCGGAACAAGCGTCCGCGACCTTCCTTCTTCGCCTTAAAACAGCTCACTCGCCAGCTCCGGAACTATCAGAGAATCGAGAGAATAGAGGCTGACGACGAGGAAATCCGAATCTACCGCGTTCTTTCAAGCGGCAAACGGGTGATGTGGATTGCCTGGCTGGAGCCCAGCGAAGTCATTTTACCGGGAGATCCATATCCTAAATTCGAAATCGACCTGCCCGTAAGCGCATCCGCCGTCATTGTCGAACCGATGGCCAAGCGGCTCGGTCACGCTACTGTTTCTCGCAAAACCAGGATGGTCTCGAAACATGGTGTGACCGTACTTCTGCGACCGACGCCGGTGTATGTCTTTTCGTCGTTTTAGTTGTCCCATCGGTGGGTTGGCCTTCCTGAGCCGACCCGTAAAAAGGGGAGATCATGGCAAGAGAATGATGGAGCAAGCTCTACCCATTCGCTGCTTCATGACCTTCCCTTGCGCTGCTCGGGCTGGAAGCCCAAGCTACTTTTCATCCAGCGCCAGCGCCTCCTCCACCGCGGGTGGAAACAGTTCCACGACATCGCCTTCGAGGCGCAGGGTTACGCAGGAAAGGCCGTCGTGGTCGGTTTCTCCGCGATTGATGATGACGTAGGGGACGCCGCGCTGTGCCGCGATGAGAGGAATCGTCGCGGCGGGATTTACGGTGAGAGTGGTCCCGAGTGCGATCACCATGTCTGCATCGCCGGCAGCATCTGATGCGCGCCGCATATCGTTCTCCCGCAGCGGTTGCCCGAAGCTGATGGTGGCCGGTTTCAAGAACCCGCCGCACTTGCAGACCGGTGGTTCCCGATGTTTTCGGAAGGCTTCGAAGTGTTGTTCGGGGTCGGTGAGGTCGCCGCAGGACTGGCATTCAACCCGACGATTGGTGCCGTGCACCTCAACCAGGAGTTCGGCCGATGTCCCGGCCTCGGTGTGCAACCCGTCGATGTTTTGTGTGACGAGGAGCGTCATTTTCCCGGCATTTTCGAGCCGGGCCACTGCCTGGTGGGCCGCGTTCGGCTTTGCCTGCCGAAAGCCTTTCCATCCTTCGAGCTTGTACTCCCAGTGCTCGATGCGCGCAGCCTCGGAGGTCATAAAATCCTGGTAGTAGACCGGCTGTCGGGTCTTCCAGATCCCATTGGGCCCTCGGAAGTCGGGAATTCCGCTTCCCGTCGAAATCCCGGCGCCCGTGAACAGGAGAATTCTGCGGTGGTCGCGGATCAGTGTAGAAAGTGAGTTGCCATCCATGCAGTCAGTATACCCACCGGCCCCGGGCGTAGCGCGGAATTTATTCCGCGTCTGGAGTTTCGGACTTCAGTCCGCAGGGGGAGAAATTCTGGCTGAGCCACTAGAATAGGAGCCTGGGGATAATCATGGCAGGAACGGCAGGCCAATCCTTGCTCACGCGCTCTCGCAACGGAAAAATGTGGGATATAAGCGGCTGGGCGAATGGCCGAAATCTCTTCACAGGGTTCGGCCTGGCGGCCGCCCCACCGCGGACTGAAGTCCGCGACTCCTAAACGCGGAATAAATTTCCTGCTTCTCGACAATCGGTGCGGCGGCGATTAGGATGGTGTTTCCCCTTTCAATGAAGGAGGTGTGCCGAAAATGAGTAGAGTGAATGTGCGAACGATCAGTGTAATTGTCCTGGGGTGTCTATGGGCCGGTGCGGGATTCGGTCGTGATCAGGACGTCCGCGACGCCATCGTCAAGATTTATACCGTTCACAACAGGCCCAACTACTACAATCCCTGGTCCATGTACGGGCCGCGGCGAACCACCGGCTCCGGATGTGTCATCGAGAAGAATCGAATCCTGACCAATGCGCATGTCGTCAGTGACCAAACGTTTATCCAGGTTCGGAAAAACGGCGATCCCAAACGCTACCAAGCCCATGTACTCGCCGTTTCACACGAGGCGGACCTTGCGCTGCTCACCGTGGACGACGAATCGTTCTTCGAAGATGTGCGCGCCCTGAAATTCAACGGACTTCCCAACACGCAACAGGAAGTCCTGGTGTACGGCTTTCCGCTGGGCGGAGATACCCTCAGCATTACCAAGGGGGTGCTGTCGCGAATCGAACATCAAACGTATGCGCACAGCTCCTGCAACTTCCTTGCTGGCCAGATCGACGCGGCCATCAACCCTGGGAATAGCGGCGGACCGGTGATTGTCGGCAACGAAATCGTGGGCGTTGTAATGCAATCGATCAGCAGCGCGGAGAATGTCGGATACATGGTCCCGATGCCGATCATCGATCATTTCATGAAGGACATCGAAGACGGTTCCTACGACGGGTTTCCAAGCATTGGAGTGACGATGCAGGACATGGAAAACCCGTCTCTCCGAACGCGCCACCAGGTGCCCGAGGAAACAACGGGTGTTCTGGTGACGAGGATCCTCATCAACTCACCTTCCGACGGCGTCCTGGAAACAAATGATGTCATCACCGCTGTGGCCGGTCACGATGTGGCCAACGATGGGACGGTCGAGTTTCGGGCCGACCAGCGAACCGCGGTGTCCTACTTCGTTCAGGAAAGTCAGATCGGCGGTTCGATTGAGGTGACGATTCTGCGGAAAGGTAAGGAAGTTGAGGTCGTGCTCGATCTTGACCGCTCGTTGCGCGAAGATTTTCTCATTCAACGGGAGATCTACGACACTCTGCCGTCCTACTACATTTTCGGCGGGATCGTATTTTGCCCTCTGAGTAAGAACTACCTGCGGGAGTGGGGGTCGAACTGGTATAACGCCGCCCCGAAGGACTTCATTTCTATCCTCGGAAGCAATCACGTGACGCCGGATCTGGATGAAATCGTGTTCGTGAGCAAGGTCCTCGCAGCCGATGTGAATCTCGGTTATCATAACTTCGCAAACTGGATCGTAACCCACGTAAACGAGCAACCGATTCGGAACCTTCGAGAACTTATTTCGATCATCGAGTCCGACAACGGCAATCCGTACATCGAATTAAAGAGCGCATCCGGGCGGATGCTTGTGCTGAATCGCGAAAAGGTTGCAGCCTCACACGAAGAGATTCTGGAGTTATATCGAATCCAGGCAGATCGCTCTCCCGATCTGTTGGAGGCTGAACAAGGGGTGGAGGATGCCAACTGATCATCGTCCTCGAAGATAGCCGGATGAAAGTCCGCCGCCCGGCGGATCTCCCCCGTTGCAGATGAAATTCTCGGTGCTGATTCTTGCGGGATTGGCGCTTATCGCCGTGTCGGGTTTCGCGGAGGAAGAACTGCCGGGCGAACCATCTTATTCGACGTTCGAGAATGCGGCGTTCGACTACTGGCGTGCGTCGGCGTTGCTTCGACCGATTGCGAGCCGCGCAGACTTTGAAATCGTTCTATTCGCGGAGCGGGATGTAGCGGATCTTCCGCCTTCCGTCTTCGCCCATTGCCCCGAAGTCGGTCGGTGGCTGCTGGGGGACCGGGAAATGGCTCGTGCCCTGCGAGACGCCGGTTCAAAAACCTATTGTGCATTCAATCCGCAGGGACCGCTCTCTGCTTCGCCCGATTTACGCTATCTCCTCCCCCTGATGCGCTCGGTGATGACCCGGGCCATCACGTATGCCCATGCGATGGAATTTGTGAGGAAGGCGGGGGAAGCCTCCGCAGTGTACGCGGATCTGTTTCGCATGCTCGATCACTTGAATTCAGATCAATCGTGGGCGTCCTCATTCTATGCCATCGGCCAGCTTCCGATTTTGATTCGGGCCGTAGAAGGCTTCCTCTCCCGCCGGCCACCGCGGGAGGATTTGGAGCCGCTGATTGCCTATTTTGAACAACTTCAATATCCGCACTATTCTCCGTGTACCTACTTGCACAACGAAATGCGCCAGTACGAGCGCTGGCTGATAAAGGAGGCGGGCCCCGCTGAAAAAAAACTGGCGCAGCTATACGGGGACCGGTCGGACAAGCCTGCCGTTGAACAACTCGTGCAATTGGACGAAGCAGAGCGACGGGCACTCCTGGTCACCTGGCTGCGCGGTTACGAAGATGAGATCAAGGACCTTTGCGCGGCTACGAATCTTCCCTACCCGCAAGGGCTGCAGGCCGTCGCGGAGATTGACAACCGGATTCTCCAAATTCGTGACTCCCCGGATAAGCCGGACCTGAATCACGCGCTGCCGTTGTTTATGCCCCCCATGAAAACTACCTATGAGAAGTACCTGGCCGCGGAGGCGATGCTCCGAATGGTTTATCATCTCCTGGTAGCCGCCGAATACCGCGATTTTGTGGGGGCATGGCCGGAATCCGCCGAGTTGGTCTTGCAGTTTGGGCAGGAGACGCTGCCGCCGGACCCTTTTACCGGCGGGCCTTTCAAGTACGACCACGATAAGAAGGGCCCGCGTATTTCCACCGATGCGCCCAAATGGTTATTGAAAGAGGATCGGTTTATCCTCGCAATTGATTTGGGTAAAAGAGTCCAGCAGGATGAAGATCGATTGAAGGAGTATCTGCGCGACAAGAAAAAATTGGAAAAGCAAAAGGAGGCCGAGCAGCGATCGGTCCACCAGAAATCGTCGAATCAACAGGAACCCGGAACCGGGCGCGGCGGAAATATCTCTCGCGCCAGAAACCGCCGATAGCTTACTTCACTCGAGCAACGATGTCGGCGAAGCCCGCGGGATCGTGAATCGCGATTTCGGAAAGCATTTTCCGATTCAGAGCGATGTTTGTCTTTGTCGTGCCTTCGATAAAACGACTGTAGGTGATGTCGTTCAAGCGGCAAGCCGCTGAAATGCGGGCGATCCAGAGCGAACGAAACTGGCGTTTCTTGAGCCGGCGATGCTCCGTGCTGTTTGCCATCGCGTGCTTTACGGACTGAATTGCCTGCCGAATCGTTTTGCTTCGGGCCCCGCGAAATCCCTTCGCCCGTTCCAGAATGCGTTTTCGTCGTTTTCGGGATGCAGGTGCGTTGGTTGATCTTGGCATGAGAACTCTCTTTCCGCTGTCGTCAGGGCACGAGGTGTGTGAACCGCTTTTGGTCGGAGACGTGAACCATGGCGCCGCCGCGAAGATTCCGCTTGCGCTTTGTCGATTTGCAGTTGAGCAAATGGCGCCGGCCCGGCTGGTTCCGCTTGAGCTTGCCCGACGCGGTTCGCTTGAAGCGTTTGGCCGCGCCTTTATGTGTCTTCATTTTCGGCATGATAAAACCCCTGAATTCGACCCATTACTCAGCTCCGGTCGCCTTCGAGAAGCGTGCATATGTACGGCAGATCCGGAAGGGCGTCCAGACTTTATGCGAAAAATATTGGGAAAAGAGGCGAGCTGGATGACGGAGATAGAAAATTCCGATAAATTCGACCGTTTCCGGCACTCGGTCGTCGTTGTGAGCCTAGGCCCTACTTTCCCCCGCGGGGGCTTTTTCCTTGGTTTTTTCTTCTTTTTTCCGTCCGCTTCCGCCTCCGGTCTTGATCGGTGACAGTAGCATGACGAGATTTCGGCCAATCATGCGGGGCAACTGCTCCGCGGTTGCCTTATCCTTTAGATCCTCAATAACCCGGTTCAAAACATCGAAACCGAATTCGCGGTGATCGTTTTCCCGGCCCCGGAAATAAAGGGAACATTTTATCCGGTGCCCCTGCTCAAGAAACTCCAGGCCCCGGCGTAGCTTGGTCTGGTAGTCATGCTCCCCGACATTCGCATGGAATTTGATCTCTTTGACCCGCGTTTGACCGCTCTTCTTGCCCTTCTCTTTCTTTCCCAACTCGTACTTGTATTTTCCGTAGTCCATAACTCGACAGACGGGTGGCCGGGCGGTGGCCGAAACTTCGACAAGGTCGAGTTCTCGTTTCCTCGCCAGTGCCAGTGCTTCACTAGTAGGGACGACGCCTACCTGACTGCCGTCAAAGTCGACAAGGCGAACTTCGGGGACGCGAATCTTGTGATTGACTCGCGTCATATCACGGGGATAGCGGTTAGTACGATTCTGGCGAATAATTAGCCTCCGGGGTTGTGGTGAGTGACTCCAAAAAACATCGATTGATCAGCATGAGCCGGCCGGCTCAGACGGTGCGCCCTTGGATGAAACTTCTGCTCCAAGTTTCTCTACGAATGCCTGCAATTTCATCGCGCCCTGATCGCCGGCCACGCGGCTCCGCACGGCCACTTCCGCCTGCTCCATCTCTTTCGGACCAACGATCAGCATATATGGGACTTTTTCCAACTGTGCGTTGCGGATTTTCGCTCCAACTTTTTCGGAACGAGTATCCACGGATACGCGAAACTCTTCGTCAGACAAACGCTGGCAAATTTGCTCTGCGTAGTCCAGTTGTTTTTCGGTCAAAGGCAGCACCCTGACCTGCTCGTGAGCGAGCCAGAGGGGGAAGGCGCCTGCGAAATTTTCCAGTAAAATGCCGAAAAACCTTTCCATACTGCCAAAAAGCGCCCGATGCACCATGTAGGGCTGATGCGATTGGCCGTCTTCGCCGGTATAGGTCATATTGAACCGGGCAGGTAGGTTAAAATCGAATTGGATGGTGCTCATTTGCCACTCTCGGCCGATGGTATCCCGGATCTTCATGTCGATTTTCGGCCCATAGAAGGCACCTCCGCCGGGATCGACCTCGTACGGCAACCCGGCATCCTGCAGCGCAGATTCCAATGAATCGGTCGCTTTTACCCACTGTTCGTCGTCTCCCACCGCTTTATCGGGCCGGGTCGCAAGGTAGTAGCTGATCTCGGTGAACCCGAATGCAGCCCACAGATCGATCGCAAAGCGGATGACTTCACTGATTTCGTCCTTGATCTGCTCTTCGGTGCAGAAGATGTGCGCATCGTCCTGGGTGAAGCCGCGCACCCGGAGCAACCCGTGCAGCACGCCCGCCTTCTCATACCGGTACACCGTCCCGAGCTCTCCCATGCGGATCGGAAGCTCGCGATAGGAACGTTTTCGCGACTGGAAAATCTTGATGTGGAACGGGCAATTCATCGGCTTTGCGTAGTACTGGTTGCCGTCGACATCCATGGGCGCAAACATGCCCTCGGAATAGAAATCCAGATGTCCCGACGTTTCCCATAGCTTGGATCGGCCGATGTGCGGGGTGTAGACCAGGTCGTACCCTGCCTTGTAGTGCGAGTCCCGCCAGTACGATTCGATCAGCGTCCGTACCCGCGCGCCTTTGGGATGCCACAGAATCAATCCGGGCCCGATATCGTCCTGGATGCTGAATAGATCGAGCTCTTTGCCGAGTTTGCGGTGATCCCGTTTCTTCGCTTCCTCGAGCTGCTTGAGGTACACGCGCAACAGCTTATCGGTCGGGTGCGCCGTTGCGTAGACGCGCTGGAGCATCGGGTTGGTTTCGATGCCGTGGAAATAGGAGCCGGCGACCGACAGTAGTTTGAAGGCCTTGATCTTGCCGGTGCTCTCCACGTGCGGCCCCCGGCATAAGTCAAGGAATTCACCGTTGCGGTATAAGGTGATCTGGTCGCTTTCCGGAATTTCGCCCAGCCGCTCAACCTTGTAGCGCTGGCCCTTCTCGTCGATGATGCCCCGTGCTTCTTCTCTCGATACCTCCATCACCTCGAACGGCTGATCTTCGGCGACGATCTTGTTCATTTCCGCCTCGATGCTTTCGAAGTCCTCCGGGGTCAATCGGTGCGGCATATCAAAATCGTAGTAGAATCCGTCCTCGGTCGGCGGTCCGATATCCAGTTGGACGTCTTCGAACAGTCGGCACACGGCGGCGGCCATGACGTGCGCGGCGCTGTGCCGCATGCGATATAAATCTGAGTTTGGGTCGAGTTTCATATTCTATTCAAGTTTGTCACGGAAAGGAGGGATGATAGTTTACCCCCCAATTCGATCAAGTTAATTGGAGAATGAATCACCCATCATCTACCAGGTGCGGGAGATCCCGGCAACCATGCCGGCGAAGCAGGTCACTGTGAAAGCATCGAACGCAGCCGGATGCGTGTTTACGCTGATGATCTTTGCGGCGGCGGCTTGGCTCTTGAAGGAGACCGGTGCGAATGTCCCGCTTTCGATCATCGTCTTCCTTTTGCTGGTCCTGCTGATCTATACCTTCAAGAAACCGGGTGCAAGAACGCTGAATCAGATCGACCTCATGCCGGGGGAGGAATTCGAACACCTGGTTGCGCAGCTTCTGAAACGGCAGGGGTACCAGGCCGAGGTCACGAAGTCATCGGGTGATCTGGGTGTCGATGTTGTGGCGTGGCACGGGCAGGATCAAATCGCAGTGCAGGTGAAACGGCAGGAAAAACCGGTCTCCCGGCGCGCGGTGAGCGACGCGGTCGCGGGAATGCCCGCGTACGAATGCACCGCGGCAATGGTTGTAACCAACAACTATTTCACCGACGGGGCAAAGAGTCTCGCCGACCTTCACGGTTGCGAACTCGCGGACAGAGACACCCTTGCCCTCTGGATCGGCAAGCAGGGCGGGCCCTCCCTATGGCGAATCCTGATCGTGATTCTATTCACCCTGGCGTTCCTCTCGTTTTCGAAACGTGGCACGGGCATCCTGCCCGTGGCCCACAGAGCCTCGAGCACGGAACCGCGGGCAGATAATTAAAGATCCAATTGACATCCCCTAGCACTGAAAGTGATGCTGTCTGCTTCATCGGCAGTCATGGGGGCCTCAATGCGCTTACAGGGAAAAATTGCACTGATTACCGGCGGATCCCGGGGGATGGGGCGGGCGATTGCGATCGCGCTGGCGCGGGAAGGGGCTTTCGTGGCAGTGAATTACTATCCGGGCGCCGACGACGCGTTCGGCGACACCGCGGATGCGGCGGCGAATACCGTGAAGCGGGAAATTGAAGATCAGGGCGGGAAATGCCTGCTGGTGCCGGGCGACCTGGCGGACGAACAGGCCGCGGGAAAACTGGTTGCCGACACCGCGGCACACTTCGGCGGCCTCGACATCCTGGTCTGCAACGCGGGGATCTGTCCGATGAAGGAGTTTCTGGATATCTCTGTTGAGGTGTTTGACCGGATGCACGCGGTCAATCTACGAGGCCACTTCGTTTGTTGCCAGGAAGCGGCCCGTGTCATGATTGAGCAGGGTCGGGGCGGGCGGATCATCGCCGTCAGTTCTATCTCCGCCCGGCTGGGTGGTGAACACCAGGCTCACTATTGTCCGACGAAAAGCGGGCTTCATTCACTGATGCAAAGCATGTCCATTGCGCTCGGCCCGCATGGCATCACCTGCAACTCGGTCGGGCCCGGAGAGATCGATACCGATATGAACCGGGTCATTCCCGGATTCGAGGAATACTGGGACTACCTGAAGCAGGTCCTGCCCCTGCGGCGGGTTGGCCGGCCCGAGGAGGTGGCGGACGTGGTGGTTTTCTTTGCCGGCAACGATTCACGGTATGTAACAGGTCAACTGTTGATGGTGGACGGAGGATTTGTCACGCTGCCGCTAAGCCCCGCGGAAGGGGGAACAACGTAAGAGAGCGCAAAAGGAGAACGTAATGGGAATTGAAGCGGAACTGGTATTGGATGCACGGGCCGACATTGGCGAAGGATCGATTTGGCACGATGGTCTGCTCTACTGGGTCGATATCTCCGCCGGCAAAGTTTTCATGTATGATCCGGCCGCCGGCACGAACCGGGAGATTATGGTTGGACAGATGGTCGGAACCGTTGTCCCGCGGGAGCAGGGCGGACTGGCGGTGGCGGTAAAGGAAGGGTTCGCGCTGTTGGATCCTGAGTCCGGGAAGGTAACGCACCTGCATAATCCGGAAGCCGGCAATACCTTGAATCGAATGAACGACGGAAAGTGCGATCCCGCCGGCCGGTTCTGGGCCGGGACCATGAATATCGCGGAGGATCAGGCGACCGGAAGCCTCTACTGTATGGATACCGATCATGCCGTGCACCGGCGGTTGGAGAACCTGACCGTCGCGAACGGGATCGTTTGGAGTAGCGATGCCAGGACGATGTACTATATCGACTCCGCGACCAGCCGAGTCGATGCTTTCGATTTCGATTTGGATAGCGGCGAGATTTCCAATCAGCGCACGGCGATTTCGGTGCCGCTGGAGCTTGGCTGGCCCGACGGAATGGCCATCGACGAAGACGACAACGTATGGGTCGCCATGTGGCAAGGCAGTGCGGTCACGCACTGGGATCCGCGAACCGGAAAACAGTTGGGTGCAATCGAAGTGCCTGCTTCACAAATAACGTCCTGTGCCTTTGGCGGGCCGAACTTGGACGAGCTTTACATTACCTCCGCCCGCTACAAACTGAATGAGGATCAACTACGCAGCGAGCCGCACGCCGGCGGACTGTTCAAGGTCGCGCCCGGCGTACGAGGCGTTCCCGCGTTCACATTCAAAGGGTAACACCGCCATAGAGGAGCTGTTTATCCACTATGGCGCCGCCGATCTGCATTGCTCGGTGGCCACGGTGAAGGTCGCGGAACTCCGCGACCACTTGCTGAATTCCTGCCGCGGAACCTAACGAACGATCAGCGAAGTACCTTTTCCTTGCGGCGGGCCCACCCTGACAATCGATTCCCCTTCGGGCACGTCGATCATGACGAACGTCGAACCCCCATAGGCCGTTGGCGTGGCAGTGGCCTGTACGTCGTCCACGAATACCTGGGTTGATGGGTTGGGACGGTACACCAGGATCTCGCTTGGATACTCGGCGGACACGGTCAGGGTGTAATTTTCCCCGTTTTGATAGAACGGGCCGTTGATCGAGCTGCCCAGCGTTTCGGGAAGCAGCAAATTGACAAGCTGTCCTTCCATGGAAAAGAACACCGCCGGCACCTGGGTTACGGAGATCATGCGTGTCCGTTCCGAAACCAGGTTCGGGACCGAAACAGAAATTCGATCCAGGAACGATCCGGGCGGAAGGACTGTCGCATTGCGGTTATCCTGGTTGTTGTTCTGCGTGGCATAGGTTGTGAAAAGCAGTTCCCAGTTCTCGGGCTGGGCGCCCCCCTGCTTCGGATAGGCAATCGGATCCCTCGGGTCATGTTGCCAGACAAAGGTTCGATAGGACGGGGAGAGCCCCATTCGCGCCGCGTCCGCGGTGAGCGTCGGGCTGGCCGTGCCGCCGTGGTTCAGGGCGGTAAGAATATGCGCCGGCCCCATTCTGAACGCCGCGGCCTGGATCGGGGTGGTGAAGTTGTTCCACCAGGCGGGGTCGAGGTCCACGTCCGCCCAGGTTGCGCGGAACATCTCGAAGGCCGTGTCGTAGTAGGCAATCCACTGCGAGTTCATGGCGTCGCGGTCGAGAACGCCGAACGGGTCATGCCACAGGGACACCGGATTGTAGCCGCACTGCGCCGTGCCCATGCACAGGGCCAGCACCACATTGATGTAATCTTCGTAGTTGTTCGGCCCGCTCCCCGCGTTGACGGTCCAGTAAAGGGGAATCATCATCTGCCCGGGCCGCATTTCGATCCGGCGGATCATCAGCGGCTCGGCAAAATTGCGCCAGCCGGCCCAGGTGCCGTAATTGCCGATACTCTCCCAATAGGAAATGTCCTGCATGCCGTCCCAACTCGAGCAGTTCGCCCAGTAAATCCCGCCACTGTCGCGGGCGATCTGCGCGAGACCGTTTCTCATGGTGACGGAGTCCTCCGTTTGCCGGACGATGCAGTTGGGCCAGTCGATTATCGGGCCCTGCGCGTTCCAGTCGCTGTAAATAACCTGCGTGTCATAATAAATCGCCTGCAGGTTGTGGCGCTGGAGAATCCAGTTGATGTAATCCGAACTGAAATTCGCGTAGAAGTAAAATGGACTCCACCCGCTGGGCGCCATGTTGCCGAACTTGTTTTTCAGGAACCATTGGGGCACCCCGGCGGCGGTCAGAGAGTTCACGTTGATGTGCTGCGGGGAGTCGTACCACCCGGAGAGGACCCGGGGACGTGCCGCCTTGCCGTTGACGATTGCGTTCTTGATGTTGATCGCGTTGTGCGTTCCGGCCCCTGGGCCTTCGGCCTGATGCAATACGGCCCCGTTGCCGACCGGGTGATCCGGATAGTACAGGTCGCGGAACCCCATGGAGAATTTCCCGATATACTCCTTGGAACGAACCCGCGAGTAGAAGAATTCCATGTCGTCCTGATTCGCGACAAACGACTGCTCGTACCGCCGCACCAAATTGACCGGCGCCACCGGTTCGACCCGGTTTTCGGCCTCGTACTCGGGCAACGTTATGTATTCCTGATGATAGGTGACGCGGTCGCCGGTGAACAGGTGGAACCGCTGTGTGGCTGTCTGGGTTTCCGGATCGCCGGTGCTCTTAATGAAGGTGGCGAACCACGAGAGGTCCCAGCCATCGGTGGTGACGAAACTTGGATGCTCTACGTACCCCAACGGTTTCACGCACCGGCCGTTGGCGGTGAACCAGTAGTGGGAGAGTCCCTGGTCGGTCGATGTGTTGACCGCGGTGAACTCGGCCTGCGACCACGCATCGGCCGTCCCGATGATTCCGCCCGCGGCGGCGTACTGGATCGGCGTGGTTACGCTGTCGGCCGAGTAGACGCTGTAGTGCGGTCCGTCCCGGCTGTAGAAGAGGCTGTATACACAATTGCTGTCCCGGAATGTTGTGTCCAGACGGGATCGGGATACGATGTGCAGCAGGGTCTTGGTCGCCAGGTTTCCGGTTGCGGTGATTTGTTTGTCGAGTGCCCGGGTCTCTCCCTGGATGTCACCGAACGTGTACCGCTTGTTCAACTCGATGCCCGGCAGGTCCGGATTCTGGCACACGAAAGTCAACTCCGTTGCGCCGGTGGTGACCTGCGAGACCACGTCGAATCGTTCATCCGCTTCCCAGTCTTCATAGGTGGGCAATGGATTCTGCGGATCGCCGGGTTCGGTTTCGATGAAATAGATATCATGACCCCAGCTCACCAGCGCCTGGCCCTGCCCGCTATAGACGCCCGCAAGGCCGCCGCTTGCGGCATCGATGGCCGCCACCACGCCCTCGGCTGAAAACCAATAGTAGTTTCCGATCAGCGTAGGTCCGTCTGCAAGGCCGCCCGGTACCGCGCCCGCGTGTGTCCACCCCCACGGTTCGTTGTCGGTCACGACGGCAATGACGTTGGGAGTGGAAAGCGCACCATAGCCCGGATCCGTGCTGCCGACGGTGTGCGTGATGGTGGAACGGTGATGGCCTGTTTCTAAGTCGCCATCGTCGATGGCCTCGATCGTGACCGGCTTCGGAGTGCTCCAGTCGGACGGCGTGAACGTGATGTTGACCGGGTTTCCACCCCCGGCGTTGTTCGCCTCGGTCTCGGCATCGGGGTCCACGGTGACCACCACGTTGTGGGTGGGTTGAATCGTCAGAACCAGCGTGTAGTCATCCGAACTGGGCTGCTGCTCGTCGACCTCGGTGCCGCCCTGGCTTTCGGCGATGATAACGGCGTATTCGTTGTCGGTCACGGTCGCGAGGACGGAAGGGATGAGAAGTTGATCGAATGCCGAGTCTCCGCTGGACGAACTGTGCGCGATCGTTGAGACGTGAATTCCCTCCGGGTCGCTGTCGTCGACTGCCGTGACCGTAACCGTTTGCGGATCGTCCCAGGCGCCGGTCAGGAACGTGAGCACGACCGGGTTCCCCGCGCCGTTGCTGTTGACTTCCGTTTGATCGTCAGGATCCACCGTGACCAGTACATTTGCCGACGGTGCGAAGGAAAGTACGACGTCATAGGAATCTGAACCCGGGCCCTCGGCGACATCGGTGGATCCTCCGGTTTCCGTGATCACGACCGGGCTCGGGAAGAGGTCGAAGATCTCCGACTGCGAGAGTGCATGGTTGTAGACTCGGACATCGTCGATGCCTCCCTTGAACCACTCGACGTTTGCGGAGTTTGATCCAATATACGCGGGGTTTGTTCCGCTCGTGCCGATCGATCCGCTCCTGGGCGTACTGCCGATTTCCACGCCATCGGAATACACCCGCATAAATGATCCGTCGTAGGTCGCCGTGATCAGGTGCCAATTGCCGTCCAGGTAGTCGTTTGCCAGGATCGTCGGACGCAGCTCGTCGTAGCCTCCGATGTTCAACCCGAACGAGATGAAACCGCGGCGGTCAAACATGAGCAGGTGGCGGTTGCTGCCGTCCTCTTTGCGATAGATCTGGCGATGCGGGCTCAGATCGGCCGGTTTCACCCAGGCGCTGATCGTGATTTGGCTCGACGGCTTCAAGGCCGAGTGGTGCGGAATGGAAACCGTTTGGCCGATGCCGTCGAGGTCGATGGCCTGGTCGATGATGCCGGAAAAGTACGACGGACTGCCGATCGTCGAGCCGTGATTCGACCCGGCGCTGTCGTTCGCGTTGCCTTCGAGTTGCCAGTGGCCGACCAGGGCGGCGTTGGATGAGATGCAGAAAGCCGAAACAAACAATGCCAGGAGATGCGGCGCTGTTGCTGCTATTCTATTCGTCTCCTTTGTTTTGATGGGTTCCCTTATTTCCTTTTCAAATCCCCGCCCTCCCGACCCTTTCGGGAGGGCGGGGATCTTTCGCCATTTAATGATGGAAGTTCGGTGCATGCCGCTTATTGGCTTACCTTCACTCTGAACGTTGTCGTCCCATCGATTCCGCCAACCGCATAATTCTGAAGCGTCCCGTCACCCGGCAGATCCACCAGGCCCAGCACATCCTGCCAGGGGCCTGCGGTTGGATCGAGTACGGACTGAATGGTGTACAACCGGCCGCCGACCGTCTCCACGCTGACTTCAAGCTGTCCCCCGACGAGGTTTAACGCCGCCTCGAGCAGGGACGCTGAATCCGTTGGGGACGTCCCGGCAAAAACTTCGTCCCCGTCCTCCATTTGATCGTCGTCCGAGTCCGGATTGGAGATCGACGTGCCGTACAGCTTCATCTCGTCCAGGTCGGCCAATCCGTCGGCGTCGGCGTCGGTGTCGAGCCCTTCGGTGGTGACGCTTATGTCATCGAAGTAGCTCGTCCCTTCCGATGTGAGTTCCACCGCGTTGATTGCGTCGACATCGTCGTCCTTGAAGCCGAGTCCGGTGGCAAGCGGAGCGCCGTCAATCCAGACGTCGTAGATGTTTGCCGTGAAATCCTGGCGGATGCTCACGCGGACGAACTGGTTCGTCCGCAGCGGATCCAACACGGACACATAGCTTCCTCCCCCGGCGCCGTTTCCGTCCAGCGCCCAGATCCCGTTGGACGCGTTGCAGAAGACAACACTGCTGGCTTTGCCGGTCGGTACCAACGGTGCGCTGACGGAACCCAGCGTTTGCAAAAAAACATCCGTCCAGATGACGTTGTTACTTGCGCTTACCGCAACCTCCGCAAAGCTGTCGGCGCCCATCTCCACCGACTGCGCGCCCAGCGACGGTGTCGTTGCATCCACGGCGACAGCGCCGGCGTGAACGGTCCAGCTTCCGCCGGAGCCCTGTCCGTCGATGTCGCCTGCCGCGTAAGGTGGCGCGTCGGTCGACTCGAAACTTGTGAGGAAGGGAAGGGTTTCAGCGGCCCGGATTGACTCGGCAGGCAAGGCCAAAAATATTGCGGACGTGAAGACGCAGACAGCCGGTCGAAAAACGACCTTTACTAGCCACTGTTCATTTTTGTTCAAGCGAATTACGAAACCCCAACTTTATGAAGAACTCCAAGCGCCCGACCGCAACGGAATAATAAGTAACACACAGGAAATTCATTGTCAATTTTTCCCGTTGCGCGCTGCGGAACCCTGGCGATGCAAAAGAGGATGTATTTGAACCGCCCCCGTAGCTTGGGCTTCCAAGCCCGAGCTGTGCAAGGGTAAGGTCATGAAGGCGCGAATGGGTAGAGCCGTCGCTACCCGAAACAACTGCGGAAGGTGCATGGAATGGCGGCACGCCGGCCGCCGCCACGACAATGTCGGGAATGTCATTCCCGTTCACATCACCGACCTGGTCGACCGCGAGGCCGAGGAAGATCAACTCGTCCGAGCCATTCATCTTTAGCTCTGCGCTCGGGGCTTCGCTACATGGGCCGGACCCGCCTACAGTTATTTGCGCAGCAATTCGGGCAGGTACCCGTGCTGCTGCATTTGGCTCCGGTTGCCGCCTGCGGGCGGGATACCCGCGCGGCGTATGCGCTTGACCATTGGATCAACCGGTAGAGAATACCACGTACGCGCCTCAAGAAGGAAGGAACGCACCATGGATATTAGCCCCCTGTTGGTAATCCCCTACCTCGTGTCGCCGCCGGTCATCGACGGCCGCCTGGAGCCGGAGGTTTGGAATCACGCGGCCCAGGTGACCGGGTTTCTGCACACGACCGGAAACATCGCCTCGCGCCAGAGCTCCGTCCTGGCCGGTTTCGACGACGAGCACCTTTATTTAGCTTTCGTCAGTTTCAACGAGTCCGGCGGACAGGCCAACGTGAAGGAGCGGGACAACGCGGCGGTGTTTACCGATGACGCGATCGAAGTGTACCTGCAACCGGATCCTGCGAGCGGAACCTATTTTCTGCTCGGCGGTAACGCCCTGGGAACTCAGTACGACGCCAAGGGGCAAGACGGCTCCTGGAACGCGGAGTGGAAACTCGGGTGCGAACGGGATTACGACTCCTACTTCGTGGCGGCGACCTGGACTGCGGAAATTGCCATTCCGTTTCGAAGTTTCGGCCTCGACGGCGCCCCGCCCGACGGCACGGAATGGCGCGGGAACTTCTGCCGCGACTGGACCGCGGGACTTTCCCCCGACGACGGCGCCGCCGGTCTGCGTTACACCACCTGGGCTCCCATCGGGGGCAGCTACCACACCCCGGAACGGTTCGGCACGCTCGTATTCAGGCGCGGCGCGCCCGCAGTGCGATTGGATTCAGTGGGTGACCTGGCCCGCGGCGCGATTTCCCTTGAAGGTGAGATTCGCGCGGCAACGGAATCGAGCGTCAATTTGTCCTGGGCGGCACGTCCGATCGATGGTGCCAAGGAGGTCGTTTCCGGACAGAGCAAAGTCGATTTGGCCGGAGGAGCGTCGTCTCCCTTTCATCTCGAGGGCAATCTCCAGGTTCCGGGAACGGAACCATGGCCGGCGGTGCTCGACTTTTCCGTCGCCGGGGATGGCGGCGGACTACTCTATCGGCAGGCGATTTCGTTCAAGGCCATTCCTGCGTTTCGAGCCGAGGTGGACCCCGTCTACCTGGAGGGCTTCGCAGCGGCAAACTTTGACGTGAGCCGTGTGCCGGACCTTCCCGCCGACGCCGTAGGACGAGTGACGCTGATCGCCGCGGAAGACCGGATCGTCGCGCAGACAGTTTGTGATGAACTCGGGCAGCGCAAGGTGGCGAATGTTCGGCTCGACATTTCGGGCGTCGACCCAGGCGACTACCAATTGAAGGTGGCGCTGGAAGACGGGAGCGGATCGGAAATTGCTTCAAGGACGGAACCGTTTCACGTGCCTCCGCCGCCGCCTTGGCACAACAACCGTCTCGGCATCAGCGACCGGGTGCCGCCGCCCTTTACCGACGTTGTTGCATCGGAGCGTTCCGTCGATGTCTGGGGCCGAACCTATACGCTGGGCGATCTTGCGCTGCCGGAACGAATCGACATTCTGGGGACGGAGCTGTTGGCCGGACCTGTGCGCCTTGTGTTTGCCGTCGGGCGAGAGGACCAGGAGTGGCGGGACGCGGAATGCAGACTTGCGGACCACGATGCGACGCAGGCGCAATTCGAGTTCACGGCCGAAAACGACACCGTAAAAATCCGCGGTTCGCTCCGGGCGGAATACGATGGCTTTCTACTTTATGACCTGGACCTCGAACCGCTCGAAGACGAGGTGTCGATCGGGCAGCTGTCACTGGAGATCCCGCTTCATCGAAAGTTGACCCCGTTTCTGCGCGCATCGCGTGTACCCATCGACCGCTGGGCCGCTCCGGAGAAAATTCAGCATGCCCTGATCGGCGACCTGAAAGCGGACGTGGTGCCGGAGGGCTTTTCGCCTGGGTATTCGCCGCACGGGTGGAAGTGGGGCGAGGAGTTCATTCCCCAGTTCTGGGCGGGTAACGACTTTCAAGGGATCTTCTTTTATATGGAAACCCCGGAGCAGATGAACTGGGAGGGGTCCCCGCTGGAAGTGGTCGAGAGGGGAGACCAGACGTTGCTGCGATTCAACTTCATCAACCGGCAGACCAACCTGGATCATTCGTTGCACTACCAGTTTGCCTTGCAGGCCACCCCGGTCCGGAAACGGGACCGGCGGATGGAGCGCCTGTTGTTTGGATACCCGTTCTACTGGAAATCCGAAATGATTGAACACCAGGACACCGCGGACGGAAAAATTCCGGGCGCGGTATTGTGGGAATTCGGGCGGATCGAAAAGGACTATCGCGTCACCGACCCGGACCGCATGCGACGTATGACCGCCAACTGGCAGAGCAACGGCGTGGAATTATTGGTCAATATCGGTTCCGGCTTTTTTGTCGAGGACGAAAAGGAGTTCCAACAGTATGGCCCGGAGTGGACCCAACAACCGCCGGTCCGGTATCCCAATCATGCGGGCACCGATGTAACGTTGGTGAAGGTGTGCCCGCGATCCAGCTTTCCGGATTATTTCCTGTGGTGGATGAAAGAAATGATAGAGAAGTACGACATTGGCGGAATCTATCTCGACCTTTCCGGTCCGGTCGGATGCACCAATCCTCACCACGGTTGCGGCTTCGAGCGGGACGGCAAACGTCATATGACCGCGGAACAGTTTGCCTGCCGCGAGTTTTACAAGCGGTGTTACACTTTCCTGAAGGAAGAGGGCGCAAAGCGGGGGAGAGAGTTCTTCATCTTTCAGCACAGCGCAGAGGGCATCGTGACGACCTTTGTCGATATGATGACCAAGGGAGAGGGCTGGAGCTCCGCGGATACGTTCGACACGCTGACCCCGACCTACTTCCGCGCGTGCGAGTCGTGGAGCCATCTGGGCGTGCCCTACACTTTTTACCCCACGGTCAGCATGCCCGGATATCGCGGCGGCAAGTACCGTGCCCCGCACCGCGAACCGCTCGCCTGCACCCTGCTTCACGACGTACTGACAGTCGGGCATTGGAAGGAGCAGATCGAAGGCGACCTGATCCCGATCTGGAAGGCGTGGGACGAGTTCGAAATCGATGGCGCCGAGTGGGTGCCCTACTACCAGGAGGATCCGAGGGTTGCTGCATCAAAGGAAGGTCTGCTGGCCAGTTTCTACATCGGACCCGGACGCCTGATGATCGTCGCCTCGAACCTCACCCGTGAACCGATTGACGGCGAACTGAAAATCGATCGCGCCGCGCTCGGTCTTCCCGCCGGGAAATTGCACGTCCGCGAAATTCTCTCCGGCGATCAGCAGGTTCTCGATTCAGATGTTCTGCCGGTCCAGGTCGATGCAAAGAACCTGCGGGTTCTGCGAATTAATTAAACCGTGGCACGGGCTATCCTGCCCGTGCCGGAACAAGATCAGGTGCAAAAAGGATCAAGCGGTGAGCCGTGCTCTACCCGTGATCTTTTCTGCTCTACTTCTTATTCACACGG
>Ga0310121_10001318_pt1 | contig 25705 bp, 18 predicted proteins | sample CB27_Tmax_986_MG_FD_203504 | JGI IMG/M metagenome (GOLD analysis project Ga0310121, IMG submission 203504) | Marine microbial communities from Western Arctic Ocean, Canada - CB27_Tmax_986 | ecosystem: Environmental > Aquatic > Marine > Oceanic | place: Canada: Western Arctic Ocean | collected...
CCCATCGTGAGCACTGGCCACACTCAGCAAACCAGTTCCCATGAGCCTGGACTGCGCGACCTGCTCCCTTCAGGGACACTCCACTTCATGGGGATTGGCGGGGCCGGCATGTGTGCCCTTGCCGAGGCAATCGTTCGCCAGGGTGGAAGGGTGACTGGGTGTGACCTGGCTCCCGGGGACTCGGTAAAGACGCTGGAGCGTTTGGGAGTTCGGGTCTGGCCCGAACATGATCCAGGTCATGTTGAGGGGGTGGTTGCTCTTGTGGTCTCCTCCGCTATCCCTGGGGATCACCCAGAAGTTGCAGCGGCGGTGGGGGCAGGGATCCCCGTGTGGAAGCGGGCTCGGGCCCTGGGAGAGTGGGTTAACAGGGGCCGGGTCGTTGCGGTGTCCGGGACTCACGGGAAAACCACGACGACGGCCATGGCCACTGAGATCCTGGTCCGTTCTGGCTGGGATCCCACCGGTTTCGTTGGTGGGTGGGTCCCGGCGTGGAAAGGTCACCTCCGTTCAGGCACGGACGATCTATTCGTGGTTGAGGCTGACGAATACGACCGCTCCTTTCACCATCTGAAACCGTCGGTTGCCATTGTCACGAACATGGATGCCGACCACCTGGACGTCTATGGTGATCTCAGGGGGGTCAGAGAGGGGTTTGCGAAGTTCCTGGAAGGGGTGCGAGATGACGGAACTGTGTTGGTCTGCGCCGACGATCCGGGCTCGGCCTCACTTCTCCCGTGGCTTTCCGTCCGGGCGAGGAGTTTCGGTTTCTCGGCTGGGAGTGAGCTGAGGGGACTGGATTTCGCCTCTGAGGGGATGGGAAGTCGTTTTCGCGTTGTGGAGGATGGAATCGACCGGGGCTTGGTCCACCTCAAAGTAGCAGGCCAGCACAACGCGGTGAACGCTCTGGCAGCTATTGCGGCTGCTCGGGTCCTGGGGGTGGAGTGGTCAGCCATCCGGTCGGCCTTAGGCGAGTTCGTTGGTGTGGTTCGGCGCTTCCAGTTCCTAGGCGAAGAAGGGGGAGTCTCCGTCGTCGATGACTATGCCCACCATCCCAGGGAGATCGAAGTTGCACTCACCACGGCTCGTGAAGCCCACCCTGGATCTCGCCTGGTCGCGGTGTTCCAGCCTCACCTCTACACGAGGACCCGCGACTTCTCCAAGGGATTTGCACGTGCTCTGGCTGCGGCGGATTCCATCTGGATCACGGAAGTGTATCCTGCGCGCGAGCCGGCGATCCCCGGCGTGGATGGCGCACTCGTTGCGCGCGAGGTTGAGAGCGCAGTCGATCGTGAGGGCCAGCGTACTCGGGACGTACGCTTCCACGGAGACCTCGAATCGCTTCCCGGAGAGCTCGCGAAGCAACTGAGACCTGGGGACCTCTGCCTTACTCTGGGAGCCGGCTCGATTGAGCGCGTAGGGGCGGAGGTGCTACAGGAGCTGAGGACTAGGGCCTCAAGCCCGGAGAGCTACGATGCGTAGAGGGATTGGCCTCTTCGTGACGGTTAGCCTGGGGATGCTGATCGTACTGGAGGTGCCACCAGTAATACGTGCCCTGTCGCGGGCGGAGATTTTTCGGGTGGTAGACGTGTCGGTGGAGGGTGCCCAACACCTCACGCAGGACGAAGTGCTCACGGCGGCCGCGATTCCCGCCAGAATGAGTATTTGGGACGATATGGAGCCTCTGGCAGTCCGCCTCAGATCTCACCCGTTGATTCGAGAAGTCAGGATTCGGCGACAACTCCCCAGAAGACTCGTCCTGGAGGTTTGGGAACGCGAACCGGTGGCGCTCTTGCCCAGACCAACCCTGATGCCGGTAGATAGGGAAGCTCACTTGCTCCCCATTAGCCCAGTAGGGCGTCGGATGGATCTGCCGCTGCTCCAGCCTCGACGTGACGACGGTGAGGGTACAGAGCTGACGCCAGTGCAGCTTCGTGAGCTCACCTCGGAACTGTCTCGGCTCAGAGAACTCGATCCGGCCGTGTTCGCTTTGGTTTCGGAGGTCGCCCTGGATTCATGGGGTGATATTCTGGTCCACCTCGGTCAGCCTCGAGTCACTCTGCGTTATCGAGCACCGCTGGTGCCCGCACGGTTGAGCGACGGGCTCCTTGTCCTGACAGACGCGTTAGAGCGTGAACCTGATAGGACGCTGGTGTCTGTGGACCTTCGCTTTGCGGACCAGGTTGTGGTCCGATTCTTCGACAGTCAGGGGCGGTAGGGAATCATAATGAGAGCGAACCTCATCGCGGGCCTCGATATCGGAACCACGAAGACCTGCGCGGTCATCGCGGAACTCGTAGGGGAGGGGAGGCGTCGGCCGAAACTCAAGATCCTGGGAGTGGGGCAGGCGAAGACGACTGGGATCCGCCGCGAGGTCGTGACCCACATCGAAGAAACGACGGAGACGATCCAAACCGCGGTAAAAGAGGCTGAGCTTATGGCCGGGGTTTCGGTGGATCGGGTCTGGGCGGGGATCAGTGGCGACCACATCCAAGCTCAATCTTCGCTTGGGGTCGTTGCCGTCGGAGGGGAGGAAATCACGCGAGGTGATTTGAAACGGGTACATGAGGTAGCTCGAGCTGTAGCGCTACCGCCCGATCGCGAATTCCTTCATGCCATTCCGCAGGAGTATGCGGTCGACCATCAGAGCGGGATCAAGGATCCGATCGGGATGTCCGGTGTCCGCCTGGAGGCGGATATCTACCTGGTCACCTGCTCGACATCGGTAGCGACAAACATCCGGAAGGCCGTATCCCGGGCGGGTTATAGGGTCCAGGCATTGGTCCTTTCCCACTTCGCAACTGCCCGTGCCGTGCTGACGGAGGACGAGAAAGAAGTAGGGGTGGCCATGGTAGAGATCGGAGCGGCGACCACGCAGCTGGCTGTTTACTACGAAGGAAAAATCCGGCACATCGGGATTCTCGCTTTTGGCGGAGACACCGTAACGAGCGATCTCGTGAAAGGGCTCTCGGTTCCCTTCGCAGAAGCGCAGCGCGCAAAGGAGCAGCACGCGGTAGCGTGCGCACAGCATGTCGATCCCCAGGAAACCGTTGAGTTGCCGGGACCCAGTCCGGGTCAGAAACGCCACGTAGCCCGGGAGCTAATCGCGCACGTCGTCGAGCAACGGCTGGATGAGCTCTTTGGGATGGTTCACCAAGAGCTAGAGGGCGAGAACCTCCTGGACAGACTCGGGGCCGGGGTAGTTCTAACCGGAGGCACGGCCGCGTTACAGGGGATCGTCGAGCTGGGGGCCCAGGTGTTCGCGTCTCCGGTCAGAATCGGGGTGCCCGCGGAAGGACTTTCGGGATTGGCGGACTCGGTTCAGCGCCCCCGCTTCTCAACGGTTACGGGACTCTGCCTCCACGGAGTGGATCGCTTTCACGAAACCGGAGAGGGCGCTTCGACCCTCTCATCCGGAGCAGCTTCGCGAATCGGAGCATGGATACGCGAATTCTTCTGACCTATGGAGAGGAGTAGAGACGACGCATGAGCCAGCGATCCCCCCCCAGGGGGCCCCCTTAACCGCGTGGAAGATATTCTCTGTACTTGGTGGCGTCCGTGATGAGGACTGCCGGACTTATGCAGAGGTTCCCGAATAACGGGGGCCAAGACTTACCCGATTTGATTGATCAGAACGAGTTGACCCCCAAAGGAGAGTGAGATGCTAGAAGCAGTCAATACAACTAGAGCCGATGAGATGATGATCTTCGAATTTGAGGATGTCCCGACGCAGAGCGCCCTGATGCGTGTCGTAGGAGTGGGTGGCGCGGGTGGGAATGCGGTGAACCGCATGATTGACGAGGACCTGGAAGGTGTAGAGTTCATTTCCGCAAATACCGACGCGCAGGCTCTCAAGAACTCCCAATCCCATCACACAATCCAGCTCGGTAAAAAGCTAACTCGGGGGCTTGGGGCGGGGGGTCGGCCCGAGATCGGACGGCAGGCTGTCGCTGAGTCCGAAGACGAAGTGCGCACGTTGCTCGAGGGCGCGGACCTGGTCTTCATCACTGCTGGGATGGGTGGAGGGACCGGTACCGGCGCGGCACCAATTATCGGCGAAATCGCCCGGGAAACTGGAGCTCTCACCATCGGAATCGTGACGCGTCCTTTCGCTTTCGAGGGGAGAAAGCGGATGATTCATGCTGAGCAGGGGCTCGCGGAGCTCAAGCGGGCGGTAGATACGATGATCGTGGTGCCAAACGACAGGATTCTTTCCGTCGTAGAGAAGGGGACCAGCTTCAAGGACGCGCTGAAGAAGGCCGACGAAGTTCTCCTTCACGCTACCCAGGGAATCTCGAATCTGATCCAAGTTACCGGAGAGGTGAATGTGGATTTTGCGGATGTGCGAACGATCATGTCTTGCAGGGGCGCAGCTCTCATGGGATCCGGTTTTGGGGAAGGCGAAAACCGAGCCGTCGAGGCAGCGCAGGAGGCAGTTTCATCACCGCTGCTGGACGACGGGTCGATCCATGGTGCCCATGGAGTGCTCATCAACATCACTGGGGGCATGGACCTTGCTATTGACGAAGTGGAGCAGATCTCTACGATTATTAAGAAGGAAGCTGGGGACGAAGCGGAAATAATCTTCGGGGCCTCACATGATGAGGCTCTCGAGGGAAAGATCCTTGTGACCGTAATCGCGACCGGTTTCGACGTTAAAAGGGAACATGTGGAAGAGCAGGTGGCCCGCCCGGATTTACGTCGGCCTTCGGTATCCCGGGTTGGAGGTTGGGCTGAACCGCAGCCTCCGGCCCAAGAAGACCGTCGGATGGCGCGGGGCGGTTCCGGGATCGGGGGGGCAGAAGAGGGAGAAGTAGTACCACTCCACCGTCCGCCAGAGCGGATTGTGGATCGGGGACAGATTGGCGAGTTAGACATTCCAACGTTTATCCGTCGGCAGATGGATTGACGGGTCCGGGGAGGTAATCCTTCTCGCGAACCCGGAGTCCCGGGCGTTTCCGGGGTTCGCATTCTGCCGGCACTTTGTCGAAAGGCGCCGACATGATGGATCGAATTCTGGAGTTAGCCCGGTGCCGACTGACCGTCATTGGTGCGGTAGGTGGAGTTCTGGGACTCAGTGTGTTGGCGGTGGGTCCACTCCTCCTGTCGACTCCCGAAGTGGGCTTGCTGGAGCCGCTCCTGGCGACTTCGGCGGAGGAGACCCGTGTCGAAGTGCTGTCTTCAGGTCGCACCTTCGGTGGTATCCTCCAGCAGACCACTCTCTCCAGCACGGACCAGCAGGGGCTTCTGCTGGCTTTTCGGGAGCGAGCAAACCCTTCTCGACTTAGGGCCGGGACGGAAGTGAGTTTGCGGTATGTCCGTGGCACCGAGTGGCTGCGTAGCGTGGATGTTGCCGTGTCAAGGGACGAGCACGTTCAGCTAGAGCGGGGGCAGCTTGGTTGGCGTTCATCGGTTGTTCGTACTCCGGTCCGACCGGATACTCTAACAGTCGGGGGAGTGATTGAGACCGATCTGTGGACTGCCGTCGTGTTGAACCCCGCCCTAGCCGAAATGCCTCGGTCTGACCGTGCGCAGGTCATCCACCTCCTTGATCGTGTGTTCCAGTGGCAACTCGACTTCTCGCGACAGATTCAGAGGGGGGATTCGTACCGGCTCGTCTTCGAGCGAGAGGTGCGACCGGACGGAAGCATGCGCTCCGGCCGCATTCTCGCGGCTGAGATCGTAAACTCCGGGAGCCCACTATACGGGGTTTGGTTCGATCTGTATGGTGATGAGGTGGGCGGGTACTACGATCTAGGAGGTGAGTCCCTCCAACGAGCATTCATTCGGGCACCTCTAGAGTATCGCAGGGTTTCATCGAGGTTCAACCGGAATCGCTTCCACCCGATCCTGAGGGTTCCGCGCCCGCATATCGGAGTCGACTATGCGGCTGGTATGGGCACTCCGGTCATGGCTACAGCCGATGGTGTGGTGACCCAGAGAGGGGTGAACGGGGGATACGGCAATTCAATCGAGATCAGGCATGCTAGTGGCTTCATGACCCGCTTCGCCCACCTTAACGGATTCGCTTCCGGGGTCCGCTCCGGAACCCGGGTGTCCCAAGGGCAGATCATTGGGTACGTGGGGATGACGGGTCTCGCGACGGGCCCACATCTCCATTATGAAATGCATCGCAATGGGAGTGCGGTGGATCCTCTCAATATCGATATTCCTGCAGGTGACCCCATCCCCCGAGAGGCTATGGGTCGGTGGACCGAAAACCTCGAGGCACGCGTAGCGATCCTCCGGACGGCGCCTGAGGGCCCAGTGATCCGGGTCGCACAAGTCGATACCGACGAGCCTGAGGCATCCGAAGCCGGTCGCCGGTGACTCGTCATAGCCGGGTCGTGAACCCGGGAGGGCCAGAGCCGGCCCGGGGACGGATGTGATCGGATTGGCGCCTGTCATCATTCTCTTGGGGGTGGCCGGAGTCATTCTGGCTGCCTTCCTGTATCTGAGAATCGAGCCCAGCGTTCCTGGGCGGATTCTTCTTCTGGGACTCCGTGCTGGGAGCCTGACGATCGTGACGCTCCTGATTCTGGGCCTGGAGATCCCGGGGGAAGACCCGAGCCGGCCTATGCCTGAGGGGGGAAAGTGGATCCTCGTTGATCCTGATCTCTCGCTGACGATTCCAGGGGCGGGGGGAGCTTCCCTCTGGGATGAGGTGGTCGACAGGACGTCAGATAGCAGCCGGGAAGAAGTGCGGATGGCCGTTGCCCTTCCCGGTGATGGAGGTCCGGAAGGGATAGAGTTGGGGGCTCTCGCAAAGCAAACGCTCCGCGCTCCGTCGGCCAATCTTCGAGTGGCCGTCTCCAGGCTCGCAGAGGCGGGGGCGGACTCTGTCGTGATTCTTTCCACTCTGCGTCGTTCCCGGGAGGACTTCGAGGCCCTGGCGGCCGAGACACCGATTCCCGTAAGGCTTGAGCGGCTCGGAGGGCTTGTCCGCAATGTTGGGATCGGGGAACTAAGTCTTTCTGCCGGTGCGTCCCGAGAGGAGGAGCTTACTGGACGACTGAGTCTGTTCGGTGAAGGGGGAATTCCGGGCGATTCAGTGAGCATAGAACTCCGGGCCGACGGAGAGTTGATTAGGATCATTTACCTTCCCATGCCGATCCCGGGTGAAGAGGTTTCGGTGCCGTTCACTCTCCCAGCACCAGCGGATACAGGGCTCGTCCGTTACACGGCCAGGGGACTGCTGGAGGGAGATGTGTTCCCTCCCGACGACCTTCGGACCCGCTGGATCATCAGTGGTAGGGAGGACCGAGGAATCCTGCTCATATCGCTCATGCCCGACTGGGAACCACGTATATTGCTGCCAGTCCTGAAGGCGGTGACCGGTCTTGAGGGTGAAGGGTTTCTGAGACTTGGGGACGGTCGGTTCCTGCCGCTAGCAGCTGAAGCCGAGCCAGTCCAGCCGGTGGAGGCTGAGTCCTTCAGAGATCGTATATTGGGCTCGGAGCTCCTGGTGATCCAGGGGGATTTGGAGAGTCCTCCGGCGTGGCTGGTGGCCGCGGTGGAGAGCCACCCCCGGGTTCTCCACCTTCCGGACGGCCAGAGTGGCGCGGCGCTGGCTGGGCTAGAGGTAAATTCCGTGTTAACGGGGGAGTGGGCGACTGCGCCTGAACTCCCGGCGTCGCCTCTGTCCCCTTTTCTCGCCGGGATGAGTCTCGGGGGGTTACCCCCCCTTTTAGGACTTCTGTCGCTCGAGGGACCGATCGTAGGGACTACAGGGCTCAATGCTCAGGGATCACGTGGCGGAGAACTTGTTCCGGCTCTGGTCCTGCTGGATGGGGATCGGGGGCGTCGGGTAGTGACTCTCGCAGATGGCTTCTGGCGCTGGGGGATGAGGGATGGAGAGTCCCGTCGAGCTTATCGAGCGCTGTGGGGTGGGGTAACAGGTTGGCTACTTGGATACTCTACCGTGGAGGCAGGAGATACGGTTCGTCCTGAGACGCTTTTGCAGAGTCGGGGGGAGCCTCTTCGCTGGGAGGTCGCCCCAGGCAGCTCTGGTCTGGAGTTATCCATGACTCGGGTGCATGACGCTGGGGACGGACCGCTGGAGCAGGAGACGGATATCTCTCCCGATATCCTATTCGGGGGTCCGTTGCAGGCTGGAGACGGAATGCTCGCTATGACACCGTCGGTGGAACCGGGAATCTATCGGTTCTCCGTCAGGCAACCAGGTTCGTTACCGGACGACTCCGTCATCGCGTCCGGCGTTGTCGAGGTAGAGCGATGGGCCACTTCGCTGAGACTACCTCCTCTCGATGTCCCCGGTGAGGCGCTTCCGGCCGCCAGTGGGGAGGGCATCGTCGGGGTTTCCGGGAGTCGGCCACTTCGGACGCACCCCCTACCCTACCTCATCCTGCTCATCTTCCTTGGTACCGAGTGGTTGGGGCGGCGGAGGGTGGGATTGCGCTAGAAGCTGGGTGAGCAATGATCCCACGATAGAGTGGACATGCGACTGTTCAAGACCAAGGACGAGCGACGGACAGGCCTGTGGAAGCGCGTGGTGGGCCTCGCGCTCACTGATATCAAGGTCCTCACCAAGGGGATTGACCAGGCGGTTCTAGAGGCGCTTGAAGAGCGACTCTTGTCTGCGGACTTCGGCGTCAGAGCTACGATAAGACTGGTCGATCACGTAGAGGAACTCGTTCGCCGGGGCAAGATCCGTTCTGAGGCAGAGCTGCGACTAACGCTACGCGACGAGGTTGGACGGATTCTGCGAGACCTCGGGGATACGACGCTTGCTGAGAATACCGGTAGGGGCCCGACCGTGTACTTGGTCGTGGGAGTAAACGGCGTCGGAAAAACCACTTCTATAGCTAAACTTGCCCACTTTTTTGCCCAGCACAAAAAATCGGTTCTGATTGCGGCTGGGGACACTTACCGGGCAGGTGCTGTCCAGCAGCTCGAACACTGGGCCTCTCGCGCTGGTGCAGATTTCATCCGGGGGCGCGAAAGAGGGGACCCCGCAGCTGTGGCGTTCGATTCGCTCGAGGCCGGAATAGCTCGCGGAATTGACGTAGTTCTCATCGATACGGCGGGTCGTCTCCATACGAATCCGGGCCTCATGGAGGAGTTGCGAAAAGTAAAGCGGGTGGTTACGAGACAATTGAGTGGCGCCCCCCACGAGACACTCATCGTGCTCGACGCGACGATCGGCCAGAACGGGGTATCCCAGGTCAGGTCGTTTCATACGGCGCTGGGACTCACCGGGATCCTGCTGGCCAAGATGGACTCGACAGCTCGAGGTGGCATCGTGGTTGCCCTACAGGAGGAACAGGGGGTCCCGGTGAAGCTTGTTGGGTTGGGAGAATCTATGACAGATCTCGATCGATTCGATGCAGAGGCATTCCTTGATGGGATCTTCGCGGAGGAGTGAATCCCATGTCCTTCACTCAGCTAGATCGACCCGTGCAGTTTCTGAAGGGTGTGGGTCCGAAGCGATCCGATGCCCTAAAGAAGCTCAACATCGGTACGGCTAGAGACCTCCTCTACCACATACCGAGGCGCTACGATGATGCCTCCACGATTCAACCCATCGAATCGCTCAGCGTTGGGCAAGACGCGACCGCGGTGGGACGGGTCCGCTCCAAGGGGATTGTCCCAACACGTTCCGGGCTCCGCATTTTCCAGTTGGTTCTCCAAGATAACTCCGGGTACATAACCTGTTCCTGGCCTGGACAACCGTGGCTCGAGCGCAAGATCCGGGAGGGTGATCACCTGCTCGTGACGGGACCTGTAAAGCACTTTCATGGCCGTCAGATCCATCCCCGAGAGTTCACCTTGATCTCAAGGGCAGATCAGGATGAGGAGGACGAACCTCCTGGTACTGTCTTTGTCACTTACCCGGCCGCTGAAGAGGTGCCACAGTGGGTTCTTCGACGGATCTTCCGGAGGAACATCGATTGGCTTCTGGAGCAAGTGCCCCAGGAAGAATATCTGTCTTCCGGGGTTCGACAGGAGTTGGAGCTTCCCGATCTCGTCGATGCGTTCGAGAAGCTACATAGACCCTCCTCCGTCGAGGAACCCGAAGAGGGACGGCAGCGTCTGGCGTTTGACGAACTCTTCTTCTTGCAGTTAGTCCAGGCGCTTGCGAGGCACCGTGAGACGGAGGTACAGCCCGGGATCACGTTCCGGCGCACGAACGAACTAATACGTCCTTTCCACGAGAGCCTTCACTTTCGTCTCACTGACGCCCAGGCCCGAGTCCTTCGGGAGATTTACAACGACATGAACTCTGCCCGGCGTATGAACCGGTTCCTCCAGGGGGACGTCGGATCGGGGAAAACGCTGGTGGCGCTGTTCTCGATGCTGCTTGCTGCCGAGAGTGGGTACCAGTCCGTACTCATGGCGCCCACAGAGCTTCTGGCTGAGCAGCACGCGGACAAGATCGAGCAGATGTTGAGAGGGGCGGGTCTGAAGACGGAGTTGGTCCTCGTGACGGGTGGAAGGAGGACTAGTGACAAGAGAGAGGCGGTGGTGGCCCTCCGCGAAACGGGTGGTGCGATGATGGCGGTGGGTACACACGCACTGATCCAGGAAAGTGTTCGTTTCCGGAAACTCGGTTTGGTCATCGTCGATGAGCAGCACCGCTTCGGCGTGCGCCAGAGGATGGCCCTGGTTGAAGGGGAAGGCCCACACGGCCGCCCCGATGTATTGGTGATGTCAGCAACGCCGATTCCACGATCCCTTGCCCTGACCCTGTACGGTGATCTCGACCTGAGCGTGCTAGATGAGCTTCCTCCAGGAAGAACTCCCGTCGAGACACTTCTGCGCTCCCCAAGTCAGCGCTCGCAGGCGTATGCTCGTATCGATCAGGAACTGGAGAAGGGGCATCAAGGATATCTGGTCTTCCCGCTTGTGGAGGAATCGGAGAAGTCGGACCTCAAAGCGGCGGCACAGGAGTTCGAACGCCTTCGCGCCGAGGTCTTTTCTCACCGGCGGATCGGGCTCCTCCACGGACAGCTCTCGAATCAGGAGAAGGATAGTGTCATGCGCGCCTTCCGGGACGGAGAGATCGACCTGGTTGTCGCCACTTCAGTGGTCGAGGTGGGGATTGACGTGCCGAATGCTACCGTGATGGTGATTGAGCATGCGGAGCGGTTTGGGCTCAGTCAGCTCCATCAGCTTCGCGGGAGGGTTGGACGGAGTGGCACTCAATCCGTCTGTATCCTCATAGCCCAGCCGGGAGAGCAGGCCCGGGAGCGACTTTCCGTGTTCTGCCAGACCAACGACGGATTCCGGATTGCTCGTGCCGACCTTCACATTAGGGGTCAGGGGGATCTCTTTGGTGCTCAGCAACATGGAAGAGATCCCCTCCTCTGCTTCGCCGACTTGCGGACCGATGAGCCTCTGCTCCTCCAGGCACGGCATCAGGCTCGCGAGATGGTGGCACGTGATCCGGAGCTAGAGGCTCCCGAACATCTTCGGGTGAGGTCGATCTTGGAGACGCGACACGCCGAGCGGCTCAGAATGTGGCGTGTAGGTTGACCGAAAAGGGAGAGAATCACATGCGCTTCCGCGTCGCCGACGTTTTTCTGGTTTGTTCCCTGGCACTCAGCGTGACCGGGTGCAACGCGGTCATGCGGCTCCTCATGAGCCCTGAGGGGCCGCCCGAAGGCCAGGAAGGTCTCTCTCTCTCCGAGTTGCAAGAGGGGGTCCTGGCAGTTGTAGCGGAGGGTCTTCAGGTTCCCTGGGATCTCGCGTTCCTACCCGACGGGAGCTTTTTTGTATTGGAGCGGCCTGGGCGGATGACGAAGTTCCCGAGATGGGAAAAGGGCGATGAGCCTCTCCGGCCTGAAGACGGGAACGTGTGGAATGTGGCTGGAGTCTTGGCGGTCGGGGAGGGTGGCCTGATGGGGTTGGCCCTTCACCCCGGTTACTCACTCAGTGACCCAGCCGCTCCTTCTCTGGATGGGTCCACATCGTCTCTGAACCAATGGGTCTACCTCATGTTCTCTGCGGAGGGGCCCGACGAAGTCCAAAATCGAGTCGAGCGCTTCCGCGTTACGGAGCAAGGTCTCGTCGACCCGGTAGTGATCGTCGAAGATATCCCCGGGAATCGGTTTCATGATGGTGGGAGAGTCGCGTTCGGGCCCGACGGCTATCTCTACATTACGACCGGTGACGGCGGGGACCCTTTACGGTCCCAGGATCTCACATCACTGGGAGGAAAGATTCTGCGTCTCGATGACGAGGGTGGTATTCCTCCAACGAATCCCTTTGAAAATGCTGTGTGGTCCTTCGGTCATCGCAACCCCCAGGGGTTGGCCTGGGACGATGCAGGCCGCCTTTGGAGCACTGAACACGGGAGATCCGGCCTTCGAAGTGGTATGGACGAACTGAATCTCATTCGGAAGGGAGAAAACTATGGTTGGCCGATCGTCGAGGGAGATGAAGAATCAGGTCTCCTCAGGTCTCCGGTGATTCACTCAGGTGAGGAATACACGTGGGCGCCGGGGGGAATCGCCCCAGTGGGTGAGCAACTTTTTTTTGGAGGACTTAGGGGTGAGGCTCTGTATGAAGTCAAGGTGGAGGGGGAAGCAGTCACGGAGTTCGTGGCTCACTTCGCATCCGAACTTGGCAGGATCCGGGCGGTGGTGGTTGGACCCGACGGAATGCTGTACCTGACCACGTCCAACCGAGATGGGCGGGGAGCGGCGAGGGATGGGGATGACAAGATTCTGAGGGTCGATCCATCCCTGCTCAGCCAATAAGTTCTCGCTCGCAAGTGTCTCCCGCATTACAGTGGGCGCAAATGTCGTACCGATGGTGACCGCGATCCGGCCTTGGAATTTCTTCTACTTCAGTAGACGGAGGACAGTGGGCTAATGGGGTTGGAGCCTTATATCGAAGTGCAGAGCCTCTCCCGGGCGGAAAGCGAGACCATTTCGGTAGCCGGTTGGGTAGAGACGGTTCGAGTGCACGCCAAAGTCGCCTTCGTGCTTGTCCGGGATGGTACTGGTACTGTCCAGTGTGTTGTCGGGAGGGACGCTGTTACCGAGGCCACCTGGGTGGCCGCAACCGACCTCACCTACGAGTCCGTTATAGAGGTGCAGGGCGAGGTAAAGTCGGACCTCAGATCCCCCGGAGGGTACGAGCTGGCGGTCATGGATCTGAGGGTTCTAGCCGCCTCTGAGGAGTATCCGGTCCAGCCGAAGGAGCATGGTGTGGACTTCCTCATGGACCACCGCCACCTGTGGCTCCGGTCGGCTACCCAGCGGGCGGTGCTGAGGGTCCGAGCGGAGGTCATGCAGGCAGCGCAGGACTTCTTCTATCAAGAGGGCTTTACCCGCATTGACACGCCGATCCTCACTGGAGCGATCGGGGAGTCCGCGGGCACCCTCTTCTCGACCGAGTACTTCGGCGAGACTGCGTACCTTTCCCAGACTGGCCAGCTCTACTTGGAAGCTGCCTGTCCGGCTTTCCGGAAGGTGTTCTGCCTGGGTCCGACGTTCAGGGCTGAAAAATCCAAGACTCGGCGACACTTGACTGAGTTTTGGATGCTGGAGCCAGAAGTCGCATTCGCCGACTCTAACGAGAACATGAGGCTTCAGGAACGGGTGGTTACGTATCTGGTTGGGCGAGCACTTGAGCGATGCGATGAGGAACTGAAGATTCTAGAACGGGACGTGACGAAACTCTCTGGAGTATCTCCTCCTTTTCCTAGAATCTCCTACAGCCAAGCGGTAGATCTGCTTCAGACAAGGGGTAGCAAGATTGAATGGGGACAGGATCTTGGGGGTGCCGACGAAACCCTGATCGCACAGGAGTTCGAGTTGCCCGTACTCGTCCACGACTATCCCCGCCAGGCGAAAGCCTTCTACATGAAAGAGAATCCGAACGATTCCCGGACCGTTCTCTGCAATGACATGATCGCCCCAGAGGGATACGGTGAGATCATTGGGGGGAGTCAGCGAGAGGATGACTTGGATCGCCTGCGTGCGCGAATCCGTGAAGAAAACCTCCCGGAGGAAGCCTACGAATGGTACCTTGACCTTCGACGATACGGGACCTTCGTCCACTCAGGCTTCGGGCTTGGAATCGAGCGTACGGTAGCCTGGATCACAGGGCGGTCCCATGTTCGTGAACTCATACCGTTTCCTCGTCTCATGAACAGGCTAACGCCGTGAATCGGGTAGTAGTGGACTTGGAGGATCAGCGGCCTATCTGGGCGATGCCTACCTGGGCTTTAGACGAGCTGAGAGAGGCGCTCCCTGAAGGTTGGGAGCTGCAGGTAGCCCGGAGTGTCGTTGACGGCACCGGGGATGGGGCCAGTGAGCCGAGCAGCGAAGTTCTCAGCGCGGTAGCCGGAGCTCGGGTTTACATCGGTTTTGGAATTCCGGCGGCGATCCTCGAGGCAGGGGAGGGTACACTGAAATGGGTGCATTCAGGCGCTGCAGGTGTGGGTAGCTCTTTACACGATACGATGCTTTCAAGCTCCGTGCGGTTCACGAACTCGGCGGGCGTTCATGGTCCTCCGATTGCCGAGACCGTGGTTGGGATGCTCCTTCATTTTGCGCGCGGTTTGGACTTCGCGGTCACAGGGACCCGACGTGGGGAATGGGACGATGCGCCCTTCCTAGCTATCGATACTCCGGTTCGAGAACTTAGCTCGATGACTGTGGGCGTCCTCGGCTACGGAGGGATCGGACGGGAGGTGGCTCGGCGGGTTGTAGATTTGGGAAGCAGGACAATAGGACTGCAGAGATCCCCATCCCATCTTGGGACAGACCCGCTCGGAGTCGAGATCGTCCATGGAGAGTTAGGGTTAGAGCGTATCCTCGCTGAGAGCGATGCGCTAGTCATTACCGTGCCCGAGACGTCGGAGACGCGGAATCTTCTGACCTCAGAACGAATCCAGGCGCTCCGAAAGGGGGCCATTTTGGTCAACGTCGCGCGTGGGCGCATCGTGGACGAGGACGCCCTTGTAGATGCGCTCCGAGACGGGCATCTACGGGGTGCTGGTCTAGATGTGTTCCGGTCGGAGCCCCTGCCTCAGGATCACCCCCTCTGGAAGCTACCAAACGTCCTTATTACTCCTCATACGTCTGCCGTTACCAGTGGGTTCTGGCGGCGAGAGATGGACCTGATCCTAGAGAACCTTAGACGGTTCCTAGGTGGTGCGCTTCTCTCCAACGAAGTGGATCGCACCCGCGGGTACTAGGTGTACCCCACTAGGCGATCCAGTCCCACCAGATCCATTTTGGTGACGTGTGTCATCCGGCACTAACACAGCTCCCCTGTAGTGGTAGAGTCGGGGACAGAAACGGTTCGTTTAATCCCCGGAAATGAGTCCCAATTGTTCGCACAGTGAGCCAGTAGGGATAATGAGGCAAAGCCCTATGGCCACCTAAGTAGTTGTAGGTATTTGTGTTATATTGTTAATAGCCTCCGGGTTAAAACTGGGCACCTCCTGCTCCCACACCAGCGGCACGGGATGGATTGCTCCCTCTTACTGCCTGCTGCCTTTGCTTAGTCAGCCACCTGCCCGCTCCTGTCAGCCAAAACCCCCTCCCGCTCCTAGGCGATCTGTTGGCACTCCTCCTCGCTGTCGAAATACGTCATACTAAGGCGGATGTGTCCCATCTCGTCGATGCTCCGGTCTCCCCCCGTGACGCACTGGTCCGGGTCTTGGATGTGCGGGTTTTCGATCGTGTTGTCGAACGTTGAGTTAAGGACAAGTGAGGAACGCCTTGTTGGAACTTCTTGCTTCAGCTGTGGCTATGCCGCTCTGTTTCGCCCTGTCTCGCAGGTGCCTCACTCTGCTCCGTGTTGACCGAACTTCGGTTACAGTCCACTAGCGTCGTTGCTTCACCTCTTCCCACAGTTGGTCCAACTCCTCCAGGGTTGCCCCTGGCATCTCCAAACCACGATCTGTGGCAAGAGCTTCGAGTGCTCGGAACCGCTGTTGAAACTTCGCATTTGCCAACTCGAGTGAGGCCATGGCATGCTGGCCCAAGAGGCGAGCGAGGTTCACGACAGAAAAGAGCAGGTCCCCGATCTCTTCATCGACAGCCTCTGGAATGTTTCCTTCAATGGCGACTTCAACCTCGGACAGCTCCTCACGAACCTTCTCGAGTGCCCCTTCCGGATCGTCCCAGTCGAAGCCGACGCCCGCTACTCTCTCCTGGATCCGGTGGGCCTTGAGGAGGGGATCCAATCCCTCGGGCAACCCATCCAGGGTTCCCTTAGTTCTCTCAGTAACCTTGATCGTCTCCCAAGACTCGTGCGCTCCTAATCCGAATACATGGGGATGGCGCCGAACCATCTTCTCCTCCAGCTTTCGAACAACTTCCTCGCGGGTGAATCGGTCCGCCTCTTCGCCAATCACTACCTGGAAGGCGAGGTTGAAGAGGAGATCGCCCAACTCATCCCTGAGGCTCTCCGCGTCATCGGCTCGGATAGCATCCACGGTCTCCTGGACCTCCTCAAGAAGGTGGGGCACAAGGGTACGAGACGTCTGCTTTTGATCCCAGGGGCAGCTGGCACGCAGATACTCGACTAGGACCAGCGCCCGGTCCAGGATACCGGCATCGGAGGCGAATAGACCCTCTTTCCCGACTCGCGGAGGATCTAAATTGTCTCGACTCTTCCTCTGTTCGGTATTCACAGCCTCCTCCGGGGATGCAGGCCTGTGGGCGCCACCGGCACCGTCAGTTCTTGCTCAGGGGGTAGTTTTTCGCATCTTTGTCCGACTATGTCAACCGACCCTCGCATTCGAGCTTGGGTGGAGGTCAGCTCGTCTGCCCTCCGCCAGAACTTCGAGTACGTTCGTACCATCGTAGGTCCTGGCATTGGGATTCTTCCCGTCGTAAAGGCCGACGGATATGGACTGGGCCTGACGGAGTTGGTGCGGGTGCTCGAACCCTCCGCACCTTGGGGTTACGGGATCGAGACGGTTGACGAGGGCAGAAAGATTAGGTCGCTTGGGGTTATGCGGCCTGTCCTTCTGCTTGCTCCAATTCCTCCGGGAGAGGTAGAGGCGGCAATCGACTCAGACCTCCGGCTCGGAATTTCGTCGATTGACGCTCTGAAGTGCGTAGTCGGAGTCGCCTCAACACTCGGCCGAGAAGCCGTTATCCACGTAGAGGTTGACACGGGAATAGGTCGCTCGGGATTCGATTGGCGAGATGTTGCACGGTGGGGCCCTGAGGTAATCGTGCATACGGAGAAAGAGGTTCGATGGGAGGGAGTGTTCACTCACTTCTACTCGGCGGATGACCTTCAGTGCGGTGCAATGACAGACCAGGCGGATCGCTTCGCCGATACGCTTCGGGTACTCAGCGGCCTCCGGGACGAGGGTTGGATTGAGCACATATGCAATTCAGCCGGACTTTTCGGGAGATACGATTTCGTCGGGGGGCTGGTCCGGCCCGGCATCTTTCTTTACGGGGGGAAGAGCTGGCTCGGCCTTCCACAGCCTGATCCTGTGGTTGCGATCAAAGCCCGGATCGTTCTGATTCGCGAGGTTCCTTTGGGCACGATCCTCGGGTATGGCGCCACTTATCGGGCTGGTGGTAGGGAGCGGTGGGCAACACTGGGGATCGGATATGGAGATGGGATCCCGAGGGCCCTAGGAAACGGCGGAGAAGTGCTCGTGGGGGGCCGAAGAGTGCCCATCATAGGAAGGATCTCGATGGGCATGATCGTGGTAGACATCACCGGTCTTTCTGAATCTTCGGGGAAGGTGGGGGATGAGGTTACGTTCGTCGGGGAGGATCACGGCGAATATATCTCACTGGAGGAAGTCGCCAGAATCTCAGGAACCATCTCACACGAGGTTCTCACGGGGCTTTCTCCACGTCTTCCGCGTATTTGGGTCTAACAGGCTGTTCGTCCCGGAGAAGGAGTGAGTAGAAGTGGTGGAGCATACAAGACTGTTGGGAGAGATATGCAGGGGCAGAGGTCGTTGAGAACCCGAAGGAGATGGGTGCAGATCCTGTCCGTATTTCTCGCCGCGTCGGGATGCACCGACGCGGTTCCTACTTCGGACGATGGTGACCTGATCCCAGTCGATGCCGTGACTGTGGAGGTACACCTCCCGTTTGCGAGCTTTGCCAGAGACCTGAGATCCTTCTCCGGATTCGGATCACCTGCGGACGTTCCGGTGACAGTCCTTGCCCACCAGTGGGAGGGTGAGCTTGAATCTCGGGCGCTAATGAGATTCGATTCTCTCCCCGACTGGATCGCTGTGAGGCTACCAGGGAGTAGTTCAACATCGGTCCATGCGGACTCGATGTACCAGCCTGTCTCAGGGAAGGTGATTTTGCGGCTGGATACATTGGGCTTGGGGGTTGAGTCATTCGAGCTTGAAGCAGGTGCGGTCCTGACCCCGTGGGACTCTGAGACCGCGAACTGGGAGGTCGCTTCAGACACAGTAGGGGCTGTCAGTCCATCTCCATGGCCTGAGCCAGGCGGAGGTCCGGTTCGATCGCTGACCTCAGCGACGTGGAGCCCGGTGGATGGGGACTCTCTGGTATTGGACATTGATTCGCTTACCGTCACGGAATGGGCTGAGGATGATCGGTCTGATCGGGGTCTGAGAGTTCGAGGTCTGACTAAGGGAACTCGTCTTCGAGTGATGGGCGTCGATTTGAGAGTGCTCGCCAGATCGTCGATTAACCCAGACACACTAGTAGAGGTGACGGCTGAGTTAGATAGGGGTACGGTTATTTACTCTCCAAGCCCAGAGACATCCTTAGATGTCCTTCAGATCGGTGGGGCACCAGCGGACCGCACCACCTTCCGGATGGAGCTACCGTCAAGTGTGGATGCCGGCGTGGAGGTCTGCGCCAAGGTCCACTGCCCTCTGGAGCTACGGGCTGACAGAATCCTCTTTGCCAGCCTAGTGTTGCACACGCATACGACCCTCTCGCCTGGGTTCGCGCCGGCAAGTAGTATCGCGGTGGAGGTCCGTCCCGTGTTGAGTCCCGAGCGGCTGCCTCGCTCACCGCTCTCCGCCCCCGTGAACCCTGGAGCGGTTGGCCTAGCGCCTGAGTTCTTCTCCTCGGAGACGGAGACGTTGTACGAAATCCCGATGACCGGATATTTGCGCACCCTCCTTCAGCCTGACTTGGGGGGAGGAGTGGCCCCGTCTCCGACGTTGACACTCCTGGTGCGTCCCGAGCCATCTGGCCTGGAGGTCCTCTCTTTCTATGGGGTGGGAACGCAACTGGAACCCTACCTTCGTCTTATCTTGACCGTTTCGGATGGAGTGCCTCTACCATGAAGAGCGCGTGGCCCTCACCCTTGGTGCGGAACTTCCTTGGATGTTTGCTGCCTGTGGGACGCCTACTGGTCGTATTCGTGCTCCTGGCCACTCCGATCGGGGTCGTAGCCCAGTCTCTCCTAGCCGCGGAGGGCCTCGGGCTACCTGTCGAATCGCTCGACGCGCGTTCCAGGGCGCTCGGGGGAGTAGGGTTGGGCCTCACGGGATCGTACTTACTTGATCGCGATCCGGCTGCGGGCGCTGGGCTCAGCATAGCCGCAGCCACGGCGACGTTACAATCCTCAACGACGACGCTGACAGCAGGTGGGACTGTAGGCTACACTCGTTTCCCAGTCTTAGCCATTTCCTACCCCTACCGTGGCAGCGTCTTCTCCGTCCGGATGGGGAGTTTCCTCGACCAGGAGTGGGAGGGAAAGTCCACGCAGACCCTCGAAGTCGGTGGGGATGACGTTGGCCTGGAGGATGTCTTTACTTCCACTGGGAGTGTTGGGCAGGTAAGTCTCGGTTGGGCCCGGACGATCCTCGAATCGGCGGCGGTAGGGGTCACTCTGGGAAGCTATGTTGGAACCATGGAGCGCGTCTTCACCCGTGCCCTTGATCCAGAGGATGTGGGGATAGATGTGCAGCACTTTGAGGCCGGGGGCCGACTGAGAGCGTCAGGGGTCATTGTCGGGGCTGGTATGACCTGGGATCCGTGGCCTCTCCTACATGTCTCGAACTCCATTTCGTGGTCGGACGATCTAAGCTTTTCTCCGACGGGCAAGGAGTCCGGGGAAAAAGGAAGCTACCGGATCCCCCTCGAACTTCGAGGTGGGGGTACCGTAACGCTCACATCGTGGCTTGCTCTACATTTCGGGCTGACCTTCGCAGATTGGTCCGATACCGGAGCGGATCTGAAAGAGGGCATGACCCGGGGTGGCACTTGGAGCTACGGAGGAGGACTTGAATGGTCCGGGATAACCCTTCTGGGAAGACCGATTCCGATTCGGTTGGGGGCGAGACACCGAGATCTGCCGTTCTATTCAGATGGAACACCAGCTTCTGAGCGAACCCTGTCGGGAGGGATCGGCTTAAATCTCGTTGACGTTGGGGACCAACCCCTCGCGCGGATTGAGATGGGAATCGAGCAGGGAAACCGGGAAGCCGGGGCTGTCTCTGAGGACTTGTTGCGAATGGTAGTGACCGTCCGGATCTCCAGTGGTTGACGTTTCAGGGAGGGTGGCTTTGGAATTACCCAAGGGGTCCGCGCGGGTCGCATACCACACTTTTGGGTGTAAGGCGAATCAGTATGATACCGAACGCATTCGTCAGGAAATAGAAGCGCGTGGCTCACAGACCGTGGGGGATGCGGCCGAAGCTGATCTCTTTGTAGTGAACACCTGCACCGTGACTAACCGGGCGGACGCGGACGCTCGGCGGTTTATTCGCAGGGTTCGAAGAGAGAACCCCCACCTCAAACTCCTGGCCGTCGGATGCTCTGCGGCCCTCCGATCCTCGGAGTACCGAGAAATGCCTGGAGTGGTCGCAGTTGTGAAAGGACATGAGCCTCTGGAGGTTGCGGATGCGGTCCGCCGAGTCCGACCACAGCTTGTCCAACTCGGAGCGCAAACCACCCTGGAACGGATGGACCGTGAGCCGGTTGGCGGAGATATCCTCCTTCATCGCGAGGGGGCGACTCGAGGATGGCTCAAGGTCCAAGATGGATGTGACCGGAACTGTTCATTCTGTGCAACCCGGCTTGCTCGTGGTTCCAGTCGGTCAAGACCCCTTCGGGAGATCGTGAGAGAGGCCTGCGCGCTCTCGCAAACGCACCCCGAGTTGGTTATCACAGGAATCCATATTGGGCACTATGGGCATGATCTGGACCCTGCCAGCACTCTCTCTCGGCTTGTGGCGCATCTTCTGGAGGAGGTCCCGGGGGTCCGCTTCAGGTTGGGGAGCATTGAGGCCACCGAGGTAGATGACTTGCTAGTGCAGCTCCTTGAGGAATCGGATGGGCTTCTGGCTCCCCACCTGCATATGCCCCTACAGAGCGGAGCCAACCCGATCCTCAGGAAGATGAGACGCTGGCACACTCGGGAGACCTATCGGACTCGTGCGCTGGAGATCGCCGCGCATGTGCCGGTCCTTGGTCTTGGAGCAGATATCATTACCGGATTCCCGGGGGAGACCGAAGCAGACCACAAGGATACCGTGGCGCTTGTGGAAGAGCTCCCGTACACCTACCTGCATGTGTTCCCGTTTTCTCCGAGGGAGGGAACTGAGGCGGAGAGGCAGAATCGCGTGACTCCAGTTCCGCAACGAGTGTCCGGCGATAGGGGCCGAGAGCTCCGTGAGCTTGCGTACAGAAAGTCCCGCACCTACTGCCGCTCTAGAGATGGAGCGTGGGAGAGGGTAGTGGTTGAGGGAGAAAGAGGAACTGCGCTGACGGGGGATTATCTGCGGGTCCCGGCGTTGGAATTGACGTCCAACGTGCCACCGCGGGACCGTAGTCGGGTCCCTGGGGTCGGGGCTTCTGGGCCAACCCTCAGGGAGGGGAGGCTTCGATGGTCAGGGGAGGATCTGACTATTGATTTGACCGGGTCCCGTGAGATTCAATTAGGCCGATGAAGATCTCTAGAGGCACCACTGGGCGCGCGTACGTCGAGACCTATGGTTGCCAGATGAACATTGCCGACGGGGAGGTCATGGAGGGCGTCCTCTCGTCAAGTGGATATGATATCGTCAGGGTTCCCGAAGAGGCGGACGTGATCCTGGTCAATACCTGTGCGATTCGCGAACATGCCGAGCGTCGTGTGCTCGGCCGGGTTGCCCAACTCAGCCAGCTCAAGGAGGAGAATCCTGACCTCCTGATAGGGGTGACCGGATGCATGGCCCAGCGAATGGGCACACTGCTTCTTGAGAAGGCCCCGTACGTTGACCTCGTCATGGGGCCGGATGGATATCGATTCCTGCCGGAACGATTAGAGGAACTACGAAGGGGGGTCGGACCGGTGCTTGGCGCTCTCACGAACTTGTCGAGGCGTGGCCAAGGCAAGATTCAGCTCGCCGTTCTTGACCTAGACGACACCGAGCACTATGAGGGACTTGAGCGTCGTCGACGCTCTGGCGTAACGGCGTGGATACCGATTCAGCGCGGCTGTGATCACCGGTGTACCTTCTGCGTTGTGCCGTACGTGCGAGGGCCGGAGAAGAATCGGGCTCCTGCAGACGTGCTTGCCGAAGTATTTGACCTCGCCGAGGTGGGGGTGACCGAGGTTACGCTCCTCGGGCAGACTGTCAACTCATATCGTTGGGAAGAGTGGACGTTTCCTCGATTGTTGCGGGAGGTGTCCCAGGTGGATGGGATCCGGCGGGTGCGCTTTACCTCTCCTCACCCAAATGACGTCACATCCGAGCTCGTCGAGGTGATGGCGAAGGAGTCAGCTGTCTGCGAGCATCTGCACCTCCCGGTTCAATCGGGGAGTAACCGGACCTTGAAGAGAATGGTTCGGAGGTACTCGGTGGAAGGATTCTTGGAAACGGTGGAAATGGTGCGTAGGGTAGTCCCCGATGTTGCGCTTTCGACTGATATCATTGTTGGATTTCCTGGGGAGACGGAGGCTGAGTTCGAGAAGACGCTAGAGATCATGCGTACTGTACGGTTCGATGAAGCGTTCACTTACAAGTACTCAATCCGCGAGGGGACTCCGGCCACCCGGTTTCCCGACGAGGACTTCCTTCCCGACGATGTGGCACAGGCCCGGCTCGAAACGCTCATTAGAGTGGCTCGTCGAGTTCAGGGAGAGATCAACCGGCGGGAGATCGGCCGAGTTGAGGAAGTCCTGATCGATAATGTGGCGCGTAACCCCGGTCAGCTTCGAGGGCGGACTCGTAGAAACAAGGTTGTCGCATTTCCTCAGGAGGAGAAGAGGATCGGGGAATACGCCGCCGTCGAGTTGACGGGCACCTCCGGAGCGACATTCTCCGGGGAGCTCAGAGAGGCTGCGACCTTGGTAGCGACCACATGAGTCGTTTCACTGGGGCCGTGATCGTCCTGGTGGTTCTCTTCCTCGTGATACTGTTCGCTCGCGGAAATAGCGCGGAATGGGTCCCACTGAACCTTGGGATCCTCACCTTCGAGCGCGTTCCTCTGACCTATGTGGCGTTTGGGAGCCTGTTTGTAGGGATGCTGGTCATGTTGGTGGCTGGCATCCATGCGGACCTGAAGGTGCGGAGTTTTCTCCGAGATCGCCTAGAGGATGAAGACTGGAAAGAACGCCAACGTGTAGACAGGAGTCAGCGGGATCTGTTTGCCTTCCCTCACGAAGAGGATGAAGCCCCCTGATTTGGGTGTGAGGTCCTAAGTCGAATCTTTTGAAGACTAAAAGGTTGACCCTGACTCCAAGGTGAGGCTCAACTCGTTCGTGGAGGTGGCGGCTGGCTGAGCCGCTACCTTCTCCCGGTCGCATGGCTTGCGTTAGCCCATGCCACGGGAATGGCTTTAGGCATCCACATGTAGTGGTCATAGATTGGCCTGACGAGGTGGGAGCAACAGTGTGTCGGACGGATTGCTACGGGGACATCCAGTTAACGATTCTCTCTGATGGAAGGGTGGAGGCCCGTTCCTCATAGCAGAAGCTCGAACGAGGGTCCCCTTCCACTCGCCCCTCCCCCGGGGGTACTATGGTCCCTAGAAAGGCTATCAAAGAACTACAGCTCTCTAGCTCAACCCCTATACCAATCGATCCGTTATGCCCGACACTAACATCGTCACGATCGCTCGCCACATCATCGAAGAGGAGCGCAAGCATCCGGAGACTCGCGGGGTGTTCAGCAACATTCTCACGGACATGGCGTTAGCGGCAAAGGTCATCTCCCATCAGGTGAACATTGCGGGGCTGGTCGACATCCTAGGGGGTACTGGACGCCAGAACGTCCAGGGAGAGGCCGTAGAGAAGCTTGATATTTTCGCCCAGGAAGTGATCTGCCGCGCGATGGACCATACCGGACACCTCTGCTGCATGGTATCGGAGGAGAAAGAGGACGTCATTCCAATTCCGGAAAAGTTTCCCGCTGGAGACTACGTCTTGGTGTTTGACCCTCTGGATGGTTCCTCTAACATTGATGTCAATGCTTCTATAGGAACGATCTTTGCGATCTACTCACAGGTCTCGGAGGAGAAGCGGGGGAGCCTGGAAGACTGCCTGCAGCCCGGACGGAATCAACTGGCAGCGGGTTATGTCGTATACGGCTCCTCGACCATGATGGTCTATACTTCGGGAAGTGGGGTGCATGGGTTCACTCTGGATCCTTCCATCGGTGAGTTCATCCTGAGTCACCCGGATATCCAGATTCCGGAGGCTTCGCTCCGACCGTACTCGGTGAATGAAGCCAATGCGCCGAAATGGGACGCCAGAGTGAAGAACCTAGTCGAACATCTCAAGTCCGGAACTGGCTCTTCGCCACTCGGCGTTCTCTCGTCCAGGTACATAGGATCACTGGTCGCCGACTTTCACCGGACCTTGTTACGAGGTGGGATCTTCCTCTACCCCGCAGACTCGAAGAATTCAACGGGAAAGCTTCGCCTCTTGTACGAGGCCGCGCCGCTCGCTCTGATTGTCGAAGCAGCAGGGGGGCGCGCGTCGGATGGGCGGAGGGATATCTTGGACATCCACCCATCCGAATTGCACCAACGGACCCCCCTCTTCATTGGATCGGCAGACCTCGTTGATACTGTGGAAAGCTTCCTGGCACCTGGAAGAGAGGCGAAGATTTCCGGAGAGTGATTGACGTCCAACGCTTTCCTGTTGCTGTTGGAGTGGATAGAGGTGAAAATACTCTCTGGACGCTCAATCTCACATCTGTCAGGGTGGAAGGCCGGCACCGGGGAACCTCTGCATACAGTTTAGGGGGATGCGCTCAGCATCCAGGGGGTGTCTGGATCGCTACGAGTCCTTTCTCGAAGTCTACGAGTGGCGCGGAGTAGTTACCAGAGAAGCAAGCGTCGCAGAACGGTCCGAATTCCTCTACCGCTGCTAGCATCCCCTCTAGAGATAGATACCCCAGAGACGTCACCCCAAGGATCTGTCCAATTTCGTCCACTGTCCTCGAGGAGCCGATCAGCTCCTCCTTTGACGGCATGTCGATCCCATAAAAGCAAGGGAACCTCACGGGCGGGCTCGCGATACGAAAGTGAACCTCTTTTGCTCCTGCCTCGACGAGGAATTTCACCAGGGATGTGGAGGTGGTTCCCCTGACCAGAGAGTCGTCGACGATAATCACGCGTCGCCCCTCGACGATCTCCCTCACCGGGTTGTACTTGATCCGTGCTCCGAAATCTCGGTCCGCCTGAGAAGGTCTAATAAAGGTCCTTCCCACGTAGTGGTTTCGCAGAAGACCTAGCTCGAAGGGGAGGCCGCTCTCCTCAGCATATCCAAGGGCTGCGGAGTTGGCAGAGTCCGGGACGGAGATTACGCAGTCAGCATCGAC
>Ga0310121_10001319_pt1 | contig 25689 bp, 23 predicted proteins | sample CB27_Tmax_986_MG_FD_203504 | JGI IMG/M metagenome (GOLD analysis project Ga0310121, IMG submission 203504) | Marine microbial communities from Western Arctic Ocean, Canada - CB27_Tmax_986 | ecosystem: Environmental > Aquatic > Marine > Oceanic | place: Canada: Western Arctic Ocean | collected...
GCCAAAGTGGAGAACCTGTGGGTCTTCGTGAAAGCCTCGCCCGATCCCATGGCCGCAATACTCTCGGACCACTGAAAACCGGCTTTTTTCAACGTGAGCCTGGACCGCGGCGCCGATATCGCCGAGGCGAGCTCTGCCGTGAACCTGCTCGATGCCGAGCCACATCGCTTCGTAGCAGATCCGAGACAGTCGCTCGCCCAGAACTTCGGCTTTGCCCACGAAGAACATTCTGCTCGTATCGCCGTGAAATCCGTTCTTGATCACCGTGATATCGATGTTGACGACGTCCCCGTTCTTGAGTTTGCGCTCACCCGGAATGCCGTGGCAGACAACATGATTGACAGAGGTGCAGATGGATTTTGGAAAACCCCTGTAGTTCAGAGGTGCCGGGGTGGCGTCGAGATCTTCGACGATAAACTTGTGGCATATTCGGTCCAGTTCTTCCGTGGAAACTCCGGGCTTCACATACTCTCCGATCATGTCGAGCACACTGGCGGCGAGCCTGCCAGCGACCCGCATTTTGTCCTGCTCCTCGGACGTTTTTATCGTTACGCTCATACCGCGAGGCGACCCCGTACCATTGGGATGAAGAGGGATGGAAAGGCGCCCGGCCCGGTTGCTTCTAGGGGCCGAACGATTGTTGCTGCAACGCGCCTATGGTATAAAGCGCGCGCCCTAGAGGCAATTAACGACACACACGTGCCGAAACTCGCGACGGGGTGCCCTAGCTTGTTAAGGGGTTGCTCGCGGGGGCGACGTGGAGGAATAACCCGAAAAAAGGAGCTTCCATGGCCGACGTATCCATGCGCCGGATGCTTGAAGCGGGCGTGCATTTTGGCCACCAAACCCGCTTCTGGAACCCGAAGATGGCACCGTTCATCTTCGGGGATCGAAACCGCATTCACATCATCAATCTCGAGAAGACGTTACCGCTGTACGCGGAAGCGAGCGAATTCGTCCGCAAGCTGATTGCAGATAACGGCACAGTACTCTTTGTTGGCTCGAAGCGCGCCGCGCGAGAGGCTATTACCGAGGAAGCTAAACGTTGCGGTATGCCCTACGTCAGCCACCGCTGGCTCGGGGGTATGCTGACGAATTTCAAGACGATTCGTCAATCGATAAAACGACTGAAAGATCTCGAGGAACTCACCGCAGAGGGGGCCGGGGGGGATTTCACAAAGAAAGAGGTCTTAGGCCTCTCCCGTGAGCGAGACAAGCTCGAGCGGACGCTGGGTGGAATCAAGGACATGGATTCATTGCCCGACGCCGTTTTCATCATCGATGTAGGGTACGAAGAGATCGCCGTCAAGGAGGCGGCCAAGCTCGGCATACCCGTGATCGCCGTGGTGGATACGAACTCCTCTCCGGATCTGATTGACTATCTTATTCCGGGTAACGACGACGCTATGAGGGCAATCCAGCTTTACGCTCAGGGGATCGCAGAAGCGGTTCTAGCCGGCAGAGCGTCGATTCCGGAGGTCCCCACCGGTGACGATGAGTTCGTTGAGTTGGACGAGGAGGGTCGGCCGAAAGTCGGAGGCTCGCACCGGCCGACGAAGAAGGCTGCCGGAAGGAAGAAGGCTGCTAAGAAAGCGGTAGTCAAGAAAAAGCCAGTGCGCAAGGTCACTGTACCGGTGGCGGGAGACGACGCGCCCAGCGAGCTTCCAGAAGCCGCTGAGGTAGAAGCCGAGATACCGACAGCGGATGAGGTGCAGGCAGAAGAAGTGACTGAACAGGTCGCCGTGGAGCCAGTCCCCACCGAGGAAGCCGCGCCATCCGGGACGGATGCGGAGCAGGCTTTTGAGAAAGTTGCCGAAGGGGTTTCCACTGAGCCCGAAGCGGAAGTGACCCCGGAGCCCGCCGCTCCGGCAAAGAAAGCAAAGACGACGAAGAAGGCCTCGGCGAAAACAAAGGCTAAGACCAAGACCAAGACTGCGGACGACTGATCCGCCGCAAAAGGTCAGACAAAGCGACACCAGACCAGAGGATCAGTGATGGCTATTACAGCGGGATTGGTTAAGGAGCTTCGCGAACGCACTAGCGCGGGCATGATGGACTGCAAGAAGGCCCTCGTAGAGGTGGACGGTGATCTCGAACAGGCAGCGGAGCTGCTGCGAAAGTCGGGACAGGCGAAAGCAGACAAGAAGGCGTCGCGTGTCGCTGCGGAGGGCCTTGTGTTGGTAAAGGGGGACACGGGCAACGGCCACCACGTGTTGTTGGAGATCAACTCCGAGACGGACTTTGTAGCCAAAGACGAGAATTTCGCCCGTTACGCCGAGACAGTCGTCGATGTAGCGCTATCCGTTCGGCCCGCGGATGTCGATGAGCTGATGGCAACGGAGGTCGGCGGCCAGAGTCTAGAGGTCTTGCGTCAGGAGCTCGTGACGAAGATCGGTGAGAACGTGTCGGTGCGCCGATTCGCCCACTTGGCAAGCGAGCGGTTGGTGGGTGCCTATGTCCACATGGGCCGAATTGGCGTGTTGGTAGAGCTCGATGGCGGCACCGAGGAACTGGCGAAGGACCTCTCGATGCAGGTGGCGGCAACCTCACCACGCTACGTGAGTGCGGACGACATCCCCGAGGATGAGCTTGCCAAGGAGCGTGAGATCCTGGCCGCGCAAGCAGCTCAGGAAGGTAAGCCGGAGGATATCGTTCGAAAGATGGTCGAGGGGCGGCTGCGAAAACACCTCGACGAGGTCACATTGGCCGGGCAGCCGTTCGTAAAAGATCCGGACAAGAGGGTCAGGGATTTGTTGGCCGAGGCCGGGGCAACGGTCGTCGGATTCTTGCGATACGAGGTAGGTGAGGGAATTGAGAAGAAGGAAGATGACTTTGTTCAGGAGGTAATGGCGCAAGCCTCTCAGAGCCGTTAACCTGGCTCGGTAGCTAGCGCGAGATTCGGATGACTCGCGGGCGTAGCCAAGCACTTTGAAATACAAGGAAAAGCGAGGGATGCATGGGGCAAAGCTCCCCTGTATATAAGCGGGTCCTGCTCAAGCTGAGCGGGGAAGCTCTCTTGGGATCCCAGGAATACGGCATTGACCCTCCAGTCATTCAACGTCTTGCCACAGAGATCGCCGAGGTGCTGAGGCTTGGCGTGCAAGTGGGCCTGGTCATCGGCGGAGGAAATATATTTCGCGGTGCCGGACTTGCCGAGGCGGGGATGGATCGCGTGACCGGGGACCAGATGGGCATGTTAGGTACGGTCATCAATGCGCTTGCGCTGCAGGATGCGCTAGAGCGCCAAGGCGCCGCTGCCCGCGTTATGTCCGCGCTGCAGATACACGAGGTCTGCGAAGATTACATTCGACGACGAGCCATTCGGCATCTCGAGAAGGGTAGGGCCGCCATTTTCGCGGCCGGCACGGGGAATCCGTTTTTTTCGACCGACACGGCGGCGAGTCTACGTGCCATTGAGATCGGCGCCGAAGTCCTAATAAAAGCCACCAAGGTTGATGGAATCTACTCCGCTGATCCCGTGGAGGATCCCGCCGCCGTCCGCTACGCGGGCCTCTCTTTTGATCAGATCCTTACTGAAAAGCTCAATGTCATGGACGCCACTGCAGTCGTAATGTGCAGAGACAATAATCTTCCGCTCGTAGTGTTCAATATGAACAATGCAGGGGATCTGATTCGGCTGATTAATGGGGAGACGCTGGGTACCTCGGTGGCGAATGCCAAGCCGTAGGGAGACGGACAATGGTTGACGATCTCAAGAAAGATGGCGAGCAGCGAATGCGAAAGAGCGTCGAAGCACTCAAGGAAGAGTTCAAGAGACTGCGTACGGGCCGCGCCCATACAGGGTTGTTGGAACACATTACCGTTGAATACTACGGCTCCCGGGTTCCGATATCACAAACGGCTACCGTGTCCGTTGAGGATGCGCGTACGCTGCTCGTGTCGCCCTGGGAAAAGCAGATGGTGCCGGTGGTCGAGAAGGCAATACTCACTTCCGACCTCGGCCTCAATCCGGTTACCGCCGGCTTGGCTATTCGCGTGCCTCTGCCACCGATGACGGAAGAGCGCCGTAAAGAGATGGCCCGGGTCGTTCGGAGCGAGACCGAGACCGGTAGAGTCGCTGTGAGGAATATTCGTCGGGATATTCTGAGTGACGTCAAAGACCTTCTGAAAGAAAAATTGATTACGCAAGATGACGAGCATCGGGCGCAGGACGAGGTGCAGCAGCTGACAGACAAGCACATCGCCCAGATGGACGGACTCCTGAATGACAAGGAGAAGGAGATAATGGAGTTCTGATGGTCGCCTCGGTGCAAGAAGATTCGATCGTCACCATCCCAGAGCACCTAGCCGTCATCATGGACGGCAATGGTCGATGGGCTCGAAAGAAAGCCCTGCCAAGACAAGCCGGACACAGGGCCGGTATTAAGCCCGTGCGTGCGATCGTCGAGCGGTGCGCCAATCTGGGCGTCAAGCACCTCACCTTGTTCGTATTTTCCAGCGAGAACTGGCAGCGACCTGGAGAGGAGATCCGCGGCCTCATGTCAATTTTCGTGGAAGCGCTGAACGTGGAAGTGACTGAGCTGGACGAGAACGGGATTCAGCTGAGCTTCATGGGCGAGATTCACCGGCTACATCCGACGCTGCAGGGAGCCATTAAGGTGGCGGAGACCCGCACCCGTGGCAACACCCGGATGGAGCTCATGTTGGCGGTGGCTTACGGTGGCCGAGGCGATCTGGCGAGCGCGGCGAGGCGGCTCGCTCGCGAGGCAGCAGCCGGCGTAATAGACCCGGAGGAGATTGACGAGGCGCGGTATGCGGAGGCACTGCAAATGGCACAGCTTCCCGATGTTGATCTTCTGATTCGGACCGGAGGGGAGCAGCGGATCAGTAATTTCCTGCTGTGGAGCCTCGCTTACAGTGAGCTTTATTTCTCCGATGTGCTTTGGCCGGACTTTAATGTTGGAGAGTTGGATCAGGCATTCGCGTTCTACGAGAGCCGCCAGCGCCGGTTCGGTCGTACCGGAGAGCAGGTCGAGTCCGCCCATTGGTGAGCACTCGCGTGATCACGGCGCTCGTCCTAGCCAGCGGAATCACTTCGGCGGTCCTGTTCACCCCAACCTGGGTGGTCGGCTGGATTATCGGAGTGTTCTGGCTGGGCGGAGTCTGGGAATGGGCGGGGCTGACCCGCCTCCGAGGAGTGGCTCGTGCAGGCTATCTGGCCCTATCGGCAGCACTCATGTTGGTAATAGCCTATTGGGGATTCGACCGCGACTGGGCGTTCCCGATTATGATCATTGCCCTGGCCTGGTGGGGCCTTGCTCTGCTTGGATTGCGAGTCTATCCGCGGCAGATACCGCTCTCATTGGTCGGCAGTGTTGGCCCGTTGATGCTGCTACCGGCTTGGTTCCTTTTGACCTACCTGCATGGCAGCGTCTCGCAGGGCCCCGGGCTCACGTTGAGCATTCTGCTAATCGTGTGGGCCGCGGACGTAGGCGCCTATTTGGTCGGCGGCAACTGGGGACAGGTCAAGCTGGCACCTCGAGTGAGCCCGGGAAAGACCTGGGAGGGTTTTATCGGCGGGGTGCTGCTGGCGGGTCTCATCGCGTTTGGTGCTAGTGTCGTGTTGAGCGTTCCTCGGGTCCCGTTCGTGGCAATAGGCATCGCTGCGGCGATGGGTTCGGTCATCGGTGACCTGACCGTGAGCATGTTTAAACGCAACGTGAGCATGAAAGACAGCGGGCGCCTGTTACCTGGCCACGGCGGGATTCTAGACCGAATCGACAGCCTCACCGCCGCTACTCCCGTTTTCGCCCTGGGACTGGTCGCCGCCGGGCTCTTGGGCTGAGGAGCCCTTTGGAACCCTAGGGACTCCGGGTGGTCTCTGATATCGAGGAGCTCGAGCTTGGGCGGAGCCCTGAGGGCGGGTAGAATATTCAAGGAGTTAGCCTGTCAGGTGCTGAGTAGCTAAGGATAATGTCCGAATGATCGATGTGCTTTCTTCAATCCTGGCGTTTATCGTTGCGATCGGGGTCTTGGTCTCCGTGCACGAGTATGGTCACTTCTGGGTCGCTCGAAGGCTCGGATTCAAGGTGCTGCGGTTCTCCGTTGGATTTGGCACACCCTTGCTCCGTTGGCGTGGTCGGCCGATCCGTTACCCTGCGGCTGGCTCGGTGGACGGCACCAGCGGCGGAACTCAGGAGCTGGAGGGCCCGGAGTACTGGCTGTCCAGCATTCCGCTGGGAGGCTACATCAAGCTGCTCGACGAGCGTGAGGGACCAGTACCGGAGGTCGAGCGGCATCTCGCCTTTAACCGCCGACCAATATCCCATCGCATTGCGGTCCTTGTTGCCGGGCCAGGATTCAATTTCCTGTTTGCAATCTTCGCGTATTGGGTGATGTTCGTGAGCGGGGTGCCTGGGACCAAGGCCATCGTAGGGTCCGTGACACCCGGGTCGGCTGCCGCGCAGGCCGGTCTGATGTCTGACGATGAGATCCTGACTGTGGGCGACCGGGAAGCTCAGACGTGGGATACGGCGGTGCTGGCGATACTGGATGAGCTCTTGCGGGACGGTCTCATCGACCTCACCGTGCAGGATGCCGTCGGCACGTTTCGGTCACTGGAAATCGACGTGCGAGGCAGGGAATCTGAGCTGACCGAGCCCGAGGCGTTGTGGACCGGGTTAGGGTTCGAGCCGGGTCCTCTGTTGCCCCCCGTCATGGACGAGATCGCCCTGGATGGTGCGGCTGATCAAGCCGGATTGCGTTCCGGCGATCGGGTAGTGTCTGCGGGCGAGGAGCCCATTGTGAGCTGGTTGCGTTGGGTCGAGTACATTCGCGAGCGCCCTGGTGAAACCGTCTCGGTCGTGATCGAGCGGGATGGGGTAGAGCGCACCGTGGAGCTGACTATCGGGCAAGTCGAAGAGGCAGGTCAGGCCATCGGCCGAATCGGCGCTGGTGTCGACACCGAGCTCGCCCAGGGAATCTACGATCGAGCTCGGATGGAGCAACGTTTCGGTATCCTCGAGGCGCTGCCGAAGGGCGCCATGAAGACCTGGGAGATGAGCGCGCTTACCGTTCGCATGCTTGGACGTATGCTGGTGGGCGACGTCTCGGTGCGCAACATCAGTGGGCCGATCAATATTGCCTCTTACGCGGGCGACAGCGCTCGAGCCGGCTTTACCACGTTCCTCAGTTTCCTCGCCATCGTCAGCATCAGCCTGGGTATTCTGAACCTCCTGCCAGTTCCGCTACTGGACGGAGGCCAGATTGTCTATCAGCTAGTGGAGTTGATGAAGGGCTCACCTCTCTCCGAGCGAACCATGATAATCGGGCAACAGGTCGGTATGGTGTTGCTGATGGTGTTGATGAGCTTTGCCTTCTACAACGACTTGTCCAGGATGTTTGGCTGATGTCGATGGAATGGGTTACACGTAGCTTTGCCATCGCTCTCCTGGTGTTGTCGGCGCAGGTTGTGTATGCGCAGACCGAGGGGGATTCCTGGGTAGTGCGTAACTTCGAGGTGGAGGGGGCCCAGCGAATCGCTGAGGGCACGATCTATAACTACCTGCCCATCAATATTGGCGACACCATCACTTCTCAGCGTGTTCAAGAGGGCATCCGAGCGATATATGCCGCCGGTTTTTTCACGGACGTGGAGTTTCGCCGTTCTGGAGATACGTTGATCATCGCCGTTCTCGAGCGACCCACCATCGAAGATTTTTCGATCGAAGGAAACAGTGAGATTGATACGGAGCAGCTCGAGGAGTCCCTGCGTACCGTTGGTTTGGCTCGGGGTAGAGTGTTCGACCAGTCGGTGCTCGATAACATCAGGCAGGCGCTGACCGAGACGTACTTCGAGCGGGGGCGATACGCGGTCCAAATCGACACCCCCGTCGAAGAGCTCGGCGACGGTCGAGTAACTGTGGCCATCAATATCGATGAGGGTACACGCGCGAGGATTCGCCAGGTTAATCTAGTCGGCAATACTAGTTTTGCTGACGACGAGATCATCAGTGGCTTCCAGTCACGCACCGCCGGTTGGCTAACGTGGATCAAGGCCGATGACCGATATACGAAAGTAGCGCTCGAGGGGGATTTGGAGACACTTCGCTCGTTTTACATGGACAGGGGTTTCGCTGATTTTCGTTACGACAGCGTGCAGGTGGCGATCTCGCCCGATAAGCGAGATATCTTCATTACGATTAACGTTACCGAGGGCGATCGCTACGTTATTAAGGATGTCCAGCTTGCCGGCGACCTGGTTGTATCGGCAGAGGAGCTCCGTGAGCAGATTCGAGCGAATCCTGGTGAGATTTTCTCGCAGGAGATTCTGTCGATCAGCGAGCAGTTAATCATAAACCGACTCGGGCTGGACGGCTACGCGTTCGCTACAGTCCAGGCGATTCCCGACTTGAACGAAGAGACGCTGGAGGCCGACATCACGTTCTTCGTCGATCCGCAGAGTCGGGTTTACGTTCGCCGGATTAACTTTAACGGTGCCGACAACGTCAACGACGATGTGTTCCGCCGCGAGATGCGCCAGCTCGAGGGCTCGTATCTTTCGAACATGCTGGTAGAGCGCTCTCAGGTCCGCCTCCAGCGGTTGCCGTACGTCGAAAGCGTAGAGTTTGAGACGGTTCCCGTGCCTGGAATGAACGATATGGTCGACATCGAGTTCGAGATTGCGGAAGGATTGCCGGGCCAGTTCGGTGGTGGTCTCGGTTTTTCAGAGTATTACGGGCTTACGCTCAACGCTAATTTTGTGCACTCCAATTTTTTGGGCACTGGAAACCGGTTGGGGGTCCAGCTCAACGGGGGCGATTTCTTCAAGACCTATACCGTTAGTTATACGGATCCCTATCGGAATATTGACGGGTTACAAAGGACGCTGTCATTTGAATGGCGCGACATGCAGCAATACACGGCTGCAACGTCCGATTTCTCCACAGAGACCGCGACGATCTCGTCCAGCTGGGCCTATCCTCTCACCGAGTATCAGTTCACCAGTTTCGGATTGTCGTACTCTGCGGCCGAGCTTGCTACGAGCTATTTTAGCTCGGACCAGGCTAACTATTGGGTCCAGCACAACGGCCGACCTTTCGATATACCGGGGGGGGTGGCGGGTAAGTCTTTCGCTACCGCGGTCGACACGGTTGATCTCTCAGTGGGGTGGCAGTTCGACTCGCGTGACCGCGTTATCTTCCCGAATCGCGGCACGCGCATTGCCTTCACCCTGAGCGGATCCGTACCTGGCAGTGATGCTGAGTTCTATGTCACTAATCTCGATTTTACGCAATTTTTCCCGCTGTTTGGTCAGTGGATGGGCATGATCAACTCCAATATCTCGTTTGGCGAGGCTTACGGCGATTACACGACGACGCTGCCGCCGTTCCGCAACTTCTATGGCGGTGGGCCGGGTAGCGTTCGTGGATACAAGGAGAGCTGGATGGGTCCGAGGGACTCTCTGAATTATCCAGGCGGAGGTAACTTGTTGATTTCAAATCAGTTTGAGCTAGTCATTCCGACACCAGAGGCGATGCGCAACCAGAGCCGGGTATCGTTGTTTTACGATGTTGGCAACGTATTCCACACGGGTGGTGTCGAATTCTTCGACCGGCTGGGTGATCCTATGTCCCACGCTTTCGATACTGATCGTCTGAAACATTCGGTCGGGCTCGCGGTAGAATGGCTTTCCCCGATGGGACTTTTGAAGTTCAGCTTCGCGGCTCCTCTGAACGCTGTCGAAGAGTCAGAGCGAGAGTGGGGCGATCGAACAGAGGAATTTCAGTTCGAGATTGGTAACGCTTTTTAGAGAATGGCTAGGGACGAGGACATGAGAATGCAGTTGACATCATTGGTTATAGCCCGTATCGGGTTTTTGCTGGGCGCGCTGCTAATCGCGTTTACTGCGAATGCTCAGACGGATGGACTCAGGGTTGGGGTCGTAAATGTAACGCGGCTGCTGGAGCAGGCGCCTCAGGTACAGTCTGCGATGGCGGGGTTGCAGGCGGAATTCGCGCCACGCCAGGAGGAATTTGCGGCCTTGCAACAGTCATATCAGGAGAACCAGGAAATTTACCAACGGGACGGTGCTGTGATGGGCGAGACTGAGCGCCTAAATCTTGAGCGTGAGCTCAGAGATGGAGAGCGCGTCATTCAGCGCGAGCAGAACGAGTTAGTAGAAGATTTCAATATCCGTCGAAACGAAGAGTTAGGCGCCATACAAGGTTTCTTGCTACAGGAAGTCCAGACATACGCGCAAGCTGAGGGCTATGATCTGGTTGTTGCGGACGTGTTGTATTTCAGCGAGGGCATCGACATCACGGACGATGTGCTTCAAGGCCTCGAGGCCGACTTCTCGGCAGATGATGGGGGGTCCTGACGGATCACCTCGGATCAATTCCCTAGACAACAAACCCCATGCCCGCGACGTTAGGTGAGCTCGCGGAACGATTCGACTGCGAGCTTCGTGGCGATCCAGCTTTGCCGATAAATTGCGTGGCAACGCTCTCGAGCGCGTCCCCTGGTGCGGTTAGCTTTCTGGCGAACCCAGCGTATCGCTCGCAACTGCCGGGCACGAATGCGGGTGCCGTGATTCTGGAAGAACGCTTCGAGGCGGAGTGCCCGGCAGCTGCTCTGGTATCAGCGAACCCGTATGCGGTCTACGCGAGAGTGGCGCAGTTTCTCCATCCGTTACCGGCCGTCGAACCAGGAATAGATTCGAGCGCGAGCGTGGCATCGGATGCCGTCGTACCGGATTCAGCGCGCGTCTGCCCGCAAGCAGTCATCGGTCCTGGAGCGTGTCTGGGGGAGGGCGTCCTCATCGGTGAGGGTGCAGTCGTCGGTGCCAACGTCACTGTCGGGGAGAGCACTCAATTGGCGCCGCGGGTAGTTCTGATGCGAGGTGTCGAGATCGGTAAGCGGTGCATTTTTCATTCGGGCGTCGTCGTTGGCGGTGACGGGTTCGGTTTCGCGCGCGACGGGGAATCGTGGGTTAAGGTGCCGCAGTTAGGTGGGGTCGTCATCGGAGACGACGTAGAGATCGGTGCGAACTCAACCGTCGACCGCGGTACCGTTGAAGATACTGTCATCGAGGACGGCGTAAAGCTCGACAACCAAGTTCAAATCGCGCACAACGTGCGAGTAGGCGCCCACACTGTGATAGCGGCCCTTTGCGGCATCTCCGGCAGCACGACGATCGGTAAGCGTTGCATGTTCGGTGGAGCGGTCGTTGCAGTGGGTCACCTGTCGATCTGCGACGATGCTGTTTTTACCTTTCACAGCACTGTCCTTCAGTCCGTGACACAGTCGGGCACCTACTCGGGTGCGCTCCCCGCGGATGAGACCAAGCGCTGGCGGCGTAACGCTGCCCGGTTCAAGAGGCTCGATGATTCGACTCGAGGACGGCATGAGGTTGACGAAGCAGATACGGATGACTGAGGCTTACTGCATCGACGTCGACGGCATTATGGAGCGGATCCCGCACCGAATCCCATTCCTGCTGATCGATGGCATCCTTAATTGTGAACCCAACGATACTATCGTTGGGGTAAAGAACGTGACGTTCAACGAACCCTTCTTTCTTGGTCATTTCCCCGGACATCCCGTGATGCCCGGTGTCCTGATTGTAGAGGCCATGGCGCAAGCGGCTGGCGTGCTCGTTTGGGAAAGTGTGGCTCCGGATGAAAGGGATTTCATTCTCTATCTGGTTTCGGTGGAGAACACTCGATTCAAGGAGCTCGTGCGCCCCGGGGACCGGTTGGTGCTCACTGCGAGGTTGACTTCACGGCGGCGAAACTTCTGGCGTTTCGAAGCGACCGCCGATGTCGCCGGACGAGTGGTCGCAACGGCCGGGTTTCGAGTGGCCGAAACGACCGAGTTTCTGCAGGCTCCGGGAAAGACTCTATGATCCATGAGCGTGCAATAGTTTCGGGTCGTGCGCGCTTACACGAAGAGGTTTCGATCGGGCCTTACTCCATCGTCGGGCCGGATGTTGAGATCGGTCCGGGCACGCGCGTTGAGTCTCATGTGGTATTGAAAGGGCCGTGTGTCATCGGCCGAGATAACCACATCTTTCAATTCGCGTCGATCGGAGACGACCCGCAGGATAAGAAGTACGCCGGGGAACCCACGCGTCTCGTTATTGGCGATCGAAACACGATCCGGGAGTATTGCACGATCAATCGTGGCACTGTGCAAGATGCTGGGGTGACCCGAGTGGGCAACGACAATTGGATAATGGCTTACGTTCATATCGCGCATGACTGCGTCATTGGGGACCAGACGATATTTGCCAACAACAGCACGCTGGCTGGGCACGTCCACATCGGTGACTGGGCGATCCTCGGCGGGTTCACTGCGGTGCATCAGTACTGCCACATCGGTGCGCATACGCTGACGGGCATCTTTACCTCAGTAACGAAAGACATTCCTGCTTATGTTCTAGCGTCCGGGCAGCCGGCTGTTCCACGCGGCATCAACGCGGAAGGCCTTAAGCGACGCGAATTTTCTTCGAACCAGATCAGCAACTTGCGGGAGGCCTATCGTGCTCTGTACCGGCAGGGACTGAAGCTTGAGGAAGCCGTGGAGATTCTTGAAGAGCGCGCGCGCACTCAGGAAGAGGTCGTTGCTCTCCTAGACTCGGTTCGGTCGAGCTCCCGTGGCCTCATCCGATAGTGGTCGAGGCGCGCGCCGCGGCCCTCAAGAAGGGCGATAACGTGTTGCGGGTCGGGCTGGTTGCCGGAGAGGCCTCTGGTGACGCGCTCGGTGCCGGTCTTATCGACGCGATCAGGGACCACGTGCCCGATGTCCGCTTCGTCGGGATTGCGGGACCGCGCATGATCGCATCGGGTTGCGAGCCGTGGTACTACGCCGAGGACCTTTCGGTCATGGGGCTCTCCGAGGTGTTGCGCCATCTGCCGAGGCTACTGCGTCTGCGGAAGGATCTTCTCCGTCGCTTGCAAGCGGCCGAGTTGGACATTTTTGTCGGCATCGATTCGCCGGACTTTAACCTTCCGGTCGAGACTGCGTTGAAGAGTGCTGGCGTTTCGACCGTGCAGTATGTCAGTCCGCAGGTCTGGGCATGGAGACAATCTCGGGTGGCAGGCGTGCGTAGGGCGGCGGACCTGGTGTTGTGTCTACTGCCTTTCGAGACCCGGTTTTACGAGGCCCATGGTGTCAACGCCCGCTTCGTGGGTCATCCGCTGGCCGACGAGGTGCCGACCGAGACGCGCAAAGCGGACGCGAGAGTGGCGCTGGGCGTCTCCGGGAACGGACCATATCTTGCCCTGCTGCCCGGCAGTCGGCGCTCCGAGGTGTCCCGCCTGGCGCGCCCTTTTCTGGAGACGGCCAAGTGGCTGTCAGCCGACAGACCCTCGCTCGAAGTTATTGTGGGACTCGCGAGCGAGTCCATCCGCAAAGTTTTCTCCGAGCAAACCCGGGACATCAAGTTGGAGCGCCCCCCCCGGCTATTCACGGGTCGGGCGCGAGACGTGATGGGGGCCGCCGATGTCGTACTGACCGCGTCCGGGACCGCGAGCCTTGAGGTACTGCTGACGAAACGACCGATGGTGGTGGCCTACATCATTTCTGGTGTAACCCATCGCCTGTTGAGGCTACTTGGGCTCAATCGCCTCGAGCATTTCTCTCTGCCGAATCTGCTTGCCGGCAAACAGGTCGTGCCGGAATACCTGCAAGGTGATGTACGTCCACAGATACTGGGGCCGGCGTTGGCCGTGCACCTCGACCGGGGGGATGATCAAGGTGGGGAGGGTGACTGGTATGATGTGTTCGGGAGCATTCATCAGCAGTTACGATGCAACGCGAGCGCCGAGGCCGCGAGTGCGGTGCTGGAGCTGCTGGACAAACACACCGACTCACCGTAATTCATGCAGCAACGCCTAGTCTTTGTCGATGGGAGAGCCATTGTGGCCGGGGTCGATGAGGCCGGGCGTGGGCCGCTGGCGGGTCCGGTGGTGGCAGCGGCCGTGATCCTGGATGATGAGCGCCCGATTGACGGCCTGAGGGATTCGAAGCTTCTGACGGAGGCCCGTCGAGTGGAGCTGGCGAAGGCAGTCCGCAGGCGCGCCAGGGCGTTTGCCGTAGCACTTGCAGAGCCAGCCGAGATTGATGGAGTCAACATTCTGCAGGCGTCACTCCTCGCCATGGAACGCGCCGTGCTTCGTCTCGGTCTGAAGCCGGATCTGCTTCGAGTGGACGGCAGGCAGATCCCCCGTTTCGACGGTGCCGAGCAGCCTTTCTTGGCCGAGCCGGTGGTGCGCGGCGACCAACTGGTGCCGGCAATCAGTGCTGCCTCCATTCTCGCCAAGGTGTACCGAGACCGGCTGATGCGACGCTGGCACCGCCGTTATCCCCATTACGGGTTCGATTCCAATAAGGGGTATCCGACGCCTCGCCACCTGGCGGCGCTGAGCCGCTTCGGTCCCTGCCCGATTCACCGTCAGAGCTTCGCGCCTGTGCGTCGAGCGCCGTCCGCTGATGCATGATTTCGTTCACTTGACCGTGCACAGCGAGTATTCGCTGGTCGATGGGGTTGTTCGCGTCCCGGCATTGCTCGAGCAGGTTGAGAGGATGGGCATGCCGGCGGTCGCCCTGACCGACCAGAGCAACGTATTTGCGATGGTTAAGTTCTATCGGGCCGCCGTAGCCCGAGGAATCAAGCCCATCATCGGGGCGGACCTATGGGTCGGCGACTCGGTGGAGGATCGAGATCCAAGCCGAGTGACACTCCTGTGTGCCAACGGCTCGGGGTTCAGGCACCTGAGCCGGTTGCTGACGCTTGCGTACACGCAAGGTCAGTGGCACGGCCGGGCGATTATCCTGAAGCAATGGCTCGAGCCGGAAAGACTGCAGGGACTGATCGCACTCTCCGGGGGGCAGTTCGGTGAGGTTGGCAAAGCTCTGCTGAGCAACAAGCCCGACCGTGCGCCGAAAATCCTGGAACAGTGGCTGAGCTGGTTCCCCGGCCGCTACTACCTGGAGCTCCATCGGGTCGGCAGGGCGGATGAGAACGTCCACGTCGGTCGAGCCGTTAATTTGGCTAGTACCTGCCAGATTCCCGTCGTCGCTACCAACGACGTGAGGTTTATCTCTAGGGAAGACTTCGAGGCTCACGAGGCCCGTATCTGTATTCAGCAGGGCCGGACACTCGACGATCCAACGCGCCCGCGAGATTACACGGAAGATCAATACCTTAAGCCTCCCAGGGAAATGGCGGAACTGTTCGCTGACCTCCCGGAAGCGTTGGCCAACAGCGTTGAGATCGCCCAGCGATGCAGCTTCCAGCTGGCGCTCGGCCAGCCGCGCCTGCCCGACTTCCAGGTCCCAGAAGGGAAGGGTGCCGCGGGTCACCTCCAGGAGCAGGCTCGCAGCGGGCTCCAGAATCGGGGGACGGGGTCGATGACGGACCGGACCGCTGGGCCCGACGAGTACGAGGCACGCCTTGAGCAAGAGCTCGAGGTTATCTGTGGCATGGGCTTCCAGGGGTATTACTTGATCGTCGCCGATTTCATCGGCTGGGCCCGGGATAACGGGATACCGGTAGGACCAGGACGCGGCTCCGGGGCGGGCTCCCTTGTAGCTTATGCTCTGGGCATTACGGATCTGGATCCGATCGAGCACGACCTGCTTTTCGAACGGTTTCTCAATCCAGAACGAGTCTCCATGCCGGATTTTGACATCGACTTTTGTATCGAAGGTCGGGACCGGGTCATTGAGTACGTTGCCCAGCGCTACGGTCGAGATCGAGTCTCGCAGATCATTACATTTGGCTCGATGGCTGCACGTGCGGTCGTGAGAGACGTCGGACGTGCACTCGGGATGCCCTACGGCTACGTGGATCGTATCGCCAAGCTTATCCCGTTCGTGCTGGGGATTACCCTGGAGAAGGCACTGGCTGACGACGAAGAGCTGAGAGGTCTCTACGAAGGCGAAGAAGATGTGAGGACGCTCATCGATCTAGCGCGTCAACTAGAAGGCCTTGCTCGAAATGCCGGAACTCATGCCGGAGGGGTCGTCATTTCGCCCGAGCCTCTGACGGAATTCATACCGCTCTACTGTGAGCCTGACGGCGGCTCGCTGACGCAGCTAGACAAGGATGACGTCGAAGCGATCGGATTGGTGAAATTCGATTTCCTAGGCCTGAAGACCCTGACGATCATTGACCGTGCGTTGGGATCAATCAATCGTGAGCGCAGGGCGAGCGACGTGGCCCCCATTCTCTCGCGTGATATACCGGTGAACGACCCACAGACCTATGACCTACTCAAGAGCTGCCGCACTACGGGCGTCTTCCAACTCGAGTCACGAGGTATGAGAGATCTGATCAGACGGCTGCAGCCGGATTGTTTCGATGATCTGGTGGCGGTTCTCGCCTTGTTCCGTCCGGGGCCGCTGCAATCGGGGATGGTGGATGACTTCATCGACCGAAAGCACGGAAAAGATTCCAAGCCTGTCCAATACTTTCATCCTACGCTGGAGCCGGTGTTGAAGGGCACCTATGGCGTGATTTTGTATCAAGAACAGGTCATGCAGATCGCTCAGATTTTGGCGGGCTATTCCCTGGGCGGCGCAGACCTGTTGCGTCGCGCGATGGGCAAGAAGAAGCCCGAAGAGATGGCGCAGCAACGATCGATTTTTTTGGTAGGCGCAACCGAGCGAGGAATCGAGCCAGCGCTTTCAAATCATGTGTTTGATTTAATGGAGAATTTCGCAGCTTATGGATTCAATAAATCCCACTCCGCCGCGTATGCGCTGATTGCATGTCAAACGGCGTGGTTAAAGACACACTATCCGGCTGCTTTCATGGCCGCTGTCCTAACCGCGGACATGGATAACACCGACAAGCTCGTTATTCTGCACGACGACTGTTCCCAGCTGGGAATAGGTCTCGAAGTGCCGAACATAAACGTCTCGCGTTTCGAGTTTACGATCGCGGGCGAATGCACGATTTCTTACGGGCTCGGTGCGATCAAGGGTGTGGGTCAGGCGGTGATCGAGAACGTAATCGCCGAGCGGGAAGCGAACGGCGCTTATGTCAGTCTCATCGACCTGTGTCGAAGGGTAGATCAACAACGCTTGAACCGACGCGTGCTGGAAGCCTTGGTTCGCGCCGGAGCCCTGGACTGTCTGGGCGAGAACCGCGCGACGTTGATGGAGGCGATCCCTAACACACTGCGCCTTGCAGACCATGCTGCGCGTGCCAGCGCTGCGGGTCAGGCGGCGTTGTTCGCGGAGCAAGATGGTGCGGCTGATTTCGAGCATCTGCTGACGCCCACCCCTGATTGGAGCGAGCGCGAGAGGCTCAGGGCCGAGAGAGAGAGTCTTGGGTTATACCTAACCGGCCATCCGTTCGATGACTGCGCCGAGCACTGTGCTTATTTCACGAACGGCCCGATTCGAATGATGGTGGCCGCGCTGCCGGAGAACGGCCAGTACTCAGCCCGCAAGGAGATCACGGTCGCTGGACTGGTGATGGACGTGCGTCGCCGTGGCGGCAGAGTCTTGATCGTCCTAGATGACAACACAGGGCACCTGGAAGTCACTCTGTTCGATGAAGTGTTCAACCAGTTCAGACACCTGATCGTCAAGGATTCCATGCTTGTCGTGGAAGGTCAGCTTCACTTCGACGAATTCCTGAACGCCTGGAGAGTGACAGCTAAACGTGTTGGATCCGTAGATGAGGCGATAGAGGAACACGCGCGCCGGATCACAATCCAATGGTCGGTCGATGACAATCAGCGAGACTTCGTGCCTAGCCTGAAGGAGGCGCTTCGCCCGTTCACGCACGGGCGCTGTGAAGTCTGCGTCGAGTATGCAGGACCTACGGCGCGCGCATCATTGACGCTCGGCGATAGTTGGTCGGTGAAGCCCACCCTCGAGCTGAGGGAGAGGTTGGGTGTGCTTCTCGGTGCCGAGCGCTACTCGATCCACTATCCGAAGCACTTCGTCTAGCCGGAGCAAACTCCGATGATTGTTTTATCGATTTTCTTACTGAGAGCCGCTGACTTGTCACGGTTCCAGCCTTGAGGGTATGGTCGGTCGGATGGATCTGAAGTTTCTTGATTTTGAACAACCTATCGCGGAACTCGAGGCAAAGATCGACGAGCTGAAGTTCGTAGGCGATGACTCGGAGCTGAATATCGGCGAAGAGGTTTCCCGATTGCGGCGCAAGAGCGAGTCGCTGACTCGCGACATTTTCTCGGGCCTCTCTTCTTGGCAGATAGCGCAGTTGGCCCGCCATCCACAGCGCCCTTATACGCTTGACTACCTATGCCGATGCTTCACGGACTTTCAGGAGCTCCATGGGGATCGCATGTACGCCGATGATAAATCTCTGGTCGGAGGACTGGCGAGGCTCGAAGGTCAGCCGGTGATGGTGCTGGGGCATCAAAAGGGCCGGGACACGAGGGAGCGTGTCAAACGCAATTACGGTATGGCGAGTCCGGAGGGGTATCGAAAGGCATTGCGTTTGATGCGTATGGCCGAGAAGTTTCATCTGCCGCTGATCACACTCATCGATACCCCGGGGGCTTACCCCGGCATGGGTGCGGAAGAACGAGGGCAGAGCGAAGCCATCGCTCGAAATCTTTTGACTATGGCAAGTCTCAGGACTCCCATCATCAGCCTTGTTATCGGGGAGGGCGGATCCGGCGGTGCGCTTGCCATCGGTGTGGGTGACCGTGTTTTGATGCTCCAATACGGGATCTACTCGGTGATCTCGCCCGAGGGTTGTGCGTCTATTCTCTGGAAGAGTGCGGAAAAGGCTGAGGAGGCTGCCGAGGCGCTCGGTATCACCGCGGAGCGGCTGTTGAAACTTGGCCTGGTCGATGAGGTGATTCCAGAGCCTTTGGGGGGCGCTCATCGAGATCCACAGGGAATATCGGAGACGATTAAGAACTCACTGCTGAACACGCTGAATGAACTGCAGTCCGTGCCGGTGGGCAACCTGATCGAGCAACGCCGTCGCCGGTTGGCGGGCTACGGGGCCTACAAAGAGGGTTAAGCTGCCTGTTAGCTTTTGTCTTTTCGAGCGGCAGTGATGCCCCATCAGCTTCTATGGAACCGTTTCTTGAATTCCTGAGTCAACGCCTCGACGGTCTGCCGGTGGACTCCCGACGCTGCGCCGTCGCCTTCAGCGGTGGAGTGGACTCGACGGTCCTCCTGGCCGCCATGTCGCGTTTGAAAGCTGCTCGTGCCGTTCGGGCACTCCATGTTGATCATGGCTTGAACGAAGATTCCCGGGAATGGGAGATGCACTGCCGCACCATCGCCGACGGGTTGGGCGTCGAGTACTCGAGTTGTCGGATTGGGGTCGAGACCCGGTCGGGCGAGAGTCTTGAAGCCTTGGCGCGTGAGGCTCGTTACCGTGCGCTCGGGGAGATGTTGACGCCGCGAGAGCTTCTGCTGACGGCGCACCATGGTGACGATCAAATGGAGACGCTCTTGCTCCGCCTTTTTCGGGGCAGTGGCGTCAAGGGGCTGCGTGGGATCGCCGAGTTCGACCGGTTCGGTGAGGGGTTCATCTCGAGGCCGCTTTTGCAGATTTCGCGCGAGGAAATCGTCGCGGTTGGACGAACCTGGAAACTTAAGTGGCTCGACGATCCGATGAACGAAAATCTACGATTCGACCGCAATTTCCTGAGGGCGAGCATCCTGCCCCACGTCCGCACCCGTTGGCCTTCCGCCGGCAAGACGGCGGAACGCGCTGCACGTCAAATGTCCGAGGCGCAGGGTATCCTTGACGATGTCGCTCAGGCGGATGGAGCGCATATCGAAGATCCAGCGCGCGTGAGCCAGTCCGAACTACTCCGCCTGCCACCGTCACGGCAGAGGAATCTCCTGCGGCACTTGATCGGAAGGCTGGGCTTGCCTACGCCGGAAGCCAGGCAACTAGATGCGTTGGTAGAGAGTCTTACGGTACGACGGGCGGATGCCAAGACTCAGGTCCAATGGCCAGGGGCTGAAGCAAGGATCTACCGTGGGTCGCTGTACCTTTTTCGGCCCTTGGGTGTAGGGTCAGGGGTGCAGTATAGGGGCGAGATCAGCGAGTCCATGCCGTGGTCGGGGCCTGAGGGAAGCCTCCGTCTGGTACCCACCGAGGGGCATGGGTTGCCGGATAGGTGGGCGAAGGAGGGCTTGAGCATTCGGTTTCGAGTGGGTGGCGAGCGCTTCAAGCCAATGCGCCACGGTCACAGCCGGCCCCTGAAGAAATGGTTTCAGGAGGCGGGGGTGCTTCCCTGGCTTCGAGGGCGGATTCCCCTCCTGTATCGTGACGCTGAGCTGGGCGCTGTCGCTGACCTGTGGATCAGCGCGGCGGCTGCCGAAGCAGCTACCGCCGGGCCTCGGTGGGAGGTTTTTTGGACCGACCATCCTCCACTGAACTAACCTGGGGTGGTGGTAGCGGGGTTCTTTTGGTAGTTTGTAAAACCGTCTAGATGCAACAGCTATTGGATTCGAGGGTCAGCGAAAAGCTCCTGGAAGGGTAATTTCCTGACCCTCAAGCTTTTGAGGATCAACACGGACGGGTCATGACGCGATTCATTTTCATCACTGGAGGCGTGGTGTCCTCGCTCGGCAAGGGCATCACTTCGGCCTCCCTCGGCGCGATCCTGGAGACCCGCGGCCTGAGCGTGCGAATGATGAAGCTCGATCCCTACATCAACGTCGATCCGGGGACCATGAGTCCGTTCCAGCACGGCGAGGTGTTTGTGACCGAGGATGGAACCGAAACGGATCTCGACCTCGGCCACTACGAACGCTTCGTCAGCACTAAGACGGGTAGTGACAGCAACTTCACCACCGGTCGAATTTACAGCAACGTCATCGCCAAAGAGCGTCGCGGCGAATATAGTGGGGCGACAGTGCAGGTCATCCCGCACATCACAGACGAGATCAAGCAGAGCGTGATGAGAGGTGCCGGCGATGCCGATGTCTGCATGGTTGAGATTGGGGGTACCGTTGGCGATATCGAGTCGTTGCCGTTTCTGGAGGCGATCAGGCAGATGGGTGTTGAGCTGGGCCGAGATCGGACCACCTACATCCACCTGACGCTGGTTCCCTATATCGCCGCTTCCTCGGAGATCAAGACGAAACCCACGCAGCATTCCGTTAAGGAGTTGCGTTCGATCGGTATTCAGCCCGACATCCTAGTTTGTCGCTCCGAGCAGGTTTTGCCAGCCGAACAGCGTGCGAAGATCGCGTTGTTCACCAACGTCGAGCAACGGGCCGTCATCTCTGCCGTCGACGTGGACGATTTGCACAAGATTCCGCTTATGCTCAATGATCAGGGTCTTGACGGTATCGTCGCAGACAAGTTGAGACTGGACGTTCCCCCCGCGAATCTATCCAAATGGCAATCCGTCGTCGACGTAAGGGCGAACCCGGAAGCCGAGGTCGACATCGCTATAGTCGGCAAGTACGTTGACCTCAAGGATTCCTACATCTCGCTTACTGAGGCGCTCTTGCACGCCGGTATCCAGACGCACACACGCGTGAATATCCACTACGTAGAAGCGGAGGACCTGGAGGCTGGGGGTACTGGTTGCCTGAACGAGGTGGACGCCATCCTCGTGCCTGGCGGCTTCGGAGAGCGAGGGATCGAGGGAAAGATCCAGTCGGTGCAGTTTGCTCGCGAGAAGCAGATCCCGTATCTCGGAATCTGTCTAGGGCTTCAGGTTGCGGTGATCGAATTCGCCCGCAACGTTGTGGGGTTGTCGGGCGCAGACTCGACAGAGTTTCATCCAGATACGCCGCATCCGGTGATCGGATTGATAACGGAATGGCAGGATCGAACAGGCTCTACGGAAGAACGCAGCGAGGATTCCGATCTCGGCGGGACGATGCGTCTCGGAGCGCAGAACTGCCGACTCGCGGAAGGTAAGCTTGCTCGCTCTATCTACAAGTCGGACACGATCTTCGAGAGACATCGGCATCGATACGAGTTCAACAACAACTACATGACCAAGCTCGGGGAGGGCGGGCTTGACTTCTCGGGCGTCTCAGACGATGGCTTGGTCGAGGTGGTTGAGCTACCTGAACACCCTTGGTTTCTCGCCTGCCAGTTTCATCCGGAGTTCACGTCCAATCCGCTCGACGGGCACCCGTTATTCACCAGCTTTGTGGTCGCGGCTAGGTCGTGTCAGGGGCTGAAGCTTCCAAGAGTCGCTGGCGTATGAACCTAGCCGGCTTCGAGGTCGGAAACTCAAAACCATCCTTCCTGATCGCCGGACCGTGCGTGATCGAGAGCGAGCCATTCGTGCTAGGCGTCGACGCGAAGTTCTCGGCACATTGGAAGCAACACTCAGCTGAGGTCTAAAGGAGCTCGCATGAGCGCAATCATAGAGGTCGCTGGGATCGAGATACTGGACTCTCGGGGCAATCCAACCGTCGAAGCCGAAGTGAAACTGGAATCTGGCGCGAGGGGCCGGGCTGCTGTGCCTTCGGGGGCATCGACTGGGTCCCGGGAGGCCGTGGAACTGCGAGACGGAGACGTATCCCGTTACCTGGGCAAGGGTGTCAGTGGAGCCGTGGCCAATGTCAACGGGGAGATCGCTGCCGCGGTGATTGGAATGGAAGGAGAGGACCAGCAGGCGCTCGATGCCCGGCTCATGGAGTTGGACGGGACACCGAATAAAGGGCGGTTGGGAGCTAACGCGATTCTGGCCGTCTCCCTTGCCAGCGCCAAGGCTGCGGCCTGCGAGGCCGGACAGCCGCTTTATCGTTCTTTCGCCGACCGGCAGTCTTACGGGATGCCCGTGCCGATGATGAATATCATCAACGGTGGTGCCCACGCGAACAACAGTGTCGACATCCAGGAGTTCATGATTCTGCCGGTGGGCGCTCCAAGCTTTTCTGAGAGCTTGCGCTATGGCGCAGAGATTTTTCATGCGCTGAGAAAGGTGCTGGACCAGCGCGGTTTGAACACTGCGGTTGGCGACGAAGGCGGATTCGCGCCTAATCTTGGCTCTAACGAGGCCGCTTTGCAGGTCATCGCGGACGCCGTTGAGGAAGCGGGCTTTACGTTGGGGAGAGAGATCTTTCTCGGTCTTGATATCGCCAGCTCGGAGTTCTATTCCGACGGGCGTTATCACCTGGAGTCCGAAGATCGACACTTCGATCCAGCAGAGTTTTGCGGATATCTTGAAGATCTGGTTGCTCGGTATCCCATCGTTTCCATCGAGGACGGCATGGCTGAGGACGATTGGGACGGCTGGGCTATTCTCAGCGAGCGTCTGGGCGATCGTATACAGCTAGTCGGAGACGATCTGTTCGTCACCAACACGACGATCCTCAAGGCGGGTATCGAGAAGAATATCGCCAACAGCATTCTGATCAAGCCCAATCAGATCGGCACGTTGACGGAAACCATCGAGGCGATCGATGTGGCCGTCGCTGCCGACTATACAGCCGTCGTGTCCCACCGTTCAGGGGAGACTGAAGACACTACCATCGCAGATATTGCGGTTGGGACCGCCGCTACCCAGATTAAGACTGGCTCACTTAGTCGTTCCGATCGATTGGCGAAGTATAATCAGCTCCTGCGGATCGAGATGAAGTTGGGTGACAGCGCTACGTTTTCCGGACCTCAAGCCTTTCCAATGAGCCTCTAAAGAGGAGCGATGCGAATACTGCTGTTCTCGTTGGTGTTGGTCCTGGCATTGGTGCAGGTACGGCTGTGGTTGTCTGATGAGGGGCTCCGCGAGGTTTGGGGGCTTCAGGCACAGCTCTCCGAGCGCACCGAGGAGAACCGTCTACTCGCTGCCCGAAACACCGCGCTGGAGGGAGAGGTAACCGATCTCAAGCAGGGGCTTGCCGCGGCTGAGGAGCGAGCTCGCACTGATCTCGGCATGATTGCGGAGGGCGAGATGTTCTACCAGATCACCCCTTACCGAATGCCGGAACCGACCGGGATCCCTGAACGCTAGATAATCGAACGCAGCGGCCGGTGAATCCCCCGCCTCCCGCAGTGGCTTTTATTAGCGGCGGCGCAGCAGCACGTAGACCGCGCCCGAGCCACCGTCCCGAGCCCGTGCAGTGACGAAGGCCAATACGTCGTCCCACTGAGCCAGCCAGCGCTGCACCCGCGCCTTGAGAACTGGACCCTCGGGGCCTGAGCGGAGCCCTTTGCCGTGGATGATCCGCACGCAGCCGAGTCCACGGTCCCGAGATTCCCCTATGAATTCCCGCAGCACCACCTTTGCCTCAAGGGCGGTGAGCCCGTGGAGATCCGCCTCGGCTTCGATACTGAAGCGTCCTCGGCGAAGCTGCTTAAAGGTGCGATGGGGAAGGCTCGGGTGTCGATAGGCGGCCTCGTCGCCGAGTTGTTCGAGGGCATCCCGTTCGGCGGGTGAGCCGGCGAGGCTCTCCCGCAACACTTCGTCGTGGGCTGCGCGGGTCTGGCGCGCGCGGGCCCGAGGGCGTTTTCGTTCCTGAACGCGTTCCTCATGCTCCAACGGTGTGACGTCTCGCATCGCGTCTTCAAATACATGCTTATCCTCGCCGCTGCTCAAGGCCCGGCTCCTTTTGCTCTGGGGCATCCAGTATAGTTACCCGATCTCGTGCGAATCTTGCTCTCCAACGACGACGGTTATCAGGCTGCAGGGCTACGCCTGCTGGCCGATGCGCTCGCAAACCTGGCGGAGATCACCGTGGTGGCTCCAGATCGTAACAGGAGCGGTGCCAGTAACTCGCTGACGTTGGATTCACCGCTCAGGGTGGAACAGGTGGAATCCAATGTCTACTTTGTCAATGGCACGCCGACCGACTGTGTCCATGTGGCCATAACCGGCTTGTTGGACGATGAGCCCGACATGGTGATCTCCGGCATAAACCACGGAGCAAACCTCGGTGACGACGTGCTCTACTCCGGGACGGTTGCGGCCGCGATGGAGGGCCGTTTTCTCGGTCTCCCCGCCGTCGCCGTGTCCCTGGTAACGGCTCACGGACACCACTTCGACACGGCGGTCGAGGTGGTCGAGCGGATTGTGAAACGCATGCTGGAAGACCCACTTCCGGGTGAGACCATTCTCAATATCAACGTGCCCGATCGCCGCGCCGACGCGATCCAAGGCGTTCAGGTTACCCGCCTCGGTTTCAGGCATCGCTCCGAACCTGTGGTCCCTGCGCGCGATCCTAAGAACCGGCCGGTCTACTGGATCGGACCGTCCGGCGAAGGTCAGGATGCAGGTCCTGGAACCGACTTTCACGCAATCGCCACCGACTTCGTTTCGGTCACCCCGATCAAGGTCGATTTGACTGACCATGGCGCAATTGAACCACTCGATGACTGGATGAACGTGCTCAGATGAGCCAGGAGCACCGCGTTAGCGGAATCGGGATGACTTCCGCCCGGACTCGGGATCGGTTGATTGCAAGACTACAACGCGAGGGAATCAGTAACGAGGCCGTGCTGGATCGAATGCGCGCTGTCCCGCGTCATTTGTTCGTCGACGAGGCTCTGGCGAGCCGTGCGTATGAAGATACGGCGTTACCCATCGGTTTCGGGCAGACGATATCCCAGCCGTACATCGTCGCTGTCATGACGGAGGCGTTGATCGCGGATCTGCAACCGGGCCAGCGATTACAGAAAGTGCTAGAGATTGGTACTGGGTGCGGGTATCAGAGTGCGGTGCTCGCGCCGTTTGCGCAGCACGTCTTCAGCGTGGAACGGCGGCTACCCTTGATCCGGCGTGCGCGGGAAAGGCTCTCGCA
>Ga0310121_10001320_pt1 | contig 25666 bp, 25 predicted proteins | sample CB27_Tmax_986_MG_FD_203504 | JGI IMG/M metagenome (GOLD analysis project Ga0310121, IMG submission 203504) | Marine microbial communities from Western Arctic Ocean, Canada - CB27_Tmax_986 | ecosystem: Environmental > Aquatic > Marine > Oceanic | place: Canada: Western Arctic Ocean | collected...
ACAATCCTAATGCTTCGGTACGCATCTTCGGCACAACCGTCTCGCCTGGTGATCAAGATCGGTCGGTGGTGAGCTTGAATGACGTCGACCGGGAGCGGGTCCTGCATGAGGTTCGTAACGCCACAGATCAGGGTGACTACGTGGTCGTCAACAGCCATTCACACGAGCCCGGTAATGGCTCGGTGCTCCCTCCTGACTGGATGGTCGAGTTCTCACATCAGATCATTGACGCGGGCGCGAACACGATGGTCATCCATGGGCCTCACCAACTCCGGGGTATAGAGATCTATGAGGGTCGGCCGATCTTCTACTCGTTGGCGAACTTCATCTTCCAGAATGAAACGATCGATCCGATGCCCGCCGATCAGCGAACTCGCTACGGGCTGCCATTGAACGACCTCGCGTCCGAGATCTACGATCGGCGCTTTCGGGTGGATGAGGACGGAAATCCGACCACCGGCTTTCCAACTGGCTCGGAGTGGTACGAAAGCGTGGTTGCTGTAGCGGAGTTTGAGGGGGACGAAGTCATCGAGATCCGCCTTTATCCGATTGAACTGGGATGGAAGGCACCACGCTCACAGAGGGGGACCCCACGGATCGCCCCTGAGACTTTGGGTCAAAAAATTATTGAGCACCTCGCTGAGCTTTCAGCCCCGTTTGGTACCCAGATCGACTACGAGGACGGGATCGGGGTTTGGAGGCGCTAGATATTCGCATTCCGTAGGGTGAACTCATTTGTCTTTGGGTGGTTTTTCGGGTCGAGATCTCCTGTCTGGTGCAGGGTAGCGGGTGATGATAGGATGCGGTCATCATGAGCCAACAAGGTAGACGAGCCGCCCTGGGAATCGCGTTAGCGGTCATATTGTTTGGTGTTGGATCGTTCTTGCTACAGTCTCGAACCCCGATCGATATGCAGTCTCGAACCCCGATTGACGTCGCGTCTCTTGGTCCGCAGGTGGGTGAACAGGTACCAGAGTTCAGTCTACCTGACCAAAATGGGCAAATGCGCACTCTTGAATCGATTGTGGGGCCAAAGGGGGCGATGCTGCTTTTTCACCGATCGGCTGATTGGTGACCTTACTGCAAAGCGCAACTCGTGGAGTTGCAAGACCGACTGGAAGAGCTAGAAGCCCAGGGGCTCGGTGTGGCTGCGATCAGCTACGACTCCGAGGAAGTGCTCGCTGACTTCAGCCAACGTCGTGGCATCACATTCCCATTGCTGTCTGACGACGATTCGGAGGTCATCACCGAGTTCGGTATCCTGAACACGGTGGCGGCCGAAGGACTGGGTCCGAATGGGGATGATCCAGAAGTTGTGGCTGACGTCGCGAAGTACGTTTCAGTATTCGGAGCCAGCGAGATGACGGTCGGCACACCGTACCCGGGCACGTTCATGGTAGATAGCAGAGGACGTGTGACGTCGCGGTTCTTCGAGGAGTTTTACAGGGAACGGAACACCACGGCCAACGTCATGCTGAAGCTTGGCACTGGTCTGTCACCGATCGCAGCCGTCGAGGGAGTGACTGAGCATCTAAAATTTACAGCCTACCCGAGTAACTCCAGCGTCACAGTAGGCACCCGATTCTCGATTGCTGTTCAGGTCGATCCCAACCCCAAAATCCATGTCTATGCGCCGGGCGCAGAGGAGCTGGGGTACAAGGTGATTGCTCTCAACCTGAATCCCATGCCCCACGTCAGGTTCGAGCCGGTGGAATTCCCCGAATCAGAGATCTACCACTTCGAGCCTCTCGACGAACGGGTCCCTGTGTATCAGAGGCCCTTCACCCTGCTACAGGAGGCGGTCGTGGCGGGGACTCCAGAAACTGAAGAGGCGCTATCCCAGTTGGATGCGCTTACCGTGAGTGGTACGCTCGACTACCAAGCTTGCGACGACCGGCTCTGCTTCACGCCAGTCTCGATACCGGTATCGTTCACGCTTGATCTTGATCTGCTCGATCGGCAACGGGTGAACCGCTAAGACAAGCCAGCTAGCCTTCAGTCTCACACTACTGAGAAAGTTCGTACCTTAGGGGTGTTGGGGGGGGGGACTGCAGGTAAGGACTGCTCGACCCTTCCGAGGCTTATCCGATGAATAGCTTACGCCCCTATTCTTTAGATCCGCTTACTTCCTCAGTTTTCTCCTTCTAAACAGATAGGATGGGAGTAACACTCAGGTATGGTCTGTTGAACATACGGGACTCATTGGGCAAAAAAACGAATCCTGCTTAAGTGTTTATTGATGGAGAGGAAATGACCAATCGCTCGTGGGGTGGTAGCGCCGTCGCAATTGTGCTCCTGGCGTCTTGGGCAGCCCCGATGGAGGCTCAAGTCGTAACGGGGGTGGCACCAGCCTCTTCTGCAGATACTGCGAAGGTTTTGTCCGCACGTGTGGAGGTCGTCCGGACCGAGTACGGAATCCCCCACATATACGCCGAGGACTGGAAGGCCTTCGGGTTTGCGATGGGATGGGTTCAGTCGGAGGACTACGGAGACCAGGTTGCTGTCGGCATCGTACGTCATCGAGGTGAGTACGGACGCTACACGGGTCGGGACTCGATCGGGGGGGATTTCGCGGGCCGGGAAGCGCATGCGGTCGCGGTGGCCAGATACTCGTCACTCGAGCCGCGTGCTCGGGCGGTGTATGAGGGGTTCGCTGAAGGCGTCAACGAATACGCTCGTCAGAACCCCGACGCCTTCCCCGAATGGTTGGTTCCCAACTTCACCGGAGTGGATGCGTTGACCAACGACGTGTACACGTGGAGCCGTGCTGACGCTGCTGCGTTTGTACGGGCCCAAACTCGGCGGGAGGGTGAGCGGATGGGGCAAAGAAACACTCCTGCGCCGGCGTACCCGGACTCGTGGGGTCACGCAGAGGAGCTAGTCTCCACTTTCGATCCCGCCACGGATGGGTCGAACGCGTGGGCGCTTGACGGAACACGCACGGCATCGGGTGATGCGATTCTGCTGCGTAATCCTCACCTCTCGTGGGAGGCGGGATACTACGAAGCACACGTCCAGATCGGAGGCGACATGGAGTTCTACGGTGATTTCCGCATAGGCGGAGCCTTTGGGATCATCGGTGGCTTCAATCGGCACCTCGGGTGGGCAACCACCAACAATTCACCACGCTACTCTCAGGTCTACGCTGTCCAGCTACATCAGTCGAGGGACGGACACCTTCTGCTGGATGGTAACGCTGTCGCGCTCCAGGACTCGACGATTACGGTCGACTGGACAGAATCGGACGGAAGCACGGGTCAAACGTCCGAGACCGTGCGGTGGAGCCCCTGGGGTCCGGTTGTCCACGAGAACGACGAGTACGCCTACGTGCTGACCGATCCTCGGGACGGGCAATACCGCAGAGGAGAGCAGCTGGTAAAGATGATGACGGCGGAGTCCCTCGAGGAGTGGCTCGATGTGATGCGTATGCGTGCTCATGCGAGCTCGAACTTCACGTATGCCGATGCCCATGGAAACATCGCGCTCTATTACAACGCCCGCATTCCAAGCCTGCCCCACGAACCTACCGGGGACTCCGCCGCGATCGCCCGCTCCCGCTCTGATATGTGGACCGAGGTAGCCGCATGGGAGAGCCTGCCGCTCTACGTGAACCCTCCGGGTGGCTATGTGCAGCAAGCCAATGACACACCCGATTTTATCAATCTGAATGTGTCCCTGGATCGCGACACGGTCGCACACAACCTGCCGGAAGCCAGGCTCCGCCTTCGTAGCCAACTTTCACTCGCTCTGATTCATGGCGATGCCCAGCTGAGCCTAGAAGATGTTGTGGAACTGAAGCACTCGCCGCGCATGCTCGCTGCTGAGCGAATGCTCGACGATCTGTTGGCGGTGATCGACGTGTCGGAGCCGACGCCCGACCTGCAGCGGGCCCGGAGCATACTTGGCGGTTGGGATCGGACCGCCGCCGCAACAAGTCGTGGTGGCGTTCTTTTCAAGGCGTGGTTCAACGCCTACATGCAAATGACCGATACAATGGAATATCGGGTCGAGTGGGACCGTGCCGCTCCTGCTCAGACGCCTTTTGGTGTGGGCAAGCCCGACCGGGCGCTGGCCGCTTTGCGGCTAGCTATGGAGGACCTCGCCGATGAAGGGGTCGCACCAGACGCCAGGTGGGGTGACGTGCACCGAGTCGTGCACGGCGATGTCGATGTGCCGGTGTCGGGATGTGAGGGGGCGCTGGGTTGCTTTCGCACTCTGTCGTTCGCTTCCCTGGACGATGGGCGCCGCGTCGTGAACAGGGGAGACGGATGGGTTTTCGCAGTCGAGTTTGGGGAGCAACCCCGGGGTTACTCGATTCTTGCCTATGGTCAGAGTCGCCTGGAGGATTCACCCCATCACGATGATCAGGCCGCCATGTTTGCCAGAGACGAGATGAAGCCAATGCTGTGGAGGGAAGAGCAGATAGCGGCTGCTGCGATTCGACGATATCGGCCTGGTGCTCGATGAAGGGAATAAACATGTCTCATTCTTTGCCGTATTTTCGGGAACACACACAGGTGAAGGTGGACCTCTAGATCCGACAGGCCTAAGAGGGACCGTTGACTATGTCTATGCGCTTGAATTTGTGGTATTGAAAATACTAGCTCGCTATGAATCGTATAAACCGTTGTTAATAAAGCACTTATCGAAAGTGCTGTAGACTACGATGAAGAAGATGCTCCTGTTGGCCCTTGGGCTTGGTGTGGCCATTTGGCTCAACTATCAGAGGAGTGTAGATGATGCGCTCCAACGAGCCTGTGACGGTGGTACGATGGAGGCCTGCCTAAACCTTGGGAACAGGTATAGGGACAGGTATCGAGATGGCGAGGGTGTCCCTCAAGATTTCGCTCGAGTAGCCAGCCTCTACGAGCGAGCTTGCAACGGCGGTGAGATGCTAGCCTGTAACAACCTCGGTGTCAGATACCACCGTGGGGAAGGTGTTATCCGAGACATGGACCGAGCCGTCAGCCTATACGAACAAGCTTGCGATGGTGGAGGCATGCCAGCCTGCTTCAACCTCGCGAACAGATATCAATCCAGTAATGGCGTCACCCATAGCCTTACACACGCCGCCGGCTTCCACGAGCAAGTATGTAATGGTGGAGTGATGCGTGGCTGCACGAACCTCGGGAACATGTATCGAGCTGGCGGCGGTGTTACCCAGGACTTCGACAGGACAGTAGACCTGTTCGGGCAGGCCTGCGATGGTGGGGACATGCGTGGCTGCACAAACCTCGCGAACATGTATCGGGCTGGTGATGGCATTACTCAGGATCTCGACCGTGCCGCCAGCCTCTACGAGCGAGCCTGTGACGGTGGCTGGGAACGTGCTTGCTCTGAGGATATGAGATGAAGGACGTCAAGACACCACCTGGTTCTCAGATGTCGCAGGGGACGACCTCCATCACTGTGTTCGTTGAGGTTGTGGCTGTGGTCGTCGTTATGGCGGGGCTAGTGTTCTTGCTCACCTCCCATCTGGAATGGACCCTTGGATGGATCTACTTGAGATGTTTTTTCACGGTGGCGACCATCAACTGGGTGTGTGTGTTGCGTTGGAATCCGGTGCTGATTGCCCGGCGTATGGGCTTCAGGAAGGGAACGAAATCGTGGGATCTAGTATGGCTTGTACTGTGGACGCCCGTACTGATCGCAGTCTATGTCGTAGCGATAACGGAATCGGGGTGGGTATCGATGACACCGGGTGCCGCTTGGGTCCTGGGTCTGTTGATGTTCATTACAGGATGGTTCATTCTCACCTGGTCCCAGGTCGTGAATCCGTTCTTGGAGAAGACAGTGCGTATCCAAATCGATCACGGACATCGTGTGATTGAGGGGGGTCCCTACGCTCATGTGCGCCACCCCTTTTACGTTGGCATCGTGCTGTATTTGTCTTCGACACCATTAATGCTGATGTCAAATTGGGCGTTCATCCCAGCCATACTCGCCTCGGTCGGCCTGGTAATTCGCGCGATACTGGAGGATCGTACGCTCTATCGGGAACTGCCTGGTTACGCTGACTACACCACCCGGGTTCGATCCCGTCTAATTCCCGGCGTCTGGTAGATCGGATTCGAGACCAACTCGATCCAGGTACCTGGATCGTCTCACCTCTAGCAGCATTCCTGCCAAGCAGCGGTTTGCTCCCGCACGATCCGGACGAGATCTCCCATTGCCAGGTTCACATCAACTAGATGGAGCCCCCACTGGGGAGTTATGTCACCTATGATATCGTCAACGCGATTGTCAGAGGGATCGCCATGAACGGTTATTTCGAGGTAAGTCGCGTGTTCGTTTGAGGTGCATTCAGCACTCAAAAGTCCAGGAACGGAAACAAACGGTGTCTCGATCGCTGCTCCTGACGAGACCCAAGGACTAGTCCGTCTCGGTCCCGCGATTGTCGCCCCACCGGACGATAAGTAGGCATGGGTTTCACTGCTTCCCCCTCCCAGTGCCGCTGGATTCGTGCATGCTGCGCTTATTGCTGGCTCCAGCGTTTGACCAAACAACGTGTTCTGGGGTGGGGGTGCGGTCGATCGAAAGGATACGTACGTGATCACGCAGCTGGTTTGGCCTGCAGAACGGCAGAGCGGAATGTTCTGAAACGATCCGCCGGTGTCCTGTCCTGCTGCAACAGTCACAGTAGAGCCCAGGAGAAATGCTGAAATCATCTGGTCCTGGACCGGATGTCCTTCGATTTCATCACGGATCAACCGCGTGAGGATGTAAGAACCCTGGGAGTGGCCGATAAGCACAAAGCCCCTGCCACTGTTGTCGTATTCTAGGTAGTGCTGAAAGGCGTCTCGCACGTCGTTGTAGGCCAAACCCTGTTCAAGATCTCTCGGTCCGCCACCAGCGAACGTCGCCATTAAGCCGGCAAGGGTGACCTGCCGATAGCTTGGTGCGTAGGGTCGGCATACCGACGCAAAGCGTGCAAACTGCTGCTCTATCACCCGGAGTTCGGCCGCGTCAGGTGTCATGTCACTGTTTGTGTTCTGATCAGTGGAAACAGTTGGGTAGACATAGAAGCAGTCGATCGGTGCAGAGGGATCACTGCTCCAGCCCTCGAGAGAGAGAGAGCCGTCAGCACTGACGACCGTGGTATTGAGATCCACCGCGCAGGCATCCTGTTGCCCTGGGCGACACAGCCACGCCGTGCCATCCGCATAGTTATTGGGTTCCGGCTCCTGGGTGTTCGCGTTGCTGGGCATGAATACGGATGCGGTGACTATCAAAAAGGTGCTGAGAGACTTTCTGGTTTTCATTATCGGTCTGCGACGGAGGGACGTGCATCCATGGTACCATACCTGGGCCCGCAGACATCCTTGGTCAAGCACCATTACTGGATGAGTTGCTCCTTAAGTTGCGGTCCAGAGCAGAGCAGGGTCAGAATTATGGAACCAGCCTTCACACCGGAGAGGGGGATACCATGAAGGGAGCAACAGCCACCGTTCTCATCGCGCTCGTCACGTTGTCGAGCATCGGCCCAGAGCAGGCCCTGGCTCAATCATCCTCGCCGGCGGTTGCACGTCTCTCTCTCGCCGGTCCAGCTAAGCGGTACTGCTCGGGAATCTGGGTTTCTGAACGGAACCGAGAGGAAGCGCTCTATAACAGTGTCTTGCTGGGAGACGAATTAGTGGAGGATTACAAGGGTGGCGACCTGGCCTTCGATATCGATGATGGCAGACGGATCGTCACCGCATCACGCGACGGAGTCTCCGCGAGCGCGCGCCACTTCGGTGATCAGGGTTGTGTGATTCTACGCCCTGAGACAGACAAGCCGATCTTCACACCCAGGGAAGTCGTGAGCGGCTTACCTAGCGCGGAATCGATGCCGTGGCCTATGGGAGACAAGCTGCCTGACAGTCCGCTGTCTGCGGACGTTAATGAGGCCCTCCTAGAGCAGGCGGCGAACACCTTCTTCTCGAACGATTTGGACCGGAGGGCTGCTTTCATCGTCCTACATCGTGGAAGAATCATTAAAGAGGCATACGGCTCAGGGGCACACGCGGATATGCAGCTTGAGAGCTGGTCGATGGGAAAGAGCATGACCGCCACGTTCATAGGAAGATTGATCCAGATGGGTCACCTGGAACTGTGGCAGCCAGCCCCGCTACCGGAGTGGCAGTACGCACCTGACGACCCGCGAGCAGAGATTCGGATCGCTGACCTCCTCCGCATGTCTAGTGGTTTACGCTTCAGTGGCGGCGGGTCGACGCCCGAGCAGATGGCTGCCTCGTACATACCGGGGGAGCCAGACCACGGTCTTGGTTATTCCGCACCGATCGACGTCTTTCAATTCTCGGTCAGCAGAGACGCCGAGTATCCCCCCAATACTGTGGGCCGATACAGGAACTCCGACCCGTGGACATTGGGATATATCGTACGTCGCACTGTAGAGAACGAACTCGGTGAAGAGTACCTCACGTGGCCGCAGCGAGAGGTCTTCGACAAGATTGGCATCCGCCGTTTCGTAGCAGAGACCGACATCTACGGCAACTTCATTCTCACTGGCTACAACTACGGCACAGCACGCCACTGGGCGCGACTCGGCCAACTGTATCTCCAGAGGGGTATGTGGGATGGAGAACGCTTACTGCCCGAGGAATTTGTGGATTTTGTTAAGACTCCCGCGCCGGGATGGGATGAACCCATCTACGGTGGCCTGTTTTGGCTGAACACGGCTGACGAGTCGGGCCGAGGCAGGCGCGTCCCGTCACTACCGCCAGACGCCTACAATGCAGCCGGTGCGGGTGATCAGTACACGTATGTCATACCATCGCGTGATCTCGTCATCGTCGTGATGAGCCATCGTGGCGGTGGGAACATGGCCCCCGACCGAAGGACCCGCGAACACGAGGCGCTAGGCCTGGCCGTGAAGGCTGTCGACCCAGGCTGGAATTGGCGTTAGCTCGGAAACCCTAGCTACGACAACCGTTACGGGTATCTAGCGTATAAGTTGTGGCCCTGGGGTTAGAGCAAGTAGGATGGCTCCGGCCGTTTCACTACTCTGAATAAGGTCAACATGACACGTTACCGCTCCAGAGCAGTTCTAATGCTGTTCTTAGTGCTAAACCTGACTGCCTGTCAGGCTTGGCACGGCGTTTCGTTGGATGCCATAAGCCCGGCTCAGCTGATCGAAGAAGATCAACCTGACCGTGTCCGTGTGACCGGGGGGGAAGTGCTTGAGCGGGAAGTAGTGGCACCATCGGTCGAAGGCGATCAACTCGTGGGTGCGGGTGATTTCTCAATGCCCTTGTCGGACATCCTCAGCTTAGAGGTCCGTGGGATCAGCTGGGGGCGCACTGTGCTACTGTTTAATCCGATTACCCTGTACACAGCGCTGTTGATAGTGGTAATAGGAGTATGCTCCATCCAAGACGATTGTTATTGAGTGCAGCATACAGTAGCTGTTCTGACGGGTGTGAGTGATTCCCCACCATTTCACCGTTAAAGGAGGACCAAGATGACACGCTACCGCCTCCGCGCCGTCCTACTGCTGTTCCTAGCACTACACCTGACCGCTTGTTATACGTGGCAAGGCGTAGCTACTACAAGCCCGACTGGGGTGATTGAAGCAACGCAACCTGACCATGTCCGTGTGGTCGTGCGGGGAGAGGGGGAGGTGGAACTAGTGAGACCAGTGGTCGACGGTGATCAACTCGTGGGTGCAGATGGTGTCTCACTGCCGGTGGAAGACATTCTCGCATTAGAGGTTCGGAACCTCAGTATACTTCGCTCTGTCTTTGCGGGTTCAGGTATCGTTTATGGGATTGCCGCAGCAGTACTTCTGGCCGAGTGTGCTTCTGGCCGTACATACTGCTGATGGTAGTCAGATAATCATCTGAGGGTGCTCTGATAAGCCCTTGATATACTCCTGAATGGGTACCCAGACTTGATAGGGTGATTCACCCCGCAAACGGTTACAAAGGTCAGGGTAGCACCCTGATTCAGTAACCATGCCACGGTTACAAGTGATATACGCTAGGTGAGTTACGGCAAGGATCTTCATAGATTCTTCGGCCATGCTCTCCATTTCCAATCTCGCCAAGACTTTTGGTGATCGAACACTTTTTTCGAACGCCTCGTTCCAGCTCAATCCGGGTGAACGCTATGGCCTGGTTGGGGCGAACGGGTCCGGTAAGACAACGCTCCTCAACATAATCGCCGGGAGTATAGATCCGACCGAGGGCCAGGTATCGATTCCTAAGTCTCTCCGGTTAGGTGTGCTCAAACAGGATCACTTCCTGTATGAGCAAGCGGAAATCCTGGCTGTTGCGATTATGGGCGATGCAGAGCTTTGGAACGCGATGATGGAAAAGGAGCGCATCCTGGCACAGCCTGAAACGGAATTTGATGCGGACCGGTTTTCGATTGTTGAAGAGACTGTGCAGCGATTGGATGGCTATACCGCGGAAGCGAGAGCCGCCTCTGCCTTAGAGGGGCTCGGTTTACCGGCAGAGATCCATCGGGAACCTCTCTCGATCTTGTCTGGTGGGTTCAAGCTGCGCGTGTTACTCGCACAGGCTCTTGCATCCGCGCCCGATGTATTGTTGCTAGATGAGCCTACCAATCACCTTGATATCCTCTCGATTCGCTGGCTCGAGAAATTCCTACAAGCATTCAAGGGTCCGGTTGTAGTGATCTCGCACGACCATCGCTTTCTGGACAACATCTCGACTCAGATCCTCGATGTCGATTACGACACCGTTCACTTGTACAACGGTGACTATACGCATTTCGCAGGTGCGAAGGTCGCCGAGCGAAAACGGCGGGAGAAGGAAATCGATAACCGTGCTCGGGAAATCGCACACCATCAGGATTTTATCAATCGCTTTAGAGCAAAGGCATCGAAAGCACGGCAAGCACAGAGCAAGCTTCGTTTAATCGAAAAAAAAGCGGGTGAACTTCAGGAGCTTCCCGGCAGCTCCCGCCGGTATCCGACATTTCGGTTTAAGCTTCGTCGGCCGAGCGGGCGGGATGTTCTCAAGATATCGGGTATCCAAAAGGCGTTTGGTGACAATGAGGTGCTTCACGGGGTCGACCTACTCGTTCATCGAGGAGATCGCGTGGCGATCATGGGTCCCAACGGGATTGGAAAGTCAACACTGCTGAAAATCGTTATGGGCGAGCTCGAAGCGGATCAGGGCAAAGTTGAGTGGGGCTATGAAACCCACTTGGGTTACTTTGCCCAGGACCACGAGGAAGAATTCCAAGGTGGCAAGGAAACAACAGAGCAGTGGCTCTGGAATTTCTGTGCAGGTAGAGATCGCGGCTTTGTCCGGGCGCAAATGGGCCTGATGCTGTTCACTAAAGACGACGGGGAAAAGAAAGTAAGCGCTCTGTCTGGCGGCGAAGCAGCCAGGCTCATTTTCAGTCGGATTGCTCTAGAGGAGCCGAATGTGCTGATTCTGGACGAGCCTACGAATCACCTGGATCTGGAATCGATTGAGGCACTCGTTGCTGAGTTGGAGCGCTTCGAGGGCACCCTGGTATTGGTTTCCCATGACCGCTGGTTTGTCAGCCGTTTAGCGACCCGTGTAGTCGAAATTAAACCCGACGAGGTCACGGACTATCCGGGTACCTATGAGGAGTATGTCCATCACTCTGGGGATGACCATCTGGACGTCGATCGTGTTGTCCTCAAGGCGCGTCGGGAAAAGAAGAAAAAGACTAAGAAAGTGGATGTCTCCGCAGTTGATCCAGCGAAGGCAATACGAAGAATTGAAAGTGATCGAGACGAACTGACTGATCGTATCGCGAACGCGGAACAACGGGTGGACGACATTGACGAGACCTTGGCGGCGCCTGGGTTCTACGAGCGTGCAGCTTCGGACGAGATAGCAGTGCTTGGTAATGAGCGAAGTGAACTTAAGGAACAAATTCAACGGGGCTTAGACGAGTGGGCCACACTTGAGTCGGAGCTTGAGCGTCTCCGAGACGGCACTGGCCAAACCGGCTAGACGCCGACCTCAGTGCTCACTGAAACCGGCCACGTCGTAAAAAATGCACGACCTCTTCCGCCACGTCGCTTCGATTCATGATGAACGTGTGAGTAGCCGGAAGTACCATGAAATCCACAGCGCCCTCCACGGCCGCTCGATCGACACTGACTTTCCCGTCGTCTGGTCCCGGAATAAGCCAGGACCCAACTGGGTCCAGACTCCGGTTACCGGTGATCACCCCCAGACTGAAGCGCACCGGCTCTAATTGATTCGCGATACCAGCTGAATCAGTGCCGAGCAGCAGGGCGGCGGGGCCTAACATGGACCGCAGTAGATCAGAATCTGAAAAAGCGTCGATGATCTCACTTCCTTGGCTCGGAGGGCTCAACATCACGACTCGCCCCCGATGCGCCTCAGGGCGCTGAGAGAGATAGCTGCGTAACAACACTCCACCCATTGAGTGGGTCACAAAATGCACGGTTTCTGCCTCAGTGCTGCAGCACTGTCTCACTTCGCTGTCGAGGCGTTCGACCAGAGCTTCTATTGGCTCAGATCGCGATGGGTACCCAAAATTAACTACGCGAAAACCGGCATTCTCGAGTCGCGATACTAGAATGGCCATCGATGCAGAAGTGCGGCCCAAGCCGTGCACGACGATGACGGTCTCCGCATCGTTTGGCGGCGCTGACGAACATCCAGATGAGGCCCACAGAAGTAGGCAGGTCACTGGTATGAGGATGCTTCTCACTATCATCAGTGCGATCACATTAGTTGATAAACAAAGGCTGACCTTGGTTACCCCGATCCGTACCTGAGGCTCCTGGATCAGCTTTCAGCAGTGTTATTTGCGACCCTGTTTGCTTCTAAACATACTTAGGCATCAACTCACCAGACGAGGACGAAGATGGACATGAAGCTCAGGGAATTCTTTGGATCACTCCTTCTCACAAACATTCTTCTATTCCTAATTCTTATCTCCTGATGAGCTCAGTTGCGGGTCAGCACAGAATTTCGGCAGAATCATCGCAGTACTCACGAACCACTGGAGATAGACACCTGAATAAGATCTGGAAGCTCTTTCGATTCTTTATCCTGGTATTCGCTGCCTTCGTGCCGAGTCTGGCAGCACAAGAGCTTCCGAGGGTGACGATTTCGACGGACCTCGGCGAAATCGAGATCGAAATAGACACGGTCAGGGCATCGGTCACTGCGTCTAACTTCCTCCGCTACGTCGATGGAGGTTTCTATAACGGTGGCCGCTTCCACCGGACCGTTCACCCCGACAATCAACCGAACGACAGCATCCGAATCGAAGTGATCCAGGCAAGAATCAATTCTGTGAGATCCGGTGAGGGTTTTTCTCCGATTCCACTGGAACGCACAAACATCACCGGAATCCGTCATCAGGACGGGACCATTTCGATGGCACGTGGTGGACCGGACAGTGCCACTTCGAGCTTCTTCATATGCTTGGGCGAGCAATCTTCTCTCGACTACGGTGGTTTCCGTAATTCAGACGGGCAGGGGTTCGCAGCGTTCGGACGGGTTGTCAGAGGTATGGATGTGGTTCGCCAAATCCAGCAACGGCCAGCGGAGGCTCAGACATTGACGCCACCGGTTGGGATCTTGAGGGCCAATCGGGTTGAGGGGTTGTAGCACTCCGTTGTCGCTCTAAGAGCGCCACGTCATCCTATGGGTGGCTCACGCCGTGGCTCACACACTGCGTCCACACCATCCGCGTCGCCAGTGAGCCCAACCCAGAACAATAGCGTTGTGTCACGTGGTTCGCTCCAGCGAAATGAGACGTCAACTTGTGCCTGCACTCCGAACTGATGAGAGAATGGAACACCGACTCCGGGTTCGGCAGAGAGGAGTAACTTGGTGCCGGTCACTGTCTCGGTGGCTTCAATCTCCCAGCTCCCAGACAGCTCGTCCCATACGGTCACACATCCGTTGAGCTTTAGGTTCAGGGTCGGTAGGCGCACGCTGCTGTAGGAGCCCTCTCCACCTTCGATAGCCATTGCCACCCACCCACCTCCATCACGTATACTGGTTGTCACATCAGTCAGACTCTGAGCTTCAACCGAGTCTGTAGCTATAAGGAGTATGGCTGTCAGGGAGATGAAGAGATGTCGCATGTGTTTGCTACCGTCTAACGTATGAGTGAGGTACATCTAGCTGTTGGATCCCGATAATGAAAGTCATAAAGCGGATTGTACTCTTGGTGCTCATCTACATAGGGGTTATCGCAACATTTGAGTCCTTGCTGGGCTATTTCCAACCTTCAGGACAGAGCACGCTAGTTATCACTACGACGGATGAGGATGGTATCAAGCACGACCGAGTTCTGGCCCGCCTTGAAAGTAGTGGCCAATTGTTTGTAGCTGTGAACCACTGGCCCAGAGCATGGTATGGACGGGCTCTAGGGAATCCGGGGGTGCAGGTCGCTTTGGATGGTGTCACAGGTGCCTACACAGCGGTACGTGCAACGGCTGAAGAGCATGATCGTGTGAATAGCGAACACAGCCTTGGTCTTATATTTCAAGTTCTGACCGGGTTTCCTCCGAGATATTTTCTTCGGCTAGACCCCGATTAAGTTACGATCCCGCGGGGTGTATAGTCAGAATCAAGATATGAAGAGAAGTCTGCTGCTTTTGTTGGTACTGGCTGCGTGTTCGCCCACCGTGTATGGGACGGCCTTTGTCTCACTTCCACGGAAAAAACCGGACCATGTTATTCAGGTTTATGAGGGTACCAGCCCAGGGTGTCTATTCGAGGAGGTTGGTATGGTGACCGCCCCTCTCAACAGCAGATTCGTTTCTATAGACGGGGGTTTAACTTTTAGGCGGAACCTATCTACGGCAAAGGTACTCAAGGTGTTTCGCGTCAAAGCACGCGAGTTAGGTGGTGACGCGCTGATCGCGCCGGTAAGTCCCCGCAGATTAGGGGGTGTGGATCAATCAAGCAGTGCAGACCTCAACGATTTTCTGTCTGCGATCGTGATCCGCCTTACGGACCCTGAGTGCCAGCCCGAGTGAGTTATGGATCTGCGGAGTGGGCAAGCAGGATTAGCTAAGCATTACTAGATTTGCTCAAGGATTACCTGATAGACCTGCAACGGAGCTGAAGAATGATGAGTAGAAGTAAGCCAGTCGTAGGGATGTGGTTCACCCTTATCGCCCTCAGTCTTGCAGTCTCGATGACACCGTTTGGTACGACTCCGAGCGCGCCCCTTTTCGGGATGTGGCCTACCGTTGTGGTAGTGTGGCTGATAGTCGCCCTGTTTTTCAATTGGGTGGTAGAAAGCACTGGATTAGGCGCAGTACAGGCAGCAGCGGTTCTCGCGCTCACTCAAATACTTGGGTCAGGTGTTCCGGGCGTCATGTTGGAAGGAATGGCCTTCGGGGACGCTTTGATTGCGGCTGGATTCGGGATGTTGTTCTGGGTGGTTGCTGGAGGTGTATATGGATGGCTGTCCAGCGGGGACTAGAGCAAAAAAATGACACATATGAATAGAGGGGGATTCATGAAAGACCTGGTGCGAAATGCGTTGTTAGGCACAGTGTTGGTTGCGACTGTCGCAACAAGCTTGCAGGCACAGAACAATCTGACGATCGAGCAAGTCAAGGATGGCCTTTACGCCATTAGTGGTAGCGGTGGAAACGTTGGTGTACGGGTTACGACAGAAGGGGTAATCCTGATCGATGACAAGTTTCCCAGAAATTTTGCTGAGATCCAAGAACTGGTTGGTCAGGTTAGTGACCTACCAGTGAAGTATGTTCTCAATACACATCATCACGGGGATCACTCAGGTGGCAACATCGAGTACATCAATATCTCCGAGGTTATTGCTCATCAAAATGCTCGGGATAATATGGTCCGAGGTAACCAGGATGCCCCGCCAAGGCTGGTCTTCACAGATCAGACTGCCATCTACCTTGGTGGTGTAGAGGTCCGAGCCTTCTACATGGGTCGTGGACACACAAACGGTGATGCGGTGGTTTACTTTCCTGACCTGCAGACCGTTCATGGAGGCGACCTACTGCATACGATTGCCCCATTTATTGACTATGCTAATGGCGGCAGTAGCAAGGGTTGGGTCAGCACGATGAATAACGTCCTATCACTTGACTTCGATACTGCAATTCCGGGTCATGGTGCTATCATGAGTCGTAGTGATGTAGTCGCCTTCAGGAATCAGATGGAAGCTGTTCGCCAAAGAATGGCGGAACTCATCAGATCAGGTATGCCAAAGACTGATGCTTCTGAACGTATCCGTGCAGAAGAGCTGAGTTGGACCACGACACCAGATGGCCTGTTCATGCAGCGGAGCATTCCTGGCTTTTATGACGAGATTGCCGCTGAGCTGGGAAGATAGGAGCTGAGCTGGGACTCGGAAGCTTGTGAGGCATCAATCCTCCTGAGAACTCCATATGTCACCTACGGTGAAGCCATTTGGGAAGGGATCCTCAGGATCGACTACATATTCTGCGAATCCTGTGATCCATGCGGTTCCTGTGAGTGTGGGAACAACGGCTGAATAATCACCGACTGTAGTTTCTTCTACTAGGCGTCCGGTAAAGATCGTGCCGAGAATACCTTCATGCCGAAAATCTTGACCCATAGATAACTCACCTTTCGCATAGAGGACGGCCATCTTTGCGCACGTCCCTGTCCCGCAAGGAGACCGGTCGAGTACGCCCTTCCAGGTAGATGGACGATCCCAATCCAATTTTCCGGTAGATACGATCACCGTATTTCTTCGATCTGCATCCGCGGATATTGGGGGTGCAGACAGCTGGGCGATCGTCACCCCGCGTATCTCCGGATTGTCGGGATGGACACAGTCCAGTTGTTCCTGGGTGGCGGCCTTGATCATCTCTCCAAGACGAACAGCGTCGCCGGCCTCATCCGGAGTCAATGTCAGCCCCAACGGCTTAGCATCGGCAATGACATAGAACATTCCGCCATACGCGACGTCGACTATGACAGTGCCAAGCTCCGGGACCTCGACTGGTGTGTCGAGGTGCACAGCGAAAGCAGGCACATTCGTGAATGTTACCCCTCGTACCTTACCCTCGTGTACCTCAGCTCGTACGGTGATCAATCCGGCAGGAGCTTCCAGCGTCAGTTCTGTGATTGGCTCCTCAACTTCCACCATTCCTGTTTCGATAAGAACCGTTGTTACCGCAATCGTATTCGTGCCTGACATGCCCGGGTATTCAACCTGCTCCATGATCACATAACCGGCGTCAGCTTCAGGTTGTGTCGGTGGCAGAATCAGATTGCAATTCGCCGCGGGGTATCCCCGAGGTTCGCGGAGCATCTGGAGACGAAGTTCATCTTTTTGAGTCTGGAGATAGAGCATTTTTTCGAACATAGTCTTGCCGGGCACGTCACTGACTCCACCGACAATTACGCGACCAGGCTCACCACAGGCGTGGGTATCGACCGCCTGAATCCTGTCCTTTAAACGCATCTACGCTCCCAATCTCTCAGCGGTTCACGGGTCTTGGTCCGGCTCTCCATACATCTTCATATACCCACGGCCGTGCACCATATGAGCGTTGTTCTGGCCACAACTCATCCAATGTCATTCCATCGTATAACACACCTCCTTTCATCACTGATTGGATATCAGAGGTGTTACGGATGTTGTCCAATGGATTCGAATTAAGGATCATGAGATCAGCTAGCTTACCGACGGCAAGGGACCCGATATCATCCTCAGCACCTAGGAAGTATGCTCCGTCATTGCTGGCTAACTCGAGTGCGCCTATGGGTCCCAGCGCTTCGGAGGCCATCCAGACCTCCCAGTGAGATGCTAGACCGTGCTGTTGACCATGCGCGCCGATAGCTCCGTGACCTCCTTCCGCGATGATGTCTGCAAGAACCTGGGCGAGCATTGGAAAACTGTAGTCCGTCTTGGGGCGCAGGAACGGACGGCGGGTATGAGGAACCAACTGCTTCCAGGGCATCCAGAGACGGAGCTTCTCGTTGCGCCATACTTCACTTTCCTGGAAGAACCATTCATCGTTCCAGGGACCCGGGCCACCTACCACGAACGTCGGTGAATAAACGGTATTTGCACGTCCGAAGAACCGTGTAGCATCGGAATACATTGGCACGTAGCTGATGGGATGCTCCCAGGCTGTTTGGCCGTCCATGATCATGCTCAGGTTGTAAGCGAGATCACCCCCCTCTGCCGTAACCATCAGACCGCGATCTCGCGCGATGTCCGAGACCCACTGTCTTTGAGCTCGGCGGGGTTGCATGTACTGCTTGAGAGATACGGCACCCCAGGACTGAAGCCGATCAATGTTTTCTTCTGTGACTTCATAGCTACTTAGATCATTCTGACGAGCGGCATCACCGCGGTAAAGTGGGTCTCCGGTCGTGAACGTGCGTGGGCCGATTAGAGTTCCTGCTTCGATCATCTGGATCGCCGGAAAGATATCCTGCGACCACTGTGAGTTGTCGAGGTTGGTGGTCACGCCATACGCTAGAGGTACAGCAGTTTCAAACGCTTTTTTCGGGATAATACCCCTGTATTCACGGAAAAAATGTGAGTGCATATCGATAAATCCTGGGATGATCGTCTTTCCCGTCGCATCAATCACATGATCTGCTGAAGACGTGTCGCATGTGCCCACGCACGTGATACGTCCATTGGTTGCGATCAGAGATCCCTGTTCGATGACCTCACCATTCTCCAATGTGATAATTCGGGCACCCGATATCGCGATTGTTCCTTTTGGCAAGATATTTCGAGGTATCTCCATCTCGATATCGAACGTGTCTGTTGTTTCAGTCGCGATAGTGTGAGTGAAATAACTGGCCCCACTACCGAACTCGATTGTGCCGGCATCCCGCCAGTTCGGAAATATTCCTCCGGCTGTGCTCAACTGTCTGACGGGGAGTCGCCCTTGTTTCTTATTGATACGAATTGCGCCGCTAGCTGCAGTCACGGAGGGGGTCGGCACCAGATAAACATTGTCACCCTCGTTGAAAACGGCATGCCGACCGTCTGGCGAGATCACAATTTCATCAGCAAACGGAAGCATTATGTGCTCGCGCGGATCCGTCCCATCCCGAGCCACTGAGACGAGGAGTGTCGAATCAGAGCGGTTTAGTCCCATTTGTGGATAGTAAATACGCCCATTTGGACCAAACGAGGGCCGAGCGAACTGAGAGCGTGTCGATAATGTAGGACCTTCAATACGAACAATTCGCTCTCCAGGACCCCCGTCAACGGGGAATATCACTATGTCGTACCAGGGGTTGTGTGCCATCGTGCGATGGCGAGCGGATGCACCGGAGCCGAGGGTCGCGAGGATCTCGGTCCCGTCGGGATTCCATCGCGTGTGCGAGTACTCACCATGGTCCGCGCTTACCTGCTGGGGCTCTCCTCCAATGGCTGGGATCTTCATCACATGCCCTGCACCGGCCTCGTCGACGGTTGTATAAGCAATCCAGAGCCCATCGGGTGACCAGGAAGGGGCATACTCGAAGTGTGGGTCCGAGTCCGACGTTAGTCGCTGGGGTTCCCCTCCTGGGAGTTCCATAACCCAAACCCGACCAGCGACTGTAAACGCTAGCCGAGATCCATCAGGAGACCCGCTTTGCCACCGTGTATAGGTAACCGGCATTGGTTCGTCGTTAATCCGGAAGGCCTGGTAGGCCTGCCCCGATATCGTGCGCTGTACGCGTGCCGTGAATGGTATTGTCGAGACCTCACCTGTTGCTAGGTCCAATTGGCGGATTTTCCCGCCCTGCGAGATTAGGATCCCAGACCCGTCTGGTAGCCAGGTGTAGCCAGGAAGCGGGCGTATGGTCTTCATCCCTTCCGACATATCCTGGCTGATCGGATCCATGACTATCCGCTCCGAACCATCATCAAGATCCCGGACCCACAGTGCGGTAGATGGTCCGAACTGGTGCCCCTTCCATTCAATGGTTGCATCCGGCAGCCTTCGTCCGAATGCAATGCTATTACCGTCGGGGGAGATTTCTCCTGCCAGGGCGCCTCCACTGGAGAGGCGGTACTGGCGTGATGCAACACCACTTGTTACTCGGGTAATGGCCCCTGTTTTGAGATTCATACGACTGAGGTTATTCGCACCCTGGAGTGCATCCTGGACCAGTTCAGATTCAAAATTGTCGACGATCCAGGGGACCGGACCACCTGGAGTCTGGACCTGGTAATACACGTAGTGTCCATCGGCGGATACTGAAGGCCATGAGGCAGATCCACCCGAGGAGGATACGATCTCTACTCCCTCACCTCCGTCGTGGTGGTACATCCAGATGCCACCCGCCTGGGCTACTAGGATGTACTCACCGTCTGTTGTCCACTCGGGCATGGTCACCTGCGTTTCGAGGCTATTTTGCACCTGTCGCGGATTTGATCCATCCGCTTCCATCACCCAGAGGTTGTTCTGTCCAGCCCGATCGGAGATAAATGCTATGCGTGTACCATCAGGCGAAAATTTAGGGTGATAATTAAGTGAGACACCACTTTCTTGCGTAAGCGACTCGGCCTCACCGCCTGCGGTCGGGAGGCGATAGACGTGGGCCAGAAGATCGAAGATCACCCACTGCCCATCGGGCGAGACATCCAGGGACATCCACGTGCCCTCGTCCGTCTGAAAATCGATGTCACGTGTATCACCTCGGGCTAGGGTAACGTCCCACACATCAGCTTCATCTTGTGCCGAGATTGGATGCTGTATGAACAACATCATCGCAAGAATGGTGATCGTGGAGAAAAACCAGGAAAATTGGGTACGTGGCATCATAAACTCCGGTTTTAGCGGTCTCGATCTGGAGGGTAAAACCCCTGTACGGCGCTAGTGAGATTAGGATGAGGACTTGGCAAAGGCTAATTCTGTCTCCGTCAGTGCATCATGATTCTCCAGAGCATAGCCTTGGTAATCCTTGAAACAAAACTCACTTTGCAAGTTGCGAGTCCGAGGTGTACAGGGACAGATTTCGATACGTGTTGTTGACCCGCTTGGAGGTGGAAGATGAGAAGATCGACACTACTGTGTCTGCTTGCGGTTGGATTTACTGCATGTGCAGGTACGGGTCCCGAGATTCTTCGGCCGGGAGTGGCCACACGTGATGTTTCATATGAAGTGGCATTCGTAGAGAATCCACAGCCTGAGCGATATGCAGCCTTTCGAGATGCAATCGCCCTAGAACTCAGGGCAAGAGGACTCACTGTGAGCCCTAACCCTTCTCGTGTTTCGATTGTAATCCTGCTGGAGACGGCAGAGCGCGCATCAAACTGTGAGGCAACCTGTGGGTTACTCGACAAGGCAAGTCTTACGCTCACTGAGCGTGGGGATCTCACGAATCCAATTGCCCGTGCCACGATCGATAACGGAAGAAGGACCAGGGGAGCTGTAACACCAGGATCTCTGGCTGTATCCGTGCGCGCGGACGGTACTCCACGGGTCCGAGAAATGGACGATGCTACACTCGCCACAGCTGTTGCCGATGAGATCATGAAGTTGATCAGCTAGCGCAGGTTATTAACCCTCCCAGCTGTGTAGGTGCATTCCTGCCACATCAGAGAGTGAGCTGAAGGATGGAAACCCTCCTCCTGTTTTTCGAGCAGATGCCAAACTCACAAAAGCTCTTGTGGGTGATGGCCTGCCTCGCGATGAGTTGGTTCCTAGAGGGCAGCTTTCCACTAGCTCAGCTCGGCTACAGTAAATGGAAACATGCGGGAGCGAATTTCGTATTCCTAGCGACGACACTCATCATCAATGCAGGCTTCAGCGTTCTCTCGGTAAATGCTACAACCTGGACATCAGCTCAGAGTTTTGGGCTATTGAATTTCTTCGACGCGCACGTGTTGGCAGAACTCGTGATCGCTCTCGTTTTACTCGATTTGACCGCCCAGTACTGGGCTCACTACCTGCTCCACAAGATCAGGTGGATGTGGCGTATGCATGTGATTCACCACAGTGACACTAAGGTTGATGCCACTACTGGCACGAGGCTTCATCCAGGCGATTTTGCGGTCCGCGAAGTCTTTGCTTTGGGCGCGCTTGTCCTCACCGGTGCACCGCTCGCGTTCTATGTAATTTATCGAGTAGCAACCATTTTTTTCACTTTTCTCACTCATGCCAATATCTCACTGCCGGCACGGGCAGATACTGTGCTAAGTCTAGTTTTTGTGACACCGGATATGCATAAGTTCCACCACCACTTTGAGCGCCCGTGGACCGATATGAATTTCGGTGGGATTCTCTCAGTTTGGGATCGAATGTTTGGGACATTCGTCTATGGAGATCCCAGAGAAGTGAACTATGGTGTCGATGTGGCTGATCCTGCACGAGATGAGGACGTAATACATCAGTTTGCGTTACCCTTCCGGCAAGGTAGTCGCCTGGATCGTGACCCGTTGTAACTCCTGTGTCACTCGGGAAGTGATTCCTCTCAAATCTCTATCCAGAACGGTATTGACCGAAGTTCTTTGATCGACTTAAACCGTCTACAACCGCTCTAGCTAGCTTTGGTGATTTGTGAGTCCAGAGTTGGATAAAGCAGGATTATGCGATGAATAAGAGACTGCTAACCGCTTTCGCCATGGGTTCCCTTGGCTTAGCTGCCTGCGCTCCGGCAGCGGATGAATCAATGTCCGAGGCATCTGATTTTGTTCCTCCTCGAGACACCGACGTCCTCATTGCGGAATTGACGTTCAACTCACAGGGCGTGCCAAGCGTTGGGACACCTACGAATCTTACACAACGACGAGACTATGATAATCAACCCCAGTTCGTCCCTGATGGCTCCGGATTTTGGTACACGATCAATGACCCTCAGAATGATCAGGCTGATATTTGGCGCTACGACTTTGCTACTGCCGGCGTCACTCGGGTGACCATGAGCAGTCCGGAGAGTGAATACTCAGCCACTCCACTTCCTGACGGATCTGGTATTTCCGTTATCCGTGTAGAGGCAGATTCTACCCAACGGCTCTGGCGTTTCGATCCTGATGGCGCGAATGGGGCCGTCATCCTGCCAAATGTAGCACCTGTGGGTTACCACGCTTGGGTGGATGAGAGCACGCTCGTACTATTTGTGCTCGGCGATCCCGCCACGCTGCAGCGTGCCGATATGCATACTGGGTTAACTGAGGTTATCACTCAGAACATCGGTCGCTCCATCCAGAGAATCCCGGATTCCGATGATGTCAGCTATGCTCAAGTTCACGAGGATGGCACCGCAACGATCATGCGATTACCCTCGGAGCGCACATCGCCCGAGCCGATTGTTGAGGCAGTCTCCGGAGGAGACTTTCACGCCTGGGCACCCAACGGGTCGCTCTTGATGGCTTCTGGTTCTGTAGTTTACGCCTGGTCCCTTAGCCTGGATCAGTGGGTGCCCATCGCGGATTTCTCAGACCTTAATATTTCGATCTCTCGCCTTGCGATTAGCCCGGACGGTACTCAGATCGTTATGGTCGCAGAAATCGCAGCGATTCCGGGGTTCCCATCAAGTTGAGTAATGCATCAGTTCGCATTCTCTAATGGAGGATGGAATGAAAAGACTTTGTTTGTTGATGTTTCTGGGTATCTCTGTCGGGGTCTCACCCCAGATAGATGCTCAAGAAGATAGGAATTCAATCGAAAAGACGATCCAGATTTATTTTGATAGCATGCATGAGTCGAGTAAGGCTAAGGTCGATTTGGCGTTTCACCCCAATGCGAAAATTGTCGGGGTCAATCCTGAGCGGTTGGTTGAGATGAGTCGGGAGGATTTTGGTGATTTGGTTGCTTCGGTGCAGCCTTCACCAAAAGAGCAAGGCGTTCCTGAGCGACTAGAAATCTTGAGCATCGAGATTGCAGGTATGACGGCAGTTGCTCGCGTCAGGGACGATTACAGGGATCGCACATTTCTGGATTCCCTGTCCCTTATCAAGACCGGCGATCGGTGGGTTATCTACAACAAGCTCTATCATGTAGAGAACGAACATTGATCAAAGGAGCCAGTTGGCGGTGAGGGTATCCTGTCTCATTGCAACGTTGCTCATGGCGGGCACCAGTTTCTTGTGTGCGCCGCTGGCGGGGCAAGAGGACGCCCTGGGCGATGACTGGGGATCCCTAGCTCGGTACCGTGCTGATAATGCAGAACTCGGGATGCCGCAGCCCAGTGAGCATCGTGTTGTCTTCTACGGGAACTCGATTACCGATGTGTGGGCTGGATATTTCGACTCGATGTTTCCAGGAAAACCCTATGTCGGCAGAGGCATTAGCGGACAGACTACGCCGCAGATGCTGGTTCGTTTTCGCCAAGACGTAATTGCCCTGAACCCAGCAGTTGTAGTGATCCTCGCGGGAACGAATGACATCGCTGGTAATACCGGCCCCTCAACTCTCGGTATGATTGAGGACAACCTCATATCGATGACTGAGCTTGCGGGAGCCAACGGTATCAGTGTTGTGCTCTCATCTGTGCTGCCGGTATACGATTATAGGTGGCGACCAGGACTGGAACCTGCAGGAAAGATTATTGAGCTCAATGCGTGGTTGAAAGAATACACATCCGACCGTGACGTGGTCTATTTGGACTACCATACCGTGATGTCGGATGAGCGACAGGGCCTAAAGTCGGCGCTTTCGGAAGATGGTGTGCATCCCAACGAGGCTGGATATCAGGTGATGGTGCCGCTGGTTGAGGCAGCGATTGAAGAGGCGTTGCGTTTGCGGTGACTAAGCTCTGGTGGTCTCCTGAGGGCCGAATTCCGGTTGTTGTTTTTTGGACCAGATTTCTTATCCCGGCTGCTCTTATCCTGGGTGTTGCCAGGATCGCAAGTGATGGTGGCCTGCTGTTCACATGTGCCTTTCTCCTAGTGATCTGGCCCTTTACAGTTGGTGCCGTGAAGCGCCTTCATGATCTCAACTTCCCCAGTTGGATTGGGTTTGTTCTATGGACGGTTGGTCCAGTATTACAGGTGGGATGGGCGCTATTTGGTAGCACTAGCGAACCCACGGTGGTTTTTAGAGGATGGTCTGGGGTTCCGATCTACTCAGAGGATGTAGCTTTTGGGATAGGAGTTGTCTGGTTCTTCTTCTTCGTATTTACCACGGTGTTCATCAGTTTGTCACCTGGAAGGAAAGGGTCCAATAAGTACGGACCTAATCCTCTTGGATAAGGAGGGCCGAGGGAATCATAAATCGGCATAAATCGATGTTAGCGCCGCAGCAAGACGTACTAGGGATCTCAGATTATCCAGTGATATGGATAACTTTCTGGAAGAGATTGGTTATAGGCTACCTACGGTGTTGGTTTGTCCTCGCCTAGCTAGGGAGATTACATGGAACTCAGGGATGCAGTTGCCCTCGTGACTGGTGGCATTGAAGGCATTGGGCGAGCGATTGCGGAAGCACTGATGCACCAGGGATGCAACGTCACCATTACAGGACGCCGCGAAGAGGCCGTGAGGAACACCGCGGAAGAATTAGGACTGGACTGGATAGTGGGTGATGTAGGAAATGAGAAGGATGCTATCCGCACTGTGAGCACCGTGATCGAACGGCATGGCCGGCTCGATATTCTGGTCAACAACGCCGGTTACGGGATATTCAAGCCGCTGGTGGATACGACTCTTGAGGAATTGCAGGGTATTTACCAGACGAACGTGTTTGGAACATTTCTGATGGCACGGGAAGCGGCTAGGCAGTTTATCAAACAGGGTAGTGGTGAACTGA
>Ga0310121_10001323_pt1 | contig 25620 bp, 19 predicted proteins | sample CB27_Tmax_986_MG_FD_203504 | JGI IMG/M metagenome (GOLD analysis project Ga0310121, IMG submission 203504) | Marine microbial communities from Western Arctic Ocean, Canada - CB27_Tmax_986 | ecosystem: Environmental > Aquatic > Marine > Oceanic | place: Canada: Western Arctic Ocean | collected...
AGTGTGGATCGAAGACCCGAGGGGTGCAACGTCTGCCGCGGCTGGTGGTACCATTAACGACGGCGAGTGGCACCACGTGGTGGCCACTTTCGACAGCGCGGACGTGGGCACGGAGGTGAAGATCTATGTCGACGGCGGGGCGCCGGTCGCGACGGGATCCTTCGCCGGGCCGCTCACTCCCAACACCGAGCCCATCGGCATCGCGAGCGAGGTCTTTGGTGGTGTTGTTGCTGGGAACTCGGGTTTCCCGGGCCTCATCGATGAGGTTGCGCTTTACGACGTCGCCCTGTCGCAAGCACGGATTCAAGCGCATTACGACACGGTGTCGGAACCGGAGCCACCGCCTCCGCCACAGATCCCCGGCACTCCGTACTCGGACGCCGTGTTGGCCGACAATCCGGTCTCCTACTGGCAGTTTGAGGATGCCACCGTCACCGATGGCGATCCAGCTGTCGATACCCAGGGTAACAATCCCGGCACCTACCAAATCAGCGGCGGCTCGATCACCCAGGTGCCCAACCCGCTGGTTGGGATCGGCGGCAACGCGGTGGAATTCTTCACGGATGCCGGCCTTGGAGACAACACCGGTACCGCGATGGCATACGTCGAGGTGGCCGACGACGATACGCTGGATTTTACCAACGCCATGAGCATGGAGGCCTGGGTCAATACCACTTATAACGATACCGTCGGCGCGGATTTCTCGGCCCGGATCATGGACAAGGCCTTTGACATCGGCTACGGCCTTTACATGAACGAGGACGGGGGGGCTGTTCAAGTGTGGATCGAAGACCCATCCGGCTTCACCTCTGCCGCGGCTGGTGGTACCATTAACGACGGCGAGTGGCACCACGTGGTGGCCACTTTCGACAGCGCGGACGTGGGCACGGAGGTGAAGATCTATGTCGACGGCGGGGCGCCGGTCGCCACGGGATCCTTTGCCGGGCCGCTCACTCCCACCACCGAGCCCTTCGGCATCTCGAGCGAAGTCTACGTTGGGGTTGTTGATGGCTTCTCGGGTTTCCCGGGCATCATCGATGAGGCCGCCGTCTACAACTACGCCCTCTCGCCGGGGCGAATCCAGGCCCACTACAACGCGGCGTTTACCACGCAGCGCTCGAGGCTCAAGCTGGACGTCGAATCCAGTGGAAACGAACTTGTCTTCACCTGGACCAGCCAGAGCGGAACACTTTACAACCTGCTCAGCGATCCCGGTCTTGCGACCGATCCGGCCGGCTGGCCAATCTGGGACGGCCACCAGGATATCGAGGCGACCCCGCCCGAGAACACCCTCACGATCTCCCGCCCCGTCGAACCGGTGCGCTTTTTCGTGGTGCAGGCCTTCCCCGCCCCGCCCGTGACGATCTTCACCGAAAACTTCGAGAGCGGATCGGGCGCCTGGGCGACCGGATCGGAGGGCGATCTCGGCACCCTGTGGCAAGTCGGCGCTCCCGCCAATGTCGGCCCCGCTGCCGCCCACGGCGGGACCAACTGCTTCGGCACCAACATCGACGCGGACTACACGAACGATGTCGTTGTGTGGCTCCGCTCGCCCCCCATCGATCTGAGCGGTGCAGTGGGGGCCACCCTCAACTTTTCCCAGTACGTGGACATCGAGGAGAGCTTCGACTCCGGACAGGTCAGGCTCCTCGACGCCGGCGACGATTCTGAAATTGCGGTCCTGCAGGACAACATCGACGGCGAGACCAGCAACTGGGAACAGATCAGCAAGGCCCTGCCGGCCGCCGCCCTGGGCAATATCAAGATCGAGTTCCGCCTCATTACCGACGACTTTAACGAGCGGGCCTTCGCCGGATGGTACATCGACGACGTAGAGGTCACGGTGCCGTAGGTCAGGAGGCCGAACAGATTGGCTCTGGCCATGGTCCGGGAGCAATGGATGGAGGACGCGGGGCGAGCTATCCTCCCCCCTTCACGCCCCTGGACACTTTATATAGCCGTCCTCGCTGCGGCGCACCTGGAAGCCCTTCTTCCACCAGTCACCCGGGCCGCCGGTCGCGCCGTGCGACGCCACCACCGTGCCATCCGTCGCGACCACCACGTTGGGCAGGCGCGCGCCGGTGAACAACGGCTGCATCTCGAACTTCGGCTCACCAAAAAAAACGTCGATCTGTCCCTCCGCCCGCTCCCCGGTTGCCGGGAGCGCCGAGGTGAACAACAAGGCGCCGAAGGCGAGGCTCGCCGGTGGGAAGTAGAGTGTGTTCATGGTGGTTCTCCCTCGGCGAAAATTGTTCCTTTCGGTTTCGTGCTCGCCGATTACAGGCTATTTGCGGCCCGGCGAGACTGTCAAGCAGGTCGGCTCCGGGTGCGGATTCCCAAACGAGAAAACGCCCCTTCCCCGGTTTCCCTCTTGTTCTTCCCATCTCAGCAGATCGAGATCGCAGATCGTGACAGACCAACGGACGTTCTTTGGCCATCTGAGGCGACAAAACCCTACGGGACCGTCACCACCACGTCGTCGATGTACCAGCCGTCCTGGGTGGGTTCCGAGATGTTGTCGGAACTGAAGCGGAATTCGAGCACGACGTTCTTGCCCAACGCGGCGACCGGCAGGGCCTTGCTGAATGATTCCCAACCGGCGGGATTGTTCCCCTCGATGGTCATTTCAAGGATGGCCAGTTCGGCAAGGGCGGCGTCGGCGTCCAGCAGGCGGATTTGCCCGAAGTCGAAGGACTCCTCGATATCGACGTCCTGCGAGAAGTTCAATGTCGCCCCGCTCGCGGCGGTGAGGTCGATCGACGGGGAGCGCAGCCAGATCTCGGCATTGTCCGCGTAGTCCGCGGAGAGATTGGTCCCGAAGCAATTGGGTGGGCTGTTGGCGGCGGCCGGTCCGACCACCGTGGGGGAGCCGAATTCCCAGTTCGTGAAGGGATCCGATCCCGGGTTCCCCCCCGTGGTCCAGTCGCCCTCGCCGTCCTCGAAGCTGTCGGAGAAGACCGGGACGGGCGGCGCCGGGAACTCCTCGACGACAAAGTAACGTGCCGGATCGGCGGGGAGCGGAAAGGTCACGACGTTTTCAGGGGGCGTGGCGGCGAGGTCCTGATTGCCGCCGAAGACCGGCCACGTCGCGGGCTCGCCATTGGACGGGTCGGTCTCGCTGCGCAGGTTGTAGAGCCTTCCATCCTGGCTCTCCCAGCGGACACTGAGGGTGTCGGCGCCGGGGTCGTGGGAAACGTCGACGAAAAATGCGGTTTTGGGCTTCCCGATGGCGAGGTTGTCGGCCTGATTTTCGGCGTTGCCCGCGAAGTTGAACGAATTCAGACCAAAGAACAACGGCACTCCCGCTGCGTCGGGCCATGACACGCGGCCCGATCCGGTCAGGCTGCCGGTCACTTCCCAGTCAAAGGTCGTATCGTCCACCCGAGTCACTGATACTGTCGACGGGCCGAAGGTGCCTGTGAGCGGATTGTTGTTGTCGGCACCGAAATTGACCCGGGCAACCAGGACCCCGGCCCCGAAATTATTCTGCAGGCGGATTTCAAGCGCCGTCGTGCCCAGGCCCCCTCCCAGGTCACTCGTGACGCCCAGGACGATCGCGATTTCGCTTTGATCGGCTTCCAGCGTCAGCACGTCCAACAAAACGGATTCTCCCACGTCCAACCTTTCCGGACTCCCGGTCCACATCCAGACCTCGGTTTCCTGATCGGTTTGATTCGGGGCAAAGATACCGCCACTGGCGTTGAAGTTGTTTACCCCATCGCCGGAGAAGGTTTCGACTAAATTGTAATTGCCGGGATTTGACGTCGAAAAATCGTCAATAATCGTGGGGGTCACGGGCGGAGCGGCGTTGCCGAGGACGACGCCGAAAAGAGCGGCTGCACAGGACAAGGCGCGCGGATTAGTGGTTTGATGACGAGCGAACATGGATCCAAACTCGAAGTTTTATGATGGTTCTTATTCAAATCCCATCAGGGGGCGACAAAAAAAGAACCGAGTGGGTGGGTGTCAGGCAACGTTTTCGTATGCATGAACGCTGCACCGGTGCAGGGCCCTTGAAGAAGGAAATTCCCAGGAAATCGTTCGACGCGCCGTCGCAGGACGATTATGCCTGACCCTTCTGCCATCGCCTTCGGGCAGATCAATTTCAATCTGGATCGAAGAGGACTGCCCCCAATCCCCGTTCCACCTGAAGAAATTATCGCATGAGACACCTTCCCTGGCATGGGTTCTATCTCCTGGTGTTCCAGGTATCTGCCGTTGCAGAAGCGGCGCCGGTGCCCCGGGGTGGCGGGCCTCGGCCCGACGACTCGCGGCTCGGGTCGGACCAGCGGCTGGGAGAGCTCTCGCATCTGCCGTTTGTGCCTGGCAAGACCGCCGCGAAGTGGAAAGAGCGGGCGACCTTTCTCCGGCGGCAGGTGAAGGTGGGGCTCGGCCTCTGGCCCCTGCCCACCCGCACCCCGCTCAACGCCGTGATCCATGGGCGGGTGAAACGCGAAGATTATACGGTTGAGAAAGTCTATTTCGAAAGCCTGCCCGGCCACTTCGTGACGGGCAATCTGTATCGCCCCGCGGCCCGAACGGAAGAATTAGGGCCGGCCGTGCTCTGTGCTTACGGGCACTGGGATGAAGGCCGCTTCAACCGGACGGACGACAAGAGCTTTGCCGAGCAGCTGCAAAAGGGATTCGAACGCTTCGATCCCTCCGGGCGCTACCCGCTGCAGGCGAGATGCGTGCATCTGGCTCGCATGGGCTGCGTGGTGTTCATCTACGACATGATCGGGTACTCGGATTCCATCCAGCTCGCTCACCGGCCTCCGGGCTTCGAGAGTGCCGAGGCGCATCTGCATCTCATCAACGCCGCTGGTTTGCAGACCTGGAACTCGATCCGCGCCTTTGACTTCGTGTCCGCATTGGACGGGGTGGACCGCGAACGCGTGGCAGTGACGGGCGCCAGCGGCGGCGGCATGCAATCTCAACTGCTGTGCGCGGTTGATGATCGCCCGGCGGTGAGCGTTCCCGTCGTGTCGGTCTTCGTGAGCCGGAAGGGAGCGCCTTGCACCTACGGCCCCTATATGCGGACCGAAGAGGGAACGATCGGGACGGCGGCCCTGGCCGCTCCGCGACCGCTTTGCGTCATCAACGCCGGCCTCGACTGGACCGGCGAATTCATGACGCACGGATATCCCCAGCTGAAGGAACACTATCGCGTGCTCGGGATCGAGGATCGGTTTGCCGGCATGGTCGGCAAGAATCATCCGCACAACTACAACGCGGTGAGCCGGGAATACATGTATGGCTTCCTCAAAAAACACCTGAAACTCGACGAGCAAGCTCCCGTGGTGGAGCGGGAGTTCAAGCCCCTGACGAAGGACGAAATGAAGGTGTGGGATACCGCACACGCGAAACCCTCCGGGATGTGCGTCGGCGGCCCGCATGAACGAGCCGTGCGGGACTGGTTTGTGGGAGACGCCCGCAAACAACTGGACGCCCTGGTTCCCTCGGATCCCGCGGCCGTGGGGCGCTATCGCGAGGTCGCGGAGCAGGCGCTCGAGGTCATGATCGGTCGCGCCCTGCCGCGCGCTGCGACCTTGCGTTTCAAAGTGACCTCCGAGACCCAATGGGCAGGCGTCAAACGGAGCGCCGGTCTGTTGTCGAACGTCGAGGCGGGGACCAAACTTCCTCTGGTCCTGCTGGAGGGAGCGGAGGCGGGAGGTCAGGCCGTCCTCTGGGTGCAACCGGAAGGGAAAGGGTCCCTGTTCGAAGGCGAACGAGTGCGTCTTGGTGTCCGGCGACTTCTCGAAAAGGGATTCAGCGTCGTCGGGGTCGATCTTCTCTATCAGGGTGACTTCCTCGAGGTCGGCAAGCCGGTGAAGAATCGGCCCCTCATTCCGGGAACATCGATTCAATACACCCTGGGCAACCGTCGTCCGCTCTTTTCCGAGCGAGTCTTTGACCTCCTGTGCGTAGTCCGTTATCTCCGCAGCCGGAGCCCGAAGCCGTCGAAGGTCCACGTCCTGGGGCTGAACGGCGGGGGTCATTGGGTAGCGGCGGCGTGCGCGCTGGCGAAGGATGAAATCGACAGCATCGCCATCGATACGAAGGGCTTTCGGTTTGCGCGCCTGAATGATGTCCGCCACGCGGATTTCCTGCCCGGTGCCGCCAAGTACCACGATTTGCCCGGCATGCTGGCGCTCTGTGCACCGCACAAGATGTGGCTCGCCGGAGAGAAGAGTGTTCCGGACCCTGTTGGGCGCACCTATGCCGCGGCCGGAGTCGCCGGGCAACCGGCGTTGTTTGAAGGAGAGCAATCAACCGTACCCGACGCGGCGGTGGAGTGGATTATTGGTGGGGAAGCGAGGTAGGACGGCGAGGGCTTTCCCAGACTCTGGCGCACACGCATTGATATTCTCTGCGTCATCATATCATTCAATCTTGAAACTAACAGAACAACCCATCTGGGAATTCATGGCGTGAGTTGGGTAAAGGCCAAGGGCCTGGCATCAACGTAGCCTGGGGCAACGCCCCAGGGCCCGGGGCAGCAGTTGCCATGTAGGCTGAAGGCCTACTTCACTCGCCCGGGATTTGATGCACTCCTTCAGCGTGCGACCTCCGGGGCGACATACCTGGGGCGTTGCCCCAGGCTACGCTGAAGTTGCGCCGTTGGCGCCGCCGCAGAAACATGGTGACGCATGAAATCTAGATCCGAACGAATGCGATGCATGGCACTCGCTGCCGTCCCGCTCCGCGAGGAACTCAAAGACAAACTCCATGCTACCTCTTTGGCCGTAGAGGTGGTCCTACCCGACAGTGGCGTTTCAGGTCCTGCCACCTGGTGCAGGTGGCCTCCAGGGTGCGCCGGGTCGGAGCCTGGATGTTCGAACACTGCACAAAAACAGGGCCCTTGAACTTCAGTTCGCCGCAGAGCAGGTCGAGACATCCTGCCAGGTCGAACTCTCCCTTGTCGATGTGCTGAATCAGGCGATCCCAACCCATCGCTTTGGTGTTGCCGGTCGCAGATCCGTTGATGACGGCCGCCACAAGGCGGTTTTTGGCGGCCCGGAGCCTTGCCGGCAGATCCCGTTCGTCACTCTGCTTCAGGTAGTGTGAGAGGACGAAGCAGACACCGAGGGCGGGATGATCGACCGCGTTGGCGACGCGGGTGGCATGCTCGAACCTGGAGACCCGGAACCCGAGGTGCGGGTAGATGCCGAGGATCACACCTGCCTTCTCTGCCTCCTTCGCTCGTGCTCTCAGCTGCTCGACGATCCTCTCCTCCGTGACCTCCGCTCCATCCTTGACACCGATCGCTAACATGATGATCGCCCCCGTATCACGAACCTTGCTGAGCACAAGATCCATGGGGATGTTGAACTTATCGGACTTGCCGTCGGTCGTCCATGCCAGGCTGACGGCTCCGATCCGCAGGGAGGCCTCGCGAAACGCTTTCATTCTCGCCTCGAACTGCGGCTCCTCTGTACTCACCGCCACACTTTTGTAGCCGATCTATTTCATGAGGGACGCCACTTCTGCGACGGGTATCTTGCGCATGTCGTCGCTGTTGTCGATGACACCGAACTCGCGATCCTCTCCTGTGTCGGCTGCGCGCTCCTGTGCTGGAGCCGGTGAAGCCATCAAGAATAACAAGAGGGCGAGGATTGAGATTTGAGATATTTGAGATCTGAGATTTATTTGGAAATGGTGGGTTGAAATTTTCTTCGCGTCCAGGTCCGAGACTTCGCCTCCCTACACCTCGGGCAACTCGTACCCCTTCCGGTAGGACCCTTCGAGGAAACGATTGGCGGCGGGGCTGTTGGTGAAGCGCTCTTTGTGCGGATCCCACCTTAGCTTCTGTCCCGTCTCTCCCGTGATCTCACTCACCCAGCGGGCAATGTTGCCCAGGTGGCAAACGGTAGCCGAGCGGTGACCGATCTCGGCGCTGGCGATCGGATCGCGGCGTTCCCTGATGCACTCCAGCCAGTTCCCGATATGGTCATCGCTGCGTTCGAGTTGGACCTTGGGGTCCTCGACCGGCTTCGAGACTAGCTCGGCGGGATCCGATTCGACATGGTTGTTCCCAACGCTGACGCTGCCGTTCTCGCCCACGAATCGAACTCCGGCGCCATTGCCCCGATAGCCGGAAAGCTGCAGCACAATGCCGCCCGGATACTTCATCAAGATCTTCGGCGAGTCCGGCCCTCCGTGTCGTTCGCCGGGCGCCTCGAGGTTACTGGTCATCGGCTTGAAGGGCTCACCCTCGGTCCAGATTTCCATTGGCCCGCTCTTGTCCATGCCAATCCCCCACTGCGCCAAATCGAGCCCGTGAGGTCCGCCTTCCGCGATGTCGCCGCCCGAAAACGGCCGGATCGAACTCCAACTGGGTTTGCTGCGGTTGTCCCAGATGACGAAATTGAACGGGGGCGGCTCGGCGGGCCCGCACCACATGTCCCAGTCCAGCCCCTTGGGGATGTCCTGCTTGGGATGCCCGGACTCCATGGGGCTGTGGTAATTCACCGCCAAGACGCGTGCCACTTTTCCGATCGAGCCGTTTCGCACGTGCATGCACCCGGTGTACACTTTCCGGTTGGACCGGAGCTGGCTTCCGGTTTGGAGAACACGCTTGTGCTTGCGCACGGCCTCCACGACCCGCCGGCCTTCCCGGATCGTGTAGGAGAGCGGTTTCTCGCAGTAGATGTCCTTGCTGGCCTGCGCGGCATGGATCGAATTGAGCGCGTGCCAGCGATGCGGGGTCGCAATCACAACCGCGTCGATATCCTTTTGGTCCAGAAGCTCGCGGTAATCCTGATAGACGTGCTTGGCACCAACCGACTCGGCAACCTCCTGCGCACGCGGCAGGTAGACATCGGCCACGGCCGCAATATCGACCCGGCCCTTCAAACCCCCGAGCAAGGCTCTGCTCCGGTTGCCTACCCCAATGATGCCCACCACGACTCGCTCGTTGGCACCCAAGGCACGGGCAGGAACAATATGAGGCGCGGAGAATGCACCCAAACCAGCGGCGAGACCTAACTGCGAGAAACGGCGTCTGGTCAGTCTCTTGCTCATATCACATCATTGTCAGGAAGTTCCACTCTCAGGCCTGAGAGCATGGCGTCAAGCTCAGCGGCGCGCCTTGTCCGTGTCCCCTGGGGCGATTTGTGGGCGCTTGCGGTGCGGATTTTCATACCAGAAAATGCCCAGTCCCCGCATCTCTCTGAATTCTTGGGTTGTCTCTCGTTTAGGATCTGTTAAGGAAAATGTGCCGATCATTTGAACATGGGCACCTGTGAGATCCGATCAGTGCAGCTTGGGCCGCGGCAGGTCCTCGCGGCCACCTTGCGCAGGGCCCCCGCATTCCAGTTTCCTGACCCCAGTGCGTATTTCCGGCCCAAAATTCAACAGCTCCCAACTCGGGACCTGAACTCAATGGCTACCCGCCAAGAACTTCGGGATTCCCCGGCGCCCGAGCAATCGTCTGAGAGTCCCACCGCGCAGCATCCGGAGGGCACGGCCCGCTCGGGCCTCGAACTTGCGGTGGTCATACCGACTTTTAATGAAGCACAGAACGTGCGGCCCCTGGTCGAAGCCCTCGAGGCAATCCACAACGACACTCGGTTTGAGATCGTCTTTGTCGACGACGACTCGCCCGATCAGACCTGGAAGGAAGTGGCCGACCTCGCGCGCGGGAATTCCAAGGTCCGAATCGTCCGCCGGCTCGGGCGCCGGGGACTCGCCGGCGCCGTGATCGAAGGGGCGCTGGCGACAACTGCGCCCTACGTCGTCGTGATGGACGCCGATTTTCAACATGACGAGGCACTCCAACCCGAGATGCTTCGCCTCTTAAAAAATGACGAGTGCGATCTCGTCGTCGCCTCGCGCTACATCGCCGATGGTTCGGCCAAGGGACTCAATTCTCGGCGCAGTTTTTACAGCCGTGCAGCCACGCGCTTGGCCCAACTCGTCCTCAGAGTGCCCTTGAGCGACCCCATGAGCGGATTCTTCGGCTTCAACCGCCGCATCCTCGAGAGCGCGGGTAAAAATATCGGCCCCGCCGGATTCAAGATCCTCCTCGACCTCTTCGTTTCGAGCACTCCGACCCCCCGCTTTCTCGAACTGCCCTATACCTTCAGAGAGCGCCGCGCTGGCGACAGCAAGCTCGATCTCGCGGCGAGTTGGGACTTTCTCGTCATGCTGATCGCGAAGCTCACGCGCGGTCTGGTCCCGGCCTCCATGATCTCGTTTGCCCTCGTTGGCGGTTTGGCTGCCCTCGTGCATTTGGCCATCCTCTGGCTGCTCCATCCCGTCTTGAGCCTCGGTTTTTCCATGGCGCAGGGCGCATCGGTCCTCTCCGCGGCAACTTCAAATTACGCCCTCAACAATGCGCTCACGTTCAAGGATCAGCGTCGGCACGGCCGGGGATTCCTTCTCGGCCTCTTCGCGTTCTATCTCGTCGCGGCTATCGGAGCCGCTGGAAACTGGTGGTTCGCCGTCCTGGTCTACGATCAGGGACTTCCATGGTGGTTCGCGGGCCTTTGCGGTGTGATCGTCGGTGGCGGCTGGAATTATTTTGCCTCCAAGTGGATGATCTGGCGAGGTCGATAGAATGCGTTCGCTTTGGGAACACCGGGATCGCAGTGATCTCTACCGGAATTGGATCGTCCTCGGACTGTTCATTGCCGTCTGCCTGGTGGCGTTTGGGGTGGTAGTCGGAAACGAGTTGTTTACGGGGCACAAGTCCAAGGACTATCCGCTCTGGCATCGCACCGGTCTCGCATTCTGGAGTCCGGAATCCATCTACGCGGAACGCCGGGGCGAAATGCTCGATTTCCTCTACAGCCCATTCGCCGCCATGATCATCGCCCCCTTTGCCGTGCTGGGAAAGGTCCCGCTCTACACGGTCTGCGTCGGCGCCATCCTCGCTGCCTGGGCCTGGTGCGTGAGGCAGGGGGTCGAGATCGCCACTCCGGGAAAGACAACGCTAACCGTCGTCGTGCTGCCGTCGCTCATCGTACTGCCGCTCTTCTACAACAACTTCGACCTCGGGCAGCCCAACATGATTCTCCTGGGACTCATTCTCGCGGCTCTTCGATGGGACTTCAAAGGGCGATCGATACCGGCCGGACTCGCTCTGGGCGCCGCCGCGGCCTTCAAGCTGTTTCCTCTGGCAGTGTTGCCCTACTGGATTGTGCGCCGCCGGTTCAAGGCCGCCCTCATCGCTGGAATCAGCGCCCTCGCATTTCTCTTCCTGGCGCCCGCCCCGTTCCGCGGCTTCGAGACAAATCTCGAGGATCTGTCCATCTGGTATCCGGCAATCTCCCATATCGACGAGTTGACGCTCGCACAACGCCAATCCGGATGGGGATACAAGAACCAGTCGCTCTACGTGATGACGCACCGCCTAGTGCGCCCGGTCCCTACCGGAACCACTCCGCCATCTGAGCCGGCCCATATGAACGTCCTCAATCTCGATTTCGAAACCGCGAATCGAGTCTATCTCGGCGTTGCGTTCCTGGTTGGCCTGGGGTTTCTCGTCCTGCTCCGCCGGGCGAGCTTCGACCATCCCTACCAGCGCGCCCGCGAGTGGGCGATCCTGGTGGCCCTCATCACCCTGGCCACTCCGCTGGCACGGAACTATTACTTTGCCGCGCTCCTGATCCCAATTACGGTCCTGCTTCAAGGGATCGTGGAGCAGCAAGGATCGGCGGTGGCGCGGCGCTCGACCACCCTGTTGGTCTGCGGGATCGTTCTGATGATCCTTAGCGTTGGCGGTCTGCCCAGGATTCTCCAAGCCTATGGCAACATGCTTTGGGCCACCGTATTGATCGTCAGCGGCCTGGTGGACCAGCTTCTCAACGGCGGGAGCAACGATCGATCCTCCGGCCCGCAGCGGTCGGCTCCGCCTCTCTCTCAAGACGGTCCAGGCGCTGCCGCTCCCTGAGGAACGGCCCGGGGACCTCGCCGCTTTGTTGATTCACGGGAGGAATTTGCTCGTCAAAATAGCGAAATCTTGAAATTGCTCGTCGAACGGTTTGCTGATGGCGGGTTTCCAAGTTCGAAGCGCACCGGTTTTTCCAAAAGCCTGTTCCATGTTTGGCGCCTTCCTCGTCCTCCTGGTTGCTCCGCTTGTCGCTTCCCCGCCGCCCTCCGATCAGGACGCAATGAATTCAGGCGAGCGGGTCGGGGTTCACTGGCGGCATGGGAAACTCTGGCAGGCCGCCAGGGCCAGGGACACCCAGCTCATGCTGCAACTGCCCGTCGGCGATGTTGCCCAGGGTGATCTCTTCACTCTTGGAGTCGAAGTAGAGGAGCCGATCATTTCCGAACCCGAATCCGATCCCAAATGGAACATCCGTTTCCTGGCCGGGTCAGGCCTCACCAGCATCCTCAGCGAGGTCATCCACGCCCGGATCGATTTCCTGGAAGACACCTACTTCTACGGATTTACACTGGGGCGCTCCCTGTGGCGCGACCCGTGGGGCATTCCACTCGATATTTCGGGCAACGTGGGTGCCTTTCACCACCTCAGCGGTCACGGCGTGGAAGACATCGTGCAGTTTCTTCTCTTCATTAAATTGGAATGGACCAAGTTCCCCTGGGACCGATACCTGCGAACCCGCATCGGATTCTCCGAAGGGATCTCGTATCTCACCGAGAACACCTACACGGAGATCGTCACCCGCAATTTCAAGCCGAGCAGGCGCCTCCTCAACTACCTCGAGTTTTCGCTCTCGCTCAACCTGGCGGATCTCCTGACCGTCACGCGGATCAGCAAGCTCTTCCCGGATGACGACGTCAGCAGCCTCGACCATGCCTGGATCACGGGAGCCCTCCACCACCGCTCCGGGGGCAGCGGCCTTTACGGAGACTTCACCAATCAGTTCGGCCAGAAAGAGGGCGTGGGGGAAGGATCCAACTACCTGTCCATCGGGGCCACGATTCAGTTCTAGGCAGCCGCACCGGTGCGCGTCCGATCCGCGAATGCAGGGCGCTGTTCTCCCTGCGGGAACTGCGAGTGTGGGGATCGAGTGAGCCGGGTTCGACCCCGGTGACCACAAGGAGCCCTTCCATGAGAAAGGCGCGATCCGCGGTTCCGAGAAGCGGCGAAGGACGGGACTTCAGCTTCGGGACTGCGGTCTGCGGCGCCAGATTCCGAGCCCCAGGGCCACCGCCATCAACGCGCGGAGCGATGCTTCGGGCACCGTAGTCGTTTCCGCATTCGCAAAGCTGATGGGTGTGTCGTAGAAATTCAGCGAGTAGGACCGGGTCTGGCCCGTAACGCGCGTTCCGGTCATGCCAAGGCGAACACTGAACGATGACACGTCGCTGTAGGTCGCCTCCACCACGTAGTCGGGGTCGGACGAGATACCAATCGGCCCGACTCGTAAAGCAGAGGATCAAGAAATTGAATGGGAGTTGCGCCAACTATGGCCGGAGTATTCGTTGCGGCTTGCCGTAATCGAACGGTGGAGCTGAAATAATCACCGATAGGCGGTGCGAGGTTCGCGGGGCCTCGCGAAATAATCGACGCCGTCAGCCGAGGTCGGCTCGGTCCCAATGCAATTTCGAAAGCAAGAATCAAAGGAGAATTGCGCCTTGTCGCGGACCGGGAGGATCTGGGGGACGAAGGCTATGTGTTGCAGGTCAAGAAGGACCGCGTCGTGGTCGAGGCCCGCGCGGCCGCCGGCGTCTTTTACGGCATCCAGACGATCCGTCAGTTGCTGCCCGCCGAGATCGAGAGCAAGGAGAAGGTGACCGACGTGAAATGGGCGATCCCAGTGGCGACCGTGGAGGACAAGCCGCGGTTTTCCTGGCGCGGGCTGATGCTGGACACGGGGCGCGTCTATCACCCGATGCCGTGGCTGAAACAGTACCTGGACCAGATGGCTCTCCACAAACTCAACCGCTTCCACTGGCACCTATCCGAACGAGTCGGCTGGCGCATCGAAATCAAGAAGTTTCCGGAGCTCACCAAATACTATCTGCCCAGGGACGATCCGAAGAACCGGTCCGCCGGGCAGTTCTACAGTCAGGACGACGTTCGTGAGATCCTGGCCTATGCCGAAGCGCGGCACATCATGGTGATCCCGGAGATCGAGATGCCCGGGCATTCCGGTGCCTGCATCGCGGCCTTCCCGGCAAAGATGCAATGCGTCAAGGATGGCCCGTGGTCGCGGCGTTCCTCCCTGCTGCACAACCGGATCATGTGCGCGGGCAACGAGGGGACCTTTGAAGTGCTGGAAGGCGTGCTCTCCGAGGTGGCCGAACTATTCCCGGCCCCCTGGATCCACTGCGGCGGGGACGAACCGCACGAGCGAGTCTGGGGTGAATGCAAGCGCTGCCAGGCACGCGTTGTGGCGGAGAATATCCAGGGTCCCCACGGGCTCTACAACTACTTCATGAAGCGCGTCGAAAAGATCGTGTTAAGCAAGGGAAAGCGAATGTACGGGTGGGAGGAGATCGGCCGAGCGGGGCTGTCCAAGAGCGCCACGATTCAGTCATGGCACGGCATCGGACCGGGCCTCGAGGCCGCCAGGCGCGGTATGGATTGCGTGATGTCGCCGTCCAGCCACTGCTACCTCGACGGGGGAACTCCGATCACGACTTGCTATTCGTTTGAGCCGATGCCGGCGGGACTGTCGCCGGACGAGGCCAAACATATACTCGGGGTCGAGGCTCCAATGTGGATGGACAAGTGGCGGCAGTTCCAGTACCAGCCCGTCGACAAAGGACGCCTCGATCGCCAGGTGTTTCCCCGTATTCTCGCCCTGGCCGAAGTGGGCTGGTCGCCTCAGGAGTTGCGAGTGTGGGAGGACTTTTCGAAGCGTCTGGCCGCGCACCGGGCCCGCATGACAAGGCTTGGCATCAACCCTTGAAATATTCCGCCCCGCAAGTTAGTGTGCATTCGGAGATGAGAATCTTCGGAGATCAGTCAGCGGTCTAACTTCACGAACGATGCACTAGGGAAGGCTCCGGCCGTTTTGGCTGCAATCCCCGGCGCCAATTCCGATTCGGGCCGCTGCCAAAGGCACGCATAAACTGTGTTTTCTGACGATTGGAGATTGAGAATAAGGCAATTTGTTGGAATGCGCAGCATATTATGCGTAGCATATTATGCGCACAAATTGCACCTTGTTGCGGGGCAAGGAGCGGACCGATGGGGAATGTTTGCGGTGGTCGATCCGCAGTCCACGGGTCACCGCTCAACCCCCAACGACACCGTCACATGACCCAGCATCAACGAAGCGACTGCGCGCTCCGCCGGCAGATTTTCGGAGAGCTAGCGCCGCGGGCCTGCTACCGGGCCGGCAAACTCGCCAACCTCTGTAACGTGAGTCTGCGCCAACTGGAACGCTACTCTCACACCGATTTCGGATGTCCTCCGGGGAAGTGGTTGCGCGCGAGGCGCATCCGCACCGCCTGCCTGCTTCTCGATCACGCCCAGTCGGTGAAGGAGGTCGCCTACTCGCTGGGATTCGGATCGGTCTCCCACTTCTCCTCGCAGTTCAAACGCACTACCGGGATCTGCCCCAGGGACTACTCGTACGACTCCGATCCTGGCGTTCCGGCCACGCCCACAGGGCTGACGAAGTTCAAAAACTGAAGCGAGAGCCTCGCGAGGAGTGCAGCGCTTCCCGGCGGGCTCGATTCGAAGCGGCCCTCGCCGCCAGTGCGGGGCGAGGGCCATGAGTGTGTGCCTCCGGCGGCTTGGCTCACTTGTGAATGAGTCGGTAGAAGTTCTTCTCGAGGGCCGGCTTCTCGAGGAGGATTTCGTGCCGCCCGGGAGCCAGGGCCGGGAAGGTCCGGAGCGCGGTTCCGGTTGCAGCGTTTTTCCGCTTCTCAACCCACTCCGTCTCCCTACCCTGCCCCACGTGCCGGAGGAAGGGCCAGAAGCACAGCAGCAATTGGCGAGGGCGCTAGAGGCCCGGGACGGCTCCGCCTTCCTCAAGTCCGCCGAAAGCGTCCACTACGCCGATCTCGCAGCCGCCTACGAAGACCTCGCTTCAGACGAGGAGCGCGCTTTCTTTGTCCAGACCCTCGGCCCGGAAGATTTTTCGGATGTTCTGCCCGAACTCCCCGAGCGCCTCGTGGAGGGCGCCCTCGCTTTCCTCAAGCCGAGCCAGCTGCGCGAAGTCCTGGAAGAACTCAGCGATGACGACCGCGTCGATGTCCTTCAAGACCTCGATGAGGTGAAAAGGCAGGAACTCATCGGTCTGCTCGACTACAAGGAGGAGGAGTTGACCCGCACCCTTCTGAAGTACGATGAGGACACCGCCGGCGGCCGCATGACGACCCAGATCGGGCGCGTCTCCACCGAGATGACGGTGAAGGAGGCCCTCGAACATCTCCGGCCCGCCCTTGAGGACACCGAGTCACTCACCCGCATTTTCGTCCTCGACGAAAAGGAGCGACTGGTCGGCAAGCTGCGCCTGCGCGATCTCACTTTCAACTCGTGGCAAACACCCCTCCGCGACATCATGAAGCCGGTGGAGCAGACCGTGCTCGCCACCACCGACCAAGAGGAAGCCGCGGTTACCGCACTCAGATACGACATGGTCGTCCTCCCGGTGGTCGACGAGGCGGGCCGCCTCCTGGGGGTCATCACCTCCGACGACGCGATGGAGATCCTCAGCGAGGAGTCTACCGAGGACATCGAGAAAGGCGCGGGCTTGACCGGGCATCAGTCCGAGGAGAGCTACCTGAATACGAGGGTTTTCACCCACTTCCGCCGGCGCTTCCTGTGGCTTTTCGTCCTGGCCTTGCTCGCCATAGCGTCGGGTTATGTCATGCTTCGCTTCGAGCACGTTCTCGACACGGTTTTCCTGCTTGCCCTTTTTCTGCCCATGGTCATCGCGGCCGGCGGTAACACCGGAGGGCAGGCCTCCACCATGGTGATCCGCGCCATGGCGCTCAACGAACTGGCGCCAGCCGACACGCTTCGGGTGGCATGGAAGGAGCTCCGGCTCGGGGTTCTTCTGGGATTGATCCTCAGTGTCTGCATTGGACTGGTGGCGGTCTTTGTGATGCCGGCCTTTCGCCCCGAGATGCCGGCCGGCATCACCTATCCGGCCTTCGGATTGGCGGTCGCGGCAGCCCTCGGTGTGCAGGTGGCGGCTTCCACCCTCATCGGCGCCCTTCTCCCCCTGGGCGCCAGCTCCATCAAGCTTGACCCCGCCGTGATTGCCGCCCCTGCCGTCACCACGGTGGTGGACGTCACAGGCATGGTCATCTACTTCACGATCGCCCGGGCCCTCCTGGGCCTGTAGCTTCGCGGGGAAACCTCGCAGAAAACAATCCGGAACCGAAACCGTATGAACCCACACTGACTATGAAAACACGCCTCGCCATTGTCCTCCTCCTCACCGCCCCCTGTGCCTTCGCCCACCCCGGCCACGATCCCGCCGATGAGATGACCCAGGCTGCCACCGCCTTCCTGAAAGGGCTCGATGACGCACAGAAAAAGAAAGCCATCTTCGAGTTCAAGGACGACGAGCGCGAGAATTGGCACTTCGTTCCGCTCGACCGCAAGGGAATCAAGCTCAGCGAACTCAACCCAGCGCAGACTCACTACGCCTACGGCCTGCTCTCCAGCGGACTCAGCCAGAAAGGCTTCATGAATGCCACCACCATCATGAGCCTCGAGGCCATCCTGGCCGAGATGGAAAAGGATCCCGTCAAGCGCGACACGAAAAAGTATTACATCGCCGTCTTCGGGAAGCCCTCCGCCGAGAAAGGCACCTGGGGCTGGCGTTTCGAAGGCCATCATCTATCGCTGAACTACACCATCGTGAATGGCGAGGTCATCACCACTCCGGCCTTCTTCGGCACCAATCCCGCTCACGTCCTCCAAGGGCCGTGGAAGGGCACCCGGGCGCTGGGTAAAATGGAAGACCTGGCCCGCACCCTGGTGGTGTCCCTCAAGGGGGCCGGCAAGCCCGCCGTCTTTTCCGAAAAGGCCCCGCGCGACATCCTCACCGGCCAAGATCGCACCGCCAAGATGCCCGCAGACCAGGGCGTAAAGGGCGCCGACATGACCGACGAGCAGAAGAAAATGCTCCTCGCGGTGATCCGCGAATTCGGCGGCAACGCCCGCGCCGAGTTCATCGCCCCTGTCTTGATAAAGATCGCGGAAGGTGTCGACGGCCTGCAGTTTGCCTGGTCGGGCGGAGTGGAGAAAGGCGATCCCCACTATTTCCGCATCGTCGGCGGCAAGATCTTCCTCATCGAGTACGCCAATACGCAGAACAACGCGAACCACGCCCACGCCGTGTGGCGACTCTTCAACGGCGACTTTGGCCGCGACGTGCTGAAAGAGCACCTCGATCAAGCCCACCAGGACGACGGGAAGAAGGCGGTGGCCCGGAGCCAGTAGACGCCGGCCGGTGACTACCAGCGCTCCAGCCACGCCGGGTTCGCGAATTTTTCGATCCTCGCCGCGAGTTCCTCTCTCGACGGCTCGCGGTGAATCGTCTCCACCTTGCTTGCCAGCCTGGCCGCATGCGCACCGAAGAGCCCGCCCGGCTGCCCTGGAAGAACGACGCTTCCCTGGTGCAACAGCCCGCGGCGGGTCCGGCGCTGCCCGGCACCGGCCAGTTTCCTGCCGGCCGCGTCCACGATGTCCCACGCCACCGCCTGCTCGAAACACGCCGCGGAATCTCCTTCCTGATCTTCTGCGATGAGCCGCGCTGCCACTCCGAACGCCTTCATGGCCTGCGCCAGGGCCTCATGGATGACTCGATAACTCAGAACTCTCTGCAACTCAGCCAATCCCTGCCGGCGCGGAACCACCAGGGAATAGGTCCGGTCCACCCGATGGTCGGCGATCCCGCCCCCCGTGGCACGCCGCACCAGCCCGGCTTCCCCATTGCGCATCATGCCTCTCGCATCCCGTATTTTCGCGAAATAGCCCAGGCTCACCCAGTCTCCCTGCCACTCATAGATCCGCAAGACCGGATCGCCAGCGGTTTCCAACAACCAGTCATCGACCGCCATGTTCTCCGGACCCGGACGCGGAACCGGATCGCGCCAGAGAAAAAGGCGGTCGAACGTCACGCGCGGTCCATGGCGAGCCTGGCAGGCAAGATCAATGCTAATCGACGTGCGGAGCGATGCCGCCACGGGGGCCGTCATCCGCCCGGCGGAGCGATTTCGGCGTCGACCGGAGCACTGGCCAACCCCTGCCGGAAGCGTTCCGCGAGAATCTCCACCACCCCCGGATGGGTCGCGAAGAGATCACTCATGTGCGTGGTCAATCCGGGATGCCTGTCCTCCACTGCTGTACAGATCTGCGCGATGTCCCCCCCCGGCCCGGCGTGGCGCCCCGGGGAGATGAAAAGCATGGAGAGAACCACCTCGCCCGCGAATCCCTCCGAGCCCAGCAGGTTCTCCAGCAGCGGTTCGTTGAAATCGTAGTCGAGGCCCTCCCGCCGCTCCATCGAGGAGGCCACCACGAGCGAGGCGTCGTCCCCGAGTTCGACCCGAAGTTGGGCCGCGAGGTGATTGCGCACCCGGTTCACGGCGAGCCGCGGCGTCCCGTGATCCACCAGCGTCACGGCCGGCCGCTGAAGTTCTTCTTCCCGCGCCTTCTTTCGCACCAACGCGGCGAGGATCCGGGCCACCGCCGTGTCGGAGGGATCTTCCAGGGCCACCATGGAAGGCCCCACGCGGACTTCCAACTCCGGCCAGTTCTCGCGCAGTTCCACCACGCGTTGCGGAAGGTACTCGTAAATTGCAGCGCTGTGGCCAAAGAAGAACGGCACGATCAGGAAGGTATCGACCCCTTCCGCACGCTTCGCCTTCAGAAACGGCTCGAAGATCTGCGCCGGCGTCCCGCCCAGTTCGGTCGGATCCACCCTGGTGGAATGGAGCAACGAGACGGGGTGCACCGTCCTTCCAAGGACTCCGCGCAGTTCCCACGCGATGCGCCGAAGGCTCAGGGTCGACTCCGCCCGGTGGGAGCCGTTGTCTACCAGGAGCGTGCAGGGGGAAGAATCGCCGGCCATGTCCGGAGGGAGTGTAGGTCAAGATCAGTCGATGTCCAAACCTCTGCCGGGCCGGAAGGGCGAGTTGCAGAAGCGCCACTGGCCCGCTAGGGTGCCCGCCCATGAGCCGGCCTCCCGTGGCAGCAATCCGCATTGCCCTCCTCCTGGCCGCCTCCCTGGCGGTCGCGGCGGACGCCCTTCCCCGCCACACCGAGTTGACGGCGCCGGAACACAACTACTGGAATCGGCCCCTCGACGATCGGCTCACGCGATTCCTGGCAGACGGGAAGGGGCCGAAGTCGCTGGACACCAGCAGCGAGAAGGCCTTTCTCACCAGCTTTCTCGCCGCCCTCGACATCCCGCCTTCGTCGCAGCTCCTCGTTTTCTCGAAGACCAGCCTTCAACTCGGACTCATCTCTCCCAGCAACCCCCGCGCCATCTATTTCAATGAAGAAATCTCGGTCGGCTACATTCCAGGCGGGAAGATCGAGGTCGCCTCGGTCGATCCACGCCTCGGGGCGATCTTCCATATCTTCGAGATTCCCCGCGGTGAACGACCGCTCGAAGTGACCCGCTCCCGGCGCTGCATGAATTGCCATGCCGCCACCGAGACTCAATTCGTCCCCGGCTTCGTCATCAAGTCCGTCATCCCCGGCCCAAACGGAGGAAGTCTCGACGGATTCCGCATCGGGGAGACCGGGCACCATGTTGCGCTCGCAGATCGTTTTGGAGGCTACTACCTGAGCGGAGCACCCCGTCTCGCCAGGGGCCACGCCAACCGGGTGGGCCGGTTTGTCGACGGCGAAATCGTCACCGAGGACCTCCTCTTCGGGGACCGCTTCGATCTCGACCGCTATCCGGCTCCCGGCAGCGACCTCCTCGCGCACCTCGTTCACGAGCACCAGGCCGGCTTCACGAATCGGGTCATTGCAGCCACCTATCTCACCCGCGCGCTCCTCGCGGAAGGCGGCGGATCTCTCCGCGCGGGGCGGGGCGCCCTCCTCGATGCACGCGCCGGTGAGCTGGCCCGCTACATCCTCTTTGCCGACGAGGCCTCGCTCCCGAAAGGTGGTCTCGACGGCGACCCCGCCTTCCGCAGGGCTTTTCTCTCCAGTCGTCTCCCGGATGCCCGGGGCCGCGCCCTGCGCGACCTCGATCTCCGCGATCGCCTTTTCAAGTACCGCTGCAGCTACATGATCCACAGCCGCGCCTTCCAAGCCCTGCCCGATGCCATGAAACAGCGGGTGCACAAGAAGATTCGAGCCGCGCTCTCACCCGGCGCCGGCCCCGAGTTCGCCTACCTTCCCGTAGACGAAAAGAAGATCATCCTCGCGATCCTCCAGGACACCGCGCCGCGATAAAACTTGGTTCGGTTCGCGAGTGAGATCCGGCCGCCGGTTACCCCTTGTTGAGCACCGCGGCAGGATCCTTTTTGAACTTGGCCTGGCACTTTTCGCAACAGAACCCGACCTCCTGGATGTGGACCGTGGCGGTGCCGGCATCGACTTTCTTGCCGCTGACCGGGCACTTCTGGTTCGCGCAGTTGTCAGCTTCCACCTTCGCGATAAACTTGGCCGGCTCGGCATTGAACTTCTTGAGGCACTTGCCGCAGCAGAAGCCCACCGTCTGGCCCTCATGGACCGCCGTCTTCGAGGCGTCGATGTCCTCTCCGCTGAGCGGGCAGGTGGAATTTACCGGCTTGCCGGCGGCGGCCTTCACCGCGGCTGCGAACTTCTCGCCGGAGGGGTCCTCCTTGAACTTGGCCTGGCACTTCTCGCAGCAGAAGCCAATTACCACGGTGTGCTTGGAGGTGACGGAGGCATCCACATCCTTTCCGCTGACCGGACATTTCTTGTTGAATGGTTCCGCGCTTACCGAGGCCACACCGATCGCGGCTGCTGCAAAGACGAATTTGATGAATGTTTTCATGTTTTGGATAATCTAGGCTGCCATCCCTATAGCCACCACCGCAGCAAATCGATCAAAAAATTCGCCGTCACACTTCTTCCGTCCTCACTCGCCCCCAGGAGTCCGGCCAATAGCGAGAAAAGATTCCGGCTTCGCAGCCGGGGAGATCCCGCCTGCCCCACAACCGGACGGCGGCAGCCGCGCCGGCCGGGACCACCGCCGCGGCGATCCTCGGGTCACGAGGTCCCGTTTTCATGTCACGCCAGGCGACAACGGCAGCGCGCCCGGCGGACGCTGTCTTCCCGCCACCGGAACCGGGGCGCGATCTCCTCACGGGGCCGGCATCCTTCAAAGGTTATCCTCGTCCGGAATGTACGGCAGCGAATCGAGCACCAATTGCAACGCCTCCCGGCGACCGAGGTCTTCCTCTCCGGCCCCGTTGCGGGCATCCCTGGCAAGTTGCTCCAGAAGTCTTGGATTGAGCTTCCCGCGGTAGGGCGACTCGCGCAACATCATCCCCCACGCTCCAAGCACCACCGCCGTCTGGAGATTGTTGCTGGCGTTAACCCAATCGCGAGGCGGGCTCGTGACCGGCACGATCAGTCCGCGGGGATGCTCATGGTCGAGGCGCAGGCCCACCCGGGCCACTACCCGATGCTTTTGAAAGACTTCGTGGTCCAGGGGCTGCAGCTGATAAAGAACAAAGTTAGACTTGTCCGGGTCCAGTCCCTGCGGAACCGAATTGACGTGGGCATCCGGTCCCGCCGCTCCGGCGTAGCCCAGCAGGCGGTAGCTGCGAATGTGATCGGGCTTCACCTCGACCTGCAGGATGGCGGCCCGCGTGATCGGCACTTCCGAGCCGTTTCGCAGCAGCACCCCCATCAGGATGGCGCCGGGATCCCACGGACAATGCACCAGCTCCGCGCCAAGATTGATGCCATTCAAGTCCGCCTCTCCCGCGTCCTCGTAAGTGACGTGATTAATCAACTCCTCGATGCGCACCCCGTTCTTAGGGGGAAGTTTCTTCTCGGTGCGCACGAAGCGCTCCACCAATGTGTAGCTGGCATTTCCCGAAACGATCGGCACCGTCGAACGCGCTTCTTCCTTGCTCGGGACGAAGGGATTATCGGTCAGGGGCGGCAGGTTGGCGAGGGACGGCAGAGCGGCGGTCCGCGCCACTTCCTTGACGCGGTTCACGAAGGCGTCCGGATCGGCCTTCAGAAGCTTGCGCAGCGCCAGATACTCCTCGTCCATGACTTCGGACGGAATCCCGGGCTCCAGTTCGTAAAGGCTCGAACGGGGCGCCGCGGGAGACGGCGCTCTGCCGGGCCCCACGCGGTCTGGTCGGGGAGCCGCCGCCAACAGGATCTGCTTGCGCAGCTCTTCTCGCTGCACCCTCTCCCGCTCCGCCGTCAACCCATCATCTCCCACCGGGATTTTCTGCATCATCCACACCGCGCAGGCCACCAGGGCGGCCGCCGCAGCGGTCACAGCAGCCGGCCGCCGCCACTTGCGGCTCCTATCCAGCGAAACGAGGTTTTCGGGTGCGGGCCGACGGCCGGCACGGCGTATCGCCTCCCGCCGCGCTTCGCCCAGCTCGTGGCTCTCGGTCCGGTATCCCGCCCGGATCAGCTCGGCAAGAGAACGTGCCTCGTCCATGGCCGCCTGCACGGCCGGGTTGACAAGCGCAGCGCGCTCCACTTCGGCCGCTTCACGCTCCGGCAATTCGCCGAGGGCATGGGCCGTGACGCGGGGGTCTTCGGGATGAATGCGCTTCATGACTCTCGTTGGGAGTTCTCTAACAGATCTTCCGGAAGCATGGATCGCAGGCGCTTCAATCCGGTGTGTATGAGGAAGCCGACATTGCCGGAGGTGAGCCCGGTGGCTTCGCTGATTTCGTTATAGCTGAGTCCTTGTTGAAATTTCAGTCGGATGACCTCTCGTTGGTTGTCGGAGAGCCGGTCGAGGGCGTTCATGACCTGGGCCACCCGCTCGTCCCAGTCCACGGCGCGGTCCGGGGCGATGGCATTGCCCTCGAGGCGTGCCGCCTTCTCGTCGTCCAGGTGGACCATGCGCTTCTCCTTGCGGAGAATGTCGAGGGCGCGGTTCCGGCAGACCGTGAAGAGCCACGTTTTGAGCCCCCGCTGCACCTTCTCCCGGTCTTGCTGGTAGAGGCGGATGAAGGTGTCCTGCACGACGTCCCGGGCGCGGTCCAGGTCGTGGACGATGCCCAGGGCATAGCCGATGAGCGGACCCTCGTATTGCGCGAGGGCCTGCTCCACGAATTGCTCGCGGCTTTCGACCGATTTCCCGGATTCGCCCATCGGCCCTCATTGTACAGCAAAAACGCCTGAAACGAGAGGTTCTTAGGCGTTTATGGGTTATTTGTATCCGGTTGCTGAAAATCCGGAATTCCGAGCCCTCCGCGCTGGTTCGCGGTGAACCTGCCGCTCACCCGGCGCTGCCCTGGCTCACGAAGTAGGAGAGATTCTCCAGTTCGAGGGCCAGGTCCACGTTGTTGACGGTGACGGCCTCGGGGACCTGCAGGACGGTCGGGGAGAAATTCAGGATGCCCTGCACCCCGGCCGCCACCAGTTGGTTGGACACCTCCTGGGCCACCTCGACCGGCACGCACAGGATTCCCAGTTTCACTTCGTTCTCCCGGATGAACTGGGCGAGGCGCTCGAGATCGAGGACCGGAACCGAGATACCGCGCTTCAAAACGGCTTCCGGCATCGCGTCGAAAGCTGCCACCACTTCGAATCCCTCCTTTTCGAACCCTCGGTAGCGCAGGAGCGCCGACCCGAGATTTCCGGCCCCGATCAGCACCACCGGCTGCAGGTGTTCACGGCCCAGGACCTCCCGGATCGCGTCCCGCAGTTCCTTCACCGCGTATCCCAAGCCCCGCGTCCCAAACTGCCCGAAGTAGGCCAGGTCCTTTCGCAATTGCGCCGGCTTCACTCCCGCCGCGGCCGCCAGGGCCGACGAACTCACCGTCTCCTTGCCGTTTTCGCGCAATTTCGACAGGCAGCGCTGATAAATCGACAGCCGATAGATTGCCTTTCTGGGGATCTCGACCTTTTCCACGCGCCATCAGAATCGCTTTTAATGCCCTAAAGGTCAAGGATTGGCAGGCAGAAGTTGCCGCGCCCTTACCGGCGGCAAGAGACTCTCCGGCGGGCCGCCCATCGTATCCTGCCGGAAGTTCCTTACGATTTGCCGTCTCCCACTTTCCCCTCCCCTTTCCCGGCGCTCTCACCTTCACTCGCCTCCAGTGAAGGAACTGAAGGACGGCATCCGCTCCAAGGTGCGGATCGATTTCAAGGGCCACGTGCACAAATGGTTTCGGGGGACCGACAAGGAGAAGCGCTGCGCGAACGAGGCCCGCATCCTCAAGGCGCTCGAAGAGCGCCAGTGCCCCTACGTTCCGCGCCTCCTGGAATACCGTCCCGAGGAATTCTACATCGTCACCACCAACTGCGGACAACCCGCCCCCGGGATCTCGCGCGCCAAGTCCGATGCCCTCTTCGCCGAACTCGAGCGGGCCTACGGGGTGCGCCATGACGATCCCGAACCCCGCAACGTCACCTACTCGCCGGTCCTCGGACGCTTCTGTCTCATCGACTTTGAGCTGGCGGAATTGCTGCCCGCCCCCACCGAGGCCTCCGCCCCCGCCGCCAATCTCTGGCGAGTCACCTGGGCCTCGCTCACCCAGCAGGGAGCCCGGCACCCGGCCAACGATGACGCCTTTCTCGCCCTCGAAGTCGGTCCCGCC
>Ga0310121_10001324_pt1 | contig 25588 bp, 22 predicted proteins | sample CB27_Tmax_986_MG_FD_203504 | JGI IMG/M metagenome (GOLD analysis project Ga0310121, IMG submission 203504) | Marine microbial communities from Western Arctic Ocean, Canada - CB27_Tmax_986 | ecosystem: Environmental > Aquatic > Marine > Oceanic | place: Canada: Western Arctic Ocean | collected...
AGGCACCGGCGGCCAGTCCGATTTCCGGATAGGCGGTGATGTCGTGACAGCGAGTGGTCGCGCTTGTCCGTTGCGTCCCAGGACCGTGGTCGCCCCCGCGCCACAGGCCGTTGACACTCCCGGTCTCCGGATCCAGAAACAGAAACGGCCGACTGACCACGCGAGCGGCCTCTGGGGTTGCTACGGGAATTTGGATGACGTCAATCCGAAAGAGCGCACTGTCCGGATTGTCTGCTGGCGATTCGTCTGAGCAGCCCTCAAGTTCTTCGTCTGACCGAACCGGGGCGCTTCCCGACCCGTAGACATAGATGGTGCCGTCGCCAGTCGGGTCTCCGAGCAACGTGTGCGTGTGAGAGCCGCGGCACGTTTGCACGGCGGCCACCTGGCGCGGCAGGCGTCGGTCACTAATGTCAAAGATACGGAGTCCGCGGAATCGCTCCGGGCTTACCGGTTCAGCGACGCCCTGGAGTCCGCAGTCGAGGCGCCCTCGCGTCTGTTCCACCGACATGATGAGCAGATTACCGACGACCGACACGTCACCTTGGCCGCCGGGGCACACCACCGAGCTGACGAGTGTGGGTGAGGCCGGCACTTCGACCCGGTAGGTATTGAAGCCATGGTAGTTCCCCTTAAACAACATGTCGCCAGCGAACGCCATGTCGGTGTTTGCGAAGCTGAGCAGACCGCGGCGGGGCCGTTCCTCCGGTTCGTTGTCATCCGTGTCATCAGACTCGTCGTTCTCTTCCTCCTCGGTCTCGGCGGTTGTTGGGTCGTAGAAACCTTCCGGTTTGCCGCGCGACGTCAGCAGCGCCATGTTCCAGATCGCTTGACCGGCGTCATCGACACCGGCCGTGAGTTGCACCCGCGGGTCGGTTGACAGTTCGGCGAGCATTCTGTCCATACGGTCAATTTCGATCCCCTGGTCTGAGGTCACGTCGGACGTGAAGGCGTAGAGCTGTAAATCCTGCGCGGCGCCCGGCTGGTCGAGGAGGTTGTTGACCATAGTGACTGCGCCTTCATGATGCGTGATCATGAACTCGAGGAACAGTCGGTCGAAGGTCACTCCGGAGGTGCCTTCGAGTTGACCCATGTCCTCGTCGGTCAGCATGCCCGGCATGCGCATGAAGTTCGGTTGATGATGGGTGTTGACATCGGGGACCGTCTGCCCGCGTTCCCGCAGCCAGTCCTGCATCATCATGATCTCGTCCTGTTGCGAGATGTCGATTCGCTCGGCCAGTTGCCGCATCACATCGCGTTCGGTCCGGGTCTCGAGTAGTGCGGTCATTTCGAGCGCTTGGGCGTGATGAGAGATCATCCCCTGCATGAACTGAACGTCGCCCCCTGTGTAGCGAATGGCTGCCAAGTCGGATGCTGCCTCGGCTGTGATTTCCCGACTCGGCTCACCCGGTGCGCCGGGTTGGATAATCGGAGGCTGCGCTAGGCTGGAGGTCGCGACGGCCAGCAGAATGATGGCAAGAATCAGGCGTTCAGCAGTCTTGACCCCGGAAAAATTCAACGTTGGCATGAGATAATTACCTCGGATTTGATAACGTGTGTGGTCTCCGGTATTGGGCTTCGATCACCCAGCGACCGGTACGGCGGCAGCGTGTTGCACCCACCCTGCTACCGTGTTCCCTCGGCTTCTTGTCGCTCGATGTTGCGATAAACCTCCAGGATGTGCCGGATGTCGTAATTTCCTTCATGGCAGGCATACTCGTAGACCGGACCGTCGGTCGTGACCATGGGCACCGAGGCGCTCCACGGTTGGTCCCAGGTGGCCGGGTCCTCGACTGTGAACTCGTAGTTGATCCGGTCAGCGGACACACGGGTAAAGCGTTCAACGACCTTGAGGTCACGGCTTGAGCCTTCCCACGCCGAGCGGTCATTGAAGTGACTACTCTCGACGACCAAGGTGTCGCCCTCCCAGCGTCCACGTGAATCACCTGGGTACTGACGAATCTTCTCCGAGAGGGCCGGTCGTTCGTCGAGTGGGACGATCCGAGGCGGGCTGTTGCTATGCTCGGTGAAGATCACGACGTGGTCCGGCGTCTGTATGATCTGGTGGATGTCGTTGTAGGCCGGTGGTTGTAGCGGGGGGCCGTTATAGCTGTAGTGGATACAACGTTCGCCGAGCGGGCGGAGCTCATAGCCATCAAAGGTGCCGCGGTCACCACGCACGGCGCGTCGTGCCTCGGCCCGCGCTTGGGCTTGGGCGTTTCGCGGTGGGATCTGGCCGTCCGGTGGGTCCGTGACCAACGAGGTGCGTCGGCTTGATAAGCCCTTAGGCACCGGAGTTGCCAGCCAGATGGCATTGTCGTAGTGAACGTAGGTTTCGTCTCGGTGCGTCTGGTTCAAGATGCGGTCGCGTTCCTCGGCGTCCCCGATGGTGATCACGTGGCGGGCGAGCGGGTCGGCACCGTCGACGGTCAGTTGCGCTTGCAGTTGGGCCCACTGTTCCTTGGTGTAGAACGCCTGCCTGCCCAAATACTCTGGACGCTCCATTGGTGTGAACGTCTGGGTGGTCCAGTAGCCTTGCAGGTCGGGTTGCCCATCTGCCAGGCGGGGCATCTTCCAGTCCGCGTCGACCTCGGTCTGGGATTGAGTCTGTGCGGTTGTCAGCACCGGAACCAGCGCGCTGACAGCCAGTAGAGTCACCACTGCGCAAAGACAATGATGCATTTCGACCCTCCTCACGAGCCTGCTGTCGTTGTCCGCAACGTCACTATGATCCCTCAGGACACGATCTTGCGCAACACTTACACGGCGACAGTGGATGGCGATCTCGGCTAGCTTAACTTGAAGCGGCAGGTTGTTCAACGATGGGACCGATTCAGCCTGATGCTACGCACGACGAGCTTTCCGAGGTTGTGATTGTAGTGAGGTGTCTCGCGTGCACTCAAGTACAATAACGAGCACTTGAAACAAGGCCCGTCAAGCAGGTCCTGACATGCGAACGTCACTGCGGAGGGCAGGGGATATTTCAATGTCAATAAATTGGTCGTGGCGCTCAAGTGTGTCCAGTTTTGTGGTGATGTTTCTGACGGGAACGTTCGTGTTCTTACCGACAGTCTCAACCGCACAAACCGTGGAATGGCCATCGTATGGGGCGGACGTTGAAGGTTCCAAATATTCCCCGCTCGATCAGATTAACGGCGACAATTTTGGCGACCTCGAGATCGTCTGGCGCCAATCGGTATTGCCGGACGCCGTGCGCGGTGACCGTGATGTTCGGGCGTCCTTGGCGGCTCAGAATACCCCGCTCATGGTTGATGGACGTCTCTACATCAGCACAGGACTCGGCACGGTGGCCGCCCTTGATGCGACGACCGGTGACGTGTTGTGGCATGACCTGCCACCCGATCGTGATGGCGAACCGTTTGAGCGTGTGCGTCAGACACGAGGTGTGGCGTATTGGGAGGATCCGCAGAGCGAGGATCGCCGGGTTCTGGCCGTCGTGGGGTCCTATCTTATTGCGTTGAATGCGCGCAGCGGTGGCCGCTATCCTGATTTTGGGAATGGGGGCGAAGTCGATTTGACGCAGGGCTATGACGATCGCACGGTCGATTCGTTCAGTTGGGGGTCACCCCCAATTGTCGTGAACGGTGTCGTGATCATCGGCTCGGCGATTTCCGACGTGACGAACCCAACGATGCCGGCAATGAAGGAAATGCCACCTGGTGATGTCCGGGGATTTGATGCGAGGACTGGGGTGCAACTGTGGAGTTTTCACACGATTCCACGTGAAGGTGAACCCGGCAACGAGACCTGGCTCTCAGCGCTCGATCAGGACCGTGCGTCGTGGGAATATACCGGCAATACCAACATGTGGGCCTGGGCCAGTGCGGACGAAGAGTTAGGGTATGTCTATGTGCCGTTGTCCACACCGACGAACGACTACTACGGTGGATATCGCCCCGGCGATAATTTGTTTGCCGAATCGATCGTGTGTCTCGACGCACGATCGGGCCGACGTGTCTGGCACTTTCAAGCCGTTCATCATGGCATTTGGGATTACGATTTTCCTGCAGCGCCCAACGTCGTTGATATCACTGTCGACGGTCGGGTGATCAAGGCCGTGGCGGCGGTCAGCAAACAAGCGTTTACGTATGTGCTTGACCGTGAAACGGGAGAACCGGTTTGGCCGATTGAGGAGCACCCCGTGCCATCGGGGAACGTGCCCGGTGAATGGTATGCCCCCACGCAACCATTTCCAACGAAGCCACCGCCGTTCGACCAACAGGGCGCGAGCGTCGACGACGTTATCGATTTCACGCCGGAGTTGCGCCGTGAGGCGATGGAGATTTTTAATCGTCATGTGACGGGGCCGTTATTTACTCCCCCCTCACTGATTGATAACACACCGGGTGGCACGCAGGGGACGCTGCAGATGCCGGGTGTGGTTGGCGGTGCTGATTGGGGCGGTGCGGCCGTGGATCCTGAACATGGGATTCTCTATGTGCCGTCCGTGCATAGTGAATCGGTGATTGGGATTGTTTCGTCTGAGCATCCGCGATCGGACATGAATCTTGTAAATCATTCGCTCACACCCGTGGAGGGCCCGCAAGAGCTGCCGCTGTTTAAACCGCCGTTTGGACGCTTGGTCGCTATTGACCTCAACCGGGGCGACATTCTGTGGTCCGTCGCGAATGGTGTCGGTCCGAGAGACCATCCGGCGCTCCGCGACCTTGATCTTCCACCGCTTGGGCAAACGGGTCGAGTCTCGCCGTTGGTTACGAAATCGCTTGTGATTCTTGGAGAAGGCGGCAATACAGGCGTCGTGGTCCTGCGGTCGATCTGGGGTGGTACTGGAGGAAAAATGTTGCGGGCATACCATAAGATGACTGGGGAGACCCTTGGAGAAGTCGAACTGCCTGGGGGTACCACCGCGGCTCCGATGACCTATATGCTCGAAGGTAAGCAGTACATACTCGTGACGGTCGGATGGGACGATCTCCCGAGTGAGTATGTGGCGCTCGCTTTGCCGGAGTGAGGGGTTGCAGCCGTGTCGCCAGACCTCTTGTGACACACGCTGTTATAAACTCGTTCACAGGATGTGATGCCAACGAGCAATGGATCTTTGAAGCCGGGCTTGTAGCATCCTGCACGGCCATTCTGGAGGAAACAAAATTTTCATATGACTAATAAGCAACGAACCCTGTACCATGCTACTCATGCTGCGATGTTCGCTGTTTCGTTGCTTCGTTATCGCGACCGGCCTCTGTCTTGGTGGTTGCGGCATACTCACTCCGACTCCGAACTTTGAGGATGTCGTCACCGGCCAGACCGGAGCAGATGGAGCCAGCTCGCTGTCCATCGCCGTGCCACCAGGCGGTGCTGGCAACGGAGACCTACTTGTTGCTGTCCTCGGAATAAAAGCCAATCCGAATACATTTGGTCCGGATGGATGGACGGCAGTGCCTGGTCTCGGCGGTTTCAACGGTGCGACGTGCCAGGCGGATGGGGAAGGGACGGCATGTCAACTGGCGGTCTTTTACAGCATCGCCGATGGATCGGAGACCAGTGTTTCCTTTAGTTGGGGTAGCGTGCGACGGGCGGCGGGTGCGGTGCTTCGGTTGTCGAACGTCGACACGAGCGACCCGATTGGTGTTGCACGTATTCAGCGCGGTTCATCGGCAAGACCGGCAGCGCCTGTGGTGGAAACGACGAGAGACGGCTCCCGCGTGCTCAGAATCGTTGTCGCTGAACTGGACGAAGCTAAACCCTTTCTCGATGGCCCGGTGGCTTTAACTGATCCCCCTGGCTTTCTACGACTCAACATGGTGTCTTTTCCTGACGCCTCGACAGATCCCTCGAATGGCTGTGGTCCGCCGTTGTCGGCGTGTGCGGCAACTGAACGAGCGGTTGGATTGGCGGTCTCAGACACACGGCATACTTCGGCTGGTGCCTCCGGTCCGTCGCGCTGGGAACTCAACGGAAGTGACCAGTGGGTCACTTCGTCGATCGAGATCAGACGACCACCCGACTAGCATCGGTCGACCGATTCATCGGTTTCCTTAGGACTTCCTGCCGTCACGGGATTAGCGTGTATTCATTATCTTTCTTCGGCTATGCGTATCAAGCCATCCATCAACGCTTCGCCTGCCACACTAGCGACCGCTTGTTTCTTCCATCGCCGCTTCTTGCTCACGGGCACCCGCGAGGATGTTGGCTAACCCATAGTTGCCTTCATGACAGGCGTATTCGAAGAGCGGCAAGGGGTTCTGCTGCATCGGAATTCGATACGACCAGGGACGGTCCCACGCGCTCGGATCCTCAACGGTCACGTCATACATCAGCGTTCCGTCCGACACCCGTGTGAAACGCTCAATGAGGAGGAGATCTGGAGTCGTGACACCCGAACGAAAGCTTGTCTCGCGGAGGAAATTGGTCGTTTCAACCACCAATGTGTCCTCCTCCCAGTGACCGCGCGAATCACCCATCCACTGCCGAATGTTGTCCGGCAAATGTTCGCGACCGTCGAGAGGAATCACTCGCGAGCTATGGACCATTTCGTTCGTCAGCACCACATAGTGAGGCGTCTGGAAGACCTGAACGTTCTGGTTATAGCCGCTAGGTGTCATTGGCGGTCCTGAGTTGAACCCGAGGATGCAGCGGACTGCGAACATCCCAGCGCCTAGATCGTCGACGAAGCCGCCGTAGGTTGGTGAGTGGCGATCAACCCCTTGGCGATGTTCGCGCAGTGCGTCGACCTTTGCTTGAGCGACGTCCGCCAATGCTGGGACCCGACCAGTCGGAGGATCGATCACGATTGCCGTCTGGTTGGTTGCGCTGATTGTCTCGCCCGGATCAAACCAGAACTGATTGTAGTTACCGACGATATCGGCTGGTTCCTGGTCATCGCGAGCTGCCAGTTCGGCAAGCCTATTTGCCTCAAAGGCGGCGGCCTCTTCCTGGGTAAAAAATTCTTGCTCAGCTAATTCTTCTGGTCGTTCGAACGGGGTCAACGTGCGGAAATCCCATACGCCATTCAGATCGGGATCGCCCCAGGTCGTTCGGGGCATGTCCTGTGCGTCAACCATCAGCGGGAAGGCTAATAAAACAGCTGCGAGGACGATCACGGGCGAAGCAATCATTCGTCTAACCATACCGACCTCCTTAAAAGTTTGAACCCAAAAATAACAAGCGTTAGAGATGCATCCTATCGCGATGCACGAGTCAGTTCAATAGACAGGTTTCCGTTGACTAGCGGAGTCTTAGGAGTTTGTGCTGTTGAAGACTCAATCGCCACTGAGGGTGCTGACGGCAATATTGAACCGCTTGTTCTGTGTTGGCCACAGCAGCGGGGCCATCCATCGGCTGTAAGAAGAAGTGTTCAAAGTCGAGGCTGGTGAACTGTTCCGGTTCCGCGCCCGGTTGTGGAAAGACCAGTTTCAGCTCATTGCCTGACCGAAGCATGAGATCCGTGCCTGCCTTCGGACTCACACAAATCCAATCAATCCCCGGAGGGGCTGCGTGTGTGCCGTTGGTTTCGATCGCGACGGTGAACCCCTCTGTGTGGAGGGCATCTACGAGGGTGCGGTCCAATTGCAAAAGTGGTTCACCGCCGGTGCAGACGACCAAGCGAGGTCGACGTCCATCATAGTTGGTGGGCCATGCGGCGGCGACGGCGCGTGCGACCCCGAAGGCATCCTGAAAGATGCCTCCGCCTAGGCCATCGGTTCCGACAAAGTCAGTGTCGCAAAACCGACAGACTGCTGAGGCGCGGTCCACCTCGTGACCGGACCACAGGTCACAACCTGTGAACCGACAGAAGACTGCGGGCCGACCTGTATTCGCTCCTTCCCCCTGTAACGTGAAATAGATTTCTTTGATGGTATACGACATGGAAAGAGCAGTAATAAGGCGCTTATGTCACGTATGTCGCCGGGTCCGTAAGGTTGTTGGCGGCGAATCCTTGCAATCGGAGGAAACAGGCATCGCAGGTGCCACAGGCATGGCCTACGGGTGATGGGTCGTAACAACTTCTCGTGAGTCCATAGTCGAGGCCGAGGGCTAGTCCACGCCGAATAATTTCGTCTTTACCTAAATCAATCAGTGGAGTGTGAATCTGAAACGGACCGGCCTGTTCTACTCCGGTTTTCGTCGCGAGATTGGCGGTTATTTCAAACGCACGAATAAATTCTGGACGACAGTCAGGATAGCCGCTGTAGTCTCTGGCATTCACACCGATGAAGATGTCGCAAGCAGGAATCACTTCAGCCCAGGCCAAGGCAATCGACAAGAACACCGTATTTCGTGCTGGGACGTAGGTGACGGGGATGCCCGTTGCGATCGTCTCAGCCGAGCGGAGTTTCGGAACAGCAATATTCGACGTCAAGGCCGACCCTCCGAAGAGGTCGAGCGAGAGTGGAAAGATCCTGTGCTCTTGGACATGGTGGGCCGACGCGATGACTCGAGCCGCGTCAATCTCGTGTTGATGGCGTTGGCCGTATTCAAAGGTGAGTGCATACGGCGTATAGCCTTGCTCGATCGCCATCGCCAAGGTCGTCGTCGAATCGAGTCCGCCACTCAATAACACAATCGCATTCGATATCGTCATGTCGTTTGATTCGGTGCCACGTAATGATAGTAACCCGTGCTGTAACACACGGTGGTATATGGATGGCTCGGGCTCGTAAGAACCGCGGTGATAATGACCATATATGAACCCATTGGACGGAGGGGTGCGTAGTTACCTTCGATATTTCGACGTGGTGGTGTTGGCTTACCTGGCCGGCTGGTTCATCTTTGCGATAGGGGCGGCCTGGTTGCAATGGTGGCTGCACACACCAGGAGCTTTACATGGTCACCTACTCGTCACCAGTGCCGGTCTCACGGGGGCGACCCGGAGCCGGTGTCTATCAATTGACGTCCTTCAAGGACGCGTGTCTGAGTCGCTGTCGTAGTCCGGCTTGGATTTTTTGTCAACCACTGGAAGAGTGGCCGCTTGGGTGCGCTGCAGATGGGTTTCAGGCACGGACTCTACTGCACAGGGTGTTGCTGGGTGTTAATGCTGCTGATGTTCGCCAGTGGCACGATGAATGTCACAACCATGGCCATGCTCAGCGCTTTTATTCTCGCCGACCGTCTGTTACCTGCCGGACCTTGGGTGTCAAAGATTCCAGGGTTCGGGTTGTTCGGATGGGGGCGCTTGGTGCTGATCCAGGGATAACGCCTGGTTATTCGAAGCGGCTGAGATGACTGGGGTTAAAGGGCGTGATCTCTGCTTCATGTCCTGCCTGAAGTTTATGGGCCCATGCTGGGTCTGACAGTAGCGCTCGTCCCACCGCGACCAAATCAAACTCTGAGCGTTCCAGTCGACGGATCAGCGGGTCGAGGCTGGTGGTCTGTGTGTGTTCGCCGCCGTAGGATTGGAGAAAATCGAGGTCGAGTCCAACGCTTCCAACGGTAATCGACGGTCGTCCCGTGAGTTCCTTCGCCCAGCCCGCCAGATTCAGGTTTGACCCTTTAAACTCAGGTTCATCGAATCGATGGGTACTCGCATGAAACACATCCACACCAGCTTCAGCTAGTGGATGAAGAAAGCGGCCGAGTTGATCCGGATTCTTGGCAAGTTTGCAGTCGTAATCGCCTTGTTTCCACTGTGAGAAGCGGAACACGATCGGGAAATGTTCGCCGACCGCGGTTCGGACAGCTGAGATGAGTTCCACGGCGAAGGTTAGTCGATTTTCAAACGAGCCTCCGTATCGGTCAGTTCGCTGATTGGTTACGTCCCAGAAGAATTGGTCGATTAGATAACTATGTGCGCCATGCAGTTCCACGCCGTCGAAACCGAGGGTACGTGCCGACACCGCTGACCGCACGAATGACGCAATGGTGTCAGCGATGTCGCTGTGTGTCATCGCATGGGGTAACTCTACGTCGCCATTATCTTGATGGGCGGGATGGTGAATTGCGGACGGTGCATAGGCAGGCACAGTCGGATCCGGTTCCATTCCTTTGGTTCGAATGGAACCACAGTGCCAGAGTTGCGGAATAATCAGGGCTCCGGCCTCATGGACGTTGTCGACAACCCGCTTCCACCCGGCGAGACCTTCCCGACCATAGAAACCGGGGACATCAGGATACCCGCTGGCCGCCGGATGGTCTGGATTCGTGCCTTCCGTGATGAGTAGCGCCGTGCCTCCTTCGGCGCGACGGCGATAGTAGACTGCGACGTCGGCTCCGGGGACTTTTCCCGGGGAGTGGCTTCGTGTCATGGGGGCCATCACGATCCGATTACGCAATTGTTTGCCACCCCAGGGAAATCGTTGAAAAAGTGGGGCAATGGAGCGTGTAGTTTCGAGAGAGGTTGGTTCGTCAGAGGCCATGGCCTGCGAAGGATACACTGCTTGGCGTGTGGGATAAATCTGGTCGTCCTTCAAATTTGAGATTTTTCTCGAAATTAAGCGCCGACATAGTGAGTCCTGCCGCGTGTCCTGTTACCGGCGGTGTGTGTTCGCTTGAACGGGACCGGACAGGTCGGCGAACCGGTCGTGTCGTGAAGTGTTTATGGTTAGAACCTGAACAGGCGGTTGATCTTTACGATGAAAGCACGATTCTCCAGAATGGGGACGCTGCGCATGGCGGTGTCTCTCTGGTCGGTGTAGACGACGAACAGCTCACTACCAGGTTGGTACTCCCAGCGGAACCGTAAATTTGAACTAAGTTCGTCAGAACCGGAGTTGTATTGGACAAGGCCGCCGAAGAACATCCGTGGAGTAAAGGTGTAGGTCACTCGACTGCTTATAAGCTTGGCCGTGAACGCTCCTTGTGGAAGGGTAATGCGATTGATTGAGATACTCGGTTCAACTGAGAACTGCGGCGTAATTTCGACACGGCCACTGGAGTAACCCACCGCGGTGATATCCCCGTTGAAGAATGAGCCTCGCTGAAGCGAAACATTCCCGGCAATCCGGCGCTGCGGTCCGAGACTGTACGCAACTTGGACATCCTGAAAATCATAGGTGCCAACCGGGATGGTGACGTCTGAGACGACCCGGAACGGCACGACCAATAGTTCATGGTTCTCCATCACGTCCACGCTGAAGAGGTCGCTGTTCTCGAACTCTGTGTTGAACCGCAGTTGAGCGGTCCTGGTTTCCACTTGGCCGATGCCGTTCTCGATATAGTCGAGACTGCTGCCGAAGGTGAATTGCCGTACCGCACGAATACCTTGGGGTCTTGGCTTGAAGTCGAAGGATGTAAACGTTCGCCTGAAGTCGGCGCGTCGCATGAAGCCAACTTCAGGATTGAAGTCACGACCGACCAGCAAGTGGTCGAGTTGAAAACTATAGAGGTCCCCCGTGTAATTAAACGCCGCTTGATAGCTGGTGTTGTCATCACTCAAACCCGACGTGCGAGACTGGGCGTAGTAGCCATTGAAGTTGACATTGTCGAAGAACGAAAACGCGGCGTCCAGACCGTACACCTCGTTCGAACCGCTGCTCACCGTTGAAACGGACCGCCCCGTGAAAATTACTCCGATACGACTACGTCGTAAGATGTCGCGCTTAATCCGAATCACCGTGAAGTTTGTGGCGAGCGCTTCGGTGTCACGCGATTCGTCTGTCTGAATGTTAAGTGCTCCGATACTGAAGTTTCCGGCTTTCCCTGTCAGGCGGCCTCCACCCAGAATCGGAACGGTCTGCCCTCTGCTTAACCCGACCTGACGACTGAAGAAGATTGTCGGGGCGTCACCGCCCCCCCCGAATCCGCCTCCGCCGACGCGTCGTGGTCCACCTCCGCCAGGACGTCCGGTGAGTGCACCGGCAGCACTTCCGAAATCGAAGATGCCGCGACCTTCCAGAAAGAACTCTCGTTTCTCAGGGAAAAAGAGACTGAATCGCGTCAGGTTTACCTGTTGTTGGTCGACCTCGACTTGGGCAAAGTCGGTGTTGTAGGTGAAGTCAGCCGTCAGAGACTGTGTGATGCCGTATTTGACGTCAAGACCGAAGTCGCCAGCCCCTTGATTGACAATCGTAGGCTGGGTAGTCAGATCAGTGGCTGAGGAGGCGATGGCATAGGGTTTAATTTCGAGAGTTCGGCCTTCGCTAGGTGCCTCAAGACCGACCAGCGTTGCGGCAGCCGAGAGTCGAAATAGGCCAGGTCCGGCTGAAATAGCAACTGGCGTCACATGAGAGAATTCGTTTCTACGGGCCACCCGCCTGGACGCTTGGAACCCCCAGACCTGGTCCGTGCCGGACTGATATCGGATCGACTTGAACGGAATCTGCATCTCGACGGTCCATCCACCGTCGAATCGGCCCGTCCGGACATCCCAGATCGGGTTCCAGTCGCTATTTGGATTCCCTTCATCCGTGATCTGGTAGTCAAAGATGCCGGCAATTGGGTTGACCATGAAGGCAATGCCGTTACGACGGTCATAGAACGTATCCAACGCGATCGCAAAATGGTCGTTGTCAATAATCTGAAACGCATCGCGTCGCATTGCATTTGCCACCCATTCACTAGGTTCGGCTGTGTCCCAGACCCGCGCGGATATGTAGACGTTGTTGTCGTCGTAGAAGACCCAGACGTCGGTGCGTTCGGTTGCCGCAGCACCTTCATCCGGCATCTGTTGGACAAAGTCGCTAAAAGCCGTTACCGTCTCATAAATCGTTTCGTCCAGTCTTCCATCCAATTGCCACAGTTCGGTCAGTCGGGTTGCTCGGATGGTGGCTTGTCCGGCCGTGTTACGGGAAATCGTTTCAGGGGCGATGGGTGGAGGAGGACCAGAAATACGATTCGCCGATGGGCCACGAGTGTTGACCACCTGGCTCGCCGGTGGTGACTGGGTCTGGCTCTGTTCGTCTGGGGTTGGTGTTTCGAGACCCAAAACTTCACGCTGGGCGGTCGTTGTCTCGGGAGATGGCACCAACCTACTGGCTATTGCGACGGCCAATCGGTCTTCTAGTGTAAAGAGGTCATCCCAAAGACCGTCAATTTTGAAGCTGTCCGTAACCTCGCCCGTTGTGAAATCTACTACTCTGGCGGTCGTGCGAAGTTGGTTGCCTACGCGCTGGAATTCACCGGCGATTAGCAGGTCTAGGTTGAGCGGTGCAAAAACTTCGATGATCTCGGAGTCGCGTCTTGTGGAACCACCGATATCCTCAAGGGTTGCCTGCATACGGCTGGGATCGAGTACGCGAAGATGTTTGTGCTGAGAGAGAACCGTCACGATTGATTCGGTAAGTCCCATGCTGAGCCAGTCGTCGTCAGGAATGTTGGAGGTATTCGAGAACGGAACGACAACGACAGTCGTAGGCATTCCCTCGGAATCGCCGGCGACAGTCTGGGCCAGAGCGACCGATGACACCGCATCAGTCACAAGGCATGCGGACGCTATTACGAGTAAAACGACTATCGGATATTTCATGGCAAGGTTTGAGAGTGTACAGCTTTCTAGCGATCTATTACCCGTGGACGAACCTGATGTCCCTGAAGGGATTACGGGCCAGATGGGAAAGGTGGTGTTGAACCCATGTTTTATGAGGATGTTCTACGTCGGACGCATCACACCGTGATCGATCAAACTCTTGATAGGAACTCTCAATATGAGTCTGGCGTTGCAGTCTGAACTATTCTAATAAGTGCTGTGATTCTCAGACAGCGAAGGTCCGGATAGCAGGCCGCTGGCCGGAGAAGGAGAAGACCCATGACTCGATTCTTGACAGTACTCTTGGCGATTAATGTTTTGGCTTCTGTTTCACAGCTTCTCGCCCAAGAACGACCTGCGTATGTGCTTACTGAGGTCACTATTCACGACCGCATCGCCTATCAAGAATACGAGGCAGAATTTATGCCGATTGTGGAGAGATATGAAGGCGAACTTATTGCTGTCACTGACGACCCGACCGTACTGGAAGGTGGTTGGTCAGAGATGCGAGTTGTACTGATAAGGTTCGAAACCCGACAGCATGCTCTCGACTGGTACGGCTCTCCTGAATATCAGCAATTGGCCGTCATTCGACGCGCAACTTCGACGGGGACGGACATCTTGATCAATGGTCGACGCTGATGCTCTGTAGTAATTGTTTTAAGGTGTTGCTCTGTCTATGATTGACATGTATAACAGGGCTGAAGACCCCTAGGAGGTAACGCAATGTTTCGAACAGGTTCTTTTGTTTTGGCGTTTCTGATTGTTTTTTCGGCCGCGACATCGGCGCAGAATGCATCGCACAGTTCTAGTCCCCAGTTACAGACCGCGTGGGGCGACCCAGACCTGCAGGGAGTCTGGGACTTTCGCACATTGACCCCACTTGAACGGCCGGATGAATTTAAAGGGAAAGCGTTCCTGACTGAAGAGGAGGCGGCTGTCTTCGAACAGCAGACGCTCGAAGAACGCGATATGGATCGGCGGGATGGTGCTGAGATCTCGGCAGGACTTGATGCCGACGTCGATCGTGCCTACAACCAATTTTGGTGGGATTTTGGCACGGAGATTTCTGAGAACCGTCGGACCTCACTAATCACCGATCCGCCCGACGGCAAGATTCCCTGGACACCGGAGGGGATTGACCGAAATGCAGCTCTCTTTGCAATATTGTTTGGGAATGTGCCGGAGGGTCCTGAGGACCGAGCGCTTTCTGAGCGTTGTATCCTCGGATTTAATTCAGGTCCGCCGATGTTACCAAGTGCCTACAACAATAACGTACAGGTGCTCCAGACACCTGATCACGTCGTGATTTACAACGAGATGGTTCATAACGTGCGTGTTGTTCCATTGAACGACGAACCTCACTTATCAGCCGATCTTCGACAGTGGGTGGGTGATTCTCGAGGCCACTGGGAGGGAGACACGCTGGTCGTTGAGACGACGAACTTCCTTAGCGACACCCAGTTCCCGGGTTCCAGTGCCAACCTTCATCTCATTGAGCGATTCACCCGTATCGACGAAAACGGGCTGTTATACGAATTTACCCCACGGGACCCTGAGATCTGGACGAGTCCGTGGACAGCCGCCGTACCGATGAAGCGGTCAGACGCGCCCATGTTTGAGTACGCCTGTCACGAAGGGAACTACGGTATGACCAATCTCCTTGCCGGCGCTCGTGCTGAGGAGCGTGATGCCGAGAACTCGATTGGGTCTCGTTAGTTAGACGTTTTGGCTGACTTGTAATGAATCAGAGTGGGCACTTCGATTAGCAGATTCGAAGTGCCCAAGGGGAAGAAGCGCTCTTAGCGAGATGATTTCACGAATGCACCGCCTTGCGACACGACGGCGCCGTACACGTTTCCTGCGGCGTCTACGGACACGCCTTCGGGATTAGAACCGTTCGGGTAAGCGTCTACCATTCCGTGTATGAGGTAGTCGACGATGCCGGTTCGTAGGCTACCAACTCGAATACCAGTGATCCACCCTGGATTCTGGGAGTTTGCGAAGAGTGACTCCGAATCAGCAACATAGATGGTGTCGTCGTCGGTGATATAGATGCCACTCGGGCGTCCAAATTGTCTAAGTTCTCCAATGTAGGTGCCGTCCAGTTGGAAGATCTGCAGTCGATTATTTCCACGGTCTCCGACGATTAACCTGTTCTGGGAATCAATATCTACCGCATGCGGTGTTCGTAACTCACCAGGACCCGAACCAAGTCGGCCCCAGGACGTGATGAAGTTTCCATCCCGGTCGAACTTGGCGATTCTGGCAACCGTATCTGGTGGAGCGTCCCGCCCCTGTCCACTGTGGCCGTCTCCGACATAAATGTTACCGTCTGCGTCTGTCACTACATCACATGGGGTATTGAGGAGGGGCCCTCGGCCGTCTCCTGGCGAACCAGGTCGACCGAGTGTGAGTAGAACTTCACCCTCGGGGCTTAGCTTGACGACTACATGTCCTTTACCAGCGGTCGCCGAGTTATTGCGATTCGGACCCTGCGCATCCGTTACCCAGACGTTGCCATCTCGGTCTACGTGCATGCCGTGGGGGAAGAGAAACAGCCCTGCGCCCATGGTTGCTATTACATTACCGTCAGGATCGATTTTGAGAATTGGGTCGAGGTCTGATCCGGCACAGGAGTTAGCACCGCATCGATCAATCGCCCAGATGTGCCGCCCATCTGGGTCAATATCAGAGCCCGCCGTCGAACCCCAAGTTCGACCATTCGGCAATTTTACCCATTCGTCTTCACTTGAGTACGGATTAGGAAGTTCGTTAAGCGGATAAATATTTGGGAGCCGGTCAAGGATTTGCCCCGTGGCGCCCAATGGCAGTAACAGGATCAGGGCCGACGCGGCAGCAGTAACATGTCCTAGAAATAATTTCGAAAATGGCATGATGTTTCTCCTTGTGGCAAGCAATAAATATTCTTAGTTCAAGAAGAGTTTGCGGCGCAAGAAAATGGGGTGAGTGACGGGGATCGAACCCGCAACATCCGGCGCCACAGGCCGGCGCTCTACCATTGAGCTACACTCACCACACAAGCTCTTCAGTCTACCATGTGGGTTCTCGAATCTCGGCTCCACCGATTAGGTGTCCAGCCACAGCAACATTAGGTTCTGGCGCTTGACCAGACTTTGGCAATCTCTGAATGGTTCATCGGTGGGGCTTGCGGGCTGAAGTATTAGATCAGGCCGCCGCGGCAGTAAGGCCTTCACGTAGACTACTGGCCAGCGATTCGATGAGGAGTGCGTTGGTAATGGGCGACTAGCACGTCTCGACCGAAGTCGCCATTAAAGTCTCGCCATACGCTGTGTGCATGGTTGGCATCGTTCTGCACGTTGTCATATTCGATCAAGAACGTCGAGCCTTGGATACGATAGTAGTGACCCGTTCCCGGTGCAGTTTCTCCCATCCAGGCAAAACGAATCGTGTCGACACCGGCTGTATGAATGTCTTCTAGCCGCTCGGTTGCAATCGAATCAGGTTGGACGCCTGCGTATTCTTCGATTAGCGACCACAGGATTTCTTGCTGTTCTGTGGTCAACTGATTGAATGCAACACCGTCGTTGGTCTGCATCGCAGCCTGACGCTCGTTGCTCGTCAAGATGTCTCTGGGCGCTTCGTTGCTAATAATCGCTATTGACCGCAGCTCTGATGAGAGGGAACGAAGCAGTGTTCGCGCTAAATCCTCTTCGGCAGACAGGACACGTGTGCCTGCTCTATTGCCGTCCTGAACATTGGCAGGATTCGTGCCGAAGAACTGCGGACTAGTCGCGATTACGCGCCCATCGACGATTGTCCAGTTCTGTGAGATGTGATGTCCTTCGTACCGCCATCCCCATGTTCCGCTATTAGTAGGTTCACCGAAGATCATAAAGAAGTACAGTTCGCGATCTCGGATTGTACGCCCTTCTCGTTCAAACAGAATCTGTTCGAGTTCTCGAATCATCTGTGACTTACCAAAGCCGTCAGTGCTGAGACTTGAGCGCAACAGAGTTAGTGCGGCTTCCTGTTGTGAGTCGGTCATTAACTTGAGAGGGAGTCCCTTTCGCTCGCGCGGGATGAAATGCCAGTCGAATCGATCCTCGCCATCGAACGGAAACATCACGGTTTCGTATTCGGCCGCAGTGAGGGTATTAAGGAAGGAGTTCGCAGCGGTCGACATCTGTGACGCAGTTCGGTTTGGCTGAGTAGCTGTGATTCCGAGGGTCAAGACAACAGTCCCGGCGAAGATGATGGGCCAGAATCTAGCTTTCATGTCGTTTCTCCCACGCGGATATTAATGGTATTCAGTCACGTGCACCGAGACTACCGGTATCCCAGAAACAGGTCAAGACTATGTCTTGGTGCTCGTTTCTCGGCAGGTCAACTCAGTCAAAACATCGAAACTGGTATATCGAAGCTCGTTGGCTGCTGGTTTCAACACGGTTTCGTATAATTGGTCGGCCAGCCTGATCTACCAACGGTTCGTTGAAGCATTCTGAGCCAGGAGGAAAGACTTCTATGAGCAGTCAGAGGTTCTTCATGACGATGGGTATTGTCCTTTTATGTGTGTTGTCGGCTAAGGCACAACAGTCGACGATGACCGAGGAAGAGTACAGTGCGACGATGACGGAGATTAACTTTATCATCGGCGATGCCGAGTTGCACATTGATGCGAGATATTGGCCTGAACTGTTTGAGGACCTGGGCAAGCTAAGGACGCAGTTTGAACAGGTTGAAGCTTTCTGGAGTGCGCGTGGCTCCGAAGAGGCAGTGGGATTCGCCCAGAATATTTTGGAGGGATTGGCTCCAATTGGGACGGCTGGAGATGAAAAGGATACGCAGGCAGCCTCTTCGGCTCTCCGAGCATTGCGGACTAGCTGCCAGTCATGTCATGACGCATTCCGCGAGCAGGGGTCGGACGGTTACCGGATCAAAGACTAATTAATAGTTACTGTGGGATTGATTTAAAAAAGAAAGGCCGACTGAGCATTAAGCCCAGTCGGCCTTTTGTGTTTTATTAGTTCGTCGTCCTTAGTTTGTAGGCCAGAGGACACCTTGGCTGTTTGTGCCTTCTGCACCCGGGGGAACAGGACCCATACCCGTATAGACGAACTTCTGAATCCGTGACCCCTCGTAGGTCTCGGTGGTGTAGATATTGCCATCACTGTCAACGGCGATACTATGCACCGCGAAGAACATCCCTGGTTGACGTCCACCGTCACCGAATGCTGTGAGTACTTCCAAAGAAGCACGGTCGATGATGTAGACCTTCATGTTTTGACCGTCGGCTAGATACATGAACTTTTGTTCTGCGTCGGGCGAGAAGTCAATGTCCCATGTCGATCCCTGTGACAAAGTATTCGGCGCGACGATCACTTCTTCTACGAAGGTCCCGTCTTTTTGGAAGACTTGGATGCGGTCTGCTGCGCGGTCACAAATGTAAACGAGCCCATCGTTTGAGATTTCCGAACAGTGGACCGGGCCTCGAAATTGCTGTTTGCCATCTTCACCGGGTTGATACGGTCCGCCGAAATCATAGTCGTCGTCTGGCTCGTTTCCGTATGCTCCCCAATATCGCTTAAGTTCTCCGGTGTCAACATCAACAACGGCAACACGTTTGTTGAAGTAACCATCAGCGAAGTACGCCTCATTGGCTCCAGGATCGATACCAATCTTGGCGACCCGGCCATAACTATCCATTGACATGCTGTCGCGTGTGAAGACCGGTCGACCGTCCTGTTCACCAGTTTGCCGAGCACCGGGGATGCCGATTTGCATCAGGAACGTACCATCTTGGGTGAACTTCACCACATGCGAGTCGGCTGCACCGTTACCACCAATCCACACATTGTCCATGTGGTCAATCGTGATTCCATGATTGGAGGCTGGCCACACATAATCACCCGTCTCAGTTCCAGGGCCACCCCAACTGTGCACAAGGTTCCCTTCCTGGTCGAAGGCCAGTACTGGTGGCGCAGGTTGACAGCATTCAGAGAGTGGCGGGTCTTGCACGAGTCCAATTTCCGTTCGAGCCACAAACTGGTCTGGAGTGTTTCGGTGAACAAGCCAAATGGTATCGGTCGAATCCACATCAACACCAATTGTCGGACCCATCAGCCCGTGATTGGGTAAATTCTTCGGCCACAGTGGGTCTACTTCAAACATTGGGACCATGGGTCCATCACCCATAGCCATTTCGGCATTGTTGTCGGCGGCGTCTTCGACTGCACTTTGACCAACACCACAAGCGATGATTAATGCCATTAATGACGACCCTATTAGCAGGTTTCGCTTCCGATTCATCCCGGTCCTCCCCTTTTCTGTGACAAGGCCTGTTCGGTTATACGACGCTGACGCGACGATCCCTTTTGGCCCTTTAGCGGCGACAAGTATACTTGCAATTGAGCTAAATGGATCGAACTTTTCCGATGAAGTTTTGGCGCGGTTTATATCGTGTAATGACAAAACGAAAACGTCCGTTATTACCCCTGTTTTCAAGGAATTACGAGTCTTTAGCGAGCCAACCCGAGTCGAGTTGTTGGACCGGATGGTGGACCTTGTTGGCAGCACTGGCACTCGGATTAGTGATGACATCGTCGTCAGGTGTCCGCGCCCATGACGTGCCCGCCGACGTTTTGGTGCAAATCTTGGTTAAACCTGAAGGCGAAACGTTACGACTGCTAGTCCGGGTTCCACTCTTTGCGATGCAGGATGTCAGGTTTCCTCAGACCGGTCCGGGATACTTAGACTTAGCAGAAGCCGATTCTGAGCTGCGAGATGCCGCGATTCTGTGGATCGCAAATGAACTTCAACTGTATGAGGACGATGTTCCACTGTCTGACCAGGAGCTGGTTGCGGTGCGCGCGTCGATTCCATCGGATCAGTCATTTTCGAGCTATGACCAGGCACTCGCCCATGTCCTTGGACCGCCGTTGCCCGATGATACCGAGATTTTCTGGCAGCAGGCGATGCTCGACGTTTTGTTCGAGTATCAGATTCGGTCGGAACAGTCTAATTTCTCTGTCAATCCTACGTTGGCGCGTCTGGGACTTCGCACGGTCACAGTTCTGCGGTTTGTTCTACCGAACGATACGATTCGAGCTTTTGAATATCGTGGAAACCCTGGGCTCGTTCGCCTGGATCCACGCTGGCATCAGGCAGCGTTACGTTTCGTTAATCTTGGATTTGAGCACATCCTAGACGGAATCGACCACCTTTTGTTCTTGGCCTGTTTAGTCATCCCGTTTCGTCGAGTTCGGCCATTAATCGCCATCATTACTTCTTTCACTGTTGCACATTCAGTCACACTAATTGCATCAGCTTTCGATTTCGCACCGGATGCTTTGTGGTTCCCTCCGCTCGTCGAGACAGCGATTGCTATGTCCATCGTCTACATGGCCCTTGAAAATGTTCTCGGGGTTCGCTTGCAACGGCGATGGTTGCTCACGTTTGGATTCGGATTGGTGCATGGGTTCGGCTTTTCGTTCGCCCTACGTGAAACACTCCAGTTCGCGGGTGGGCACCTTCTTACATCTCTCCTGGCGTTTAACCTTGGTGTTGAACTTGGTCAGTTGCTGGTGATTATTCTGTTGGTCCCCGTGCTTTCGTTACTCTTTCGGTTTGCCGTCGCTGAACGCGCCGGAACCATCCTTCTGTCGGTTTTGGTAGCTCACACTGCTTGGCATTGGATGAGCGAACGCGGGAGCCAATTGATGCAATTCCAGATTCAATTTGGTTTGCCCGTGTTTGATTTGGCATTGCTGGCAAGTGCCATGCGCTGGGGGATGCTAGTCCTGATTATCATCTTGTTGCTATGGCTCATGTCCCTGGTGTTTCCCTCATTGGACCAGTCAACCAAACCGGTGCCTGCAGACGTGAAGCAGGATTAAGTGCTGGAAACGAATTGACCTGTCGAGTAACTGGTGCGCGACAGCGGCAGCTCATCCCTTGGTCAACCAGCCAATTCAAAAACCTTGGAACATCACTTGCGAGAGGTTGCTATTCAGGTTCTTGGTTCAGGCAGCTTTTCGTTCGCCGGTACGAATCTAATGGCTAAACCGTTATTGCAATAGCGATGGCCGGTTGGAGCCGGGCCATCTTCGAACACATGGCCCTGATGGCCTCCGCACCGGATACAGTGGTATTCAACACGAGGCAGAATCATTTTGAAGTCTCTTTTGGTTTCGATACTGCCATCGATTGGTTCATAGAAACTAGGCCACCCCGTACCACTGTCAAACTTAGCCGTGGATTCGAACAACGGCAGATAGCAAGCTGCACAAACGAATGTACCTGACCTTTTTTCATCATTGAGCGTACTGGATCTAGGTGGTTCGGTGGCTTCCTTAAAAAGCACTTTATAAGCATCGACGGGTAATAAGTTTTGCCACTCACGTTGAGGTTTTTCGAATCGACTAACCGTTTCACTCATAAGGTTGCCTTTGTTGGGAGTCGTATTGCTGGAGTTATCACAATTCTGTCCTGAATCGGTGGAATCACTAGTGCCCTTAATTTTATCGCATGAGGTGACGCAAGTATTTTGCTCAGCGAGTGAACCAGTGTTCCTACCGGACAATATCTCCGAGACCGGGAATCTTGAGTGTTTGGCCAGGGTAGATTACCGACGATGGTAGATTGTTGGTTTGCAGAATTACTGTTGGTGTTGTGCCGTATTGCCGCGCGATTTTCCAGACCGTGTCCTTCGGACGAACGGTATAGTCACGGCTCGATATTGTCGAGTTGTCAGGCTTGCCTCGTGTTTTTGTGATTCGGTGAACATATTCCGCGTAATCCCCAGCGAAGATTGCCACGTGATAGTGTGGCGGAGAACGTTCTCTAGTGGCTTCGAGTACAGAGTGTTCTTCTAGATATAAGAGTGTATTTTCTAACCAGCCGCGACAGTTGGCGTTGGTTGGACGCCGTAAATCAAGGGCCATCCCGGTAGGGTGCACTGACCGAGGCGAGGCATTACGTGGTTGATGGCTGAGTGGTCGGGTCAGGCTGGTAATCACTAGTTGTTCTCCACACGCCCGCTGATACTGTCTTGATAGACGTTCAATGAACAATTTGACTTCGGGTCGGATATAGGGAAACGAGACGTCTTTAAGTCGGAAGCTGGCGTCGTTGTTAACCCGCACAAGTAGACCAGCTCGCACAAAGCGTCTTAGCTGGGAAGATTCACGTAAGTAGGTAAAATCATGGCGCTCGGCTTGTTTGTTCTGTTTGTCGAGAGAAGCGGCGCTTCCCAAGAGGCTAGCATTTCTTGGCTCGGCTGCCGACATTTCAACCATGCTTGTGACAAGAATCAGAGTGTGGAGGCAGATCCGCCAAACAGTCAACCCATTCTGAGCTAATCTAGTGTTCATGTTACCGTCGGATCTGTTTATCGGCATGATGTAGATTTTACTTGAATATTTAAGTAAAACTTCAGCGAACCTTTTCCTTTTGTTGCCTTAGGAAGACCTCCCTATGTCACGTTCGATAAAGACGCTTTTGGTCGCTAACCGGTCTGAAATCGCCATTCGGTGTTTTCGCGCCGCTACTGAAATTGGCCTTCGGACGGTTGCCGTTTACAGTTACGAGGATCGTTTTTCGCTGCACCGATACAAGGCGGATGAGGCATTTCTGATTGGCTCTCCCGAGGGAGGGCAACGGTGGCCTTACAGAGGCATATTTTCCTTAAGTTGTTGATATAAATAGTTTTACGAAGTCGCTAGTTATGGAACTTGGTATACCGTTCAACTATCCAGAGGGGGTATCTTGTGTGCCTGCATACTCAAGGAGTAGGCTGAATGTTCTACCGTGTGACGGCCCGCCTCAAGAAGGGAATGGCCGGTAGTCTCAGACGAGCGTTGCTTGACGATACAATCCGGCATCAGAAGCCGGATGGCCAGGAAATTTTCGATTCAATGGAACGGGCGATTGTCGCTGAGGATGGCGTGGTTGAATGGAGTGAGGTGTGTTATTGCGACCCCCCACTTCAGCACGAGCGCCAAACGGTATTTGACCGCTATTTTGACAAAATCTCGATTGAGTCGGTTAACAGTTACCCGCATCACACGGGCCGTCGCTTCATGTCGTATCTCCAGGAATTTTCGACAGAATGACAAAAGGTGGGTTCTATCAATTTGGTCGTAAAGCGGGCACAGCATACCGACGTGCCCGCTGGGTGTGGGAATCGGTGGCCGGTAGTGAGGAGGAGGCGATCAAGGCTGAATATCACGTTGGTCGCGACATGACAACGGTGATTGTCGAGCAGACACCACGTGACCCTGATGAGCAGGTCCAGGCTTTTCTTGATCACATCGCCAAGAAGCTCTCGTCTTTTGTCCGTAACGAGCATCATCAATTCGAGGTTGCCGTTTTGGTTAGCAAAGAACCAACGGCGTTCGCTTTGCCTGGTGGCTTCGTTTTTGTCACAAATCGACTTATCGAGCTATGTCAAAGCAATCGAGATGAACTTGCGTTTGTGGTAGCTCATGAGATGTCACATGTGATTAAGCGTCACTCTATCGACCGACTGATTTCTCAGAAGCTACTCTCTACCGCATCTTTGGCCTCTCCTGGTCGCGGTGTGTTGGCGCCATGGATTCGTAAGGTTGGACTGCAGGCACTGGAACGGGCGTATTCACGAGACCAAGAGTTCGAGGCCGATGAGTTGGCTGTGCTATTAATGCAGGCTGCGGGGTTTGAGTCTTCGGCTTCGATTAACGCACTGAGCCGGTTTAGTGGACTTACTGCGAGGTCCGATGACTCAGGACTCGGAGCTTACTTTTCCACTCATCCTCCCGTCCAGGACCGTATTCAGAGGCTCCACGAGCGATTCGATTTATCCAACTAGCTGATTAACGAATGGGTGTTGTCAATCGGATTCCGAACTGAGTCCATCGCGTGAGTTCCGTCAGTTCTCGGAGGGTTGAGGTCGCATCAATTCGACGTTCGTGGCCAACCAGTAGATCGACAGTGGCCACACCCGTCATGATTCGTAGTCCGCCCTCGAGTTGTCCGCCCTCATAACCAGAACGATTCCTGGTAAACGGATCGATCCGAACCGATACACCATCAACCGAACCAATTAGAGCCAGTCGGTCATTGAATGGTCGTATCACCTTCAGGTAACCGCCGTACTGTGCGTCGTAATCAACACCAGCTCGGGTTACCGTCCATAAAGCACGTACGCCGGCGTCTAGGTTCAGGTTGCCAAGTGTGAAGGTGTTGCCGTAGCCCACGCCGAACATGTTCCACGAGACACTCTTGTCAGTTGCCCGGTCAGCGAGATGGCGGGAGACGTGGTGGAAGGTTGTGGAAAGTTCTCCCTTTGGCAGACGGATAAACACTGAGATGTCAGCGGTATAGTTATTTTGATTCGGGTCAACTGCGCGAAATTCGTTTCCGATGATGGTTTCGATATTAATGAAGAGGTTGCCTCGGAAGTAACCTGCATCAACCACATCTACATCAATTGAGAGATCTGCGTCCCAGTTGAAGCGTGTATCGGCATCAGCGCCGTTCAGGTGTTTAATATCGACAGTAGTGCGAAACGCGGTCAAGAACCCAAAATCACGAGGTGCCGTAGCTTCGGGTCTGTGACCGCCGAGAACTTGTCCAGACACCGTGCCAGGTAGGCTGAGAAGTATGCAGACGAAGAAGACGTAACAGAGGACGCCGACCGCCGATAGTCTCACAGCGGCACAGCGGTGGGTTCTCTGAGGCTGCGCAGACCAAGTCGTTTAAGTAACTCGTGGTCAGCGTTGGTCTCAGGATTCGGCGTCGTCAATAAGTGGTCGCCCAGGAAAATGGAATCGGCACCGGCCAGAAAGCAGAGCGTCTGGGTTGCGTCACTAAGTTGCAAGCGTCCGGCGCTCAATCGGACACGGGCCTGTGGCATCAGAATCCGTGCAACAGCGACCATGCGGACCAAGCTTTCCCAGTCGACGGGTTTCTCTTCGGCAAGGGGGGTCCCTGCCACCGCCACGAGGGTATTGATCGGTACGCTCTCCGGTTGGGGAGTTTGGCTGGCAAGCTCGTACAGTAGATCAATTCGATCGGAATCCTTTTCGCCCATGCCGAGGATCCCACCACAGCAGACTTTCAGCCCTGCTTGGCGAACTGTACGAAGTGTTTGCCTGCGGTCGTCGTAGGTCCTAGTGCCGATGATCTCGTTGTAGTATTCAGGTCCTGTATCGAGATTGTGATTGTAATAGTCGAGACCTGCTTCCCGTA
>Ga0310121_10001325_pt1 | contig 25583 bp, 16 predicted proteins | sample CB27_Tmax_986_MG_FD_203504 | JGI IMG/M metagenome (GOLD analysis project Ga0310121, IMG submission 203504) | Marine microbial communities from Western Arctic Ocean, Canada - CB27_Tmax_986 | ecosystem: Environmental > Aquatic > Marine > Oceanic | place: Canada: Western Arctic Ocean | collected...
TGTCGGCGTGCATCTGCCACATCCAGGAATCCTGCACCGGGAAGGCGAGCGACTTGCCGGCGCCGTAGCGCTGGAACGCCAGCACGACCAGCGACTCGTCGTTGCTCGTCAGCAGCGTGGTCGCGCCTGGCTTCACCTCGCGAATGGCGTTCACAAGCGTGATTGGCGGCAGCTCGAGCCACCGTGCCGTCGAGGCCTCCTCGGTGTCGGCGATTTGTGTGGCCGGATGGGTGGCACCTGCCCGCGTCGCGCGCACGTCGGTCTCGACGAAGAAACCGGACTCACCGTCGACGGCGCTCGCGTCGAGCACCACGGGCAGCACGTCGGCCACCGGCGTGCCGGCGTACCCGCCTTCGGCATATGATCGTTGGCTGCCGAGCATTAGCAGCCCGCCGCCACGTTCACTGACGAAGTCGGAGATCATCCGCAGTTGGTCGGGTGTGAAGTAGTTCGCCTCGATGCCACCCAGGATGAGCGCGCGATAGCCGAACAGCTCCTCGCGCGTGCGGGGAAACCCGCCGACCAGATCCTCGGCGTCCTCGACTCCCAACCGCATGAACTTGTTCTCGGCGGTCCGTTGCAGCACGGCGAGCTGGAGGTTCTCATCATCGGCCACGGCCCGTCTGAGGAATTTCACCTCCCAGCGCGGTTCACCCTCGAAGTAGAGAATCTTCTCGCGTTTGTCCTCGACGACGACCAAGGCGTGCCGCACGTTGTTCTGGATGACCATCTCGTCTGCCGCCGGCGCGATCCGGAAGCTGAACAGGCGCGGGCCGGCATCCGAGGCGGTGAAGCGGACCCGAACGGTGGTCGGCTCTCCGTCGTCCGGTAGGATCACCTCCTGATCGGCGACGATCCGCCCCTCGTCCTCCACCTGTAGCGTGGCGGTCTGCCCCTGATACCCGGTCTGCGCCACCACCACATCAACTACCAGCGCGGCTCCCTTGAGCACTGACCGCGGCGTCTCGACTCGGCTGAGCTGGATGTCCCGGGAGTACTCCTCGCGACCGAGCCCGACGGTGAACACCGGCACGGCGGCCGCTTGCAAGGGCAGTAGTGCGTCGGCCAGCGTATCGTCGGCGTTGTCGGCTCCATCGCTGACCACCACCAGCCCAGACAGCGGGACCCCGGCAAGCTCTTCGTGGGCGCGGGTGAGCGCCTGCGCGAGGTGGGTCCGAGTGCCGCCGAACGCGAGGTCATCGACCGTTCCGATCCGCTCGGTCGTGGACGAGAAGCTGAAGAGCCGCAGCGCGAACCGGTCCGCGAGCGAGGCCAGCAACGGGCCCTCGACGCTGCCGAACTGCTGGGTCACGAAGTCGGCGCGGGTCTCGCCATCGCGGTCCCCGATTTGCATACTGCGCGAGTCGTCGATCAGGACCCCCAGGAAGTTCTGCTGCGGTACGACCTGGGAGAGCACCAGCACCGGCCGGAACAGACACAACAGCAAGAGGGCCAGGATCGTGAGGCGGACGCCGGTCAGCACGGCGCGGTCGACGGGGCGGCTGTTGGCGCGGACACGCTGGTAGGTACGGAGGGTCACACCCCCGGCCACCACGACCACCACCGCCGCCAGATACGACGCGCTCGACGGCCGGAAGGCGAGATCGCCAGCCTCGAAGACGAGAGGCCGATACTTGAAGAGAAATGCGAACAGCGATTCAAACATTGAACAACACGAGCGGAAGGCCGGCACCGACGCCGGCTAACAGGCCAGCGTGCGGTCCCTGCGACCGGGCTCCGTGACCTTAGTGACTCATCGCGTAAACGATGATGTTGACGGTGATCTCGATCGCGTACGTCGAGTACCGCAACGGGTAATATGGGCTCTCGGCCCACTCCCAGGCGTCACCGATGTCCGTGTTCCAGTTGATGATGACCATCAACCGGCCGTGCTCGTCGAACATGCCGCGCACCTGTGGCTCGTAGCCGTCTTGCTCCCACGTCGGCCCCCCTTGCGCATTGTTGATGGACGGGACCTGGACGATTTCCTCGATGTTGTAGACCGTGTTGAAGACCGGATGGTCTTGGGGCACGTCGACGATCGGATACTCGGGCAGCACGCGCCTGATCTCGGACTCGAAGTTTGCCCACTCCCAACTACCCCAGAAGTCGTCGATCATTAGGAACCCGCCGGCTAGCAGATAGTCGCGGAGTCCAGCGACTTCCGCTCCCGTCATGTACATGTTCCCGACCTCGAGTGCATAGAGGAACGGGAACTTGCGAATACCGGGGTCGTCGAGCTGGACCGCATTCTCCCGCTCATAGACGTCGAGGTCGACGAGCCGGTCGAGGATCGTGAGAAACTGCCGGTCGGCTTTCGGGTAGTCGGTCGCCCAGGAACCCCACCCCCGGCGGCCGCCGCCGTTGTAGATGGCGCGCGTGAAGAAAAACTCGCGGGCGTCGGCGCTCGGGTTCCTGAGGGTTGGTCTGAAGTCTTCCCGGCGGATGACCACTTGTTGCGGGGTCTTCACCGCGGACCGCAGGCCAGGCGCCGCTCGCTCGGCTGCCCACAACACTCCCCATCCGACACCGATGAGCGTCGTCGCGATCACTCCCGCACGCGCAAAAAACCGTGGCCGCAAGCAACTGCTCCGGGGAATGGCCCGTCTGGAGCCGGCCGTGTCGGCGCGCCCAAGCGATGGTCCATGGGGTCGGCGTCAGCGAGGCACGGTTGTGGGAGCGCTACGACCTGCACCCGTGAGCAGCATAGCACAGCTGGAACGCCTGCAACGATCGGTCACGCTCCTATCATTCTGGGGACCCGCTCAGTCGACCGGACGGTCAGGGTGGTGTCCGTCGAGAGGCTCCAGCGGACGTGGTCACCACACGCTTCTGGCGCTATGACCATCCGAATCGAAATGCCGTGACGTGGTATTCCGGTCGGTCTCGCGTGGGGCGTAACGGGAGGCGGCGTCGATCACGTGCGACGCTGTGGCAGCGGCGGGCCCGGGAACGAGGCGCTGCCGTTCTGGCGGAGCGCGGGACCAGGTCAATACGGGCTATTCGACGAAGTGGACCTCGAACATCTTCGGCCACCACTTGCCTGTGATGTAGAAGGTCTCGGCGATCGGGTCGTAGGCGATTCCGTTCAATACCTCGGCACCGATACGGTCTTCGCCCTGTAACAGGCCCGTGGCATCGATGTAATCCGTCACTCTACCGGTCTCGGGATCGATACGGACGAGGAAATCCTCCTCCCAGACGTTCGCGTAGATTGCCCCGCCGACACACTCGAGCTCATTGAGATCGCGCAGTGGCTGCCCGCGCAGCCGCACTCGCTGTTCGCCGATCGGCTCGAACGTCTGCGGGTCGCGAAACGTGAGGCGGTCGCTCCCATCGCTCATCACGATCCTGGTGCCGTCGTAACAAAGCCCCCACCCCTCGCCCTGATACCGGAATGTTTCCCCAGGCTCGAACGTGTCGCGGTCATAGGTGAAGGCGCGCTGGGCCCGCCACGTGAGCATGATGAGGCGGCGGTCGACGAGCGCCAGCCCCTCGCCGAAGTACTGGGCCGGCACATCGATGCGCTGTTCCACCTGGCCGGTCTGCGGGTCCAGACGGCGCAGGGTGGACTCTCCCTCACGCCCCGTGCTCTCGAATAGTTGGTTGTTCCACCAGACGAGCCCCTGGATGTAGGCATCCCGCTCGTGGGGGAGCTCCCGTAGTACGTCGACCCGAAGCGACCGCACCACGGGCTGCGTCTCAGGCGCGCCGATGACTGACGCCGCATTGCTGAGAGATGCTGGGTTGTTGGGACGAAGCATCCAGATGCCGCCTAGGACCACCGCCGCGAGCGCCGTCCCGGCCCAGACCCGTGACGAGCGGCGGGCCGTGATCCGCGCGGGCGCGGCAGCCTGCGTCTTCGTGCCTTTGGTTCGTCGCGTGCGTCCCACGATCTCTCCAACCTGTGGCGAGGAACCCCGATTATACGCTCTGCCCTGGGACTGCCGACATCCTCCGGTTCCTGACGAACCGGAGCGTGCTGACGGCTATTTCCCGCGAACCGTCCGTGGCAAGCTGACCACGGACACAGAACATGCGTGCCGTCGCTCGGATAGCCACGGAGGAAGGCTTTGCTCCGTCGACGGGCACCGGTCCGGTCATGGAGAGCCGTTGTTAGACGCGCATCAGCACCGCCCGGGCTGGCTCGCCCGTGGCGCGCGCAACCATTCGCGCATAGAGCTGTACTTGACGGCGATAGACGTCGAGCGTGGCCTCCAGCTCGCGGTCGGTCTTGAAGTCTACGACGATCCAGGTCCCGCCCTCGTGAAACGCGAGGTCGACGACCCCCTCGACGACGGTGCCATCGTCGGCCTGCATCGTCACCGGCACCTCGCGGCGGCAGGCCCCAGCGGTGACGCAGCCTCGCGCGCGGGCGAGGATCGGGTGTGCCAGCACGGGGACCACGAGCGCCCCAGCCGCCGTTACCTCCTTATCAGTCGCGCCGAGAATTCGACCCTGGAGCACGGCGATCTCGCCGACCTGCTCGGCGGTGGCGTCGAGTGGTGTCACTGCGAGGACGGCATGTACGAGCGTGCCGAAGCGACGACCCGACGGCCGGTGTAGATCGCCGGGTAGTGCCACGATCTCCGGCTCGTCATCGTCGGCCGACGCCGGCACCCGATCGGCCACGAGCCGCTCAGCCAGTTCTGTGACCGTGAGCACCCGCAGACTGGGCGTCACCGCCTCCGCAACCGTCCGATCGCGCCGCTCACGCCAGGCGCGGTAGCGGGCCAAATCCTGTTCGACGACTGACGCCGGCGTGTCCTTCGACAGTAGCTCCGCCTGGCGGATGCCGAACCGGGCCTCGATGCCGAGATGCAGCGTCGGCGTGCTGGGATCCCACCAGACGACGGAATACCCTGGCGGTGATGGGGGAGCGGCGCCCAGGGGCCAGGCACGAGCGACCGGGGACCCCGGGTCTGTGGACGAGGCTCCCCCGTGAAATGGAAGGACCCTGGCCTGACCGTCACCGGCGTCATCGGCGAACCAGTGCAGCCCCGGGGCCACGGTGTCCGGCCGCGCGGGGTCGTGGTCGGGCCGGTCCGCCACGCTGTCGCAACCGAACGGCGGGCACCCCGGCGCGGGTGACGGTTGCCGGCGGCTGGTGGGCGGCGGGTAGATGGCTTCGTCGAGCGGTCCCAGCCATCCGTCCTGAAATGGCCCGTCACCCACCGCCGGCACCACCAGCAGGTCGCGTGCGCGCGTGGCGGCCACGTAGGCCAGCCGGATCCCCTCCTGACGATCCCGCTCCACCTCGACGGCCTCATGATCCAGGAGGTCCAGCGGCGACCACCCGGCGATGCGCAGGGCACACAACCCCTGCTCGGTATCAATGAACCGGCCGGCCGTCTTCCGGTACAGCTTGCAGGTCGGGTCGACCAGGATCACGACTGGAAACTCGAGCCCTTTGGCTCGATGCACCGTCATGATGCGTACGCCGTCGCTGCCCTCTTCGAGAATCGGCGCCTCACTCGCTTGACGGGCCGCCGCCTCGTCTTCGAGATGGTCGACGAACCCGCGAAACGACAGTCCGCCGCCCGCCTCGTAGCGGCGTGCCAGCTCGGCGATCTGCATCACGTTGGCCAGAGCCTGCTCGCCGCCCGGACGCATGACGAAGCCGGTGTGCGCACGCGTGGCTTCGAGCAGTCGCCCGATCGTCTCGGCGACCGGCACGTCGTTCCGCCGTCGGTGCGCGTCCCGCAACACGCCGAGCGCTTCGGCGATCGACGCCAGCCGCCCGGGCTCGGTGTCCGCCAACCCATCGGCCGTCCCGTCGCCGGCGCTGAGCCCGGGCGGAATGCGGAATGGGTGGAGGCGGCCGAACCGCTCGTGGTAATGGAGCAGCGTCGCATCCTCGATCGCGAAGAGCGACCCGCGTAGCGTCGCGAAGACGGAGAGCTCATCGTCGGGGTACTCTACGGCGGCCAATGCCGCCCGCATCGTCATGACCTCCTCGCGGTCGTGGAACGCCCGGCCGCCGACCAGCAGATGCGGCAGCTCTCGCGCCTCGAGCGCCTCGACATACAGGCGTGTCATGTCGGTGCCGAAGCTCTCGAAGCGGCGAAACAGGAGACAGACGTGACGCGCGGCGACCGGCACACCGCCGGATGGCTGGACCGCCACGGTGCCGCCTTCGCCCTCGGACAGCGGCAGACGCTCGGTGACGTGCCACCCGCTCTCGGTCACCAACCAGCTCACGAACGCACCGACGGCATCCGGCAACGAGCGTTCGATGGCCGACGCCGCGACCCGTCGCATCCCGTACGGGTGCGGCACTGGCAGGACGACGATGCTCGGCTGGTCGGTCATGTCGACGCGATCAGGCGACAGGGGCACGTATTCAGCTTGGGTCGCTTCGGGCGCCAGCGCCTGCCCGCGCGACCGGGACATCAGTGGAGCGAACGCTCGGTTCACCAGCTTTTGGATCGAGGTGCCGGCCCGAAAGCTCGTGGTCAGCGCCACCGAGGCAACACCCCGGTCCTGCAGGCGTGTCTTCACCTGTTGATAGACACCAACGTCAGCTCGGCGAAATCGGTAGATTGACTGCTTGGGGTCGCCAACGATGAACAGTTTCCCTGGTGCCGACCTCACCTGTCGCCAATTCCGCTCGGCCGGATCGTCCGCCGCCAGCAGCAGTAAGATCTCCGCCTGGAGCGGGTCGGTATCCTGGAACTCGTCGACGAAGATCCGAGTGAACCGCCGCTGGAAGTCCTCGCGCACCCCGTCGTGGTCCCGCACCAGATCCCGCGCCTTCAGGAGTAGGTCGACGAAATCCAGTCGGCCGGCATCCTGCTTCAGCGCCGCGTAGGTCTCCATCGGCGCGCGCAACTCGCCCTGCAGCACCGCGGCGAGATCGGCATCAGCCACCCGGCGGAAGTTCTGCAGCACCGTGGCGATCTTCCTGTGTTGCTCCACCACGGTCGTTCGCATGACACCCTCGCCGTACCGGGCGCCGGACCCCGTCCTCGCATTGACGAACGTGCGGTTGGCGGCCAACTCGATGAGTGACGCCTCGATCCCATCGTAGTCGCGCTGGCGCGGTCGCAGCTTGTCGTGGGTCCGGATGGCGCGCGCCACCAGCACCGCCGACTGCACGTCCATATATAGACGGTCACTGCGGCGATTCGACACTCGATCGGCCACTTCGGCAAAGTCGATCAGGTGCGCGACGATCTGGTCGATGATCGCTTTGCGCTCGAATGTTTCTCGGCGCCAGGGCGTCGGGAAGTCCCGCCACTCGGTGAGGTCGGCCGCGGCCCTTCGCAACCGGTCGGTCGGCCGCTCTTTGGAGTCCTGGTCGCCGAACCCACCGGTGGATCGGCGACGCAGCGCGCGGCGCACGCCATCCGGCGTGTCGGCTAGCGTCTGTTGGAGCCAGGCATCGAAGGCCTGCCCGAAGAAGCGCTTCGCTTCAGTTTGTGTGAGCACGTCGAACTGCGGGTCCACGCCCGCTTCGACCGGACGTTCGTGCAGCAGGTCGGCGCAGAAGCCGTGGATGGTGCTGACCTGCGCCTCTTCGAGGTGCGCGATCGCTTGCTCGATGCTCCCGAGACGCGGCCTGGGATCGTCAGAACCGCGATCGCCCGTGCCGCGTAGCTCATGGCGCGCGCGCTCCAACTCCTCGCGCAGCCGCAGCTTTAATTCGCCGGCGGCTTTCTCCGTGAACGTCACTGCCAGCATCTGGTCAACCCGCGCCCGCCCGGTTGCTAGCACGTTGACGATCCGTTTGACCAGTTCTGTCGTCTTCCCCGTGCCGGCGGCCGCTTCGACAAGCAGGCTTTCCTCCAACGAGGTGCGAATGCGCTCACGCTCGGCAGCGTCGACCAGGGCGTGCTCACACACGGGTCATCTCCGGTCCGGCGGCGTAGCCGAGGCGGTGGGCTGCGGTCGTCGGCTCCCGCGAGACCCATCCGGTCCGGGGACCTGGCATCGGCGTGAGGCGTGTTTCAAGGGTCACGGTGTCGATCCTGGGAAATGTCTAAAGGCGGCGCGACCGGGCCGGTTGCGCCTGCCTGTCGGGTGCGCGAACATCCACTATCTACGGCAGCCGCCGGAGCACTTTCAAGTCAACGAGCCTGGCCTTGTCCTTCCGCTGTACACGGGTTTCCTCCCAGGGCCCGCACACCGCACGGAAGTCGCACCAGGCGCAGGCGCCGGGCAGGGGGGCCGGTAGGATCACACCGGTCTCGATTGCCCGGTCGATGATGGTGAGCACCTCTCGTCCGTGCCGCCGTTCCGTTTCGCCAAGCGACACTGACCGCGTGGCGTATCCGCCGGCCACCGTCGAAAAGAACAGCCGCGATTCGCTGACCGGGCGCCCCAGTGCCTGCTCGACCGCCAGGCCATAGAGCACCGGTTGCAGCACCTCACCGTGACCGACGACCATGCGTTCGCGGGTCCGATCTCTGCCGGTCTTGTGGTCGGTGACCCGCAACTCTCCCCCGGCGGTCGGCCTCGCGCGCGCCTCGACGAGATCGACGATCCCGTGCAGTTTCCAGACACCATCGATCTGGGCCGGCTCGGACACGCTCCTGGGGTCGCGTCCCGGCGCCGGCGGGAACCCGAACCCGAGCTCGGCGCGGATGGGCACCCACTCCCCCTCTTCGTTGGCGACGTGACGCACCCACCCCTTGAGATCGGTCCGCATCGACTCGACCTCGTCGGTCCAGACTCGGTCGATCGCCGGCGCGAGGTCCTCGTAGTAGCGGTCGGCCAGGTGGTCGAGCGTCTGGTCGAGCAGCGCTTCGGTTTCTGCCAGCCGGCCGTGCGTCACGGGCAGCGCATCGCGCGACTCGAGTACCCGCACGAACTCTGTCTGTACCTCGTGGAATATCCGTCCTCGTGTCAGTGGATCCAATCTTTCCAGCGATTCCGTCTCCTCGCGTGGCCGCAGACGGAACACTGTGGCCAGCAGAAACTGGTACGGACAGACAGCGAACCGTTGCAGCGCCGATACCGAGTAGGCTCGTGCCGACAGGCGGTGCGCATCGAGCGCTTTCCGCGCCGCGCCAGCCGGCTGACACAGGCCGTCGTATCTGGTCCATGGCGGCTTCCAGCGGGCCCAGCGTGTCAGCAGCGACCGTCGGAGCCCCGGGTTCAGCCGCAACAGGTAACGCGCGCGCCCTGTCAGCTCGGGTGATACCCGCCGGCGCAGCAGCGGTCCCAGCACCGACAGATCGTGCTCGGTGTCGTCGATCGCCAGATCGGGTTCGGGTGGCGCCGGCCACACCAGGCGCGCATCCACCCGGTGGTACGCCTCACGCTCGGTAACGGCAAAGTCGGGTACGCGGCCGGTGCGTGCCCGTTCGAGATCGAGAGCGTAGAAGGACGGCACCCGCGGGCGCGACTCACCGAGTTGTAGCCTGGGGTAGGATAGATAGAGACGCCTGGTGGCCGCTCCGACCGCCAGTCGCAGCTGTAGGCGCTCCGCTGCCGCATGGTCGTCGAGCACAGGGAGCCCGAGTTCCACCGCTCTGGCGCTATCCGACGACGACATTTGGGACACGGCGTTGAGCGCGCGTCGGTGGTCGTCGAGCAGCAGCGGGTCCTGCCGCTGCTTTTGGGGAAAGATCCGCTCGGCCAGCCCCGGTACGAACACTACGTCGAAGACACGTCCGCGAACATGTTCGGGGCCGCCCACGAAAACACGGCCGTATCGGCGAGGCGGGGGGTCCTCCGGCAGTTGTGTGAGCCGTTCGGCGAGCACATCCTTAACCTCGGCTAGCGGCACCGGGCCGATACCGGCCATTGGTCGCAGTTCCCCGAGTACGGCGAGTACCCGGTCTGGGCGCCGCAATACCATCGGCGCCAGCGTCTCGAGCCGGTCGAGCCAGTCGCCCCAGGGTGCCCGGCTGGGAAAGGCCCCCATGCGGTTGATGATCGGGAGCGCGAACCGATGAAGGTGACCCAGGTTGACCAGATCGCTCTCGAGCCGCCGGACCCGGGACGAATGCGGATCGTCGTTTCCGCACTCCGCTAGTCGCAGTCGCAGTTCCTGTTCGAGCCCGGATAGTCGTCTCACCCAGCGATCGTAGCCGCCGATGACCGCCGCCTCGACCAGCAGCCGGTCCCACCGCCACGGGGTCCGAAGACCGCCGTCGACCACGGGGCGATCGTCGGCATCTGGACCCGTGTCGGTGGCCGACGGCTCGCTGTCCACCAGATCGAACAGCGACGGCTGCGGCGCCAACGCCGGTGCCGGCAGGACCTGGTTTCCCTCGGACGGCGGCACCCAGCGTCCACGGTTGGTTGCCGGCGCGCCCCGTGGGTCAGGCGGCGGCACCTGCCCAAGCGATAGATACTCGGAGAAGCGACGGGCTGAGAGCTGTTCGGAGGCGCAGGCCAGCAAGGCGAGGAAGGCACGGCCCGCCGGATCCGGAGCCCGGGTGCCTCTGACAAACCAGGCCTCGACTCCGGCCCGCCGCAGGGCTGTCTCGAGCAGCCCCGCGTAGAGCTGCGGCGCCCGAAGTAACACGGCCATCCGATCGAGCGGGATGCCGAGACGTGCCTGCTGCTGGATGGATCTGGCGATCTCCACGCACTCGCGTGTCTCGCCAGGTGCCGAGAAGAGTGAGACGTCGTCACCCTGCTCGCGTCCGGGTCCCGCCTCATCAGACGTGACCGTCTCGAACTTCTCGAAGAGCCGCTCGCGGACGCGCGTTAGCGGGTCGGTCACCGGCCGTGGCGCGACGATCGGCTCAACCGTTGCCAGCGGAAGACCGCCAAGCGCTGCTCGCGTCCGGTCGTCTCCAGCCGGCACCGTCGCCGCGAGGCGGGTGGCGCGAGAGGCCAACGCACCCACCAGCGCCAGCGTCGCCCTGTCCCGCACCGGCACATCGAGCAGTAACACGGGTACCTCGAGCGGTACGCCAACCGGGTCGGGCCCGGTGATCGCAGCTGCAGCCAGGCGATACAGGTCAGGGATGTCGATGAGGCGCGCCTGCTCGAGCTGCAGGGCATAGCGTCGCGCCAGCAGATCGACGTCGGCGCCGACCACGCCACAGACGTCGAGTCGGTTCGGGCTCACTCCACCGAGCCGCAGGTCCTCGAGTGTCGACGCCAGCGTCCGGCCGAAACTGCGCAGCCGCGCGATCGGAGCCAGATACCCGAGTGTGTCCTGCTCGAGTTCCTCAAACGCCGCGCGGGCAGCGACCGCCTCGGCGCCAAGCCGTGTTGCGGGTGCCAGACCGCGTCGGGCGAGCTGTGTCGTGGCGATCCGGCTGGCGAGTTGACGGAGACTGAACCGATACAGACCGAAGGTGGCGCCCCGGCGGGCGGACAGCTCCCGCGCGAAGTCGTCAACCGCGTCCCGCGAGGCGCCGACCAGCAGCGCGTTAGTCGCGGGTGACAACGTGTCCAGGAATTGATGCGCCGCGGCGAGCCGTGCCGCCCCCGCTGCGGACGGGTGAAGCGTGACCGCACCCATCTCAGGTATCCGAAGTGTCTCCCCCGAAGCCAGCCGCCGGGGTCTCCGCTTCGACAGCGCCACGCTGCCGTGGAGCGATGCTACCACGCGCCGCGTGCGGCCGAATAACCGCGCCGGTGGCACCGTATCTGGTTGAGGGAGGATTGAGATGCGCTGTGCACGCTGCGCGCGGGAGATCGGCGACGATTCGGCCTATTGCGCTCACTGCGGTGCGACGAAGCGAGCCCCTGGCGCCGGGAGGACACGGACCAGACTCGAACAATCGGCAACCGATCGTCAGATTGCCGGGATCTGCGACGGTCTCGGTCTGGATCTGGGGCTCGATCCGGCGCCATCTTCTTCGGGGTGGTCGCGTGCCTGGCGGTTTGGCTGATCGTTCCCGAGGCGCTGACCGGCGACACGGCGGCCGTCACCTGGCGCCGACTCAGCCGCTTGCACACTGACATGAAGGTGGCCGGGGTCCGAGGGGAACTGGCCGATTACTTCGAAGTCGACTCCACGCCGATCTGCCTACTATGGGTCGTACTCGCGATTTGCCCGGGCGCGATCATCGGCGGAGTGATCGCCTACGTGGTGGCATGGCTGGTCCTGCCCGTGTCGTCCCTGCGCCCCCGCAGGCACCCCGCCGCCGACCGAGCCTCCGGCAACGCCCGCGTCGGCCGCGGCCGTTCACGAATAATCCGGACTTCTACCCGAGGGGAGTCCGAGTCTACGCGGTCGCTCGAGCGTGGTACAACGTGCGTGTTCCGCACGTGAGGGGTTCTTGGGTTACGGACGCGAAGTGTTGTGTGAGCGCCGCTTCGACCGCCGCCTGGGAATAGTCGACGTGCTGGACATCGCGATGGCGCAGCAGGCGTTCGACCATTGGGTCCCCGCGGCCCGCGAACTCGACGACCAGGTCCGCACCGAACCCGGCGAGCCATTGGATTAATTCGCCCAGCGGGATGTTGCTGCCGATTACCAGATGGTGAACGAGGGCCAGGCACAGGATGAGCTCCGGGCAGCCACGGTCGACCAACGGCCTCCGCTCCCGGCCCCGCCAGCCGAGTCCGGGTGACGGGTTCGCGATGTCGCCGACCAGGGGAAGGATCGAGGTGTTCCCCTCCTGCGCCAGAGCGCGATACAGCCGATCGACGACCAGATGATCGACGTCGAGCGCCAGCACGTATTCGGCATGCTCACTGGCCAAGCGAGCATAGGTTCCGGTGTTGCACCCGAGATCCCACACGATCGACCAGCGGCGCGGTGCCAGCACCCGGCTGACGAAGTCGGATTTGGCCTGCAGATCTTCTGTCTCGTACTTGTGCTCGTGCTCGTACTCCGACCACGTCGAGCGCGCCGGGCTCCAACGGAGCCGCTCGACGATCCGGCGGAGGCGCCCGACATTCTTCTTGATCAGTTGCGAGCTGAAGCCCGCGACACGGAGATCTTGCTTGACGTTGCGATCTGATGCCTGGAACCGTGCCTGCGCCTTCGCATGTAGGTAGACGTCACCCAGCACGGCTGGTCGCACATAGTCCCGCAGCGATAGCAGTGCCAGACATTCTTCGGCCTTGATGCCCTCAACGCTTCCTCTCAGCCAGGGATGGAACGGCACGTTCCGGTAGGCCTGGAGCAGCAGCGGGTAGAGGAACTGCTCGCAAAACTGCCGATATCCGGCCCACGGCTCGCCTGGCTCGTACGCCGTGAACGATCCAATGTCGATGAAGGTCGGGCGCGACCCGATCCACTGAACGTTGAACGGGGTCGCATCCTTGAGTGTCATCCCCTCGTCGAGCGATGCCAGCATCAGGTCGAGCTGCAGCAGCGCAGCATCTCGGAGCATGCCGAACGACCACTCGTACGGGTAGGAGATCATCGGAATCCGTTGATGTTTGAGGACGGCAGTCCATTTGGGCCCCAGATCCGGCAGGCCGGTGTCGTCGACTACCTGATCAGTGGGGATCAGGCGGCCCTGCCCGGTGAATCGGGCATAGAAGTCGGTTGCGGCCAAGCGCATCCAGTCGGAGCGCGCGCGCTCCGTGAGGCAGCGGAAGACCGCGCCGTTGTGGTGGAAGACCCTGGTATCGGGATCGCGGAACGACCCGGCTTCAAAATTTGGCGCGGAGCGTCTGACGCTCATCAGCGGCGCGAAGCTCCCCGGAGACTAGCGGCGGTCTCTGTCCCGTTCCTCTCGGCGAAGGATGGACGTTAGCCGGTGCCAATAGAGCTTAGCCATGACGCCAATGGCCGCGAAGCCACCCAGAACGACCTGGAGCAACATGCTCCCGCTGCCCGGATCGAGATAGGCGTCGACCGGAACCTCGACCACGAGCACTCCGATCAACACGAGCAGAGCGACAGGCGTGCACGTCTCGTTTGTCGCGTGGCCAGACACGTCCCTAGGCCGAGGAGCAATCCGCTCTCGCCAAGACTTCGGCGAGACCTGGCCATGGCCCGCATGGGAACAGGTCTGGCGGCGGCTGGCACCGTCCAGGCAGGATGCAGCGCCGGTCGATTGCAGTAAGGCACTCACCACAGGCGCTCAGGCTAACAGAATCGTTGCGAATTAGACAGGCGGGCGTCAGGTGGTGTGCTACGGTTCAACCGGTAGGTTCTCGACGAACTCCCAGCCCCCAGCTCCGAGCCGGTACTTCGAGAACTTGCCATCGAACTGCCGACTGTGGGCGTAGAAAACTTCATCTCGCGTCTTTGGCACCCGCGGAATTGTCGTGCCGTCGTAGGACGCGGTCGCCGCCCCGAAGTGAGAGAGGATCGTTGGCGCGATGTCGAGCAGCTGAACGGGACGCGTGTCCTCCGAGTACGCGATCGTGTGCGGGAACTTGACGAGTAGGAGTGCTGACGAAAATACTTCGACGGCGATCGACCGCCATTTGGCGCTATCCCCATTCTGCAACTCGTCGAACATCGTGTCATCTTGATACGTGGAATCCGGCTCCTGGTAGCGTCTGGCGACTGGGTCCAATGCGAAGGCCGGGTCAGTTCCATGAGGCGATTGCGGTCGTATCAGAAATTCCGCGTCGCCGTGATCTGAGTGGACGATGATGAGCGCGTCGTCCAGGCGTCCCAGTTGGGCCAAGACGTCGACGAGACGCGCAACCATACGGTTTGCACAGCGAGCGAAATCAAAGTACCTCGCTGCTGTGTACTCATCGCTCTGGTGCGGTTCACACCGATCGTCGAGCAAGTAGAGGGGGTGCGGGATCAGCGCGTGATAGTAGACGTACTGGCCGCGGGCCGGCCTGGACGGCTCGTCGGCCAGGAGCTGGTCGAACTGTTTTAGATTGAAGTATTGCCCTGGGTTGGCGCTGATGAGCGGTGAGGCCGGCGCACGCTGGGGCGTCTCCCACCCGAGCCGCGTTCGCAGAGTTGCCGTGAGGGAGTATCCCACGGCGTGTCGCTCTTCTCCCTGCGCTGCAGACCGAGTACTGAGCACGCGACGCACCGACGCCGGCATCAGTCTGAGCACCCAGAGATCGATGGTCGCGTCCAGCGCGAGCGTCGCCTGCGCCTGCTGCTCGACGTCACTGCTGGCAATGCAGGCTGCCGCATAGTCCGGGCACAGCCAGCGACCGTATGGATAGACCCACACCCCGAGCCCCGCCGAGTCGAGATCTCGCCAGAACCCTTCCCGAAGCGCTATGTTGGGCCATTCGCTCACCGAGATTCCCGGTGTCGGAAGGCGTCCGTGAAGCAGCGCTGGTTCCGACGACGAGGTTCTCGGGAACTGGGCATTGAACCGAGAAAAGAAGGTAAAGCCCGCCAGTCGGTCGCGAGTCTCGGTATCGGCGAGTGAGGCGTACGACTCGGCGAGATAGTTATCTAGGAGGATGTGGTACACGTTGCCTGGCGTATTTGCGCGGGGAACCAGACGGGGTTCGGGGGTCCGTTCTACCGGGCGGTTCGCGATCAAATCCGGGGCGAGTCCCCGGATGAGCGCCACATGGGTCATCCCGGTCATGATCATGAAGGCCACGGTCGCCAAGGTGGCCACCGTCTGGAGCTCACGCCACGGCACGCGGGCGGCCAGGACGACGACGGCGGCGATGACGAGGGCATCCACGATCGCCGCGAGGCCGATCGGCGACGCCTGCAGGGCGGCCCCGACCACGTCTAGGAGCAGCACAGCCCAGGGCATCATTAGCCACAACCGGGCTGGCATTCGCGGACCGGAGCGACGAACGATCCAGACACCCGCACCCGCGGTCACGACGGCGACAGCGTGGAAGGACCGGACGAGCTGCGGTTGATAGAGCAGCTCGCGGACGTTGGTCGCCACGACATCGTCGAAAAGCACCACGAAGACAACGAGCGGGGCCAGCGCACCACTGCCCACGTCGAGGACCGACTGGGACCACTGGCGCCAGGCCGACCGTAATGACGTGCTTAGCCAGACGAGCGGAGCCAACGCAGCACTACCCGCGTCGAGGGCCGCTTGGGACCACCGGCGCCCGGCCGACCATAGTGGCGCGAGCGACATGGTAGGGACCCTGAAGAGGAGCTTCCACCGTTCAGGACCCATCCAGGTGAAGAACGCGGCGGCCACGATGGCGAGCAGGCTCGACAAGGCCAGGAACCCGGACAGGACGAACAGCGGCGCAGGCGGAGGTTCGCTGAGCTCGAACGTCGCTCGGTCGATCCAGTGGGTATCCTCGGCGGCGGGATCCTGAACCAACCGCCGAAGATTGTCGGTCGACGTATCGAGGATCGCGTACGACCAGGTCCGGCCCTCTTGGTGATCAGGTTCCGTCAGGTGGTAAGTGGCTTCCACTGTTCGCTGCTGTAAGGAAGTAACATGCGCACTCCACCGGACGTTGATTCGCGGGGCAGGCGGCGCTTCGTAGGTGACGTAGGAAAACGCCAAGGAGGTGGAGAACACCAGCACAAACGATGCCGCGAACCGCCGTTTCGCTGTTTCGTGGATCATGCGAGTCGTCCGTCAAGCCCGCACCGCGCAGGGGCGCCGACGAGGGCGGGATCCCAGGCGGCGCTCAAGACGAAGGCTGTCGGTTCTTCTTACCGGCGCACGTCCGGCGTGTGCTGTGGGCCGCGGGGGAGCATCCGCGGTGTCGGTCCTCTCGGCGTGAGCGCGGATCTGATACCAGTAGCGCGTTCTCAATCAGTCGCCATCCTCCACCCGCCTGGCCCCGCGGGGATTGACCCTTCCAACGTAGCTATCGCTGTCGAGACCGGCGACCTCGCGGAACCGCGCCGCCATACAGGCGGCGACATCCACCGCCTGATCGTCCGACAAAGTAAAGGCGAACACCGAAGGACCCGACCCCGACAGCGAGCACCCGAGCGCACCGGCGTCGAGCGCCGCCCGCTTGACCTCGGCGAACCCGGGGACGAGCGTCGCCCGGATCGGCTCCACGAGCGCGTCGCTGATCGCGCGGCCTAACAGCTTGAGGTCTCCGCGGTGCAACGCTGTGACCAGCGCGCCGAGCTGACCGAGGTTGGCAACGACCTCGGTGATTTGGAACCGGTGGTCGGCTACCAGCCGTCGCGCCTCGGCGGTCACCACCGAGGCGTGCGGGTGTACGACGGCCACCCGCAGTGCGGCGGGCACCGGCAGCGATAACAACTCCATCGGGGTGTAGCTGCGGACCAGGATGATACCGCCCTCGACGCACGCCGCCACGTTGTCGACGTGCGCGCCACCTGACACGGCGCGTTCCCCCTCCAGCGCGCACGCGATCAGATCGTCCCGGTTGAGCGCGCCGGCAAGGAGCTCGCAGACCGCAAGCGCCCCACCGACGCTGCTGGCGGCAGAACTACCGAGCCCACTGGCAAGGGGCATCCGCTTCTCGAGCCAGAGGCGAACACCGGCCGGCCGGCTGCCGATTGCACGCGCGTCGAAGGCCCGAAGCGTGGCGGTCGCGGCTATCCCGACGACGTTCCGGGTGGGGTCAGTTGTGAGCTTACCCCCGTCTCCCCGCACCTCGACAATCTCGACGCCCGGGCTATCCGACCACTCCGCTTCGACGTAGTCCCCCGGCCGCTCGATCGCCAGACCCAGCACATCGAATCCGGGACCGAGATTGGAGAGCGTGGCGGGGGCATGCACGCGGACCCGCGCGGTCATCGACATGGATATCACGAGGCGCCAGACGCGGCAACGCACCGGGCCCAACCGACCGCCAGTCCCTCGACTCAGTGGTCAGCCCCGCCGGCATCCTCCCGACTCCGGCCCTTCGGGTTCTTCGCTAGCCTGCTAGTTCCCGCTGGGCTTGCACCGCGTTCTCGAGGTCCTCCAGTCCGGTCTGACCGCCGTGAATCGGCAGAATCGTATCGACCCGAAGCTCCCGATCCTCGATGTTTCTCAGCAGCACCTCTGCGAACGGCGCCTCCCGCGAGGTCGGCGAGAACGCGTCGGCCTCGATCAAGATTCGCTCCTGCGGCAGATAGACCATCACCATTCCGTCGCTGTGCGGGTCGTCCACGATCCGGTAGATCTGCAGCGTTCGGCTACCGTCGGTCAGCTCGTACGTCTCATCCCCGGTCACGGTCTCCATGGTGAGCGGCCGCGGGTTCCGAGCGAGAGCATCCTGCTCGATCGTGTGCGCCCGCGCCACCATGTCCTCTAAGAACGAGCCGTTTACCTGGTGCGTGATCACGGTCAGCCCCTCCGACACGGCGGCGCGGATTCCTCCGGAGTGGTCGAAATGGTGATGGGTGTTGACGACATACTGCAGCGGCTTGTCCGGCTGCAGTTCGCGTGCGCGCTCGATCACGGCCAGGGTCCGCACGTCGTTCTGCGGCGCTTCGACTAGCGCCAGATACTCCTCGAACTCGATTAGCACGCTGTGGTGCGACTGGCCGGTCAGATACCAGACCCCGGTGGCGACCTCCTCCACCTCCACGGTCGCGCTAGCCATCGCCGGCGTGGCCGACTGCACTTCCGCTGGTGCCGCCAGGTTGTCGAGCTGTGCGTCCGGGGTCGAGGTCACCCGGTATGTAGAGACCGTGAAGCTGTCGACATTGGTCGTATAGACGCGCGGGAGCGTCAAGCGGGCCCCGAATCCGCCCAACCCGCCGGTTTCGGCGTAGTCCTCGAACAGCGTTTCAACCACCACGTCACCCAGGTTGGAATCATAGGTCGAGGAGGTCACCTTGCTCGGTAGCCCGGTGTCGACGTCGACCTCGAGCGTGAACTGGGTCCCGTCGGCCGCGGCGATGTCGACGACCCGCTGCCCCGCCTCCTCGCGCAGGTTGCTCACGGTCGAAGTCTCGTCGAGCCCCAGCAGCAAGATGCCGAGCGGGTTGTGATACATCTGGGCCCGGCGGTCGCTTGCGACGCGTGCGGAGGCGCGCACGGTTCGCTCACCTACCTCGTCATACGCCACGTCGCCGTCCAGCCCGTAAGTCTGCCGCGTCCCGAAGAGGGGGTTGCCCGTCAGGAAGGTCGAGGTGCGGTCCTGACGCAGCCGCCAGCGATCGTTCGCAAAATCGATCGCCAGTTCGTAGTTCGCAATCTCGTAATACGGCAGGTCCGAGCGCGGACCCTGGTTTTGGCCGAGCCGCCACACCCGCCCCTGGCCATCCGCAATGACCAGGGTCGCCGTATCCCTCACGGCGCGGAGGCTTCCCAGCGCCTCGGCCGTGTCCTCGATAAACTGCAACTCAGGCGTTGCTGCCCCTCCACAGCCGACGACCAGGACGGACGACAAGATCAGACAGCGCTGCCATCTCCCCATGACTCCTCACTCCCTTTGTCCGGACACCTGACACAATGATCACCGCCGCTCAGCGGCATCAGGCAGCACCCGATTTGTGGCGGGTCTGCGAGTCTCAGTTTTTCACGACGACGGGAACGGAAGGACCGGGCCAGTTGGCTGGCTGGCGCGTCCACGGTAATAGGGCACCACCCGTGGGACACTGCGCCAGTTCAGCGCGGTGACGCCTTACCGGCGCATTGTGTCGTACCCTACGTTAGGGCGCAACCTTGGGTCGCGGCTTTCCGGGTGGTCCAGCGAGTCTGTCCTGGATCGAAGGGCTGGCCGTCAAACATCCCGACTCGAACTGGGAAGAACTGGAGCTGGTGGCCGGAGCCAACGCGGCGCTGGAGAATGCCAAGAAGACGGGTCGCAACCGCGTCGCCGCCGCCGAAGGCAAAGGCGAACCGACGGAGGTCCCTCGCTGAGGTTGGTCTTACAGCAGGCCCAGCTGCAGCTTCGCCGCCTCGGACATCTTGCTCATGTCCCAGGTCGGTTCCCACACCACATCGACCCAGGCGTCGCTGACGCCGGGTACGGCCTTCGCCTTCGCCTTGACCTCTGCGGGAAGCGACTGGGCGGCGGGGCAACCGGGCGACGTCAGCGTCATGCGGACACCCACCAACCCGTCGGCGTTCACATCCACGTCGTAGATCAGGCCCATCTCGTAGATGTTGACCGGGATTTCTGGGTCGTAGACCGTCGATAACGCCTCGATTAACTTCGGCTTAAGCGCGAGCGTCTTGAGCGGGTCCGGTTCGATCGGGTCGTGCGTCGTCACGGGCGGTGCCGCACCGGACTCGGTTTCGATCGGGTCGTGCGTCGTCACGGGCGGTGCCGCACCGGACTCGGTCGTTAGGATCCCGCGCGGCGGCTCGAAGTGCGGCGGTGTCATCCCGACCGCCACCGGTGCTGCCGGAACGGGCGTTGTGTCGTCGGTTGACCCCGGCGTCTTTTCGTCGACGCGCTCAGGCGGCGTGTTGAGCTTGAAGATACCCATGTCTTACTCCGTTGACACCACCTCGCGCCGGTCGTCGACCGCCGCGCGCAGCGTGTGCCAGGCCAGGATGGCACACTTGACCCTGGCCGGGTAGTCGCGCACGCCGGCGAAGACGGCCAGCTTGCCGAGCGCGGGGTCGTCGACCGGCGCGGTCTTGTCGGTCACGAGCCGGTGAAAGCGGTCGAAGAGGGCGCGCGCCTCGTCGACCGTTTTTCCCTTGATCCGCTCGGTCATCAGCGAGGCCGAGGCCCTGGAGATGGCGCAGCCCGAGCCCTGAAACCGCACGTCGGCCACGACCCCGTCGGCAACCTTGACCGCAATCGACAGCCGGTCGCCGCAGATCGGGTTGTTCCCTTCCGCCCGCCCATCGGCGTCTTCGAGCGGCCCGAAGTTCCGCGGGCTCCGATTGTGGTCGAGAATGACCTCCTGATACAGGTCGCGCAGACTCATCGCTTACGTGGGGCGTCGCCCCACACCTCGGCTTGGTTGCTTGCGGAGCCCATTGCCCCGCGCCTCTCGCTAGCAGGCGCACAGTTACACACCGTACCCGATATACGTCGGGTTCTGCCCGAGGTCTACCCAAAGACCTCCCGCACCTTGGTCAGCGCCGCCACCAGTTGATCGATCTCCGCGGCCGTGCTGTACATCGCCAGCGAGGCGCGGGCGGTGGCCGGCACGCCGAACCGATCCATCACCGGCTGCGTGCAGTGGTGCCCGGTCCGGATGGCAACACCCTCAGTGTCGACGATCGTGCCGATGTCGTGAGCGTGCACGCCCTCGAGCACAAACGACAGGATACTCGCCTTTTCCCCGGCGGTGCCAATCAGTCGCAGCCCCGGTACCGCCAGGAGCGCAGCGGTGGCGTAGTCGAGCAACCGCTGCTCGTGATCAACGATCGCCTCGAATCCCACGCTCGCGATGAATTCGACCGCCGCGCCCAGCCCGATGGCACCCGCGACGTGCGGCGTGCCCGCCTCGAACTTGTGCGGCACCACGTTATAGGTGGTGCGCTCGAAGGTCACGGAGCTGATCATGTCGCCACCGCCCTGGTAGGGCGGCATCGCGTCGAGCCAGCGGCGCTGCCCATACAGCGCGCCGATGCCGGTCGGGCCATACAGCTTGTGCCCCGTGACCACGTAGAAGTCGCACCCGATTGCCTGCACGTCGACCGGCATGTGATACGCCGCCTGGGAGCCGTCGAGTAACACCGGGATGTCCTGTGCGTGCGCGATCTCGACCACCTGCCGTACCGGGTTGACCGTCCCGAGTGAGTTCGACATGTGGACAATCGATACTAGCTTCGTCCGGGGCCCGAGCAGCGACACGAACACGTCGAGCATCAGCTCGCCGTCGTCGGTGATCGGCACCACCCGCAGACGCGCCCCCTTTTCCTCGCACAGCAGCTGCCACGGCACGATGTTCGAGTGGTGCTCCATGGCCGAGATGACCACCTCGTCGCCCGCGCCGACCCGCTGGCGGCCAAGAGTCTGGGCCACGAGATTGATCCCCTCGGTCGCGTTGCGTGTGAAGATGATCTCGGCCGGCTCGGCCGCGTTGAGAAACCTTGCGATCTTGCCACGCGCGTCTTCGAAGGCCGCGGTGGCGTCCTGGCTCAGCTGGTAGACGCCGCGATGGATGTTCGCGTTTTCGGCGGCGTAGTAGCGGGCCAGCCGGTCGAGCACCGGCTGCGGTTTCTGGGTCGTCGCGGCGTTGTCGAGATAGACCAGCGGCTTGCCACCGATCGTGCTGCCGAGTATCGGAAACGCCTGCCGTATCCGCCGCACGTCGAGCCCGCTCGCGGGTCTGGTCCGGGCCGTCTGCGCACCGCTGGTCATGGGTGATCTTCCGGATAGCGAGGTCTCAAGCCCCCACCCTGACCGGCAGCCGTTCGAGCAGCAGCGCGTCGAGCTGTGCGCGAATCGCGTCGATCTTGATATGCCCCAGCAGGTCGGCCGCGAACGCGTGAATCAGTATCTGCCGGGCCTGCTCCCGAGAGAGCGCGCGTGTCCGCAGATAGAACAGTGCGTCCCCGTCGAGCTGCCCGACCGTGGCGCCGTGCGTGCACCGCACGTCGTCGGCGAAGATCTCGAGCTGCGGCTTGGTCGTGATCTGGGCGTCCTCGGACAGTAGCAACGCCTTGTTCGACTGTTTCGCGTCAGTTTTCTGCGCGTCGAGTCGGACGATGATCTTGCCGTTGAACACGGCCCGGCTCCGCCCGTCGATGATCCCCTTGTAGAGCTCGTGGCTGTTGCAGTGCGGCTGCGCGTGGTCGATCGTCGTCTGGTTGTCGACGAGCTGCCGCCCGTTCGCCAGGTACAACCCGTTCAACGTGCATGTCCCGCCCTCGCCGCCGAGCACGACGCTCGCCTCGTTGCGCACGAGCCCCCCCCCCAGCGTGATGGTGTGCGATGAGAATGTGCTGGCCCGACCGAGGGTGGCGTGCAGACTACCTACGCGGAACGCCACCTCCGCCTCTCGCACGAGGGCGTAGTGGTCGACGACTGCGTGGTCGCCCGCGAAGATCTCGCTGACGGTGTTGCTCAGATACGGTGCCTCGCTGTGGCCCACGTGGCTCTCGACCACCCGGACCTGGCTGTGGGCACCGACCCGCAGCAGCACCCGGGGCTGGCTCAGCACCGGCTCGGCGCCGTTCGTAGTGACGAAGACCAGATGGATCGGCTTCTCCACCACGACCCCGGACGCAATATCGACGACGGCGCCGTCGCGCAGGAACGCGGTGTTGAGCGCGGTGAACGCCTGGCGATCGACGCGTGCGAGACGTCCGAGGCACGGTGTGATCCCCTCCGCGTCGTTGGCGATGACGGCGGCCAGGTTCTGCGCGCGCGCGCCTGCTGGCAACCCGTCGGTCACCGATAGCGCGGGCGCGAAACTCCCGTTCACGAACACCAGCTCCGGGCCGCCGAGTCGGGGCAGCCGCAGGGCGTCGAGGGCGGCGCGGGAGTAATCGGCGGCCGACGTCGCCGCCACGAAGGTGGTCGCGGCGATCGGGGCGACGTTGGTGAAGCGCCAGTCTTCGAGTGCTGTGGTGGGAAACCCGAGACGATCGAAGCAGCCGAACGCGTCATCCCGCAGCGCCGCCAGCGCCACCGGGAGCGTGGTCTGCTCCGCGAAGCGGGCGAACTGCGTGGCGTAGCTGTCTGGGCTGGTGGCGACCTGGGTCATCAGGGTTCCCCTAGACCGCCGCCGCCGGCTCATCCGCAACCCAGCCGTAGCCCTTTTCCTCGAGTTCGAGCGCCAGTTCTTTCCCGCCTGACTTCACGATTCGACCGTCCGACAGCACGTGGACGAAATCGGGGACGATGTAATTCAACAGTCGCTGGTAATGCGTGACCACTACCATTGCCCGCTTCGGGCTCCGCATCGCGTTCACGCCGCCGGCGACGGTCTTCAGCGCGTCGATGTCGAGCCCCGAGTCGGTTTCGTCGAGAATCGCCAGCGCCGGTTCTAGCACCGCGAGCTGGAAGATCTCGTTTCGCTTCTTCTCGCCTCCGGAGAACCCTGCGTTGACCGGCCGGTTCAGGAGGCTGTCGTCCATTCCCAGTAACTTCATCCGCTCGCGGATCAAGGTCATGAAATCGATCGCGTCGAGCTCCGGCTCGCCGCGATGCTTCCGCACCTCGTTCAGCCCCGCTTTCAACAGATAGGCATTGTTGACACCCGGGATCTCGACCGGATACTGGAACGCGAGAAACAGTCCCTCGCGAGCGCGCTCCTCCGGTTCGAGCTCGAACAGGTCCTGGCCCTTGAACAAAGCGGAGCCCGCGGTCACCTCGAGCCCGTCACGACCGGCCAGAACCCCCGCCAGCGTGCTCTTGCCGGAGCCGTTCGGCCCCATGATGGCGTGGACCTCGCCGGCGTTCACGGTGATGGTGATCCCGTTCAATATCTGGCGGTCACCCGCCGTGGCGCACACGTCGCGAACTTCGAGCATGAGTCGTCTCTCGTGTTCCCTATCCCACACTGCCTTCGAGGCTGACGCCCAGCAGCTTCTGGGCCTCGACGGCAAACTCCATCGGAAGCTCGCGGAACACTTCCTTACAGAATCCGTTGACGATCAGGTTGACGGCATCCTCGGTCGAGAGCCCCCGCTGGCGACAGTAGAAGATCTGATCCTCGCCGACCTTCGACGTGGACGCCTCGTGCTCTACCTGGGACGAGGTGTTCCTCACCTCGAGATACGGGAACGTGTGCGCGCCACACCGGTCGCCGATCAGCAGCGAGTCGCACTGCGAGTAGTTCCGTGCGCCGCGCGCCCCTTTGGCGATGCGCACGAGGCCGCGGTAGGTGTTCTGTCCGAACCCGGCTGAAATCCCCTTCGACACGATGGTGCTGCGGGTGTTCTTGCCCAGGTGCACCATCTTGGTTCCGGTGTCCGCCTGCTGGTGGTTGTTGGTGACCGCCACCGAGTAGAACTCGCCGACCGAGTTGTCGCCCTGGAGAATGCAGCTTGGATACTTCCAGGTGATCGCCGAGCCGGTCTCGACCTGGGTCCAGGTGATCTTGGCGTTGGCGAGCGCCCTGCCCCGCTTGGTCACGAAGTTGTAGATACCGCCCTTGCCATCCTTGTCTCCCGGATACCAGTTCTGGACCGTCGAATACTTGATGGTGGCGTTGTCGAGCGCCACGAGCTCGACAACGGCGGCGTGCAGCTGGTTCACGTCGCGCTGCGGCGCGGTGCAACCTTCCAGATAGCTGACCTGGGCTCCGTCGTCCGCGACGAGCAGCGTGCGCTCGAACTGACCGGTGTTCGCGGCGTTGATCCGGAAGTAGGTCGACAGCTCCATCGGGCACTTCACCCCCTTGGGGATGTAGGCGAAGGACCCGTCGCTGAACACCGCGGCGTTGAGCGCTGCGAAAAAGTTGTCCGAGTACGGCACCACCGTGCCCAGATACCGCCTGACGAGATCCGGATGTTCGAGTACCGCATCGGAGAACGAGCAGAAGATGATGCCGAGTTCCGCCAGCGTGTCCTTGAACGTCGTGGCGACCGAGACGCTGTCGAACACTGCGTCGACGGCGACTCCCGAGAGCCGCTTCTGCTCGTCAAGCGAGATGCCCAGCTTGTCGAAGGTTGCCCGGATCTCCGGGTCCACCTCCTCGAGGTTCTGAAGCTGTGGCTGCTTCTTGGGGGCCGAGTAGTAGCAGATCTCCTGATAGTCGATCGGGTCGTAATGGACGTTGTGCCACCGCGGCTCGGTCATCGTGGACCAGACCCGATAGGCGTTGAGCCGCCATTCGAGTAGCCACTCCGGCTCCCGCTTCTTGGCCGAGATCTGGCGGATGACGTTCTCGTTGAGCCCTTTGGGGATCGAGTCGGCCTCGACGTCGGTCACGAACCCGTATTTGTACTCTTGCGTCGCAAGCTCTTCGATGGTCTGGGTCTGGGTGCTCATAGCGCTTCTGATGTTTATTCTATTTC
>Ga0310121_10001326_pt1 | contig 25572 bp, 12 predicted proteins | sample CB27_Tmax_986_MG_FD_203504 | JGI IMG/M metagenome (GOLD analysis project Ga0310121, IMG submission 203504) | Marine microbial communities from Western Arctic Ocean, Canada - CB27_Tmax_986 | ecosystem: Environmental > Aquatic > Marine > Oceanic | place: Canada: Western Arctic Ocean | collected...
GTTTCATGGCGCCAACTTTCGCAAGGTTTCGGCGGCGACTGACCGCTTTTCTTGCAAAACTATACACCACCCACCAGCGTTTTGATCCCATTGTTGTTGGGCAAGGGGTCTTTTTCAGGATCGACTACTTAAAGATCGACCAGAGAATATGGATTTCGCGACTGTCTTCAGCAGTCACGTATCTGGAAAGCGGCCATAAGTTCAAGCCTTTGGGGTTTTTGAGGGGTTCCATGGCATGAAATCAGCCACAGCCTGCCATGGCAATTGCTATCGCCAAGAGTAGCCATCGCATCCCGCCCATAATACATGACCTCCCTATCAACCACGCTCTATGCCTAACCTGTAGGAATAGACGCCATAAGACAGATTTTATTTCACATATTTTTCGAGGAGGCTAGTAATTAAACCAATTCGCTGAGCGGCTGGCCCGTCTTGTCATCGATGGCGTTGGCGATCTTGATTGGTCGGCCGATGGGTGTCATGTATGTCTTGTTCCAGTCGATCCCCAGGGCCTTGTAGAGAGTTGCGTACAAATCGCCGACTGACACCGGCCGCTCGGCGACTTGTCCCCCCTGATCGTCGCTGGCCCCGATGATTTGCCCACTCGCCAACCCGCCGCCGCCGACCAGGCATGACCAGCAATGCATCCAATGGTCGCGGCCGAGGTTGACGTTGATGTGCGGCGTGCGGCCGAACTCACCCATGCATATCACGATCGTCGATTCCAGCATGCCTCGCTCGTCGAGGTCGCCGATCAGCGCCGCTAACGCCCTGTCCAGCGGTGGGGCCAATTTCTCCCGGTTTTTCGCGTCGTGATCGCCGTGCGTGTCCCAACTGTTCCCGTGATAGCCCGCGGCCGTGACGAACCGCGCCCCGGCTTCCACCAGGCGCCGCGCCAAGAGCAGGCTCTGGCCGACCGTGTCCCGCCCATATCGGTCGCGCGCCGTGTCCGGTTCCTTTGAGATGTCGAACGCGTCGCGCACCGCCGGGGTCAGCACCATCTCTAAGGCCTGCTCCCTGAACGTGTCCATGGCTGCGTACTCGGCCCGCGCGACCTTCTCGCGATGAAACTGGTCCCACAACTTCAGGAACGACCGACGGTTTTCCAGTCGCGCGAGGCTGACCGACTTTGGCAGGCTGAGATCCGTCACCCTATAGTCCGGCTTGCTTGGGTCCGGCACGACCAATGGATTGGTTTGTGGACCGAGAAACGCGCCGTCCCAGAACTTTTCGTATTGTCTTTCCGTCGTCCACTGCGGCACCAAAACGTGCGGCGGAACTTCGTTGATCGCGCCCAGTTCCTTGGTGACGATCGCTCCCGCGCTGGGGAATTTCATCGACGGGTTGGGCCGATGCCCCGTCAGGGCGTAATTGGTCGCCTCGGGATGATTGTCTTCCTCGCCGTGCATCGATCGAATGATCGAGAGCTTATCCATGTATTTGGCGACACTCGGATACAATTCCGAGATCTGAATGCCCTCGACGTTGGTTCCGATCGGCTTGAAGTTGCTGTTGGGTTTGGGGTCCCAGCTATCGACCTGGCATTGCCCGCCTTCAAGCCAGACGAAGATCACCGATTGGGCCTTCGCCGCCCGATTGACGTTCTCGGCTCCCGCCAGCACCCGAAACTGAAGAAACTGGCTCAGGCTGAGTCCAAACAGGGAAAGCGAGCCGGCTCGGATGAAATCCCGCCGATTCATTTCTTTCCGCGTGCAGGTCATGCAGCCAGCTTTGACGAGGTCTAACATGGGCGATTTCCCTTCGGATCAGCGCATCCCGGAAGCGGACCGCTCCGCTACCGGCTTCTTAATGATTATACATGAACTCGCTGGAGTTGAGCAACCCCCATAGTACGTCGTGCAGGGCGTCGCGACGCGATTCCAGGGCGGCGATCATCGGGGCAATCTCTTCGGCCTCGCGCTCGCTCGGAAACCGACTCAGCGCCGCGAGGCAAAACGTCTCGATGATCTGCGAATCGGTCAATCCCTGCTCGATCATCCTGTCGACCCGGTTCGGCCCCGTTTCAAACTTCTCGGTATAGGTGCGGCCGGCCAATTGGTGCAATGCCTGCAGGGCGTTGGGTGTGTTGTCGCGTTCGGGCACCATCTCGCGGTTGGTGCGACCGTAAATATCGAGGAACCGGCTGGGATAGGTGTCGGACTCCCTGAGTTGCACCGCGCGCGTGCCGACCGGCAGTTGCGCGCCGCCGCCCGAGGCGTAGCGGAAGACTTCAGGCGACTCGGTGATGTCGGAAATCGCGTCGAGCAGCATTTCAGCGTCGAGCCGTTTCGGAATCCAATGTGAGTAGTTCGTGGTATCCTTTTGGTTCGTCGGATTCGTCATGCCGGAGAGCTGATACGCGCGTGACTGGACGATGGTGTGGATCAGGCGCTTCAGGCTGTGATCGTGGTCCCGGAAGTCGCGCGCCAACGCCTCGAGCAGTTCGGGATGCGTCGGGGGATTGGTCGAGCGAAAATCATCGACCGGATTGACGATGCCGCGCCCCAACAGAGAACCCCAGACTCGATTGACCGTGGCTTCGGCGAAATAGGGATGAGTGGTCATCCATTCGGCCAGTGCCAGTCGGGGATCATCGCTCCTTTTCTCGGTTAAGCCCGCTCCATCCAGGAAGGCGGGTTGAACTTCCTGCTTCGTTCGCGGATGCAGGACCGGCCCGCCTTTGCCGTGGTCGTAGTTGCCGCCCGGCAGGTCGGTCACCGGCGCGCTGTAGTACCCCGGGCCGTATCCCCGGGTGCGCCCGAAGAACGCCGCCAAACCCCAGAACTGATCCTGGCTCCAGGACTCGAACGGATGGTTGTGACATTGCGCGCAATCCATCCGCCGGCCCATGAACACCCGCACCTCCTCCGCCATCATCGACTGCGGAGTCGGCCAATGGGCGTAATGCCGACTGGGGCCGTCGTAACCCTGGGGGGCGATGCGCTCGCGGGCGATCTGGTCGTAGGGCTTATCCAGCGCGACGCTCTTGCGAATCCAGGCGTGATAGAGGCTCGTTCCCTTGGAGCTGAATCCCGCTTGATAAAGCGCGACGCGGAAGACTTCCGCCAGCCGAAACGTCCAGTAGTCCGCGTACTCGGGCGACGCGAGCAGCGTCTCGATCAGTTTGTTGCGCTTATCGGGATCCGTATCGTTCAGGAACGCCTTGACGCGCTCGGGTGGCGGCAGCCGCCCCGCCACGTCCAGACACACCCGCCTCAAGAAATCCTCATCGCTGCACAAGTCGGACGGGACGATATTAAACTTTTCGAGCTTGGCGAAGATGTGTTCGTCGATAAAATTGTGCCGCGGGACTGCCGGGTAATCGCTCACGCGCGAGGCGATCACTCCCACGCCGCAGATGCCCACCTGGCCCGCCGCGCGGATCATGATCCCCGTTTCACCGGTCGCCACCGCCTTGACCCGGCCGTCGGGCCCGATTTCGGCCACGTCCTTGTTATTCGACGCGAACAGAACCTTGTCGGTGAAGTCCTCGATGTGGCCGTTGGAAAAATGCGCCGTCACCAGTATCTGACGAACGTCGCCCGCGCTCATCACGGCGGCCTTGGGAAACACCTCGACGCGCTCAAGGGTGGCGATCGCCTCACCTTCCTCGCCAAACGCCGCCCCCTCGCGAATCCATTGCAGCACCGTTTGATATTCGGGTGAATCCGCCTTCAAGCGCAACCCGCCGTCGTGTTCCACCGCCATCGATGGCTTGCTCAGGAGCAGGCTTTGCTCGGGCTGTTCCAGATTGATGCGCGGTACCTGATCACCCCCCGGTTCGGCCGTCAGCACCTGATATTCGCCACCCTCCAGGATCCACTGGTAGTCCTCGCGCGGGTAAAGCGCATTCGACGAAAGCTTGAATCCACCCTTGCCCTTAACGCTGCCGTGACAATCCGAGGTGTTGCAACCCTGCTTGGTAAGAATCCCGGAGATATCCTGAGCGAAGTTGATCGGGCGAGTGTCCTGGGAGCCTTCGATCGTCAGTCGCGCCTCCGCCGAGCGGTCGCCATAAGCGGCGGTCACCGTCACTTCTCCATCCGCCAGCGCCCGCGCCTGACCCCTGGGATCGACGTGCGCCAGCGTCGGGTCGGAAACCTCGAATGAAACGGATTCGGTCAGATCGCGCTCCAGACCATCCGCGAACACACCCACGACAACGAACCGTTGCGCCCCTTGTCGCCCCCGCAACGCGCGCGATTCCGGGACGATCCGCAAATCCACCAGTTCACTATCCGCCGCCGACTCTTGGCGCTTGGCCTTGAGCGCCGTCACCTCCGCGTCCCGGAGCTGCCGGCCGCGATTTAGGTCAAGCACGTAACGCGCCACCAGCCCGATCTCTTCGGGTGTCAACTTTTCGTTTTGGGGTTTCATCAGGGTACCGGCGATGCCTTCGGCGATCGTTCGCTCGATATCCAGTAGCGCGTACCCGTGGGTCCATTGCGCGTCGACCAGATTCAGCGCGGGGTCCTCCGCGTTTCCATCCGCCTCGTGACACATCGAGCATCGATCCTTGAAAATGGCGGCCGCTCGCTCGAGCGAGGCCCCTTCCAGAGGCTCCAGGACGTCGTCTGACGTTACGGATGCCGCAGACTCCGCAGATGCAGATGCAATCTCCTCGGCCGGCTCTTGCGCTGGGACTTCATCGGCGGTCGATGGCGGTGATATCAGTGACAGCAGCGTCGCCCAGAGGCAAAACGCCGCCATGCCCATTCGGGCCGAACCCGCGATCGGTGTCTTGTCACGCAACTGACTAAATCTCCGTTTACCTTGGTTCTTGTGATCCATCTCGGTGCTTTCTAGAGTTGGTCCGTCGGCTCGCCGCACACGCCTAACGTACGACCATGATTGGAAAATCCATCACATGGATGGATTCGCCGGGTTTGCCCTGCACGACCGGGCGGACATGCACGCGAGCGTAATGCGGAGTGAGCGTCGCCGGGGCGTCGGCGGACGCCAGCAGCAAGATGCTCGCTTTCTGCGATCCCGGAACATACCAATCTTTGTTGATCATCTCGAAGGGCTCGCCCGCCTCCGGCTCCACTTGAGTCGTTGGGAGCGCCTGGATGCCTTCGGGCAGGTTCTCGACCGTAATCGCGACGTTGCCCGTGTAACCTTCCTCGTGGCTGGAGACAACCGTCAACGTGCGTGCCTGCCCCGGGGAGGTATTGACGACGCTCAATGACGATGGGGACGAGGCACCCGCGCCCGCCGAGTTGATTTGGACCTGAACGCCGCCCACGTGCGGAATTTGAGGTCGCAGAAGCAGCCGATACTTGAAGTCCGCGCCACCCGCCCGCGACGTGATATCCCGAACACGTACCGTGTATTCGCCCCCCTGGTCGAAGCCGAACAGTGTTTTGGGCTCGGCGATCACGACCCAGTCGTCTCCGTCCCCCCCGACCCGCTTGAAGAGGTTGTGCGCCACTTCCTCGCCCGACGCATCGTGAACGGCGACCCACGGCGTGAAACGGTAAGGCTGCGCGTCGAGCGTCTGGATTTCAATCGCAACCCGCGCGGGACCCGCCAGCGAGAATTTGAAATGATCCGCGTCCCCGGGCCGCTCGATCGCTCCCTCGGCGATACCGGGGTACTTCATCGCAACGGCCTGATCCGGCGCATCGTTGGGTTCGGTTTCACCAATGACCTCGAGCGCGCCGGTGGTTTCCGCGCCCGGCGCCGCCGCGTTCGGTTCCGGCGGCGTTCCCGCGGAGGATTCGCCGACGGCGGCCGCCACGGTTTTGGGCGCCGGAATCGCCGCAGCCGATGTGCGCGCCATGAGATGTTTCAGTCGTTCGGGACCGATCCCGCGCCCGAAACGGCCATCCTGGACGATCTTTGGGGACACCAGGTCTGGACCCTTTTCCCCGGCCGCGTCGCTGGTGACGATTCTCAATTGGTAGGCGAAATGAGGTTGGTACACCCCCAGGAAGGATTTCACGCTGACAAGGTAGCGGCCCGCCGCTTCGAAGCGATACGTAAACCGTCCCGGATCGTCGCTTGAGATCAGCGCCACCGGACGGCCCGGGTCGAACCAACTGCCCCCCAGGTCGTGCAGACTCAGCACCGGATCCAGCCCGAATCCCGCGGCCGCCTCGAACAGATATTCCCGGCCCGCCTCAGCCTCAAACGCGTAATAATCCAGTTCCCCCTCGGTCTCGATTCGAGCGTTCACCACCACCGGCGCCCCGACGGGCTGCGCGGTCGGCGGCGTGGCGTGGGCCGTCGCCGCCTCCATGACGACCGGCTCGGTATTGACCCGAAAAGGGATCGTATTGGACAGCCCTCGCGTGGTCAGCAAAGCGATCGAGTGGTGCCCGATTCGCGCCGTCGGGTCGATCACCAGCCGTACGTCAACCGTCGACCCAGATTCGGCTGGGTCGACTGCCGCCTCCAACCCCGCCGAGCTGCGTGTCATTCGCGGCGCGCCGGAGGCTGGATTCGGATTATCAGCTTTTTCGAGTACGTAAGATTGCGTGTCGGGACCGAACCATGCAACGGACGCCCCATCCAGCTCCGACCCCATCAGTTTCAGTTGCAAAACCGTGCCGGGCGCGCCCCCGAGGGGGAAGACGGCATCGAGCCGCGGGTCCGCGGAGACTGCGGCCGCTAGCGTCATGAGAGCTGTGAACACCGTGAGCGGTCGCATGACCTTCCCTTCACTCATCGACTTATCGGCATTTTCGCGTCTTCGCTTGTCGGCTTAGTAAGAAAAATGCTGATTCCCGCTCCAGGCTCACGACGTTTATCCTCCTGATACGAGCCCCATCTGAACGCCCGCCCCTTCACTGGAACCAGGCAGACATTTAAAAATGAGAGCGGCCCGGACGAGGCTGATCAATTTCAGAACGTCCGAATTTCGAACCAGTTCCATCGCTATTATCGCGCCGCCCGAGCCGCATGTCAATCGTTTTGCGCAACCCGGCTTCCGATGACGTACATGGTTGAATTCACTAAGGACCTGAGCCCTCCTTTATGACCGTTGCCCCGCCTAGTCCACCAGATAGCCGCTCACCTTGATGGGGACGGCGGCTCCATCGAGTCGTTGACCGAAGTTCTCGTTCTCCCCGTCGATCAGCGGCGCGACGTCCTCGTCGCCATACCAGACCACCAGGAACTCATTATCCGTGCTGTTCCAGGCCGCGTCGGGCTCCCACGCGTCCAACGCGGAATCCCCATCAATTCCCATATCGCTGATCCGTTCGTCGGGGCCGACCTCCGCTCCCGTCGCGCCTGCGACCACCTGAAAGAAGATCTCATTTTCATCATTGACCTGGGGGGCCGTGTCGTCGTCGCCTTGCCAAACCACCAGGTAGACGTTATCGCTGGCATTGTACGGAACGCTGGGGGTATGGGCGTCAAAACTGGAGCTTCCGTCCGTCGCCCCCATATCGCTCAGACGCAGGTCTCCGCCGATCTCGGCCCCGGCGTCGCTGATCCGCAAATTATACCATAACTTTCTATTTCTCAAATGGGAAATATGGGCTGAGTACTTTGCTCGAATCGAACTCAGTAAACTTTCGACGATTCTCTTTTCATAATGGCTCGCGGTTGCACCAGTCTCATATACGCCCCTATGGTGTTTGCGATCGCGAATTCTCCTTGCAATATCCCCCCTTTTGCCTTTCGCGTCATCCGCGTCCTTAAAGATCTGAGTCAGCATCGTGGTGTCGTTGTTAGAGAGAATGACCTCGGGCGTGATCGGGGTATCCTGGGCAACACATCCAAAATAGCGTTCGAAATAGTGGTCGTATATTCGACGCAATCGATGCATGTAGACTTGCAGATTCATTTGATACCTTGCCAAAACCAATGCCTCATAAGTATGGATTCCCTCGCGGTCCAATGCAATTGAAAGAGCGCCTTGCTCTTCGATCACGTCCAAGCATTCAATCATTCTGCGATAGTCGAATCGTTCATAATCAACGCCGCAATGGTAAGAATCCCTCAACAAATAGTCCGCACGGTCCCCGTCCATCTCCCCTGAGACAAGATCGCGCAAAAACTGGAGCTGAGAGGGGAAATCTTTGCCCGGTTTGATAAGTTGTGGCGTCCATTTCGCCAATTCTTCACCGTAAAGATCCGTTAAGAGTGAGCCAAGTAAGTCTTCCTCCTGAATAATCTTCACCGTCAGACTCTCATGGCCAGAATCGGCGTGGACGACTTTCTCGGCCGCGTGAGAAAAAGCCGCGTGACCCGTGTCATGGAGCAATGCGCTGAGTCTAACAATCTGGTGGGTCTTGGCAAGGGGCCGATTCTCAAACCCCTGTAATTCTTTCAGGTTACCCTCGATTAGGCCGCCTTTCTTGGCGATCAGGCTATCGAATGCCCGTGTGGCAATTTCCATCACGCCAAGTGAGTGTTCAAATCGCGTATGAGTGGCGCCCGGATATACGAACTCAGTGAGAGCAAGCTGCCGGATGTAACGCAGGCGACGGAAGATGGGATGATCGATAATTCTTCGTTCATTCTCGGAATAGTGGAGGAATCCATGTATCGGGCAGCGGATGCGTTGCGTCGGCTCGTCCTGCGGAGTCAGACACTTGGGCCTTCGGAATTGACTCAATCCCTCGCCTCCTCTCTTAAACAACTCATATGAATTATAGTTGGGGATTTTGGAGTCAACCTTTTTTCGCCCATGTGAGAGCCCCCTCCACCCCCGCTTGACCAAAGGGTTGACTTGCTTTCATTGATGCCCCCGCACATCGTCGGCCAGGCGCCAGGTCCAATGTTGCCACGATCTCCGGCTTGGGCCCGAGATCGTGGCATAAGGGCCACGCAGGGCCTAAATGAATCCATGAATCATTGAAAATAAATAACTTATGGGTCTTCCCATGACTTCAGGCCCGCTTTTACTTCGCCCACTTACAGGAGGGGAATACCCATATAGCGACATTTTTGAAATAGAATCAGTGGCCCGCGTGTCCTTTAATAAGGCGGAGGTGAGCAGTCCTCAGGGGGAAGGAAGGCAAGTTTTGGCGCCAGGCAGACAGGATTCACACCTTCCGCTGACCGATCAGGAGCTCTTCGACCTGTTGTACGAAGAGTGGAGCGAACCAGTTTACCGTTACTTGGTTCACCTGATCGGCAGAGGGGGTCTGGCCGAGGACCTCTTTCAGGACACATGGATGAAGGCCATCGAAAACCACCAACAGCTCCGCGATCACGAACGGTTCGGCCCCTGGCTCTTCCGTATCGCGCGCAATCTGGCGTTCAATCAGCTCCGCCAGCACCGGCGCAAGGGGCAGGTCTGGATCCTTAGCAACCTGACCAATCATGAGGATGGGGAGGTCGAGGACCTGATCGGCCGGCAGCCGGGCAACCTGCCCGACCCCCGTCAACGCGCCATCGACGAGCAGCGCCGCGGCATCCTTCAACAAGTGATCACGGACCTGGAGCTGCAGACCCAAGAGATGCTGCAGCTCCGGTATTTCGAGCACCTGACCCTGCCCGAGGTGGCCACCGTGTTGGGCGTCCCGCTGGGGACCGTGTGCACGAAAATCCACCGGGCCCTCAAGGCGATCCGCGGGGTCATGCAAGCCAGAGGTTTTCGGGAATTGGGAGCGATGTAAGGCGGCGAACGAAGATGCAGCAAACGTGTAAAGAACTCCAACAGTTGGTTTTGGACGCGAGGAGCCGAGACTTGAGCGATCGTCATCGCCGTCACCTAGAAGTCTGCCCGCTCTGCCGCGACGTGGCCCAGGAAGCCGCCGTCACGCCGGCGGTGCTCAATGCCGCCGCCCGCTGGGCCTCCGAGCGCGATCCGGTCACCCTGCCCAAGGAACTGAAAGCCCGGGTGCGGTGCCAGGCGCTGGCGCGGCTGGGCGTGGACCCCATCGCCGAGTCCGCCACCGAACCACCCACGCATTTCGCCGTCCGGAAAGAGGCCGATGACCTGGCCCTCGGGTGGTTCGACCGGCTGGGATCCGTTTTCGGCGTCGGTATGGGTCGCCGATTGGCCTGGTCTTGCGCTATACTTATCGCCGTGGGATTGGCCGCGCTGGTCGGCGCGAGGCGGGGGGGCGGCCCCATTGGCCAAGTCGATTATGCCGCGCCCCTGGCGACCTTGCATCAGGGAGGAGATGTCTTTCAGCAAAAAGGCCTTGCGAGCAAGCTGCCGATCCATCGCCACGCCCGGATCGAGACGGCGGGCGACGCCAGGGCGGTCGCTCAGCTCGGCGAGGACGCCCGTGTGCGCCTGACCCTCGACCAGGCCACGGAGATCCGGGTCGTCCAGTCCCGCCGGATCGACCTGGACAAGGGTTCGGTGTGGCTCCGCGTGGAACCCGAGGGAAAAGGGTTTCTGGTAAAGACGCCCAACGCGGTGATCGAGGTCACGGGCACCCGATTTGGCGTAACGGTTGACCAAGGCCAAACCCGCGTCGACGTGGCCAAGGGAACCGTCCTGGTCGGCCTACCCGCCGCAAAGGAGCGCGTCGAGTTAAAATCAGGGTTCCGGCTGGTGGTGAAGGGGCAAGACATTTTGAAACCGATGCCCCGCGAGCTGGGAGATGCGCTGCCCGAATGGGTACTGGCGGTGTTGGCCAAGGAGGACATGGCCGCCGCCGGCGCTTATCTGCCCAGCATACAGCCGAAAAGTCCCGCGCCGGATGACCGATAAGACAATGTGATGAACCGAACGACCTTCAGCCCCAAATTCGAGCTTAAACATCCCCCGGGATTCGGCGAGTCAGTCATCGGGCGGCGACGGGTCGGGTTGACCTTGATCGAGTTGCTGATCGTTATGGCCGTGATCGGTCTGTTGGCCGCCATCGGGATGTATAACTACCAAGAGGCGCAGACGCGGGCCAAGGTCTCGGTGAGCAAGTCTCAACTGCGCACGTTGAGCGGGGCGATCGAGGGGTATCACGTGGACCACGGTTCCTATCCCATACCGATCCCCTCGTTTCCCGACGACCCGTTCGGGGTGGTCGCCTCCCACGCCCTCAAGTCGCTGACCACGCCGGTGGCCTATGTCAGTCCCGCCGCCTTCGAGGATCCCTTCGGCGCGTTGCGCCTGCAATTCGCGCACGGCGAAGGCGTCAAGCTTTCCGACGATGATCCGTTTCGCCCCCCCACGCCGGGATTCAATACGAACCAGTCGCTCTTATTCTTCCAATATGGCCATTTTGCCTGGCTGATCGGGAATAAGGACATGTGGGTCGATGGCTATTCGGCGGTCAGCATCGGCCCGGACAAAGCGGACTCGTTCATCGTCTACTATCCCTTCCCCGATGACCTGCCGCCCGCCGCGGTCTTCTTTGGCGTCCTGGATGCCCAGGACACCGTCTACGATCCCACCAACGGAACCGTCAGCCAGGGCGACCTGGCGATCTTCGGCGGGGCGTTGCCCACCGGCGGCCTGGTTGGTGGGGGCAATCTCTAGGAGTCACCATGGCACGCGATGGCGCAACCAACCATCGCCTTCTGACCCAGTACGCGCAGGGCGCGGCGGCGGCCTGCTTATGGGGGGCGATCATCTTCTCGACGTGGACCGTTCCCTCCCCACGCGCCGCAAGCATCGACGATCCGTTCGTTACCATGCCCAAGCCCGACCAGGGCGTGACCCTGTTGGGGGTTGCCGGGAGCCCCGGGATCGTAACGCCCGACCTCGTGCCCGAGGACGCCGTCGCCGCCGATTTTAATTGTGACGGATACACCGACCTGGCGGTGGCCTACGCGTTCTCGGAAACGCTCATCTGTTTTTTCGGCAGCGAGGAGCAGACGTTCGTGCCCGCGCGCCGCAAGGATGTGGGATTCAACGCCGGTGCGCTCGACGACCTACCGCGCACATTGTTGGCCGAAGATTTCGATCAGGATGGTTTCGTCGATCTGGCGCTGCTCAATTCGGGCAACCCGGACATCAATCGCCCGGTTCCCGCCGGGCCCTCGCTCGGCATCCTCTACGGGGCGCCCAATGGCGACTTTGAGCCTTTCGAGCCGATTCCGCTGAGCCCGTCCGAGGGCTTCTCGCCGCTGTTCTCGATCATGATGGAAGCCGGCCGGTTCGGCGAGGACGACGCCCCGCACCTGATTGTTGCGCATCCCGACGCGCGCGTTTTCAGTCTTATCCGCCATATCCACGGTCGCCTTTGGGGCCAGGCCGACCTGTTTGAAGTCGAGACCGAGGGGTTCGGCCCGGTCGCGTTCAAGGCGGTGGACCTTGATTTCGATGGTCTGGGCGACCTGATCGTCCTTAATCGAAACGATATTCAAGTTTGGAAGGGGGACGCGGAGGGGGGATTTGCGCAGCGCCGCCGGATCGCGGACCCAGCCGAGGTGGCCGCCAGAAATTTTACGGCGATCGAATTGGCCGATTTCAATCAGGACGGCCGCTGGGACCTGGTCGCGCTCGAGGGTGGAACCAATCGGATGCGCCTCTTCATGGGACTGGAGGTCTCGGGCGAATTCCAAGATGTGATCAATATCTCATTGACCCGCGCATCCGGGGCCGGCGACGCAAACTTGACCAATGGCCCGATCGACCTGGTGGTCTATGACGCCAACGCGGACGGCTTTGACGATGTCGCCGTGATCTTCCTGCTCAGCGGCGGCGGCGCGATCTATTTCGGTCAAGCCGATCCGGCCAACGCGCCCCTGGTTTTCCGCCGGGCCTTCGATACGGCCGTCCGCCCGCGAGCCTTGCTCAAGGCCGACATCAACAACGACCGCCGTCCCGACTTGGTCATCGTCAACGAAGGGGACCAGCTCATCGCCGACAATCAGGATCTGGTTTTCGATTTCAACGAGTTCGACCGGCCCCCGGCCGATCAGTCGATCGGCGATGCGCCGACGTCTCCGGGCATCTCGTTTCCTCCTTCCCTGGATCGCCCGCGCGGGTTGGCGTGGGACCGGACACGCGGGACGGTCTGGACCATCGACCGCAAGCAGCGCCTGTTCGCCCAGATGACCGGGGAGGGAGACATCATCCGGGAATCGGTGATTCCGATGGACCTCCCCCGTTTGGTCGATGGAAGCCTTCAACAGGTCTTTCAGGACCCCTCCGACCTTGCCGTTGATCGGGAGGGCAACCTATGGATCGTCGATCGGCTGGCCGCCAGTCTCGTCACCATGACAGCGCAGGGTCACGTCATTGAGGTCATCTCCACGCTCGAAGCGCTGGAGATGCCCCGACCCACCGGCGTGGCCTACGACCCGCTCCACCATCGATTGTTCATCTGCGATCCGACCGAAACGCTGCTCGTCGAGATTCCTCTCAGCGGCGGGCCGCCCATTTTCCGCCGACTCCGCGCCATGCAGGACCTGGCCTATGACGAAAGGCGCGGTAGCCTGTGGGGCGTTCCCGCGGACGAACCGTTCTTCCTTCTTCAGATTCGATTGGAGAACAATACAAGCCCCGACGTGGGGGTGACGCTCGGTCCGGCGTTGCCGCTCGGCGAGCTCGCGCCCATTCTGCGTCAGGTGTTGGCGCTCTCGGTGGCCTACGACGCCGAACACGGGCGCTTTTTCGTCCTGACCGACCAGGGGGCGCTGGTCCTCTTTGAGGAAGAGAGCGAGTCGACGTCGATCCGGGAGTTGAGGCTGTTGCGCGAGATTCGGGCGGTGGCCAACTCCTTCGAGGACACGCTGTTGTTGGCCGATTCGGGGTTGTTGGGCACGATCGCGCGCATCAACCTTCATGGCGACGTACTCGACCACTTTCAGATCAATCCTCTGGACGTGTGGCCCCCCATTGACATTCGCGGCCTCAGCAGCAACCGCGGCATCATATATGTGCTCGATGGCGGCCAGGGGCGGGTCGCCAACGTCGGCTCGGTCTTTCGATTTGGTCCACGAGGCGACCGGTTGGGGCGCATCGCGACGGGTCTGCCTCTGGGGCGGCGAGTCCGGGGTCTGCATTTCGACCCGGTCGGCCGGCGGCTCTTTATCGGGACGTTGGGCCGGCTGATCGAGCAGCCCTTCATCGAGCCGATCACTATCGAGCCGGTTCCCACCGAGCCGATCGACGCGAATGAGATGGACGAGCGCCCGATCGTCTCGCACCACATCACGACCGTCCACTCGCCGAGTTCGATCTCGGCGGGTCCGGAGGGATTTGCTGTTACGATGTTTGCCCCCGAGCAGGGTTTTCTCATTTTTTTCAACCCCGACGCCGATGCAACCGTGGACCGCAGGACGAAACTTGCGCGCATCGGACCGTTGCCGCTCAAGTTTCGCCCCCTGGCGGCCGTTCCAGCCACCCATTCAAATAACGCATGGCACCTGGTTGGCGCCGGCGAGTCCAGCGTTTTGCTGGCCACCGAGACGCCGACACCCTCGAACGCGGCGGACTCGGCGTGGCTCCACTATGAGTAAACGAGGAGGGATCCCGTCCCGGCTTCCAAGAGATTTTCATCTTTTTCGCATTTGATGAAATAAACATCGATTTTTGAGTGTCATTCGTTAAGGGCGAGACATTCGCGAGAGCATGCCAGATATGGAACACAATTGTCATCAAAGCAGCGGGGGGGAAGGGTCAAATGGACGGACCAATGATCATGCCCGCTCTGTTTGTTGTGTTGGCGGTTTCGCCTTCTGGCATCGATGTAACAAACCGAAGGGAGTTAGCGTCATGATTTACGCTGCCCATTCAATGTGGACAAGGCTTAGAGGGGTCGTATCCATCTGCGCGATGAGCGTGGTGGCCGCCTTGGGAGCGTCCCCGGCGGGGGCGACCCTGAGCGGAGGGATCGAACCGGGGGTGATCTTCGGTCAGGTAACGGCGGTCCGTGCCGACGGGGCGGTCGTCCCGATTCCCGGCGCCCACGTGGTGGCCATCGGCCAGACGGTCGAGCCGGTCTTCGAGGCGTTCACCGATCCTGAAGGATTCTACGAGTTTTCCCAGATCCCGGCCGGGGGGTATTTCATGGAGGCTTCGGCCGATGGCTACAGTCACGCCGAAGCGATGGTGGACCTGCAGCCCGGCCATGAGGAGCGGGTTGACTTCCGGCTCGAACCGTTCGCTTTTCTGTTCGGCGAGATCGCCGGCATCGTGACCGACGTCAACGGCGTCCCCGTCGAGGGGGCGTTTGTCTATGTACCCCATCCTTTTGCCGATGCCACGGGCGCGGAGCCTGATTCGACCGACCCCTTCGTTTGGACCCACACCGACGCGCAGGGGCATTATCATCTGGGCGGCGTGATCGTCGGCCTCAATCTGTTGCACGTCAATCATCCCGATTACGAACCGGCGCGCAAGGAGGTGCAGGTCCATGGCAACCAACTCAGCATCTGCAACTTCGAACTGATCCCGCTCAACAATCAAGGGACCGGGGGCTTGGGGGTCAAGGTTCGCGACGCGCAAACCAACGAACCCATACCCGGCGCCAATGTCGAAATAGAAGGTTTCCATACGTTCGCTCCCCTGTTTACCGATGAAAACGGCGAGCTGGTCGTCGACGGCATCCCCGTCGGCGAGCGGGGCGTTCACGTGTTTAAAGATGGGTACCATCCGGATTGGCAAATCGTGCTGATTCAGCACGGTGAGATCACCCCGGCCGAATTCCACCTCCAACCGATCGAGCCCCCCGAGTTCGGGGCCATCCACGGCAAGGTATTCGATGGGGTCACCGGCGAGGGGATCGGTGGCGCCCAGGTGCGCTACCGGCTGATCAATCCCAGCATCCGGCCCGATGAGGGTCCGTCGCCGACGGGCGACCCCAATGACCCCGCGACCACGGACCCCAGCGTTCCGGGCGATCCGGACGACTCGCGGGGCGTTGTCGAGACCAATGCGAACGGCGGTTTCGTCATCGACGGCCTCATCGCGGGACCCTACGCGCTGCACGTCAGGGCCGAGGGCTACTACGATAGCTGGAGACGCGTCCTCGTCCATGCGGGCCAGGTGACCGAGGTCGAAATCCCGATGCGCCCGATGGTCCCGAACGAACCGGGACAGATCGCCGGTCAGGTGACCGACGCGCTCACGGGCGACGCGCTCGCCGGCGTGTGGGTCTTCTTCCACCGCATGGACGATCAGCTCCCGGCCATCGACCTGATCGACGCCACCGATATTTCGCTCCCCCACGTGCGCACCGACGCCAACGGCATGTACGAAACCCCACGGCTGCGCCCGGGCGAGTACCTGCTCGTCTTCATCGCGAGGGGTTATAATCGCGAACGCAAGCTGGCCGAGGTGATCTCGGGACAGGTTACCCGGTGCGACATGGCCCTCACGCCGTTCGATCCGCCGTTGCCCGGCGCAGTTGCGGGCGTCGTGGTCGACGCGCACTCGGGTCAGGGAATCGGCGGGGCGGTGGTCTTCTTCGTGCCGCTCCTGTCCGATCTGCCGCCGGGCGCGCCCCTGCCCGACGAGAACGACCTGTCGCAACTTCCGCACGTGTTCACCAACGATGATGGATTCTACGAGATCACGCACCTGCGGCCGGGTCACTACTGGTTGCTGGTCCGCGCGCGCAACTACTTGCCCGAGGACGCGGTCGTCGGCGTCGAAGCGGGTCAGGTGACCCAGGCCGACTTCGCTCTGCGTCCGAACTTGGATCCGCCTTTGGGCGGGATTCGGGGCAGGGTGGTCGGCGAGGACGGCCGTCCGATCGTCGGCGCGTATGTCTTCTGGGCCCCGCTGGCGATTGCCGGGACGTTGCCGCCGAGCGGCATCGAACTGCCGGAGATTCCCGAAGACCTGACGATCGCGCCGCCGCCAACGGTGGTGCGGACCGATCAGAACGGCGAATACCACATCCGCCCATTGTTCCCCGGTCGTTACGTCGTGCTCGCGTGGGCGCTTGGCTACGACTGCGCGGACCACGTGGCCTCGGTGCCCGCCGGCGGGACGGCCATTTGTGACTTCAGGTTGCGTCCCGAGCAACCCGTCGAGCCCAGCTTCATCCGAGGCAAGGTCTGCGACCGCGAAACGGGCGAGCCCATCGCGGGGGCGTGGGTCTTCTACGGGCCGACCGTGGCCGATCACGTTGATCCCGCCTGGGGCGACGTGGTGGACAACCAGATCCCCCACGTGCGAACCAACGAGAACGGCGTGTTCGAAATCGGTCCCATCCGCCCGGGGCTGTGGCACCTGCGCTTCCAGGCCGAGGGCTACCACTCCGCCCACGAGACGCTCGAAGTGGGTCCGGGCCAGACGGTTGAAGTCAAAGTCAACCTCGAGCCGTTTATTCCGCCCGAACCGGGTTGGATCTTCGGCCAGGTGGTCGATGGTGCCACGGGTATCGGGCTGGCCGGGGCGTTCGTCTTCCATGGCCCCCTGTTCGACAACGGGGTGATCCCCGAGTGGTGGAACGAGACCGACCCCGTGAACGTCCCCCACGTCCGCACCGATGAGAACGGCTTCTATGAGATCCCCAACCTGCGCCCCCAACTCTACTACTTGCTGGTCAAGGCGACAGGATACCTGCCCGAGTACCGTCAGGCACCGGTTGAACCGGGTCATGGGACCGAGGCGAACTTCGAGCTGTTCCCCGAGGCGCGGGTTCCGGGAGTCATCGAAGGCAACGTCAGCGACGGCATCAGTGGACAGGGGATTGCGGACGCGAAGGTCTTCTACCGTCCGCTACCCCATCCGTCGATCGTGATCGAAGAAGGCAACCTGGGCACGATGCAAATCGAGCCTGATCCCAACGGCGGCTTCATCCCGCCACCGCCCGACGAGGGGCTGTTCGTCGAGACCGACGACAATGGAAACTACCGCATCGGACCGCTCCAGCCGGGGATCTATCAGCTAGTCGTCGTGAAAGAGGGCTACCGGGCGCGGAGCCGGGTTGTCGAGGTCATCTCCAACCACGTGACCGAAGCGAACTTCGAGTTGCTCCCGATCCCCTCGGGCGAAGGGGCCATCTTCGGCGTGGTCTTCGACGCGCGGACCCACGCGCCGATCGAAGGGGCCCGCGTGTGGGTCGTCCCCACGGGGCCAATGCCGATCGCAACCGATATTCCGCTCATCATCGTCGGCGAGGCCATCACCAACGAGTTCGGCGAATATGGGATCGGCGGCATCCCCGAAGGTGAATACACGGTCTTCGTCGCCAAGGATGGCTACCGGAGGGGGCGGCATCCAGCATTGGTGATCGCCAACCAGGCGACCGAGGTCAACTGTCCGCTCCAGCCCATCGTCGACCCGACCGGGAACCTGGTCGGGTCGGTCCGGCGGGCCAACACCGAAGAGCCCATCCACGAGGCATTCGTGGTCCTGATCCCCGGCGACGACACGGCATTCGACCTGTCGCGGCTGCCCGGCGATCTACGCTTCACGCTGACCGATGAGAACGGGCATTACGGGTTCCGCCACGTGCCGGTCGGTCTGCATCAGGTGCTGGCGGTCAAGGAAGGGTTCCTACCCGCCGTCCAGGCCGTGTTGATCCGTCCCGACGAGACCGCCGAGGCCCACTTCCTGCTCCAGCCCGAAGATGAACCCGAGTTCGGCGGCCTGGCCGGGCACGTCTTCAACGCCGAGACCGGCGATCCGGTCGCCGATGCCTGGGTGCGCGTGAGCCGTAATGAGCACGATTGGCTCACCTCCAACGGCGAGCTCGCCACCAAGACCGACGGTGACGGATTCTATCAGTTCGAACGGCTGAGGGTCGGCACGTATCACGTCGAAGTGGTCAAGCGCGGATTCGAGCCGGCCGCGGCCGCGGCGGACATCCTCGCCGGGGAGCTGACGATCCTTGACTTCGAACTGGTTCCGATCCCCGTCAACGGCGCGATCGAAGGCCACGTCTTCGACATCTTCACCAACGAACCGATCCCCGAGACCTTGATCCTTGTGCCGCTGGGCGACCGGCCCTTCGCGGCCAATCGCGATAACACGCTGTGGACCAGGACCGATCTGGAGGGCCGCTACCGGGTCGAGGAAGTGCCGCCCGGACAACGCATCGTCGTGGCGATCCACCCCGACTACTTCCCCGACGCTCAGGTGACGCTGGTGGAATCGGCCGAGACCGCGCGGCTCGATTTCGGCCTCATCCCCTTGCCGTTCGGTCGGCGCTCGATCCGATTGCGGGCCGTGGGCATGGAGACCCGCCAACCGTTGCCGGGGGTGAGTGTCTCGGTGCCGACCAATGACTTCGTCGAACCCGGAACCGAATGGGACAGCTTCACGGGCGTGACCGACGAGGAGGGCTACGTGACGATCGACGGCGTGCCGGCCGGTTCGTGGTCGATCATCGCCTCGGCCAACGGTTACAGCACCGTCCTGACCCAGCTCGACGAGAATGAAGACTCCGGCGGCACGATCGAACTGGAGTTCGAGCTCGACGCCGGCGGCAACGCCGCGCTGGACTGGACGCAATACATGTAATCAACGCCGACATCCAGGCTTGATTGCTAAGCCCCCGAAGGCCTCCCCCAATTGGGCCTTCGGGGGTCTTTCTTTTTGAATGGATCTCGTCGGGCCGCTCGGTGCGCCGCAAGCCCGCGCATGGCCAAGGGCGGCGGCGGGCGACTGCGTCTCGCGGATCCGTGAGATACACCCCCCAATAGCAGGTGTGATTCCAAGATCGGCGTGCGGAACGTGACGGGCTTGGGGTGGAGGGTTTGTCAGTTTGTCAGCGATATAGGATTTGCACATGATGTCTTAAAGATGTATGAAGCCCAATCGGAGGTACGTGGCTAGGACCGAATACTTCCACGCTGTGAGAAAAGCAGATTATGGATTGAATGCTGATGAATGCGTGATTGGCGTTCCTAGGCCGATTCATTTCACGGTTCTGCGCTTAATTGCCTCAAGTTAAGACTGGGGGTCAGATTTTGGGTGCAATGTTTTCCTGGTGAACCGTTTTATATTGGGTGAGTTGTTCTTTGCCGGCAAACACCAATAAACATTCTTATGACAACTCGCTCCCTCCCCCCCGCCACGGAGAGCGGTTGACCGAGCAGCGCAACGCGCGGTCGATGCGGATTGATCGGGTTTCGGTCAGGGAGGCGCTGGGGATACTTCAGGCCGAGGACCGGGCCTGCGTCGAGGCGGCCGAGCGGTGCGCGCCGGAGGTCGAGCGGGCCATCGAGCGCGTCGTGGCCGTCTTTCGGCGGGGGGGGCGGCTGATCTACGTCGGGGCGGGGACTTCGGGGCGGTTGGGGGTGCTCGACGCCAGTGAGCAGCCGCCGACCTTCGGTGCCCCGCCCGAGATGGTCCAGGGGATCATTGCCGGGGGCGACGCCGCGTTGCGCCGCTCGATCGAGGGCGCCGAGGACCGCCCCGAGGATGGGGCGGCGGCCGTCGCCGAGCGAAACATCGAGGAGCGCGACGTCGTCTTCGGCATCGCCTCGGGCGGCCGCACGCCGTTCGTGTTGGGGGCGCTGGCCGAGGCGCGGCGGCGCGGGGCGGCGACGGTCCTGCTGACCTGCACTCCCCCCCTGCCCGGCGAGGAAGACCTCGCCGACATCCAGATTCACGCCCTCGTCGGGCCCGAGGTCGTCACCGGGTCGACCCGGATGAAGGCCGGGACGGTCACCAAGCTGATTCTCAACCAGGTCACCACGATCTCGATGGTCCGCATCGGCAAGGTTTACGAAAACCTGATGGTCGACCTGCAACCGACCAACCGCAAGCTGGTCGATCGCGCCCGGCGCATCTTGGTCGAGGTGTCAGGGATGGACTCGGAGTCGGCGGGCGAGCTGCTCGAAGCCTCGGGCCGCGACCTCAGGGTGGCCTTGGTCATGCGCCTGGCCGGAGTGGACCGCGAGGCGGCGCTCGCGCGGCTGGAGGGTGCGGGAGGGCACGTGGCGGAGGCGATTCGGCGGCTGAGAGAAGGCCAAGACTTAAAATCAAGCAACTGACAATTAGTTCTCCAAGATTCTTGGGGCCTGAAAATCGGTGCGACTATCCTTCGGCCGAGCTGGAAGAAGGACGCGTCGAGGTCTCCCTGGGCGGCAGATTATTCGCCTCGTGGGCCATGAGTTGCCCTATTTTACTTATCCGCGAGGGCGTTTGTGGTCGATACGTTGGATATAAGGCGTCTGACCGGACTTGATTAAACCCCAGGGGGGGGTAGTGAGTCTTATGATTGGGTAATGTTTGGCCGCACGGCCTTAAAAAGGTTGGTTTAGCTTCGGATTTGTCATGAGAAGCGAGAGGATCCATCAGTGGCTGTTGGGCGTGCCGGTCGCGCTGGCCTTGGTCTTGACCGGGTGTCTCGGTCCGCTGGCCAAACGGCTTGCCGACCGCGAGACCTATCCCATCATCGCCCACAAGCAACAGCAAGTCTTGGGCGAGAGTGAGGCGTTTACCATCGAACCGGAAGACACCGAGCTGACGGAGACCGTCCTGACCGAGGCCGGGTTCTCATCGGACGAGTTCACGACCTCGGGTCTGGTGATCTCCCTGCGCGACGCCCTGGCGCTCGCGTTCGACAACAATCGCGAGTATCAGGAGCGCAAGGAGGACCTCTATCTGGCGGCCCTGGACCTGACCGAAGAGCGCTACGATTTCTCGCCGATCTTCTCGAACCTCATCTCCGCCTCGGCCACCCGCGAGCCCGGCACGCGGATGCGGCTGATCGAAGAGGTGATCCAGACGGAGGACCCGCTGACGGGGGATATCGTGGAGACCATCGAAACCCGAACCCAGTCGCGCTCGGTCGCCGAGCGATTCGGCCAGCTCGATTCCAGCATCGGGGTGAGCAAGCTGTTCGCGACGGGCGCGCGCGTGACGGTCAACTTCACCAACCGCCTGTTGCGCTTCTACTCGGGCGACCGCCGCCAGAGCGAATCGAGCCTGCTCGGCGCCTCGGTCGTCCAGCCCCTGCTCGAGGGGGGAGGCATGACGGTCACCCTGGAGAACATGCGTCAGGCCGAGCGCGACGTGATTTATGCGGCGCGGGCCTTCGCCCGGTTCCAGAGGCGCTTCGTCGTCGAGCAGATCAGCAACTATTTCAGGCTCTTGCAGGCCCATGACGAGATCAATAACGAGTTTCAGTCCTACACGCGCCTGCGCATCTTGCGCGAGCGGGCCGAGGCGTTCGAGCGGGAGGAGCGCTGGGCGACGTTTCAGGTCGACCAGGCCCTGCAGGACGAAATCCGCGCGCGCGACCGCTGGACGAACGCCAAGACCGAGTTCCAGTTGCGCCTGGACCAGTTCAAGGTCGACCTCGGCCTGCCGACCGAACTCAACATCCAACCTTCGCCCGAGGAGCTGGACGACCTGCGCGAGCAGGGCGTGGTCGAGTTGTTCTATAACCTGGCTCAGGCCGAGGAGATCGCCCTTGCCGACCGGCTCGATTACAAGACGGCCGTGGATCTGGTCGAAGACTCCGACCGACGGATCAAGATCGCCGAGAACAGCCTGCTGCCGGTCCTGGACGCCCGCTTCGACTACGAGCTGCCCAGCTCCGCCGACAACCAGCCGTTCGATTTCGATTATGGAAGCCGCCGCTACACGGGATCGTTGGACCTGGAGCTGCCGCTGGACCGCAAGCTCCAGCGCAACGACTACCGCCGCGCGCAGATCGGCGCGCAGTCACGCGAGCGCAATGCCGAGGAGACACGCGATGAAATAGTCCGCCAGGTGCGCGGCGCCTACCGCAACCTGGACCAGAGCCGGATCAGCTACCAAATCCAGCAGGAAGCCGAACGGCTGGCCCGCCGGCGCGTGGACAGCGTCAAGATGCTGCTGGAAGCCATCGGCCGCGAGGACGTCAACATTCGCGACCAGTTGGAGGCCGAGCGGGCGCTGCTTTCGACCCAGAATGACCTGACCAACCAACTTGTGAACTATACGATCGCCCGCCTGGCGTTCTATAATGCCATTGAACAATTGGACGTCGATGTTGAGGACGCATGGTATGACATCCCAGACAACTAAACACAAAGCAACCGCTCGGCGCCGCGCGGTTGCGAGGACCAAACTCATCATGTCGCTGGGAGTGCTGGCCGTGGCGGCCGTCGCCGTGGTCGCGTCGGTCGGCTCATCGAAGACTGGAAACCCCGAAGTCTCGGTTCCCGAAAGCGGGGGGCAAACGTGGCGCGTCGAGCGTGGACCGATGACCATCTCGTTGCTGGCCCCCGGTCAGACCAAGGCCAAGAACACGACTCAGATCACGTGTCAGGTCACCGGGGAGGTCAAGATCGTGTGGCTGGTCCCCGAAGGCACGCTTGTCAAGAAAGACCAGAAGCTGATCGAGCTGGAAGCCAGCGGCCTGGAGGAGAAGCTCGTCAAGCAAAGGATTGATGTCGCCGACGAGCGAGCGGATTACGAGGAGGCGGAGCAAAACCTCGAGATTCAAAAGCGCCAGAACACGTCCGATCTATTGACGGCCGAGAACAAGCAGTTCTTGGCGAAGCTCGATTTGGAAAAGTACACGGACGGCGAGTATCCACGCAAGATCCTGGAGCTGAATGAAGAGATCAAGCTGGCCGAAGACGAGTTGGAGCGGGTCCAGCTTCGACTCGAATCGACGCAGCGGCTCGCCGAGAAGGGCTACGTCAGCGCGGGCGAAGTGAAGGCCGACGAACTCAACAAACGGCGCAAGGAGCTGGAGGTCAAGAAAAACAAAAAAGAGTTGGAAGTCCTCGAAGACTACGAAAAGAAGCGCGAGATCAGTAGTCTGGAAAATGACGTGCGCGAGGCGGACGACAAACTCGAACGAACTCGGTTGGAGAACGTAAACGAATTACGCAACAAGGAGATCAATGTCGAAACGTCCAAGGCCAAACTCGATTTGGAGGAAACGCGGCTGGCGCGGCTCGAGGAGGAGATGCGCAACACGACCATCACGGCCCCGCGCGATGGCATGGTCGTTTATTTCAAGCAGAGTGGGCGCCGGGGTAGCGGCGAGGCCATCGAGGAAGGCTCCCAGGTGCGCTTCCGCCAGCGCCTGATCGACCTGCCCGATTTTTCGCGCTGGCAAGTCGAGACCCGCGTCCACGAATCGGTAATCGAAAAGGTAAAGATGGGCCAGGGCGCCCTGGTCGGGATCGAGGCGCTGCCCGATGAGACCGTCGCCGCCGCCGTCTCCAAGATCGGCGTCCTGCCCGATTCCGGCCGCTGGTACATGCCCGACACCAAGGAATACACGGTTGACCTGGACGTGACGACCAACACGCTGCCGCTCAAACCGGGGATGACGGCCAATGTCGAAATCCTGATCGCTCAACTCGATGACGTCCTCTACGTTCCGCTCCAGGCGGTCTCCAACGTCGACGGCCAACCGATCGTCATGCGCGAAGGCGAACTGGGCCCCGAATCCCGCGTGGTCGAGATCGGCCAGAACAACGACCGCTTCGTCGAGATTCGCGCGGGCCTGCGTGAAGGCGACACTATCCTCCTCGACCCCGGCGCCCTGTCCGCCCCCGGCTCCCTCATCGAACGCCCCTCCGACCGCGTCCCCGCCAAGGCCGCCGAAATAAAGCAGTCAGAGGACGAGAAATCCGCTGAAAAACAGAAAGCGGAAACTCGGTCCGGCGAGATTGCGGACGAGCAGGGATAAGGGTTCATACTTCAGCAATTAGTCAGAATTGACAGGGCGAGAGAGCCCAGTTCGCAAGTGCCTGCGGCTTGGCTATGGATCAATCTCATTATCCGAACCGAGCACGGGACTATGGATTAAGTTTGGTTCTGACCGACCTTTGACATAAGACCCTCGCCCGACTCAGCCGCCAGGCCATTCAAGCACCAAGAGAACGCCCCCTCGAATTTCAAGTCCCAATGGCGGATTTGCCCCTGAGAGGGTGTGCCTCGCGGATCCGTGAGATGCACCCGACAACCGCTAACCCGAAATAACCGTTGTCAAATGGTCATCAACCATGCTTGTTTTTCGTTTCTTGAATCACTGAAGAACTCTTCACAAGTGGACACAACGGAAAGTCTACACCAGATCCAAGCACGGGAGAACCAAATCATGGTGCGCGCGCATCGGCCGACGATCATGAGGCTTTTGACCTGCATCTGGACGGCCATTTTCATCGCCCGGGCCGCGGTTGCCCAAACACTGGTGGGGACGGCCTTCACGCATCAAGGCCGACTCACCCAAGCCGGAGCGCTGGCGAATGGCGAATTCGAATTCGATTTCGAGTTCAAGCTCTTCGACGCGCCCACGGAAGGCAACCAGCAGGGCGCCGTCGTCGTGCTCGATGATCTCACCGTCAGTGGTGGGGTTTTCACCGTCGAGTTGGACTTCAGCGCGGAGGTTTTCGGCGGGGAGTCGCGCTGGTTGGAGGTTCGGGTCCGGCCGGGCGCGGAGACCGGCGGCTTTACGCTCTTGCAACTGCTCCGGCGTCTTACGCCGACGCCTTATGCGCTGCATGCCGCGTCGGCGGAGACGGCGGTGATGGCCACCATTGCCTCGGACGCCGACCAGCTCGACGGGATGGATTCGGCAAACTTCGCGCTGACGGCGCACGATCACGACGCGCTCTATTATACGGAGGCCGAACTGAACTCCAGTGGCGGCGGAGGTCAGGTTCACTACGATAACCTGGTCGGCGCGCCACCGATGGTCGGCGATTTTCATTCGCTCGACGCCAGCGATGGCGACCCGATCGACGCGGTGTTCGTCGACGCGGAGGGTAACACGGGAATCGGCACGACGGCGCCGACGGCGGGACTCCACGTCTCCAAACGCGGACCAGGCATTGGCGATCCCGAACTGCTGGCCGAGA
>Ga0310121_10001328_pt1 | contig 25560 bp, 21 predicted proteins | sample CB27_Tmax_986_MG_FD_203504 | JGI IMG/M metagenome (GOLD analysis project Ga0310121, IMG submission 203504) | Marine microbial communities from Western Arctic Ocean, Canada - CB27_Tmax_986 | ecosystem: Environmental > Aquatic > Marine > Oceanic | place: Canada: Western Arctic Ocean | collected...
AAGTGCATGAGCATCCCCACCCAGATCGAGCCCGTGCTCATGACGACCCACGCCAGCAAGAATCCCAACCACGCGGTCGGCAAGAAGCGAAATGCGGACTCGAAGGAGATGTGAAAAGCCCCGAAAACGACCGCATTCAGGGTCGCGACCCGCAGCATGGACGCCCGACCCCTGGTGCCGGCCAAGAGCACACCACGAAAGACGACTTCCTCGCAGATGGCCGGAGTTAGGGCGAACAGAACTAGCAGCCACAGGAGTCGGGAGGGACTGTCCGCCGTGATCAGTTCGTCGAGTCCCTCGAGGAGTTCCCACGGGACAGGCAGAACAAATCCCTGTGCCCAAGCGAGGAACCACCCTACCGGGGCAGCGCCGGCGATTACGAGCAGTGCGGCGAACACGTGCCGGAGGCGCGGGCGGCGTAGCGACAGTGTAACGCCGACATTCAGGCGGGCCCACCAAATGAGCGCCAATACCGGGAGAAAGAGAAGGAGCCATTCTGAGAGGAACAGCCCGCTCTCACCCAATCGTGCCTGCAACGGGAAGCCCACGTAGAAGAATAGAGCTCCGACGACGGCGATCAACCCAACCGCCTGCCCCACCCGAGGCGTGTCCCCCGACGGGCCAGCCATGCCGCGAAGACGCTGCAATAGGCTACCTGACGCCCGAACGCGGGCGTCCCCATCTCCGAACAGAACCTCCTCTCGACCGAAGGACGCCGACGCGAAAGCGAGGGCGGCTGCAGCCCAGAGTGCCGTCGTAACCACAGCGACTATGGCGGGAGTTACGGGCGGACTCCCCGCCATCAGCTCCCGGAAAAAAAGGCCGACCCCTGCCACCGGAACAGCGGCGAGCGCCACCGTGAAGTCGATTCCGGGAAACGCCGGCAGCAGGGCGGGCATCATCACGGCGAGATAGAGCGGCGTGAGGGCAGTCTGGGCCTCCTTGAACGATCGCGACCGGACCGCGATCCCCAGAAAGAGCGATGCGAACAGAAGGGAGAGGGGGATCAACGTCACGAAGATGATCAGCAGGGCTCCGAACGGCAGCGCAAACTCGATGTCGAGCGTGCCTCCGAATTGGAAAAGGCCCGTCTGGAACGTGAGCAACATGCTCGCCAGATTCAGGGCAGCGGCAACGACGCCGATCAGAGCAACCGCGAGGAATTTGCCGACGACGATCTGCCAGGCGGGCACGGGAGCGGTGAGAAGCGTCTCCAGGGTTCCCCGCTCCTTTTCTCCCGCGGCCAGATCGATCGCTGGATAGAACGTGCCCAGTAACGTCATCAGGATCAGTAGCATGGGCAGGAACCTGCCGAGCGTATACCCGCCCAGTTCCTCAGCACGCGCCACGGAGGAATCAGCCAACACCAGAGGCGTGGCAAAGCTCAGGGGAAGGCCGCGCTCCGCCAGCCGTTCCGCAAGCAGATCTCGTTCCCAAGCTCGCAGTGCGTCGGTGAGGACGTTCCTCGCTCCGCGGGAGCGCTCATCGGCCGCGTCGTAGAGCACCGTGGCGCTCTGCGTGGCACCCGCTATCGGCCGGGGTCCAAGGACCACTACCGCCTGCACGGAATCGGCACGGATCGCGTCTACGGGATCGAGCACGTCAAGCACTGTGAGGCCTTCACGACCCTCCAGAAAACTGAGGATGTCCACCGACCCCGATCCCGCGATCCCGACCGTAGCCGACTCGGCCTCGAGCTGGCGGAGTCCCACCAAGGCAAGCTGTTCCGTCGCCACGAGAAGCACGGGATACAGAAGTACAGGCACGACCACCATCATGAGCAGGGTGCGGCGATCTCGGAGCGTCTCGCGAAGCTCCTTTCGAAAAACGACCCACGCCATCCTCATGAGCGATCGCTCACCAGCGCCAAGAAAGCCCTGGTGAGATTCCTCTCACCCGTCATCTCGAGCAGGGTGGGCGGCGTTCCCTCTGCTACGAGGCGGCCCTCACTCAACACGCCGACGTGATCGGCAAGAAGCTCGACCTCCGTCATGTGGTGGGTCGAGAAAAGTATAGCCTTGCCCCTTTCACGCTCGCCCTCGATGAACCGGTAGATGACTTGTCCACTCAGCACGTCGAGACCCATCGTCGGTTCATCCAGGACCAGCGCTGGCGGATCGTGGACCACGGCCCGAGCGACCGAGACCCGCTGGCCCTGACCGGTGGAAAGCGTCCCGCAGCGTTGGTCCCGAAAGGCGGCTATGCCAAAAACCTCGACGAGGTCGCTCACACGCCGTTCGAGTTCGGGCCCTTCGAGGCCTTGGAGTCGACCAAAGTAGAAAAGGAGCTCAACCGGCGTGAGTCGTTCGTAGAGGCCCATCGAAGCCGCGAGGAATCCAATCTTCGAGCGCACCTCTAGGGGCCGCTCGCGCACGTCAGCTCCATCGACATAGACGGCTCCCGTCGTCGGCGACAGGAGTGTCGCCAAGCAACGAAGAGCGGTGGTCTTGCCCGCCCCGTTCGGCCCCAACAGCGCATACACCTCGCCGGGGGCCACGCGGAAAGAGAGACCCTCGACGGCGTGGATCGGACCGTACGTCTTAGTCAGCTCATGGAACTCGATCATAGGGCAACCGTATGTGGACCCGAGGGCTTCGTGCAACCTTTCGCCGAGGCCGGCGACTCCAACGTTAAAGGACAACCTGAGCCAAGCGACAATGGACGAAGTACAGCTGCTGCGAAAGGCGTGCCAGGGGGACGGCCCCGCGGTTCGAGCGCTCTACGAGCGCTGGTCCCTGCCTCCAACCGACTTCGTGGTGTCCTCCGTTCGACCCACTGGCCGATACACCTCCGTTCGGAGTACCGATTCGGCGCTCCCTCTCGAATATTTGCTATTAACCTCCGTCGCAGCGGATTCCGTAAAGTCGGCGATCGTGCAGTTACGGGAGCAGTTGAACGACGTGCACGAGGCAACCCGTCGACGCGAGCTCGAGATCGTCCAGGTGGTGCCACGTCGAACCCGAGGGACCGATCTATCCGATCGTGAGCTCGATCGCCTGAAGTCCGACGACGCTCGCGTCACCGAAGAACTGTCGGGTCTCGCGATGCGCCTCGCGGAGATCGGCTCGGTCGAGCGAGAGAGCCGCATGCGTGCGGCGGGTGGTGATGCACGCGCGACCGTCCAGTGGAGTCGGCCAGTGACGGCGCACTTGGTAGGTCGGAACTTCGTAGGGGGTGCTCAATTCAGCGAGATGAACCCGGAGCTCGCGACATACTTCGGCACCGACCGTGGTGTGTTGGTCATCCAAGTGCTGAGTGGCACTCCCGCGTCCGAGGCAGGACTCATGCCCGGCGATGTCGTTACGGGAGTCGGCGGTTCCGACATCGAAGACCTCGGGTCCTTTCGGGACCGCTTGAACCAGGTCTACTCCCTGCAACGGGGCGCTGTTCTTTCGCTGATCCGGAGGCGGGCTCAGATCTTCGTCACGCTTTCGCGGTAGACCGACCCTATTCGTACCTGAGGGCGTCGATCGGATGGAGCTTCGCCGCACGTTGAGCCGGCCAGATACCGAAGAACAGCCCGATTCCGGCCGAGAACAACAACGCAGTCACGACAGCCTCGGGCGAAATGGCCGTGTCCCAATTCAGGACTCGCGTGAGAATTTCCGCTCCACCCACGCCTAGCGTGACACCCAGAATCCCCCCCAAGACACACAGGACCAGCGCCTCGATGAGGAATTGGAAGAGGATGGCCTTGCGGGTGGCCCCCATAGCCTTGCGCACACCAATCTCACGAGTCCGCTCCGTCACGCTCACGAGCATGATGTTCATGATACCGATGCCGCCCACGATCAGGCTTATGCCCGCGATCCCCGCCAGCAGCATCGTGAAGGTCTGCGTAGTCTCGCTGAACGTCGCCACCAGGTCACTCGCGTTTCGGATACTGAAGTCGGTGCTCTCTCCCGGGCGGATCCGATGCACCCTTCGCAGGATACGGTCGATCTCGCCGAACGCCGCGTCCATCGCCTCGACGGAGGGGATCTGAGCATAGATCGACGAGAGGCGCCGACGTCCCCCGAAAACTCTGAACTGGGCCGTACTGGTCGGAATCAGAACTTCGTCATCGGGACGAGAAAATCCCGCATCGCCCTTCTCTTCGAGCACACCGATGATTTCGAACGGCTGGCCACGAATCTGGACCGTCTTGCCGATGAGAACACTCGGAGGTGTGCCGAGCGACTCGGGTACGCTATACCCTAACACGGCCACCCTACGACGCCCCTGCACCTGCCCCTGGTTGAAGATCTCCCCATGTTCGATGTTGAGATTCTGCATCTCGAAATAATCGGGCCAAACGCCTCGCACCTGATTGCTGGAGTTCCACCGGAGGTACGAGAGCTGCACCCGGGAACTCACCTCCGGCGAGATCTTGAGGAGGCCCTCTGATTCGTCCCGGAGAGCCTCAGCATCCTCCACGGTGAGGTCCTCGGTGTCGCCTGTGGACACACCCATATGATATCTCTGGCCGGCCCGAATGGTCAGAACGTTGGTGCCCATGCGGGCGATCCTCTCCTCCACGCTACGCTGAGCCCCTTCGCCCAACGCCACCATGGCGATCACCGCGGCAACGCCGATGATGATCCCCAAGGTCGTCAGAAACGAGCGAAGCGCGTTGGCCCGAATAGCTCCTAGTGCCACCCCGATGATCTCCCTGATCAGCATGGGATCAACGACCTCCCCGACCACCGCCACCGAACGGTGTCGACCTCGATCGGATGCGCTCGAGGAACGCATCCTGAGTCGCGCGGAGCTGTGCGGCTCCGATCACGGCGAGCTCCTCCCCTCCCTCCAGTCCGCTGACGACCTCCGTAAAGTCCCAGTCGTTGAGCCCGATCATGATCGGGCGGGGCGTGGGCGCTCCATCCTCCCCGAACACGAACACGACGGCGCGCCGCGTGTCTCTCTGCATCGCGAGCCCTCGGGCTCCTTCACCTGCCTGCTGAGGACGGAATCCCCTTCCTTCGGGGCCACCCCGCAACTGACGCATGAGGACCCGAACCGAGTCCTGTGAGATCTCTCCTCTGTCCACTCTCGCCCTCAGTGAGTCGAGGGCGCTACGCCCGGGGCCGCCGTTCGGTGACGTCGCCGCTGCACCGCCGTCGGGCACGCCACGGCCTTGCCCACGGCCAGGTTGCCCGGCTCCAGCCTGGGCCCCACCCGGTCGGGCACCACCCTGGCCGCGTGTACTCGGACCACCCCTACCCCGCCCACGGCCACCGGCGAACAGACCGCCCATGTCGAGAGCATCAGGGTCCAGACCCAAGGCCATTGCAGCCGGCTGAACGTCTTGCGGATTCACCACGGCATTGTTCGGGATCAAGAGTACGCCGGGTGCTTGGGCGATCTCGATCTGGACCTCGCCATTCATACCGGGTTTCAGAAGTCCCAAGTCGTTATCGAGCGTCACGATCACGGGAAACATCGTGACATTTTGTTGCACCACGGCCTGGGGCTCGATCTTGTCCACGATTCCGAAGAAGCTCCGGTTCGGGAACGCCTCTACGTCGACAATGGCTTCCATGCCTTTCCGGATTTCGCCCATGTCGGTCTCGTCGACTAGAGTCCGCACCTGCATCATACGGAGATCGGCCATGATCAGGAGAGTCGTACCACCCGAGACATTCTGGGAGGCGGATTGGATGACCTGCCCCTCCTCGACGTCCTTCTGGAGAATCGTGCCCGCCATCGGGGCACGGATGATCACGTCGCTAAGACGGAGCTGGCTCAACTCATAGTTGGTCTCGGCCTTCACCAACGTCGCCTGAGAGTTCGCGAAATCCAGGTTCTTGCTCTCATGCTCCTGGAGGGAGATGACTCCGGAGGCCAAGAGCAGCTCCGAGCGCCCCAGTTGGGCCTGAGAGATCTCGAGCCTTGCACGTGCGACCTGGAGGTCGGCCTCCGCCTGATCGGATGCGTTGCGGACGTCTCGAGGATCGATCTCGGCGAGGAGGGCTCCGGGCGCGACCTCGTCTCCGATGTCGACGTGCAGGCGAAGAATCTCACCCGACGCCTTCGATTTCACCTCTACCTCGCGAATGGGCTCGACGAGCCCCGTTGCCTCAGCGGTGATCATGAGGTCACCGCGGGTCACCGCCGCCCGCTGGAGCGTCGGCGCCTCCTGTGCCTCCCCCGTATCACAGGCGAGAATGAATGGAAGGAGGAGAATCGTACTCCAGGGCCGAAGGCCTCGAATCTGTGTCATGCGGGTAGCTCCGTGTGCGTTTGCTCGAAATCTCTCGCGATCACACCATCGTGAAGGTGGATCTGTCGTTTGGCGTACTCTGCGATATCGTGTTCATGCGTCACGATCACGATCGTCTGTCCTTCGCGGTTCAACTGCACAAAAACGTCCATCATCTCCGCGCTCGTGACCGAGTCGAGGTTTCCCGTGGGCTCATCCGCCAGCAGGAGAGCCGGATTGTTGACGAGCGCCCTGGCGACGGCCACGCGTTGCCGCTGTCCCCCGGAGAGCTCGGGGGGTCGGTGACCCATGCGGTCACTCAAACCAACGAGCGCCAACTTCTCCTCGGCCCGGCGCCTGCGTTCCTTCGCTGCCACACCAGCATAAATGAGAGGAAGCTCGACGTTGTGGAGCGCAGTCGCTCGAGGGAGCAGGTTGAACGTCTGGAAGACGAATCCGATCTCCCGATTTCGTATGCGGGCGAGCTCGTCGTCGGTCAGGTCGCTTACTTCGATACCGTTCAGCCAATAGTGGCCATCCGTTGGCGTATCCAGGCAGCCGATGAGGTTCATGAAGGTCGACTTACCACTTCCGGAAGGACCCATGATGGCGACGAACTCACCCGGGTGAATATTCAGATCGACACCACGCAACGCCCGGACGGTCTCCGCCCCCAAAACGTAATCCTTCCGAAGGCCGTCGGTCCGGATGATCAGGTCGCTCACGAATTTCTCCCGAGTATCGCCTTGAGCCGCTCCTGAGCAATCGCCGGCGGGCTCAACGCCACCGCGGCCGTGAGCGCGAATGCTAATCTCTTGATCATGAAGTTTACTGTCTTGAGTCCCGCGTGCGTCTCGCACGTCGTCTGGCGTCGTTTTCCGCCAATAGAGTGTCGTACATCTCGCGCTGATCGTCGGTCAGAACCCCCTTGATCTCTTCCAGGAGATCCGCGACGACGGCACTATACCGTGGACGAAACTCCTCGTTGAGGTCCGACATCCGCTTCCTGTGGAACGATACGAGTGAGTCGACCGAGGTCTTCTGGAAAGCCGTCAGGCCAACGCCTTCGACGATCAGGGGGCGCCGCCCCCTCCTCTCCGACCTGGTTTGGTCACGTGTCTCCTCAGGCGTGCTCACACTCGCCGTTTGGTCCCAGGCCATCCCGACGACGATCCCGCTCCCGAAGAACAGAACGAGGGCAGCGACCGCAACGATCTTCACTCTGAACACGCTTGTCACCGACATCAAAAGGTCCCCTCGATAAGGAGGAAGGGATCGTCGATATCACCTTGCGCCATAACATCCGCGAGGGTCTGGTCCTCGAGGCCCACCCAGAGGGCCTCCTCCACATCAATCGCCACATTCGACGGGTTCCGGAGCAGGAGGAAACCGCCGATCGCCGCAGCCACCGCCGCCGCCGGAACGAGCATTCGGGCCCACGACTGCAGCAGATCGGCAACGCTGACACTCCTCAGGAGGCGGCGACGGTAGAGCTCATTCGCCGCTCGCTCCATGACATTTCCACGCAGTCGCGCCCAATAGCCCGGACTGCGCAGTTGAGGGTCGAGGATCCCGAACCCTAGATCTCCCTTCGAGGGATCCCCCTTAGCCTGCTCTCGTCGACCATTGCTCGTCATACTGTCTCTCCCTTCTCCATCTGGAACTCAGAAAGGACTGGGTCACTCTTCAATGCCTTCCGCGCAAAGTGCAGATGTGACCGGACCGTTCCTTCCGGAAGTCCGAGCCGCTCCGCGATCTCGCCATGTTTCCAACCCTCCAGGTCGTGCAACAGCACGATCTCTCTTTGGGTCTGTGGCAATTTCTGCAACGCGCTCTGCAACCGCTCCTCGAGCTCAGTATGTTCCCTCACTTGCTCGGGAGTCCGGCCTGTGGCCGGGGCCCCTTCAGGCACACGGTCCGTATCGCGAAGGGTCTCTCGCCGAACGAGATTTCGAGATCGGTTTCTCACGATGGTCAAGAACCAACCTGCGAATCGGTCCGGACTCCTGCACTCTTCGAGCCGCTCGAGCGCCACTATGAAAGCCTCCTGGACAGCGTCCTCCGCATCTTGGTGCCCGCCGGTCACGGACCGGCTCACGGCGTACGCAGCCCTCATGTATCGACCGACAAGAGCCCCGAAAGCCCGGCTGTCACCTTCTCGAACTCTCCGAACGAGGTCCCCGTCCGATGCCTTGTCCGTCACACCCATGAAGACACCGCGACCGCCCGTCCCGTTGAGTTTGAATCCGTTTGTTGCTACCGAAGACTTCGTGAAGCACGTAAACGTTAGACCTAGACGGGCCCCGCAACGCGCCAGCTGCCGAACCCTGGACCTTAGTCGGCCGCCCTCGCCGACCCCAACAACTCGCGAAGGCGGTCTTCGGGAAAATCTTCAATGGTCTTTCCCACAGCCACAGCCTGGCGAGCCGCCACCGACGGATCCTCCGCCCGGAAGAAGGTAAGGTGCAGGAGCTGGGCGCCGGTGTCTCCTCGCGACCCGACCGAAGCCCGACCGGAAAGACGGACGATCCACTCACACCCGTCACCGTCGAATTTCCGGGAAGGAAGGCTCTCGATCGGAGTGGGAGCGAGGGACTGGCGCTTCACCGACTCCGCACGCCTTGGAGAGCGCCCGCTACCCGCCCTGGTCGACCGGGCCCCGTGGTGCAACTTCTTTGGACGCCTTCGCACGCCCCTGGCGATCCCCATACGGGGGGCCACCTCAGGGGACGCGGCCAAAGCCGCCGATCGACCATTCGACGGTGAAGCCACCTCCCCGAGAGCCTCTCGAATCGGGATGGGGGCCGGGCGGCTGCCCTCCCTCTGGTCCGCTTGTGTATCACTCATGGTGGGAGAAGATGGGCCCCCGCCAGCGGCTTCGCTATAGCCGCGCGCCCGAAGCAGTCGGATCGGGGCGTGGATTTTTCTGTTGGCCACAGAGGGAATCGTCGTAGGTTGGTAGTGAGATCCTCTTACTGGGTGCGAACCCAGCTTTGTCCCCCTTGCACCGGTGCGCGTTGAATTTAGATGACGGGCAAATGACGGAAGGAATCCTGAAGGGGGTTGGAGCTAGGAGAGAATACGGACAGCTTCTCAACCTTCATTCGCGGATCTCAATCCAACTGAAAGAGATCCGTGACGGTCTCGTGACTCCCAGTACGTCGGAGATCCTCTCCGTAATCCGGACCCGTACGGGATCCGACCCGGACGAGGGACTGGGTGAAATCACGGCGGCCGTCGAGGAGGCCCTTCGCGCACTGAAGCTCAGCGAAGCGAAGATCCGCGATGAGATCATCGAGGACCATGAGCACACGGCGATTGAAGGTATCGAGAACTTGCCCGCGACCTTGGCTCGGTTCCTCGCCGAGCGTCGGGAACTTCCGGGGTTCAACTTCAAGGTGAGGTGGGACGAGAATCGGGGCTGGATCATTCTGTGGAAGGAGTATACGGAAACCGGCTCCGTCCGCGGTTCGGGACAGTTCTACGAGCGGCCGTACGCCTGGCTAGACGAATAGGCTTACTCGCGGGCCCTCAGGGGGCCACCCGCCCACCACCTGCCCGAAGGGTGGAGAGAACCTTCACCCCATAAAACATTCGAATGTACTTGGCCTGCGTCGGCGTGACGCTCCGCACTGTCCACACCAACCGAACGTAGTTCGGCTCCCTGGGCTGGGCGAGAAGCTTCATGCCCGCTTCCCTGGGTAAGCAATCTCCCTTTCGATTGTTACACGGTGAGCAAGACGTTACGACGTTGTCCCACGAATTTTCTCCTCCCCGAGACAGTGGGAGGATGTGATCCCGGGTAAGGAACTGTCTACCCGTGAGCTGTCTCCTTCGCCGCCCACAGTACTGACATCGGTAACTGTCCCGAGCGAATAGAAACGTGTTGGTGACCTGACGACGGAAACGTCTCGGAACATGGACGAAGCTCACGAGCCGGATGACGGTGGGGAAAGGAAGCCTGACGCGAGGTGATCGGAAGGCGCGCTCCGCGTCCACTTCGAGAACTTCGGCCTTCCTGTCGAGGATCAGCCGTATGGCGCGACGAGCCGGGATCATGGTCAACGGCTCGTAGGACGCGTTCAAGGCAAGGCAGCCCATCGCGACTCCGCGGACGGTTCCACTGGGGCCTTTGGCTCCAGACATCTTCACCCTCTACACAATAGAGCCTCCATAGGCTCCCGTCGCCACAAGAACCACGATTCTACAGGAGGGCTCGAGGATCACGGTCGATGGCCAACCGGACCTCCGCACCTCTCGTTCGGAACTCTGCCTGGAGTCTCTTCGCGACCTTTCCGAGCGCCATGGCCGAGCCACTCCGAAGAAGGAAGTGCCAGCGCCACCGTCCATGGAGCCGCTCGATCGGCGAGGGGGCAGGACCTACGAGATCCACAAGCTCCCCCAGCGTCATTCGTGCTCGAAGCCACTCGGCAGCGGCTTCGGCATTCCGAGCCGCGTCCTCCGGATCGGGACTACTGATCACCACATTGATGAGGCGGACGACAGGCGGATATCTGGGCTCCTGACGCTCCATGAGCTCTCTGCGAGCAAAGCCCGGGTAGTCATGGGCGAGCGCCGCCTGGATCGAGTAGTGTTCGGGTAGAGAGGTCTGCACAAGCACCTCGCCTCCTAGCTTGCCGCGCCCCGCTCGGCCGGCCACCTGGCTCAAGAGCTGGAAGGTCCTCTCGCTCGCCCGGAAATCCGGCAAGTGCATCCCCACATCGGCATTCACGACGCCGACCAAGGTCACTCTTGGAAAGTCGAGACCCTTGGCGATCATCTGAGTGCCCAACAGGATATCTACCTCGCCACGCTCTACGCGGCCCAATATCTCATGATGCGACCACTTGCCAGACGTGGTGTCCACGTCCATGCGAGCCAAGCGAGCCCGAGGAAACGTCTCGGCCACCACGCGCTCCACCTGCTCCGTGCCCAGGCCCCGAAATGAAAGATCGCTGGAGCCACAGCGGGGGCACCTCAAGGGTGCCGACTGGTCGTGTCCACAGTGGTGGCAAACGAGCCGGCCCTTTCCCCGGTGATAGGTCATCGAAATCGAACAATTAAGGCAACTCTCGACGTCGCCGCAGTCCAGACATTGGACGAAAGAGGAATACCCTCTTCGGTTCAGCAGCAGAATAGTCTGCTCTTTCCGTTCGAGACGGTCTCGTACGGCTTCGACCAAGCGCTGCGTCAGCACCACACCGGCCTCGCTTCGTGCTTCGCCGGCACCGCGATCCCTCTTCCGTTCCTCCCGCAAGTCAATCAAGTGAACCGGAGGCAGCGTCCCCCCACCCACCCGGTCGAGTAGAGAAAGGCAACGGAATTTGCCACGCTCCACGTTGTGCCAACTCTCCAAGGCCGGCGTAGCACTCCCGAGCACGCACAGGGCCCCCTCCTGTGCAGCCCTGACCACCGCCATGTCTCTTGCCTGATACCGAGGCGCTTCGCTCTGCTTGTAACTGCCATCGTGCTCTTCATCCACGACCACGACGCCGAGGTGGACCACAGGTGCGAAGATGGCAGAGCGGGCGCCAACAACCACCCGGCGGCGGCCCGATCGGACCTGCTGCCATGCGTCGAATCTTTCGCCGTCCGAGAGCGCCGAGTGGAGGACGGCTACCTCATCGCCGAAGCGGGCGCGAAAACGCGACACGGTCTGGGGCGTCAGCGAGATCTCGGGCACGAGCACGATGGCACCCCGATCTTTAGCGAGGGCGTGGCTGACAAGCTCCATATAGACCAAGGTCTTCCCGGAGCCTGTGACCCCGTGAAGCAGGAAGGGCTCACTCTTCCCCGAATCGAACGCGGCGATCAGCGCCTGGATTGCGCTGGCCTGGGGTCCGGTAGGCGCGTGACGGTGATCCACATGTGTCATGCTCGCGAACGGATCTCGCTCGACGATCCGATCCTCCACGACTGCCAGGCCCTTGTCCTCCAGCCCGCGGATCACACTCCGACTGAATCCCGACGGTCCCGTGAGGTGCGCCAACTCGACCGTTCCTCCGGATGCCGCGAGGCTCCTGTACGCCTCGGCCTGTCGCCTGGCGCGCCCGGTCAACGTCTCCAACTCATCGAGATCGTCGATCCACCGTTCGAGCCGTACGATCCTCTCTGTCTTCACAGGCGGAGGGCGGGGGGCCCGGGTCTCCAAGGCCACGACTCCGGCCGCGGCGAGGGACCGTAGTTCAGCCCAAATGGAGCCCATGCGCAGGCTCCGCCTGACTCCCTGGACCGTCTGTGGCGTCCTCTCGAGGAGAGCCGCAATGACGCGTTTTTCCCTTGTTGTCCCACCATCGGCCGATCCGTCGAGGAGGCCGACCATCTCTCTGGACGTGTCGGAGAGTACAGACGGCATCATGCTGCGCAGTGCGATCCCCAGAGACGTGATGTAGTAGTCGGCCATCCAGCGAGCCAAACGCAGCTGCGCCGGCGTGATGGAGGGTCGTGACTCCAGGACGGAAATCACCGACTTGATGCCTTTCAGTCCCTCGTCACCCCCGTGTCCCACGACGAAGCCGATACGCTTGTCGCGTCGAAAAGGGACGAGCACCCGCGTGCCCAATTCAGGAGGCTCGCCCCGCACCGAATACGTAAATACACGATCCAAGGGGAGCGGCAGGGCCACGCGAACGAAGGAAGAAACGAGACTCATGAGGTGGTGTCAGAGTAGGATTCCCATCCAGGCCTGGTCGGCAAACACGCCCGACTCTTTATGCGTCTCGGTCATGGCGTGTCACCGTCAAACAGTGGAAGGCCCGTCACCTGCCCTTCAGGGGCACCACCAACCTCTTGCTCCCGGCCCGGATTCTCCTTCTCCGGGGCGACGGAAGCCGGCGGCGGATCCGCGGGCGTCGTGGCGGCCTCGCCCTCTCGCTTCACGCCCTTCACGAGGTCGAGTCCCAGAAGCCGCTCTCTGGTGAGCACCTTGTGAACCTCCCGCTCCCGGGCCCACACCGTCCACACCCCAGCCCACCCCCACCGGTGGCGAGCGCGCCGGAGGATCCCGAGCTTTTCGGCGGGGCTGAACAGCTCCGTGAAATCTGGAAACGGTTTTCGGATCTGAGGCCGGAAGGCGGTCTCCTCGTCTGACCAGTTCTCGGTGTGTAGGTTCTCCAATCCGGCCTCCATCAGCAATCGCTTCCATTCGACGACCATGAGGGGGCGACACCCAAGGTGCTGGGAGAGAACCGCGCGCCGCTCGGGGTCCACGGGCGCCTTCCACACGGGCTGAACGACCACCACGCTGCTGCCGGGTTTGGCGACCCTGACCAACTCTCGTGCGGCCTCTTCAGGGGCCGCCCGGGAGGTGAGCCCCAACTCCGCCACCACGACGTCGAAAATCCCGTCTCTGAACGGAAGTCCATCCATCTGGCCCGGCTGGATGTGCACACGCTCGAGCATCCCTCGGGAGCGGAGTCTCTCCTCCGCTCGCTCGATCACGGTAGGATCACTCTCTACGCCCGAGCCCACCACACCATGTTCGGCGACGTAGTACTCCAACGTCACCGCCAATCCAGCAGGAACCACCAAGACCTCGTCTCCCGCCTTCATCTCAGTGAGAAGAGCGATCTGCCGACAGAGCTCCACACCGCCGGGGGGAAAGAGGGGCCGGCGGCTCAGCCGGATCAGGTCGAGCATGGAAGGGACGTCCGCCTCGATCCGTTCTGCACCGTTCTCGTCAGGACGCATGGCTCGAAGTTAGGCCGTACTGACTTGGGGGGCCAATGAGGCCCGAGTCTTCAAAAGATGGGTTCCTCGGAGGCATCCATCTCTCGGAGAGCCTGGCGCAACAGCGCTTCGTCCTCTTCGGTAAGTCCACCCTCCACCGTCTCGACTTCCGGGCTGGACGCACGCATGTGACGGAGTGCCGTCACAACCACGCCTACCCCGAGAAGGAGCGCCAGTGGAGGAACGAGCCACGCGAGCAACCCCCGTCCAGACATGCGGGGATAGGCGAGATACTCATCTCCGTGATTCGCAAGAACCCAGTCGACCAGCTCGTTGGTCGTCCACCCCTCTCGGGCCATCTCCTGGATGCTGTCACGAAGTGAGGCGCCGGTGTAGGACGTACAGACCTCCAACATGAGCCCCGGACAATAGGGGGACTTGAGCCTCGAGATGGCTTCGTCCGCCGCGGGGTGGGGCTCGGTCGGTACGAGAACAACGCCGTCCGGATCTTGGCCGGCAAGCGTACTCGGGAGAACGATGGTCGCTATGACCACGAGGCTGCCGAGGAGTCGTGACGATCTGGTCATTTCCATACGAAACCCATCCCCTTGTTGAGCCGTACCACACCATGAAATCTGACCCCATCCCTCGACATTGAAAAGATGCCTCCAGCTTCGGCATCCTCCGGTCATAGGCCAGCCAAAGCCCGGAGCACCGCCACGACCCCCAGACCGGTACGGGTGGGATCGTATCCTCCCTCCAAGGCCGCCACTACCGGGGCGCGATCTCCGCCGCGCTCGAGCAACCCGCGTGTGAGCGCATGCAAATCCTCCGGCTCCAGCAGCATGTCGCCGAGAGGGTCGCCCGCCATGACGTCAAATCCCGCCGAAATCAGAATAAAATCCGGCCTGCACCGATCCAGGGCAGCATCCACGGCCTTCCAAAAGTGCCGCGAATAGGACTCGGGCGAAGTGCCCCCCGGTAACGGTACGTTGAGCGTCCAACCCTCGCCGGCCCCCTCACCCACCTCGCTCTCAGCCCCCGTGCCAGGGTAGTGCGGCCATTGGTGGAGGGAGAGGTAGAACACCGTGCCGTCATCATAAAACGCATCCTGCGTGCCGTTTCCATGGTGAACGTCCCAGTCGACGATCAGCACTCGCTCGGCCCGGCCCGTTGCCTGTAGCCAGCGCGCGGCCACCGCGACGTGGTTGACCAAGCAGAAGCCCATGGCACGATTCGGCGTGGCGTGATGCCCCGGTGGCCGCGTCGCCACGAACGCTGAAGACAGGGTGCCGTCGGCCACTCTCTCCACAGCCGTGAGGAGCGCGGCCGAGGATCCCACGGCCGCGTCCCAGCTCGCGGGCGACGCGATCGTGTCCGCGTCGATTCGGACCAGCGTATTTTCTTGCTCCGCCTGCTCGACAGCTGCCCGGATCGACGCTAGGTGTTCGGGCGTATGTACCCGAAGGAGGTCCTCGTCGCTCGGCTCTCCCGGCGTGATCTGCACAACCTTCCCGTCTAGCGCAAGCAGATCACGGCCCACTGCCGACGCCAGAGCTCGAAGCCGACCCTGATGCTCCGGGTGACCCCAACCCGTATCGTGCAGAGGTGAAGCCGGATGAAGGAGAAAGCCCACCGGCTGGGCAGAGTCAGCCACTCGCCCCCACCACCGCACGGGTCTTCGCATCGGCAATGCGCTCCTGTATGGTGCGTACCGTGTAGGTGCGCGAGCGCAGCGCGATCAGGGCATCGCAGGCGGCGCTCGTCGCGGACATGGTCGTGAAGTACGGAATTTTGTGCGTGATCGCCGCTCTCCGCATGGCGTAGTCATCGTACTGTGACCTCTTGCCGAGCGGCGTGTTGATCAGCATGTCCACCTCACCGGATACGATCTGGTCCACGATATGAGGTCGTCCTTCGCCGACCTTGTAGACCCGCTCGGCCGGTATCCCTAGCCGCAACAGGTATTCACACGTGCCCTTGGTGGCCCGAATCACAAATCCGAGGTCGTGGAGCCTTCTGAGGATCGGCGTGACCGTGGGCTTGTCCCGATCGTTGACGGTGACGACCAGCACGCCCCCCTTCACAGGGAGCAAGTTGTAGGACGAGGCCTGGGCCTTTGCGATAGCCATGCCAAACGAGTCGTCGAAACCCATGACCTCGCCCGTGGACCGCATCTCGGGGCCAAGAAGCACATCGACCTCGAACCGATCGAAAGGAAAGACGGCCTCCTTCACCGCCACACCGGCCACCGGTGGCTCAGCGGGGACCTCCAGGTCCGCCAACTTCTCGCCTACCATGATCCGGGCGGCCAGGCGAGCAAGCGGCACCCCCGTCGCCTTGCTCACGAAGGGCACCGTCCGAGAAGCGCGCGGGTTCACCTCGAGAACGTAGACCGTACCGTCGCGGATCGCGTACTGAATGTTGAGCAGCCCAACCACGCCCAGCTCCAGTGCGAAGCGTCGAGTCTTGTCACGAATTTCGTCGAGCTCGTTGGCGCCCAGCAGGTACGGCGGCAACACGCACGCCGAGTCTCCCGAGTGAACCCCGGCGTCTTCGATGTGCTGCATGATGCCCCCGATGACCACATCAGTACCGTCGCAAAGGGCGTCGACGTCGGCTTCGAACGCATCTTCGATGAAGCGATCGATCAGGACGGGATGGTCCGGCGACGCCAGCGCTGCGCGCACGAAGTATCCCTTGAGCGACGACGCGTCGTAGACGATCTCCATGGCGCGACCGCCGAGCACGTAGCTAGGTCGCACAAGCACGGGATAGCCGACCTCCTGGGCCACGGCGAGCGCCTGTTCCTCGCTCGTGGCGATCCCATTCTTCGGCACCGTCGCGTTCACGATTCTGCATACTTCCTCGAAGCGACCCCGATCTTCCGCACGGTCGATGGCGTCGACCGGTGTACCCATGATCGGAACGCCCGCGGCCTGCAATCGTTCGGCCAGGTTCAGGGGCGTCTGTCCCCCGAGCTGGACGATCACGCCCACCGGCTTTTCTCTCTCGACGATTTCGAGTACGTCCTCGAACGTAAGTGGCTCAAAGTAGAGCTTGTCACTCACGTCGAAGTCGGTCGACACCGTCTCCGGGTTGGAGTTAATCATGATGGTCTCGTAGCCCACTTCGCGTAGCGCGAGCACTGCCTGAACGCAGCAGTAGTCGAACTCGATCCCCTGTCCGATCCGATTGGGCCCGCTCCCCAGGATGACGATCTTGTCGCGGTCCGAGGGATTCGACTCGTCCTCATGCTCGTACGACGAGTAGTAGTACGGTGTCTCCGCGGGAAACTCGCCCGCACACGTATCCACCACGTTATACGTCGGTCGGATTTCCCACTTCCACCGTCGGGCTCGCACTTCGTCCTCGACCTCGCCACGAAGTTTCGCCAGCTGCTCGTCCGAGAACCCCTCCCGTTTCATGAGCCTGAGCTCCTCGGGACCGACCTCATCCAGCTCGCGGTACCACACCTCCCGTTCGACGATCGAAAGGAGTTGGTGAAGAAACCAGGGGTCGATGCCCGTGGCTTCCTGGATCGCTTCCAGAGTAAGGCCCCCTTCCGGGTCACCCTGCACACCCACCACCCGCTCGAGGGCCCACTTTAGTTGGAAGGCCCGATCAGCGGTCGGTCGACGTAGCGCCGCCAAGAGAGTCTCCTCGTCATCCGACTCGAGCCCGTCGTCCTCGAGTCGAGCGCCCACAACCCAACCGTTTCGACCGATCTCCAGGCCGCGAATCCCCTTTTGCCAAGCGGAGGCGAACGTCCGGCCGATCGCCATGGTCTCGCCGACCGCCTTCATCTGCACACCCAGCACGGGGTCGACCTCCGGGAATTTCTCGAAGGCGAAGCGCGGGAACTTCACCACCACGTAGTCGAGGGTCGGCTCGAAGGAGGCGGGCGTCGTCTTGGTGATGTCGTTCGGCAGCTCGTGCAGAAGGTAGCCCACGGCCAGCTTCGCCCCGATCCGCGCAATCGGGAAGCCGGTCGCCTTGGACGCGAGGGCGGACGAGCGGGAAACTCGCGGATTCATCTCCACCACGAGCATCTCACCCGTCTGGGGGTCGACGGAGAATTGGATATTGCAGCCACCCGCCTCCACACCGATCTCCCGGATTATGGCGATCGCAGCGTCTCGCATACGCTGATACTCGACATCACTCAGCGTCTGCGTCGGAGCCACCGTGATGGAGTCGCCCGTGTGGACACCCATGGGATCGAAGTTCTCGATCGAGCAGACGATGATCACGTTGTCCGAAGCGTCCCGCACGACCTCGAGCTCGTACTCCTTCCACCCGATAACGCTCCGATCGATGAGCACCTCCGAGATGGGCGAGGCATCCAGCGCGCGCGCGACGACCGCCTTGAATTCGTCCGCGTTGTACGCGATGCCGCCGCCGGTGCCTCCCAGCGTAAAGCTGGACCGTACGATCGCCGGATACCCGACGTCCTCGATGATGGTGAGCGCCTCCTCCATCGTTCGAGCGAAGCCTCCGTGGGGCAGATCGAGACCGATGCGCGCCATCGCGGCAGCGAACTCCTCACGGTTCTCAGCCATGCGGATCGAACGGACGTTCGCCCCAATGAGTTCGACGCCATGCTCTTCGAGCACGCCCGCTTGATCGAGGTCCATGGCGAGGTTGAGCGCCGTTTGTCCGCCCATCGTCGGGAGCAAGGCGTCGGGCTTCTCCCGCTCGATGACCCGTTGGACCCAGTCGGGCGTGAGAGGCTCGATATAGGTGCGGTCCGCAAGGTCCGGGTCCGTCATAATCGTGGCCGGATTGGAATTCACCAGCACGACCCGGTAGCCCTCTTCCTTTAGGGCACGAACCGCCTGTGTCCCGGAATAGTCGAACTCGCACGCCTGACCGATGACAATGGGGCCCGAGCCCAATATGAGGATGGAATCGAGGTCAGAGCGTCTAGGCAACGGGAGATTCTTGAAGATTCAGGGCGCCCGGACGGCGAACCCAGGGTGGGCGGAGCGGAGCTGACATCACGCGTCAATCTCCTTTTTCGGACTCTTTCCGGACAGCAGTGAACAAGGCCAGCGCGAAGCCTCCCCAGACAAATCCAAGGATGAGCACCATCGTGAGAACGGTCGAAGTCGTCATAGGCGTATTCTCCTTAGAACAGTACCCGGGCGCAAGACTCGAACGGCGACCCTATGCCGGAAAGCACGTGTTATCTGGAGATATTCACGAAGATGCCGGTCAGGTCGACCATCGGCCCGTTGTCCGCGTCCACGGCTTGGAGTGGTGTGACCGCGGGCATGGGCGCACGCACATCCTCTACCGCCATGGAAAAATCGAACTGCCCCGGAGAAGACGTGAGTAGGGCGACGCGATGAACGCCCGGCTCCGGTTCTGCATGGAACACTCTCGTTTGTCCGTTGCCCGAGAATCCCTCGATTCCGGGACCCGTGATCTCCAGGACGACGGCACCCAGCGGGATCGACCCGGACCGTAGGACCCCGGAAAGCTGGCCCGGACCCTTCGGTCCCCAATCACAGGCACTCGCAAGCATTACGGCGGCCACCGCCGCGGCCCTTATTACGTCTCGCGTCATCGAGCAGGTCCTTTTTTTCGGAAGAGCCGGATGACGGTGGGGGCGGGCGAAGCCACGAACGTCGCCGCCGGATGATCCGGGTTGTCCAACACCCACGCACGGAAGTCCCCCAGATCGTAGTCCCCAGTTCGATTTCCCTGATAATCCAGAAAGTTAGCTAGAGCCACATCTGCGGTACCCACACCGAGAAAAGGCTCGGCCATCGTCTGAAGGCCGGCCAAGGGAGGGCCCACCGTGAGATCGATCGCTACCGAATCCGTCAAGCCGATGGCGTCGGTCGCTTGCACCGCCAGTTGGAACTCTCCCATCACCAAAGGAAACCCATGGACTCGTTCCCCACCCGCGTCGAAATCGAGCCCCTCGGGCAGGGCGCTCACGGTCCAAACCACCGGCTCGTTGCCGTTCTCAACCATCAAGGTCACCTCCACGAATGTCGCTGCGTTGACCTGCAGTGTCGTAGGAGAAACCGGAGAGAGATTATAGGTCAGGTCGAACCAAGCCGTGGCCGACTCTGGCTGGCTAAAGTTCACGACGACTGGATTGAGGCGACCCGCCAGCGTGCCGGTCCACTCTCGGAAGGCAAACCCAGTCCGGGGATCCACCCACACGCTCACGTCGGTCGCGGCTCGGATCCACCCGGTCTCAGAGTCCGGGTTGAGACCGATGTGACCCGGTAGAATTCCTGCCACCGGCCCCTCCAAGGTGACGTCGAAGCTCGCCTCAGGGGTGTCGTAGCTCGCTGTCAGGATCGCGTCTTGAAGTCCGGTTTGCCAGTTGCGGATACGGGGCAGACCGTCGCTCCAACCGGTGAAGCCGTGCCGTAGGCCCACCCCGTACGGCGCTCCTCCATCAGCCCCCAAAACATGAGACTGATACGGAGCGGACCGAACGTCCAGCACCGTCGCAACCGAACTCACACTGTCGACGGTGAAGATACTTCCGGTCCCGCCCACCCCGGTCGACCGCAAGGAGAGCGTCTGATACCGCGTGACCGCTCTGAACTGCATCTGGTCGCCCACTTGCTGTATATCGAACAAAGTGACGCCCGCCGCCGTGTTCGCCGGAATGCCGCCCAGGCCGTTCAGTCCGTCGAACGTAAAGGACGACGGCACCGTGCGTGCGCTGAACTCGGTCTGGTTGGACGACCCCGGAAAGGGATCCCCTTCGTCGCCTCGCTCGAAGCTCCGAGCGAGGTCGTTGCTACCGTCCGCCTGGCGGAGCCAAACACCCATTCGGCTCGGATTCGAATTGACTGTCGCCGACGCCCACGTAGCGCTCAGTACCTCACTGTCGATCTGCCAAACGAGGAGTCCTGGGGCGAAGACACTCGCGTCGAATCCGATCGCCTGCCGATTCTCGAGGAGGTAGTAGTCCCCGCTGCCGTCCCCCGCATCGATGCGCAAGACATCGCCTGAGGTCTCCACCGGATCGAGGGCCATCGAACCCAGGTCCGCCCCCCTCGGAAGGGTCGTGACATCCGCCCAACCCAAGACCTCCTTGCTCCAGGCGGTCATGTGACAGGGCAACGCGGGATCCCCGCCGTCGCAGCCCCATGCACCCGATCCCATGAGCCCCCAGCGCCCTACCCCACCGTGATCTCCCCCGGTGCCGTACAGGTCGGGAAGACCGAAGGCGTGACCGATCTCGTGCGCGAAGACTCCGATTTCGTTGATCTTGGAAGAATCACAGTCCAAGACGGGCTGAATCGTGTAGTCGTCGACCGAAACAATCCCCCCGTTGGCCGAGAGGGATGAGGTCGAGAAAGGCTGTCCATCGGACTCGGTAAGAGTCCAATAGTGGGACCAGACATGACTCCCACCACCCGAAGAACACTCCGCACCCGCAGTCGGATGCATGACCGTCAGGAGATCGACGAATCCATCGTCGTCACCGGAGTTGGGTAGACCATCCGGACCGTCGTTGTCGTACCATCCCCAATCGATCGTGTCGTCGACCGCGTCGAGGAGTTCCACGATGAACTCACCGACCTGATCGGCGGGGCTCAAGCCGCTGCTTGCGCCCGCTACCTCGGCTTCCGTCAGGCTCGTCCCGACCCAATCGAACACCGCTCCAACGAGCGTCACCCTCCCACCCGAGAGGGCGGAGTAGAACTCGGGGATTGTGGCAAGGCGACTGTTGGGGCCATCGAAGAACTCGCCTTGAACGACGGTCCGGGTCAGTCCCACCCCGATCTGTGCACCGACTGTAGCCGTGGGCACGGTATTCGTGTCGGAGTAGAGTCCGAGAAGGAGAGGAAGTCGGAAGGTCCCGGTGACCGGGCCCTGGCGCGGTCCGAGAATGCCGGCGCCTCCAGAGGAGCCGATTCCGGAGCCAACCGCAGCATTCTCCAAACTGAGCCGAGGGCGCCATCCTCGCAGAGGACGATACGCCCGAGGATTCCTCTGAATCTCGGAGTAGTACGCGGCCGGCGGCCGCGTGCCATAGTGCTGGCCGAGCATCTCCACATCTTGAGCCCACACGCTGGCCGGCTGCACTCCTCCCGCCAACACGACCATGGCGGCCACACCCCTCCCGAACCGAGAGGCGAAAGCCGGACCCGGGCCTCGGCGCTCTCGGTGACTCGCGAACTTCTGGGACATCACACTAGTGCTTGTCTTGCGCCCGGATCTCCAGCACGTCGGCGATGGTCCGCATCCCGTCGATCACGTTCTGTATGTGCTCGCTACGCTCGATGCCCAGGAGCTCCACCCCGCGTGCTACGTCGTCGCGGTTCACTCCAGCGGCAAACCCCTTGTCCTTCAGCTTCTTGGTCACGGACTTAGGGGCCAGGTCGTCGATCCCCGTAGGCCTCACCAGGCAACACGCGAACACCAATCCCGAGAGCTCGTCACAGGCAAAGAGGACCCGGTCCAGGAGTGTCTCGGGCTCTACACCCGTGCGGTCCGGAGCGTGCGCACGAATCGCCTGCAGCACGACATCGGGATACCCGAGTTCTTCCAGCTCGGCGAGTCCCCGGTGGGGGTGCTCGGCCGGGTGTCGCTCCCAGTCGAGATCGTGGAGCAGCGCGGCGGTGCCCCAAACATCCTCGTCCTCGTCATGCTTTCGGGCGTAATGCCGGACTGCGGCCTCGACCGACAGCATGTGCTTCCTCAGGCCTTCGTTCTCGACCCAGCTCTCCAGGAGGGCTATGGATGCAGCCCGGTCCGGCGTCGCTTCACTCACGCTCTCTCTCTCTTTTCTCTTGAGAAGGGTACCAGCCCGGCAATCCTTCGAACCGACGGCCTGTCACTCTTGTTAAAACTGTCGGGGACCCAAAAGGTTGCACAACCTCTTTCGCCGCGGACGACCCTAGACCCTAGAGGACGGACAGAGCCCCGAAAGCACACAAGCCTCACAGCGAGGGTTCCTCGCGTCACAGACCCGACGCCCGTGAAAGATCAGAAGGTGGGCTAGGAGGGTCCAACGCTCGCGCGGGAACAGCTCGATCAAGTCCCGCTCCACCTTTTCAGGGGTCTTCTCTCTCGTGAATCCGAGCAAGCCGGACAGCCGCTTTATGTGGGTATCGACGACCACGCCCTCATCGATACCGAACGCGTTCCCCAGGATGACATTGGCGGTCTTGCGGCCAACGCCAGGAAGCGCGTTGAGTTCCGCCATGGTCCGGGGCACGGCTCCGTCATGAAGCTCGACGACACCGCGCGCGAACCCGATGATGTTGTTGGCCTTGTTCCGGAAGAATCCGGTCGAACGAATGATCTCCTCGACGTCCTGTGGGCGTGCGTCCGCAAGATCACTGGGCGTCGGGTACCGCCGAAAAAGCTCAGGCGTGACCATGTTGACCCGCTCATCCGTGGTCTGCGCCGAGAGGATGGTCGCAACGCCGAGCTGATAGGCGTCGACGTGCAGGAGTGCACAGTGAGCGTCGGGGTACTCCTCCACGAGGTGTTCGAACGCAATGGAGGCGCGGGCAGCCATCGCCCTCTTGGATTCCTTGGGCATGACGGAAGTCCCCGCTATGTGACCTCGGGAGCGGCTTCGCCCGCTCCCGTCTGTGACTCTCGACGCCCATCGACGGACTTCGACGCGAGCCAACCGTTCAGGGCGTAGAGAATGACCAGAACGATCGCCCACTGAATCAAGACCGTACCGATGTTGAACGAAGAAAAGAGCGTCCATGTCTCAGCGAACGACTCACCCTGAGCCTGAAACAGCCACCAGACCATGAGCACGACCGACTCTACGATCACCAGACGGACGGCCCAGTCCCACCACGCTCCGATACGGATGTCCGAGTCGGGCGTGTTGATGAATTTCTCCCTCCAGTCCGTGACGCCGTATTTGAGCACGGCGAAGGCGAAGAAGAAGCCCGAAAGCATCAGCGCTACACCCCACACCCAATCCTGGTTGGCGAAGAAGGGTCCCGCTCCAGGTGTACCGCTCAAGTTCAGAGCGCTCGGGATGCCGCACAGGATCCCGGCCGTCCCGACGAGAGCGATGGCCCGCTTCCGGGTCAACCCAAAGTCCATGAGAATCCGGCTCGCCAGCTCGATCATCGCGACGAGCGACGTCCAGGCGGCGAAAACGAGGGCCAAGAAGAAGAGGGCCATGAAGAACCGGCCTCCCGGAATGAGCGCGAAAAGTTGAGGCACCCAAATAAAGGTCAGACCCTCGTTTCCCGCCCCAACGATCTGATCGGCCGCATCCGGCATGACCGAGAACACGGTACCCAGCACCATGATCCCCGCGAGAAGCGACATGGCGTTGTTACCGAAGCCGATCACGAAAGCGTTGAGCGCCGTGTCCTCCTGACTCCTCATATAGATGGCGTACGTGAGAACCAAGCCCCAGCCGGCTCCGGTATCCCAGGCGTTCTGCGTCAGCGCCTCCAACCAGATCCTGGAGTCGGCCAGATCCGAGAGGTGCGGCGTAAACAGGAAGGCGACACCCGCCATCGCCCCCGGGAGGGTGATCGCCCGGATCGCCAAGACCATGACCAGGACTATGAGAGCCGGGATCAGGAACTTCGCCGCCGTCTCGATACCCCGGACGCCCTTCGACACGACAAAGACGGCCATCCCCATGGCCACGATGTGCGTGAGCACGGCCGTGGGCGTTCCGGCGTAACTCTCCCAGAAGGCCTCGGGTACCGCAGACGGCACCGCGCCCGTGACGCTCGCGATGAAGAATCGGAGCGTCCAGCCCATCACGACGCTGTAATAGAACATGATCGCGACCGCCACGAACGCCACCCAGGCCCCCATCCACGCGAATTTCGGTCCGATCGTCTTCACGAACGCACCGATGGTTCCGGACCTGGTCGCTTTGCCCATCCCAAACTCGAGGATCAGGAGAGGAACGGACCACAGGAGCAGAAAGACGGCCCACGCCACGAGGAAGGAGCCGCCACCATTGGTGGCGGCGATACGAGGAAAGCGCCAGATATTCCCGGTGCCCACGGCCATGCCCAACATGGCGAGGAGCATCCCCCAGCGTGAAGTGAAGACTTCGGACTTGGACGACAACACTGCCTCCTGATTCAGGTCAGGGATTCCAGCACGCACCCCTAGGATCCGAGATTGGAGCGGCTAAGATGGGGGGTGGTGGCTCTCCGGGCGAGTCCTAGAAGCCTCAGGACACGGTCAGGCGCTCCTGCACCCAACTGATCACCGAATCGGTGTTCACCCGCACCTGGGTGAGTGAGTCCCGATCGCGAATCGTCACCGTTCCGTCTTCGAGCGTCTGACCGTCCACGGTGACACACCATGGGGTACCCGCCTCGTCCTGGCGCCGGTAACGGCGTCCGATAGACCCCGCGGCATCGTAAAAGGACGGGATTGAACGGGCCCGTAAATGGGCGTGCAGCTTACCGGCGACCTCGGGGAGTCCATCTTTCTTGACCAACGGGAACACAGCCACCTTAATCGGGGCGAGATTCGCATCGAGTTTCAGCAGGACGCGCTCCTCACCCTCTACCTCCTCCTCCGTATACGCGTCCACGAGAGCTACCAGGACCGTACGATCCACCCCTACCGCCGTTTCGACCACATAAGGCAAGAAACGTTTGCCGCCAGCAGGATCGATATACTCGAGTCGCTTACCGGAGTACTCCTGATGCCGCGTCAGGTCGAAATCCGTTCGATTGTGGATACCCTCGAACTCCTTCCAGCCGAAGGGAAAC
>Ga0310121_10001329_pt1 | contig 25545 bp, 21 predicted proteins | sample CB27_Tmax_986_MG_FD_203504 | JGI IMG/M metagenome (GOLD analysis project Ga0310121, IMG submission 203504) | Marine microbial communities from Western Arctic Ocean, Canada - CB27_Tmax_986 | ecosystem: Environmental > Aquatic > Marine > Oceanic | place: Canada: Western Arctic Ocean | collected...
CGGATGATGTTGATGTCACTTCCGCGCGCCGCCGGCGAAACGCTGCCGGCCGAGGGAGCGTTTGTCGGTGGGCGGCGTCGGCGTCGGCGCTGGCGGGGCATCAGCGGCGCTTTCGGCGCACGATCTCCCGCGCGCTGAGCCCTTGATGTTTGGTCCGACGGCCGGCGCTCGTCGTCCGTTCGGGCTGGGCCGTCGGTGGGGCCGTCGACGGGGCCGAGGGCTGTTCGGGTGACGGGTCTGCACCCGCTGGCGGGGCGTTCTGCGCGGCGATGCAGTTGGCGCAGGCGAACTCCAGCGCCGCCACGTCATCGTTGAGCCAAACGTCGCCGCAGTCCTTGCCCTCGCCGTCCTGCGTCAGGATGAGGTGGTAGAGCTCACCGCAGCGGTTGCAGATCGCGGCGGCGCCTTGCAGGGCCTCTTCGCTGCAGACGATGCACGGCCCGGAGGAGATGTCAGGTTGCGTCATAGGTTTCGTCACGGCCGGTGGAGGTGGTCCTCGCTGTGCCGCAAGCGAGATTGTAGCCAACGTGCCGCTTGGTCGCTGTCCGGCTCGAGACGCCCGTCCAGCACGGCGTTGCGCAGCGCGCTGAGCCAGCGCCGCAACTCCGGTCCCCGCTCGACGCCTTGGTCGAGCAGGGCCTGAGCATCCAGTGGTGACTCCACCCAGAGCCAGGTATCGAGGTAGGCGCCGATACGGTGGCCGGCCGTGCCGCGCCATGCGGTATGCGCCGCGGCCAGGACGACCGGCGGCGAGGGCCGCAGCAGGGCCGCGACGCGCGAGAGTCGCGCCGAGCGCCGGCCGATGATCGGCTTGGCCGCACGCAAGCGCGCCGCGTCGAGCAGGGCTTCGCGCTCGGCGCGACGCAAGTCGGCGGCGGCGGGCAACGCTTCGATTGGGGCGGAGGAGGGCAAGAGCAGGCCGGATAAGGCCCAGAAGAGTTCGGACGGATCGACTCGCCAGCCGGGCGCGACCTGGGGGTCGTGGTAGGCCAGGAGCCGCTCGGACAGGGTCCAGCCGGCCAGCCGAGCGCGAGGCAGCTGCAGTGCTTGGGCACGCCGGAGCGCCTCGACACCGGCCGGATCGGTAATCAACAGTCGCCAGGCGTCACCGAAGCGGGTCGTCGATAGTTCCGCGAGAAGCGGGCGAGCCTCGCGCGCGGCGCGCGCGGTCTCGCGGCTCAACCGTGCGCGGCGGGTAGGGCTGCTGATCCGAGCGGCGTAGCGGCAGGCACGCAGCAGACGGGTGGGATCATCGCGAAACGACGCCTCGTGCAGGATCCGGACACGGCGGGCTTCGAGGTCGGCGCGCCCGCCGAAGGGGTCCAGCAAGCTGCCGCCTCGATGCGCGTTGTGCGGCGATGGCGCGTCGTTCAGCTTCAGCGCCAGGCTGTTGATCGTGAAATCACGCCGGCCCAGGTCGATGTCGATCGGGGCCGGACTAATCGTGGGCAGCGTGGCGGGTCGGGCGTAGCTCTCGCGTCGCGCCGTAGCGATGTCGATCCGCGCCACGTCGTCGGAGTCCGAGCCGACCGGGCCGAGCGCGAGTTCGAGCGTGGCCGTCCCAAACTCCTCATGCGCCTGGACCGCAGCTCCGGTCTGCGAAGCGACTGCGCGGGCGATTGCGATGGTGGTGCTGGGGTCCTCAACTTCGATCACGAGGTCGGCCTCGCGCAGCTCCAGGCCCGGGTCGTGTAAGAGGTCACGGAGGACGCCACCCACGGCCCACACGGGAGCGTCAACGGCACCTTGCAGGAGCGCGTCATAGAGCGCCCTGAGTGGCGGCAGGTGGCGCAGCCGCCGTTCGAGCTCCGCGAGCAACCCGCCCCCATCGAACGGTGGATCGTTTGGCGTTGTTGCGGTGGACGAGGTGGGACTCACGGGACCATCGTCGATCGCGGGGCCGCAACCGGCCGCCCTGGCATGTCATAACGGCAGGCGTCATAATCGGGCGATAAGGAGGTCGCAGGCTCCCGGCGAGGGATGATGCCAGCGCGGCAACGGGACGCAAGGCGCTGCGGTGAGTAAACTGCGCAGGTGACTAGGCGGATGGCTATTTCGGTGATTTGAGGCTTCAGTTGGCCCTTGCTGCCCTTGTTCCGCGCGCTTCCGAGCCCGTCGCCCAACTCGCGGAACGGCCGGCGATCGAGGTGTGCGCGTGAGCCGCAGCGGACCAGTGCGGTCATCCGATCGGCTCGCCCAGCAGCTCGGCCAACGGCTGGGCTACCAGTTCAAGAACCCCGCTCTTCTGCGTGAGGCGTTAATCCACCGCTCCTACCTCAACGAGCACCCGGAGGAGACGACGGAGTCCAACGAACGTCTGGAATTCTTGGGCGACTCGGTGCTGGGCGCGGTCATCTCGCGCCGCCTCTACGACGAATATCCGCACGCGAACGAAGGCTGGCTGACAGAAGTGCGCTCGCTGCTGGTGCGCAACGACACGCTGGCAGAGCTGGCGGCGAGCTACCGGTTGGGCGACTACCTGGTGATGGGGAACGGCGTGGAGGCGCAGTCCGGTCGCCGGCAGCCGGCCATCCTGGGCCGCACGTTCGAGGCGGTGATCGGCGCCGTTTATCTCGATGGTGGACAGCGTGCGGTGCAGCGCTTCGTCCTCCGCGCTCTGGCGCCACAGATCGAAGCGATTGGCATTGCGGGGCTGGAACGCGACCCCAAGAGTGTGCTGCAGCAGGCCTGTCAGGCGCAGTGGCGCACGACGCCAGACTACCGCACCGTCGAAGAGCGTGGCCCCGCCCACAAACGCGAATTCCGTGTGGAAGTCCGCCTCAACGGCGATGTGCTGGCCGACGGCGAGGGGATGAGCAAACAAGCCGCGGAGAAAGCGGCGGCTGAGGCCGCTCTGCGTACACTGCCAGTGGATGCGATTCCGTGAGCCGGCGGGGCGACCAGCCTGAGGCGAGCAAGCGATGCGACTGAAGCGAGTCGAGATCCAGGGCTACAAGTCCTTCGCCACGAAGACGGCGTTCGACTTCGAGGGCGGCATCACCGCCATCGTCGGGCCAAACGGCTCCGGCAAGTCCAACATCATGGACGCGCTGCGCTGGGTGATGGGCGAGACCGCGACCAGCCAGATGCGGGCCAAAAAGCTGGAGGATGTGATCTTCTCCGGCTCCGAGTCGCGTGCGCCGGCCGGTCTGGCCGAAGTGCGCGTCGTGCTGGACAACAGCGAGAATTGGCTGCCATTGGAGTTCGCCGAGGTGGCGGTGACGCGGCGCGTGCACCGCAGCGGCGACTCCGAGTTTCTGATCAATGACAACCGGGTCAGGCTGCGCGACATCCAGGAGTTGTTCACCAGTAGCGGCCTGGGCCAAGAGTCGTACGCGCTGCTCGGCCAAGGACGGGTCGAAGAGGTGCTGCGGCTCAAGCCGGAGGAACGTCGCGCCCTGATCGAAGAGGTGGCCGACGTGCGCCGCCACCGCGTCAAACTGGCCGAGGCGCGTCGGAAACGGGAGCAAGCTCACGAGAACCTCGAGCGAGCACGACTGCTGGTCGAGGAGATTGAGCCGCAGCTCCGGCGCCTGGAGCGACAGGCGAAGCGGGCGCTACAGCACGCCGAGCTCAATGCGGAGCTGCGCGAGGCGCTGGGGCGGTTCTACCGCAGCGAACGGCGGCGCCTGCAGAGCGAACTCAGCGCGCGGCGCGCCGCGCATGACCAGCGCTGCGGGGAACAGGCGGCGGCCACCCTGGCGGTGGAGCAGGCGGAAGAGACGCTGGAGCGCTGGGAGTCCCAGCTGACGGCGGCTCGCGCGACGCTGGAGCAAGCCAGCGGCGAGCAGCGAGAACGAGCGGCGCTCGTACGCGAGCTCGAGCACGACCTCGCCATGGCGCAGCAGCGTGAAGGCTTGCTACGGCAACGGGCCCAAGACCTGGAGGCCGATCTGCAGCGACTCGGCGCGCAATTGCGACCGCAGCTCGGCCGGGATCCGGTCGCGGGGCGAATCTCGGAATCCAGTCAGACGGGCGACGGACCGAACGCGGCAGGCAGCGAGCAAACGATGGAAGAGGAAGCGGTCGCTGCCCGCGCAGCGAGTGCTCAGGCGGAGGCCGCGCTGCGAGAAGCAGAGTCGCGTCTCGCCGACCTGCGGCGCGGGCTGCGCGAGATCGAGCGGCGGCTGGATGAGCTGGTCAGGGCGGAGGCGGGGGACGCACGTCGCTCGCAAGAACTGGTGGCCGAGCGCCAAGCGTTGGAAACAGCCGCCACGGAGCGCCGCGCGAGCCTGACGTCACGACGCGACTCCGCGCATGCGGCGGAGCAGGCTTCAAACGAAGCGGCCGCGACGGCGGCCGCGGCGGGCAGCGAAGCGACTGCGGCGCGGACGACGCGAGGGGAGCTCTCGCAGCGGTTCTATGCGGCGGGCGCCCATCTGCGCGGACTGGAGGCGTCCCGCTCGGAGCGCGATCGGCGTCTGCTGCGGGCGCGGGATCGGCTGGCGATGTTGCGCGAGTTGCAGGCCGAGAGCGAAGGCATCCACCAAGGCCTGCGCGCATTGTTCGGCAGCCGCGGCGTGCCGCGGGAGGGCGAAGAGACGGGCATTCCCGGCGTCGTCGGCGTCGTGCGGCATCTGTTGCGTGCGCCGGCCGGCCTGGAACACGCGATCGAGGCCGCGCTCGAGGATTACCTCGACGCAGTGGTCTACGTTTCGGTCGACGAGGCGCTGCAAACGGTGCAGGTCTTACTCAGCGAGCGTGCGGGGCGCATCGTCGTCTTGCCGATTGACACGCTCAAGCCGCGCCCCGCTCTGGCAATGCCACCCGAACGGGGCGTGATCGGCGTCGCTTCCGAGTTGGTGCGCTGCGAGCCGGAGCATCGCGAATGGGTCGACACGTTGCTGGGACGCACGCTCGTCGTGGAGGACGCGGAGGCGGCACGGGCGATGATGGCGCGCGGGCTGGGCAACGCCGTCACCCGCGACGGCTCGCTGTTCCGCGCCAACGGCACGCTGGCCGGCGGACGGCAGGCTGAACAGGGCGCCTTCGCTCGTGAAAGTGAGCTGCAGTCGCTGCCCTCCCAGATCGAAGGGCTGGAGCGGTCTTTGGCCGAGACTGCCGATGTGGAGGGCAAGCGCGAAGAACTCGAGTCGTTTGAGCAGGCGCTGCGGGCGGCGGAGGAACAGAGCGAGGCGGCGGCGGCGCGGCGCGCGGCCGCTCAGGACGAGGGCGCGTCGCTGCGCGCTGACGCGATCCGATTGACGGCGGAGCTGCGCGGGCTTGAGAGCGACGAGCATCGCGACGCGCACCGGCTGGAGGAGATCGCGGCCGCGCAGAATTCGATCGTCGAGGTGGGCGAGAATCGGACGCTGCAACGCACCGAGATCGAGGCCCACCGCAACGGCAACGACGCGATCACACAGGCGGAGAGCGATCGCGAGACGGCCGCGGATCTGGCCACGCGCGCGGCGCTGCGCAAGCGTGAGGCGGAAGGCGAGCACGAAGCCTTGCGAACAGCGCGGCTCGAAGGCGAAGCGGCCGCCGCGCAGGCGCGAGTCCAGCGCGAGCAGCGGACCGCCCAGCTGGGCGAGGTTGAGACCGAGCTGTTGGCCTTGACGACGGAGCTGGAACGGATCTCGCACGCGCTGCTGCCCGCGCGCGAAGCGGTCGATGCCGTGGCCGCCGACGAACGACCGGAGGCGCAAGCCGTCGCGCGCCTGCAGGCGTTGGAAGGCGAACGCCGTGGCGCCGTGCAGCGCAGCCAGCGCGGGCTGATCGTGGCGGAGCGCCAACTGGTCACGGCCGAGGCGGCGGTCAACGAAAGCGAGCGTGGCACGATGCATCTTGAGGAGCAGATGCAGGCCGACGCGTTCGATCTGGCGGCGGAAGGGCTGGTCATGGAGGAGGCGGCGTCCATCGAGCAGGAGACGGAGACAGCCAGTGTCGTTTCGATGATTTCAGCGGCGGGCTTGGGCGCAACCCATGAGCCCCCCCACGGCGGCGCGGTCACGCCGCTTGAGTCCGGCGCGGCCACCGTCGGCGCGGGGGCCGGTGGCAATGGCAGCGCTGCGAGCAGTGCCGACGCGATCGTGACCAGCAGTGGGAACGGCAGCAGCGGCGCCGTGCAGCAGCAGGGCGACGAGGATACCCAAGACGAAGCGCCGGAGCCGGAAGAGAGCTTGCCGGAGCTGCGTGAGCGAATCGAGGCGCTGCGCGGGCGCCTGCGCTGGCTGGGCAACGTCAACCCCGACGCGGCGGCCGAATATCAGGAGATCGAGGAGCGCTACACGTTTCTATCGGGCGAGATCGCCGACCTGGAGGGCGCCGAACAGCGCATGTTGCGGGCCGAGGCCGATCTTGGCGACATGATCGAAGGGGCCTTCAGCGAGGCTTTCGAGTCGGTCGACCGGCACTTCCGGCGCTACTTCCAGACCATGTTCCGTGGCGGCACAGGGCGGCTGACCTTGACCGACGCGGAAGAGGGCGAACCCGGCGTCGGAATCTTCGCGCAGCCGCCGGGCAAGCGCGTGGGAAACCTGCAGATGCTCTCGGGTGGGGAGCGCTCGCTGGTGGCGATGGCGCTGCTCTTCGCCATGTTGGAGGTCAACCCGGCCCCCTTCTCGGTTCTGGACGAAGTCGACGCGGCCCTGGACGAGGCCAACGTGGTGCGCTTCGTGGACGGGCTGAAGGAGCTGGCGCAAGGCTCCCAGTTTGTCGTTATCACGCACAACCGCCGCACGATCGAGCAAGCCGACAACATCTACGGGATCACGATGGGCGATGACTCCGTCAGTCGTGTGCTCTCGGTGCGGCTGAGCGATCTCGATCTCGAGGACTGAGTCGCGCTCGTTGGGGCTCCACCGATCGCCCTCAGGGGGCGAGATACCATCGTGCAAAGGATGGCGAGATGGTCAAGATCTTTCGCTTCCGGCGCGGCCGAGGCGAGGACGCGAACGAATCCGCCGATCGCGAAGCCACAGCGGCGGCGCAGTCCGACGAGCTGGCCCTGGACGACCCCGAGTTGGCCGGGCTCATGCAGCAGACGACGGCGGCGACGCGGCGCGGTGTGCTGGGCCGTCTGGGTGGGCTCTTCGGTCGCGGTGGGGTGGACGAGGAGTTGTGGGAAGAGCTGGAAGAGATCCTGATCCTGGCCGACGTCGGCGTGACGACTGCGACGGCACTGATCGACACGGTGCGCGAACGAGCCGATGAAGCCGGCGCGAACGAACCCGAGCAGGTGCGCGCGTTGCTGCAAGAGGCGATGGTGGAGCTGCTGCAACGACCGGCCGAACGCGGCCAGCTCTGGGGCGGCGGCGATTCCGCCGAAGCGCCGCACGTGATCCTGGTCGTGGGCGTCAACGGAGCGGGCAAGACCACATCGATCGCGAAGTTGGCGCATGCCTATCGCGAGGATCGGCGCTCTGTCCTGCTGGGCGCGGCCGATACCTTTCGCGCCGCGGCGATCGACCAGCTGCAAGCCTGGGGCGAGCGCCTGGACGTGCCGGTGATCGCCTCACAGCAGGGCGCAGACCCGGGTGCGGTGGCCTACGACGCGGTTTCGGCGGCCGGGGCGCGTAATGTCGACGTGGTGATCATCGATACGGCGGGGCGGCTGCAGAACAAGAAGAACCTGATGGACGAGCTGGGCAAGATCCGTCGCGTGGTGGCGGGCCGGCGTGAGGGCGCCCCGCACGAGGTGCTGCTGGTGCTGGACGCGACGACCGGCCAGAACGGGCTGCAACAGGCGCGCGTTTTCAGCGAGGTGACCGAGGTGACGGGAATCTGTCTGGCCAAGCTGGACGGCACCTCGAAGGGCGGGGTGGTTTTCGCGATCGCGGATCAGATCGGCGTGCCGGTGCGCTTCGTCGGCACGGGCGAGAAGGCGGGCGACCTGGCCCCGTTCGACGCGCGGGTCTTTGTGGAGTCGTTGTTCGCGGGGGAGTAGCAGCCCGCCTCCGGCTCGCCCGTGCGTCCGGGCTCGCTTGTTCGTGCTAGAGGCCGCGGGTAGCATCATGCGGATGCCGGAAACCGTCGATCGTGCCCATCTGACCGCGCTTTTGGCCGATCTGCCCGCCGAGCAGGGGCAGCTCTTGTCGGCGCTGCACCGCGTCCAGCACGAGCTGGGCTGGCTGCCGCGCGAGGCGATGTCGATCGTGGCCAAACAGCTCAAGATCAGCGAGGCCCAGGTCTACGGCCCGGCCAGCTACTACGCAGAATTCCGGCTCGATCCGCCGCCCGAGCGGCTGGTGACCTGGTGCAGCGGACCGAGCTGCCGCATCCTCGGCGGCGACAAGGTGCGCCGCATCTTGGAGTCGGAGTTGGGCTGCCGCCTGGGCGGCAAGAGCGACGACGCTTCGCTGGGGCTCTGGCTGGGCCAATGCAACGGCACCTGCGAGCGCGCGCCCCAGATCTGGGTCGACGGGCGCGTGGTGGGTCCGCTCAGCCTGGCCGAGACCGTGCGTCTGGCGCGCCGGTTGAAGGCGGGCGAGGACGTCGCGCCGGCGCCGGACGGCGCGGTGCAGATTGAGTCGACCGCGATGCAGGTCGGCGCCTACCCAGACAACGAGCACGGCTCATGACGAGCGCCCAGCCGAGTGCAATGAATGCGACTGGGAACGCGGCCTACGACGCGATGGCCGAACAGGCGCGGGCGCTGCGCGAGTCGCGCGACCGGCCCACGCGGCCGCTGATCCGTTTCGATCTGACGACGTCGTCGGTGGCGGCCGGAGCCGACGCCTTGCTGGTCGATCTGCGGGCGGCGCTGGCCGGGTCCAGCGTCGAAGCGGATCTGATCACGGTCGGCGCGCTGGGCTTCTCCTTCGCACAGCCGACCGTCGAGGTGCACATGCCGGGCAAGCAGCCCGTCGTCTACGGCCCGGTTTTGCCGGGCCAGGGCGCGGACTTCGTCGCAACGCTGATCGAAGGCGGCGAGCCGAATGGCTTTGACCCGATCGACGCGGCTTTGGGCGTGCGCCCCGCCGGGTCGACGCTGAACGCCGCGGTCGCCACTCAGGACGGCATCCCCCCGCTGCACGAGCACCCCTATTGGGGCCCGCAGGTGCGCCGGGTGATGGAGTGGATGGGCGTGATCGACCCAGACGACCTGGACGAGGCGATCAGCGTAGGCCGCTACGCGGCGCTGACCAAAGCGCTGACGATGGAGCCGATGGAAATCTGCGAGTTGGTGGAGGCGGCGGGCCTGGGCGGACGTGGAGGCGCGGGCTTTCCGGCTGGGGTGAAGTGGAAGTTTCTGCTGGGAGCACCGGGGCCGCTCAAATACCTCATTCTCAACGCCGACGAGGGCGACCCCGGCGCGTTCGTCAACCGCGTCTTGATGGAGTCGGATCCGCACCTCGTCCTAGAGGGGCTGGCGATCGCGGGGCGCGCCACTGGAGCGACGCACGGCTTCATCTACGTGCGCGACGAATATCCGCTGGCGGCGGTGCGCATGCAGCGCGCGATCGAGCAAGCGACGGCGCGCGGGTTGTTGGGGCCGAACCTGCTCGGCTCGGAGACCTCGCTCACGCTTGAGCTGGTGCGGGGCGCAGGCTCCTACGTCTGCGGCGACGAGCTGGGTTTGATCGCGTCGCTCGAGGGGCTACGCGGAATGCCGAAGATCAAGCCGCCGTTCCCAGCCGAGCGGGGGGCGTTCGGGCTGCCGAGCAACGTCAACAACACCGAGACCTACGCCAACGCGCCGCTAGCCGTACGACACGGCGCGGAGTGGTACCGCGAGCAGGGCACGGAGTCGGATCCCGGCTCGAAGATGTTCTCGATCTCGGGCACGCTCGCCCGCAGTGGGATCGTGGAACTTCCCTTCGGCTACCCGATGGATGCGCTGCTGCTGGAGATCGGCGGCGGCGTGCCGGAGGGGCGGATGCCGAAGGGCATCCAGCCCGGCGGACCGCTGGGCGGGATGCTACATGCGGACGATCTGCGCCTGCCGCTGGAGCGGCCGCCCTTTGCGGAGCGCGGCGTGCTGCTGGGCTCGGGCGGGCTGATCCTGTTCGACGAGCGCACCTGCCCCGTCGATCTGGCCTACTACTTCATCACCTTCTGCGAGGACGAATCCTGCGGCCGCTGCACGACCTGCCACGGCGGCAGCCAGCGCATCACCGAGATCCTGGACCGGATCATGCAGGGCGGCGGCAAGGAGTCGGATCTGGAGCTGCTTGGCGTGCTGGACCGCACGTTGCAGAACTCCAACTGTTTCCACGCCCAGCTCACACCGTTCGCGATTCGCGGGTTGACGCGCTTCTTCTCGGATGAGCTGCGCGAGCATATCGTCGAGAAGCGTTGCCGAGCGCACGTCTGTAGCGGTCTGATTCAGTACCGCCTGACGGATCCGCAGCACGCCGACTTGGAGCTGGCGGCCGAACTCGAGCCGTCGGGCACGCTCGTGCGCGACGGTGCGGACGGCTGGAAGCTGAGCGGGCGTGGGGCCGAACAGTTCGGCTTGCTGCCGGAGGTCGCGCCCGACGCTGTGGCGGTGGAGGATCGGTTTATCGCTCTGCTGGACGAGCAGCAGCCGGACCACGCACTCGCTGAGCTGCCTGTTTCGGCCGGTTAGACAGCGCTGGCTCAGCTCCTGTTCCACTGCGATTCAGGCTTCGGCTTGCTGTCGAGGGCTTATGCAACGCCGTCGCTGCGCCATTGCTCGATCGGGCCAGAGGCTTTGCTACGCTCGGGTCGAGAAGGGTCGGCTATCCTTCGGAGGTCATTACACGTTAACGTGTAAACTGCGCTCGGCGTGGGCCGCGTGCGACTGCGTCGAGGCCGGCCATGACCACTCGCTCCAGGGATGCCAGCAGGATTGCCAGCGCCGCCCAAGCGGGCGCTTCGGCCGCGTCGGAATCTGCATCCGAGGCTGGCTCGTTGAGGGCCGGATCGCTGGGAGCTGAAGCGGCGGCCGCAGCACCAGCGCCCCCCAGCAAGTCCAGCAAAGCCAAGCAACAGCCGCGGGCCAAGGGCGACACGCCGGTCCGCCGTCAGTACCTCGAGATCAAGGCGCGCCACCCGGACGCGATCCTCTTCTTCCGCCTGGGCGACTTCTACGAGACGTTCGACGATGACGCCGAGCTTTGCGCGCGTGAGCTGGAGATCCAGCTCAGCTCGAAGCCGATGGGGAAGGGGCTGCGCGTGCCGCTGGCGGGCGTGCCGGTGCACGCCGTCGAGCATCACCTGACGCGCCTGATCGCCAAGGGCCACCGCGTCGCGATCTGCGAGCAGCTGGAGGACGCCAAGGCGACCAAGGGGCTGGTGGCGCGCGGCGTGGTGCGCGTCGTTTCGCCCGGCACGGCGCTGGAGCCGGCCCTGCTGGAGGCGGGCACGGGCCAGTGGTGCGCCGCGCTGGCGCTGGAGGAGGGGGCGGGCGGCGCGAAGGGAACGGGCGTGCGCGCCGGCATCGCGGCCATCGACCTCAGCACCGGCCAGTTCCGCGTCTGTGAGCTGGGCGCTGGGCTCGACGTGTCGCGCGCCATCAATACGGGCGCCATGGATGCGGGCGCCCGGCAGGAGGGCGCGGTGCGGCGCGCCGCCGGGGCCGAGCTGGCGCGGCTCGGTGTGCGCGAACTGCTGCTGCCGGAGGACGCCGCGCCGGTCGTGGAAGGGCTGACGGACCAGGGGGCAGCGGCGCCCAGCCTGACCTCGCGCGCGGCGCGCACGTTCGACGCCGGGCGCGGCGCGGCGGCGTTGCGTGCGCACTTTGGGCTGAGCGACGTCGAGGGGCTGGGGCTGGCGGGCAAGGAGGCGTTGCTGGCGGCCGTGGCTGCGCTGCTGGACTACCTGGGCGCGGCACAGCCCGAGACCGTGCTGGGCGGTGGCTTGCGCCATCTGGAACGGCCGCGGCTCTATCAGCCCGAGGCGGCGATGCAGCTCGATGCCGCCACGGAGCGGGCCTTGGGCCTGTTCGGCGATGGGCGCGCGGCGACGAAGGAAGCCTCGCTGCTGGCGCTGCTCGACCGCTGTCGCAGCGCGGCCGGCAAGCGGCTGCTGCGCGAGTGGCTGCAACGCCCGCTGCTGGATCTGGCGGCGATCGAGGATCGCTTGGATCGCGTCGCGCTGCTGAACGGCGCGCCGCTGCTGCGAGCACGGCTGGGGCGCAGGATGGAGGCGGTGCCGGACCTGGAGCGGTTGCTGGGGCGGGTCAGCGTGGGCCTGGCGCGGCCACCGGAGCTGGCCCGGTTGGGCGCCGGCCTGGAGGCCGCGGCCGGCTTGGCTGCGCTGTTCGGCGAGCTGCCCGGCACGACTGAGGCCGGCGCTGCTGAACCCGGCGCAGCGCAGACTGACGCGGCTGAGCCGGGTGGGGCTGATGCCACGAGTGCGCCGTGGCGGATCGTGGCGGAGTTGCCGCCCTGCCGCGAGGCAGCGGAGTCGATCGCGGCGCTGATCAGCGACGACCCGCCGGCCACGTTCGAGGAGGGCGGTGTGGTGCGGGCCGGGGTCGATGCGGAGCTGGATCGGCTGCGGGCGCAGCTACGGACGGGGCGGGCGGCGATCGCGTCGCTGGAGCAGCGGGAGCGCGAGGCGACCGGCATCGCCAACCTGAAAATCGGTTTCCACCGCACTTTCGGCTACTACCTGGAGGTCAGCCGCAGCCAGCAGAAGCGCGTGCCGCCGGAGTGGGAGCGGCGGCAGACGCTGGCCGGCGGCGAGCGCTACGTGACGGAGGAACTGCGGGGCCACGAGCGCACCGTGCTGGCCGCGCGCGAGGGCCTGGCGACGCGCGAGCGTGATCTGTTTCAGGCTCTCTGCCGCGAGCTGAGCGGCCAGGCCGAGCCGGTACGCGCCCTGGCGAGCGGCGCGGCGCGGCTGGACGTGGCGCTGGCGCTGGCCGATTCGGCGGCGGCGGGCGGCTGGTGCCGGCCGGTCCTGGATCACTCGGACCGGCTCACGATTCGGGCCGGACGCCACGCCGTGGTCGAGGCGGCGTTGGGGGCGGGCGTCTTCGTGCCCAACGACACCGAGCTGCGCGGCGAGGCGGAGCAGCTGCTGCTGATCACCGGCCCCAACATGGCCGGCAAGAGCACCTATCTGCGCCAGACGGCGCTGATCGTGCTGCTGGCGCAAATCGGCTCCTACGTGCCGGCGGAGGAGGCCCAGTTGGGGCTGGTCGACCGGATCTTCGCGCGCGTGGGGGCGCAGGACGATCTCGTCGCGGGTCAGAGCACGTTCATGGTCGAGATGCTGGAGACGGCCGCGATCTGCGCGGCTGCAACGGAGCGCTCGCTGCTGGTGCTAGACGAGATCGGACGTGGCACGAGCACCTATGACGGTTTGGCGATCGCGCAGGCGCTGCTAGAGCACTTGGTCAGCGGAGCCGTGCGCGGCCCGCGCACCCTCTTCGCGACCCACTTCCACGAGCTGACGGCGCTGGCCGGGCGCCACGAGCGGGTCGTCAACTACACGGTCGCCGTTGCGGAGACAGGCGCGGAAAGAGGGGCGGAGACGGGCAGCGGGGGCGGCTCGACAAGCGGGCGAGGGGGCGAGCCCGGCGACGGGGCGCCGGCGATCGAGTTCCTTTACCGCATCGTGCCCGGCGGCGCCGACCGCTCCTATGGCCTGCACGTGGCGCGAATGGCCGGCCTGCCATCGCCGCTGGTGGCACGGGCGGAGCAGATTCTGGCGCAGCTCGAAGGCGATTCGGTCACGGGCGGCGAGATGGTGATCCAAGCCGGGCTCTTCCCCGCGCCGCCCCGCGCCGCCGCGCCGGATCCGCCGCCGTTGACACGGGATCTCGCGGCGGTCGACGTCGACAACCTGACACCGCTGGAGGCGCTGGGGGCGCTGCATACGTTGCGCGAGCGTGCACGTCGCGACATGCGGGCGCTGGGTGAGATGGGGACGTTGGGCGAACCGGTCTGGGACGAAGCGGGCGGAGATGATCGCGAAGGTGTGGGACAACGTGGCCGCTGAAGCGGACGCGGAGGGGCGGTCGTTGAACGCGGCGCCGGATGCTCGCGGGGAGGGTGCGCCGCCGGAGATTGCGCAGCTGTCGCAGCGGGTCGCGGCCCAGATTGCGGCGGGCGAGGTGATCGAGCGCCCCGCCTCCGTCGTCAAGGAGTTGATCGAGAACGCGCTCGACGCCGGAGCGCGGCGGATCGAAGTCGAGCTGGAAGAGGCTGGCTTGGGGCTGATCCGGGTCAGCGACGATGGGCGAGGCATGACAGCCGAGCAGCTGCCGCTGGCGTTTGCCCGCCATGCCACATCGAAACTGCGCCGGGCCGAAGACCTGGAGACGATCCGCAGCTTCGGCTTTCGCGGCGAGGCCCTGCCCAGCATCGCGGCGGTGGCCGAGGTCGATTGCGTCAGCCGGGCCGCGGGCGAGGAGGCCGCAGCACGGCTGCTGTCCCGAGCGGGGCGGGCCGGGGCCGTCCAGCCAGCCGGTGCGCCGCCGGGCACGACGATCGCGGCGCGGGAGCTGTTCGGACGGCAGCCAGCGCGTCGCAAGTTCCTGGCCGGGCCGCGAGCGGAACGGGCGGCGGTCGCACGAGTCTGCGGGGACGCGTTGCTCTCAGGGGCGCTGGGCGTGCCTCTGGGTTCGCCGGGAGGGCTGGCGCTGCGCCTGGTGATCGACGGGCGCACGCTGCTGGAGTCTCCGGCGATGGGGCCCGGCGATCCGGAGGCCACCTTGCGCGCGGCCTTCGCGGCGATCTGGGGTGTGGAAGCGGCGGCCGGTGCGCTCCCACTTCACGGCATGCGGGATGTGGTGCAGGAGGCGGACGAAGCGGATGGGGGGGCGAGCGATGTGGCGAGCCCTGTGGCGGGCGAGGCGATCCGCGTACGCGGGCTCGCGGCCTCGCCCGAGCATCATCGTGGTCGGCGTGGGGAGGTGCGGCTCTTCGTCAACGGCCGCTCGGTGGAGTCGCGCCGCCTGCGATACGCGATCGAGCAGGCCTACGCCGACTTGTTGCCGGCCCGTCGCTTCCCGATCGTGGCCTGCTTCCTGGAGTTGCCGCCGCGGCTGGTCGACGTCAACGTGCATCCGACCAAGGCGGAGGTCAAGCTGCGCGACGAGGGGGCCGCCTTTGGGTTGATCCAGCAGAGTGTGCGCGCGGCGCTGTTGGGGCTGGAACCGCCGCGAGCGGATGGGGCGCAGCCGATCGGGCGAGTCACCGCTGGCGGCCAGCCAGATCGCGGGCGTGGCGAGACCCCCCTGCCCGACTACTTGCGTCGCCGGCCGGTGCCGCCGCTGGCCCAATCGGTTGTTGGGCGCGGGCTGAACGAAGAGGTGGCGGCGGAAGTCCGGGTCTTCGAGCCACGGCCACGGCCCGTCTTCGACCTGGCGCGCGGGCGTCCCCGCTCAAGCGTTGCGCGCGAGGCACAGACGCCACCGGCGCGAGGAACCGTCGCGGACGATCCGTTGGGACCGCCGGAACAGTCGAGGTTGCCGGGCCTGCCGCTGCTGCGGCTGGTAGGCCAGTTGCGTTCGGCCTACGTCGTGGCCGAAGGCCCGGCGGGGCTGGTGCTGGTCGATCAGCACGCGGCGCACGAGCGCGTGCTCTATGAGCAATTCTTGGCCAGATCGCTGGCCGGATCGGCGGCGGACGCAAGCGAGGCAGACGGGGCCCAAACGGAAGGACGGCAAGAGCTGCTCGACCCACCGCTGATCGAGTTGACGCCGTCGGCGGCGGCGGCCTGGGACTCCCACGCGGCCTCGTTGCTGGGCGCGGGCTTCGTCTGCGAGGAGTTCGGCGATCGGGTGCTGCGGCTGCGGGCGGTGCCGGCCGCGTTGGGAGAGCGCGACGCCCGGGCGACGTTGCAGGCCGTGCTGGACGAGTTGGCGGGGGAGGAGCGCGTGGTACTCCAGAACGATCCGGCTCTGGCTTCCGCCGCCTGCCATGCCGCTGTGCGAGCGGGTAAGAGCCTGTCACTGGAAGAGATGCGGGCGCTGCTGCGCGATCTGGAGTCGTGCGAGAACCCGCACACGTGCCCCCATGGGCGGCCGGTCATGGTGCAGTTCGAGCTGGCCGAATTGGAGCGTCGTTTCGGGCGCTAGGCGGGCGCGTAGAGGTGCGGTACTGCGACACGCTTCTCCGCGGCCGGCCAGCGACTCTATCTGCCAGGGCACTGCTTCGCTATTGAACCAGGATTAACAAGTGACTAAATAGTCACGTAATATCACGCCCGCATGGTGTGGCCGATCGTGCGGGAGCGCAGGTGGGAGCCGGTGCATGGAAGCAGTCTTTCGCGCCCTGAGCGACCCGAGCCGGCGGCAGTTGCTGGACCTGCTCTTCGCGCGCGACGGGCAGACGCTGCAGGAGTTGGTGCTGGTATTCGCTTCTCAGCGCAGGGCGTCCTCGCTAGAGCCGATGTCGCGCTTCGGCGTGATGAAGCATCTCAAATTATTGGAGCAGGCCGGCTTGGTGATCACGCGCAGGGTCGGCCGTGAGAAGTACCACTATCTCAATCCGGTTCCGATCCACGAGCTCCAGCGCCGCTGGATCGACAAGTTCGCCGAGCCTTGGGTCTCGGCTCTGGCGGGGCTCAAGCAGCATCTGGAAGAGGAGTCCGCAGTGATGACGAAAGAGGCGGCGCAGACCGGGCCAGCGGCGCACGTGCAGCGGATCTTCATCCGCGCGGAAGCGGCGGCGATCTGGCGCGCGATCACCACGAGCACTCAGACAGAGGACTACTTTGGCGACTGCAGCGTGGAGTCGGACTGGGAGCTGGGCGGCGAGGTGCTCTACCGCCCGCCCAGCGGTGAAGTCGTCGTCTCCGGCACGATCCTGGCGCTGGAGCCGGAACGGCTGCTGCAGATGACCTGGCGCGAGCATGAGGCGGAGATGGCCGACGACCCACCCTCGCGGGTGAGCTGGGAGATCGAGCCGGTCGGGGAGGGTGTCTGCCGCCTGACGATGGTGCACGACGACTTCGCTCGCGAGACGGAGACGTATCGCTCCGTGGGCGCGGGTTGGCCGGCGGTGCTGAGTGGCTTGAAGACGCTCTTGGAGACTGGCGGGCGGCTCGAGATCCCGCACGAAGCGCAGGTGCCTCAAGGGCGAGCTCGGGGAGTCGCGTGAGTGACCGAATCTCGGGTGCTGATTGGCCGATCGTGTTGGACGCAGAGCGGCGGCGGGCCTCGCTTGGCGAACGCCGCGCGGGCTCCCGCGCACCGCGTGCGCCGAACGCGCCCGCGCGACGCCCTCGGGCACGCCCGCGCCCGCGCATCGCTGCGATGCGGGCGACTGCGGGCCATGTCTGGTCGCTGATGAATTTTGCGACGTTTCGCTAACGCGAGAAGGACTGACCATGGAACAGCCGAAGCATGTCTACGGGATCTACATCCGCTGCACGCCACAGCAGTTGTGGGACGGGATCACGAACGGGGGGGGGGCACGCCAGTACTTTCACGACAGGGCGATCGAGTCGGACTGGGAGGTGGGCTCGCCGGTCGCCTTCCGCAATCGGGACGGCTCGTTGGTGATCGAGGGGGAGGTGCTGGAGGTCGACGAGCCGCGTCGGCTCTCGATCACGTGGCACGTGCTCTACAACCCGGCGGTGGCCAGCGAACGCCCGTCGCGCGTGACTTGGGAGATCGTGCAGCACGGCGTCGCCTGCCGCCTCAGCCTGGTGCATGACGACTTCGACGGCGAGACGCCCACTTACCACGGCGTGGCCGAGGGTTGGCTGGTCCTGATCTGCTCGCTGAAGTCTCTGCTGGAGACGGGCAAGCCGTTGCTGGTGGCGCTGGACTAGCGGCGATTCAGCCACGGGGATTGCGGCCGCCTGCCTGAGAATTCGGCGGGCTGGATAGACTGCGCTGATGACGACGGCCACTGAGGCCCTGCGCGGGATCTGGGAGCTGGCGGCGGGCGATGCGCGCGCGCTCGAACGGGTGAGCCTGCGGGGGCAGGATCCGGTGCTGTCCTCGATCTTCCGGGTCGGCGCGGTGGCGGGGGCCTCGATCGCGGCCTCCGGACTGGCAGCTTCGGAGCTGTGGCGGCTGCGGACGGGGCAGGCGGAGAGTGTCGACGTCGATCTGCGCGCGGCGGCGGCCGCCTTCCGCAGCGAGCGCTACCTGCGCATCGCCGGCGAGCGTCCGCCGCGGGTCTGGGGTCCTGTCGCGGGTTACTACCCCACCGACGACGGCCGCTGGGTGCAGTTGCATACGAATTTTCCCCACCATCACGCGGGCATGGTTGAGCTGCTGGACTGTGACGACACGCGCGAGGCGGTCGCGCAGGCGATCGCCGGATGGCAGGGGCAGGCGCTGGAAGATGCGATCGCGGAGCGCGGTCTCTGCGGCGGGCTGCTGCGCAGCGGCGAGCAGTGGGGGGCGCATCCGCAGTCGCAAGCGCTGGCCGATTTGCCCGTGTTCGAGATCCTGCCCTTAGCCGAGTCCGATCCGCTCCCGCTGGAGCCGATCGACCCCGCCGTCGACGGCGGGCGCCCGCTGGACGGCGTGCGGGTGCTGGACCTGACGCGGGTAATTGCGGGTCCGGTCTGCGGCCGCAGCTTGGCCTCGCACGGGGCTGAGGTGTTGCGCCTTTGCGCGCCCCATCTGCCGACGCTGCCCACGGTCTGGCTGGATATGGCGCAGGGCAAGCGCGCGGCCTGGCTCGATCTGCGCCAGGCGGACGAACGGGAGCAGCTACGCGGCCTGATCCGCGATTGCGACGTATTCGTGCAGGGCTACCGGCCTGGCACACTGGCGACACGCGGCTTCGGCCCGGGGGAGGTGGCGTCGCTGCGTCCCGGCGTGGTCTACGTCAGCCTCTCGGCCTATTCGCATGCGGGGCCGTGGGCGGAGCGGCGCGGCTTCGATAGCTTGGTGCAGACGGTGAGCGGTTTGGGCCGAGCGGGCGCGGAGGCGGCCGGCGTCGAGGGCACGCAGCCGTTGCCCTGTCAGGCGCTCGATCACGCCAGCGGCTATCTGGCCGCGATGGGGGCCATGATCGGCCTGGCCCGGCGGGCGCAGCAGGGCGGAAGCTGGCACGTGCGCGTCTCGCTGGCGCAGACGGGAGGTTGGATCTGGAACCTGGGCCGTGTTGAGGGCGGGCTGGACCACCCCGAGCAGCGCCTGGACGACGTTCGGGACCTGCTGATCGAGACGCAGACCGAAGAGGGGCCGACGTCGACGATGGGGCCGCCGCTGACGATGCTGGCCACGCCGCCGCGCTGGGATCAGCCCGCGGTCAGCCTCGGTACGCACGCGCCCCGGTGGCGGGATCAGGCTCGCGACTAGCGAGGCACTCACTGGATCGCAATGCGACATAACTATGTCGGCGACAGATAGATACTGCGTCGTATGACTGCGCCAGACGCGAGCCGGATCGTGGAGTGGGAGCCCCGTTGGGAGCAGGGCGCGATTGATGTCGTGCGGGCGGTCTTTGACGAGTACCGCTTCAGCTGGGACACCGAGGATTACCACCGCGACCTCTTCACGGTGGCGGAGACATACTTGGCGACGGGCGGCGCCTTCTGGGTCTTGCTGGCGGAGGAGCGCGTCGTTGGCTGTATCGGGGCGTTGGATCGCGGCGACGGCGTGGTGGAAGGGGAGCGGCTCTATCTCTTGGCGGAGCGGCGGGGATGGGGCGAGGGGGAGCGGCTGTTTCGACACATGATCGCGTGGGCGCGGGAGCGCGGCTTCGAACGGCTGATCGGATGGTCGGACAAGCGCTTCGAAGAGGCACACGGGCTCTACGCGAAGGTGGGCATGGAGCGGGTGGGGGAGCGTATCTGCGACGACCCGGACGAATCGCCGGAGTGGGGCTTCGCCCTGGCGCTGCGGAGTTAGGCGCGTCACTCCCGGCTGGGGGCGGAGTTGCGGGCCGGGGCCGGGCCGCGTCTTATGTAGACCGGTGCCGAGTACCGGCGCGGAGCCCGCTAAGCTGGCGCTGAGGGTCGGTCGACACGGAGTAGCCCATGTCCGCCTCGCCGTCCGGGTCCTATCCCATTCGTCTGCAGATCGACTACCAGGAACAGCACAGCCGGCTAACCACGTTCTTTCGCTTCCTGCTGGTCATCCCGCACCAGATCATCCTTTCCGTGCTGGGGATCGTGATGTCAGTTCTGGTCTCCGTGGCCTGGATCGTGATCCTGATCACGGGCCGTCATCCCCAGGGCATCCACTCGACCATCTCGCAGATCCTGCGCTGGAATACGCGGGTCAACGGCTACATGTACCTGCTGACGGACGAGTACCCACCGTTCAACGGGGACGAATAATCGAACCTGGATCGTGAGCGCGGCTCGCCGGGTCGCGCTCGTCACGAGAGACCGCCGTTCGCCTCGGCGGGGACCGAACAGAGTGAAGGCAGGAGGCGCGCCACGGGGGCGCTGGAGATCTTGGCGCTGATCGGCGCGGGGGCCGCGATTGGCCTCTACGCCCAAGCGGTTGGCGCGGGCGGGGGTTTCCTGATCTCGCCGCTGTTGCTGTTGCGGCATGGCGAGGCCGATCCGGCCGAGGTGACGATGGCCGCGCTGCTGATCGTGGCGGTTTCGAGCGGCATCTCGACGGTCTTGTCGCTGCGCCAGGGGCACGTCGATTTACCGGTCGGGCTGGTCTTGCTGGCGGCGGCGACGCCGGCGGCGCTGTTGGGCGCGCTGGGTACGTTGCAATTGCCGCGGGAAGCCTTCGCTTCGATCTTTGCGGCGTTGTTGGTCGTGCTGGGCGTGTATCTCATGGCGCGGCCGGAAGCATCGGCTGGGGAGCCCGGACGCAGCGGTTGGCGGCGGGACTTCACCGACGGCGAGGGCCGGCGCTGGCTTTATCGGATCCCGCTGGCGCGCGGAATCGCATCCTCGTTTGGGGTGGCGTTCGTGGCGGCACTGGCGGGCATTGGAGGCGGGCTGATCTACACCCCGCTCAACACCTACGTCCTGCGCATGCCGCACGCGCTGGCGGTGCCGGCGACACATGTCGTGATCGCGGGGCTGGCGGCGGTCGTGGTCATCTTTCACGCCGGATCGGGCACCAGCGGCGATCCATTGGAGGACGTGCTGCCGCTGGGGTTGGGGGTGATCGTGGCGAGCCGATTCGGAAGCCGGCTGCAGCGTCGATTGGGGGAGGAGTTGCTGACGCGCTTCTTGGCTGTGGGCTTGCTCATTGTGGGTGGGCGGACGGCGTTGGAGGCGCTGTAGGTGAGTCGATTCCCGCCGAGCGGATGGGCTCAGGGCAGGCGGGTCTCGGCGGCGCGCCACATGTACCAGGCGCCAGCGGAGCGGTAGGGCCGCCAGTGCTGGGCGATCTCGTGCATGCGACGCGGGCTGGTCAGCTTGCGCAGCCGGTATGCCTCGCGCATGCCCTTGCGTACACCGAGGTCGCCGACGGGCAGCACGTCGAGCCGCCCGAGTTGGGAGATGAGGAACATCTGCGCCGTCCACTCACCGATGCCCATGACGGCGGTCTAGGCGCTGGGTCACGGCCGCGTCGTCCAGTGTTGGCAGGTCGTCGAAAGTCAGGCGCAGGTCGACGCCGGTGGCGATGCAACGCGATGCCAGGTCGCGCAGGTAGCCGATTTTGGGCCCGGAGAGGCCGGCGCCGCGCAAGGCGTTGTCGGAGAGGTCGACCAGTTGCGCCGGGTCGGGCGTGGTCGGCTGGCCATCGGGGCCGGTCTCGTTCGGGAGGGCGAGCAGGCGGCCGTGGATGGCGCCGGCGGCGGCTCCGGCGAGCTGCTGGTAGACGATGGCGCGCACGAGCGCGGCGTACGGATCCGAGGCTGGAGGGCGCGGTTGATAGCGGCCGTGCTGCTCGATCAGCGCGGCGAGGACCAGGTCCTGTCGCAGGTGCCTGGTAATCTCGTCGAGCATTGCGAGGAGGGTACCGGGTGGGGCGAATATACTGCGCGGAGAACGCTAGGAAGTGCGACGCGATGCCAGGACCTCTCGACGGAATCAAGATTCTCGATCTGACGCGCTATCAGAACGGCCCGCATGCCACGGTGATGCTGTCCGACATGGGCGCCGAGGTGCTCAAGGTGGAGATGCCCGGCAACGGCGACCCCGGTCGTTCTCTGGGCATCGCGGAGGATGGCTTCTGCTCCTACTTCGAGGCGCTCAATCGCGGCAAGAAGAGCATCACGCTGAACCTCTACACGCCGGAGACGCGCGAGGTCTTCCTCAAGCTGGTGGAGCAGGCGGATGTGCTGACGGAGAACTTCCGGCCCGGCTTTCTCGACAAGCTGGGTTACGGCTACGACGAGCTCAAGGCGGTCAATCCCAAGCTGATTTACGCGACCAACTCCGGCTTTGGGCCGAACGGCGAATGGGCCCGCCGCGGCTCGTTCGACGTCGTGGCGCAGGGCATGAGCGGGGCGATGATCGCGACGGGTGGTGGCCCGGGCAACGAGCCGTACAACGCGCCTTGGGGTTTGGCCGACCAGGTGGGGTCGATGGTGTTCGCCTACGGGGTGATGAGCGCGGTCGTGGCGCGGGAGCGCTTCGACGTGGGGCAGAAGATCGACGTCTCGCAACTGGGCGCGATGATCACGCTGCAGACGCTCTCAATCCAGGGCTTCTTGCACTCGAAGCAGCAGCCGACGTTCCCGGGTGGGCGGGCCTTCAGTCCGACCTTCGCCTGGTACGCGGGGTCGGACGACAAATGGCTGACGATCGGCATTCTCGACCCGAAGCACTGGCCGTTGCTCTGCCAGGCGTTGGAGCGCGAGGACCTGATCACGGACGAGCGCAGCGCCGACCCGTTCGCGCGGGCCGAAAATCGCGAGTGGCTGATGGACGAGATCCGCGCCACGATCGCGACCCATCCGCGCGACTATTGGATGGACGCGATCGTGGCGCGCGACATCCCCTGCGGGCCGATCTACGACTACGCGATGGTGGAGGACGACCGGCAGTTCTGGGACAACAACTACCTGGCCGAGGTGCCGCACCCGAACTTCCCCGGGCATACGGCGGTAGGGATTCCGGTCTCGATGAGCGAGACGCCGCCGGCCGTGCAAGGCGTCGCGCCGGAGCTGGGGCAGAACACGGAAGAGACGCTGCTGGGCTTGGGCTACGAGTGGAGCGACATCGAACGCTTCCACGATCTGGGCGTGACCGCCGCGCAGAAGTAGTTTCCCACTAGCGCGGCGCGATGGGGTGAGACCAGTGCCAGAGACCGACTAGGACTTGATCACGATCGGTGGTGGGATCGCGGCGACATCCCTGGCGAAGGTTATGGCCGAGGCCGGGAAACGCGTGCTCGTGCTGGAGCGCGAGGCGAGCTTCAAGGATCTCGTGCGCGGGGAATTCCTAGTGCCCTGGGGCCTGGCGGAGACCCGGGCGCTGGGCGTGGACCAGACGCTGATGGAGTCCGGAGCGCACGAACTGCCGAAGTTCGAGTTTCGGCTCGGTCCACCTGGCGAGCCGCGCGACTTTACGAGCACGACGCCGCAGCAGTTGCCCGCGCTCGGCTTCTATCACCCGGTTGCGCAAGAGGCGCTGCTCAATGCGGCCGCGCTGGCGGGGGCGGAGGTTCGTCGTGGTGTGACAGCGCGGGAAATTCGGCCCGGCTCGCCACCACGGGTCGAGCTTCGCGAGGACGACGGCACGGTCGAGCTCAGCGCCCGCCTGATCGTGGGTGCTGATGGACGCAACGCAATGACCCGGTGCGCGCTCGATGGCAAGACGCACCACGAGCGCGAACTGCGTTTGCTCGCGGGCGTGCTGCTGGATGACGTCGCCGCGGCGGAGGACACCTCGCTGGCAACCTTCGACATGAGCAGCGGCCGGATGGGTCTGATCTTCCCGCAGGGTGGCGGCAGGGTGCGTGCCTACTCCGCTTTCCGCGGCGACGATGCCGAACGTTTGGACGGAGCGGGCGCGTACGATCGTGTCATCGAAGCGTGCGTGGCTACCAGGATCGCCGCGGAGACGTCTGCCAATGCCACGGTGCAGGGGCCGCTGGCGACGTTCGAGTGCGACGACAATTTTGTGCCACACCCGCATCGTGACGGGATGGTCTTGATCGGCGATGCCGCGGCCACGACCGATCCCACCTGGGGCAAGGGCTCTCGCTCGGCTTCCGCGACGCGCGGGTGCTACGGACGAGCTGCTCTCGGACGATGACTGGCCCGCCGCCGCCGATCGCTACGCCGACGAGCACGACCGCTACATGGACGTCACGATTCGCGTGGAGGGCTGGATGCAGCAGGTTTTCCTCGACGGCGGCCTGGAGGGCCGCCCGTCGGCGTGAACGGGCCCTGCCGCTGATCGCGGCAGACCCGACCCGGATTCCCGATCACGGCTTCAGCGGGCCGGACTTGCCGGCCGGCGACGACGTACGACGTCGCTTCTTCGGCGAGGACTAGGCGGCCGCGCTAAGGCCGCAACTCGTAGTAGGCGTTGAACGGGTCCTCAACGTCGGTGATGCGGAAGCGCGTGGAGCCGGCCTCTTGCGCCATCGCCTCGAGCTTGGAAGCTGGCAGGCCAAACGTGCCCAGGCCCGCGCCGCCCTCTTCGGACAGCCCGGACGACATGCAGACGCCCAGCGAGAAACCGTACATGGCCGGTGCCGCGGGGTGCTCGAGCTTCTCCGCGACCGACTCCGGCTGCGCGATGTCGATCACGAGGCAGCGACCATCGGGCTTGAGGGCGCCGTAGACGGCGTTGAGCGCATCCTGAGGGAACACCATGTCGTGCACGACGTCGCAGAACGTAACCAAGCTGATCGAGTGGTCGGGGGGCAGCAGTGTCTGCTCGGCGTTGACGAAGCGGCAGTTGTCGAGCGCAGCCTCAGCCAGGTTGCTGGCCGCACGGGCGAGCGCGTGGAGGGAATTGTCGTAGCCGGTCCAGGTCGACTTGGGGTACGCCTCGGCCATGGCGAGCGTGCGGAGCCCGGCACCACAGGCCAACGTCGGCGGCGTGCCCACCCGCCGCAAGGTCTTCCGTGGCGCCCGAGAGTGGGCAAGGCCTGCTCGACGAGGAGCGTCACGGTACGGCGGAAAGCGCCTTCGATCATCGCGGCGCCATCATCACCGTGCGCGTCGTAGGGTCGGCCGAGGCCGGTCTGCAAGGCCTGGGGAATGTGGGACAAGGAATCGACCAACGAGGGCAGCCCCTCGAACATGCCGACGAGTGAGGCGGCAGTCGAGCTATCGGCAAAGATGAGTACGCCCTCGGGCGAGAGCGAGAAGATCTCACCGTTCTCGTGATCGATCGTGCAGGCCGCGGCCTGTTGGTAGAGCCACTCGCGCAGCCAGCGCTCGTTGAAGCCGGTCGCCTTCGCCAGCGCTTCGCTGGTCGCAGGGCCATGGTCACGCAGCGCCTCGAAGAGGCCCGCTTTCATCCGTAGTGGGCGCCTAGCGAGGCGGCCAGTCCGTTGATCAGGCCGAATCCGCCGAGAGCAGTTTCTTGGAGCTTGGCTTCGTCAATCGTGGTCATGGGTCTCGGCCTCCACTGATGCGCAGGTTTTGGTCGCCGCGCAGAATAGTACATCGCTGCGCGATCTTTGAGCGGTCGCGGGCGAAGAAAAGAGGCGGCGCTTGCGCGCCGCCTCGGAGGTGTGGTGGAGACGCCGAGGAATCGAACCTCGGGTCCAGTCGTTCCCGGCCCGGCCCGTCTACGTGTGTAGTCGACGCTTTGTTCTCGCCGCGCGCCCTGCCCGTCGACAGGCCAGACGCACGGCCAGCCAGGACTTTGTCTTTACGGCCCGCTCCCGGC